>Ga0182008_10001093_pt1 | contig 18703 bp, 10 predicted proteins | sample Sormic07211129_1_FD_120482 | JGI IMG/M metagenome (GOLD analysis project Ga0182008, IMG submission 120482) | Rhizosphere microbial communities from Sorghum bicolor, Mead, Nebraska, USA - 072115-129_1 metaG | ecosystem: Host-associated > Plants > Roots > Rhizosphere | place: USA: Nebraska...
ACCCGTGCCAACGGCGACGGAACCGTCTACCAGCGCAAGGACCGCCGCTGGGAAGCCGCCGGATACGTCCTCGCCCCCGGCAACACCCGCAAGCGCGTCCGCGTCTACGGCACCACCCGCAAGGAAGCACTGGCCAAGCTCACCGAGAAGATCGCCGCCAGCAACCGCGGCCTCCCCGCGCCGTCCGCCCAGGGCAGCGTGGCCGCATACCTGACGTACTGGCTGGAGAACGTCGCCGTCCACCACCTCCGCGAGAACACCCACACCCGCTACACCGCCGTCGCCCGGCTCTACCTCATCCCCGGCCTCGGACGAAAGAAGCTCGCCAAGCTCACCGCCAAGGACGTCCGCACCTGGCTCAACCAACTCCGCACCACCTGCCAGTGCTGCACCCGCGGCCTCGACACTGCCCGCGACCAGCCCCGCTGCTGCGCGGCCGGAAACTGCTGCTCCAGGCAGCTCTCGCCGCTGACCCTGACCTACGTGCACTCCGTGCTCAAGTCCGCCCTGGAGCACGCGGTACGCGAGGAGGAGATCCCGCGCAACGTCGCCCGCAACGTCCGCACCGGCACGCCCCGGCCCCGCCGCTTCGAACCCCTCACCACCGAGGAAGCACGCGAGTTCCTGGCCGCCGCCAGCGGTCACCGGTTGCAGCCACTGTTCGAACTCGCTCTGCACACCGGGCTCCGCAAGGGCGAACTTCTCGGCCTGCGCTGGGAAGACCTCGACCTCACCGGCGGCACCGCCAGCATCCGACGCACCCTCCAGCGCACCAACACCGCCGGCCTGACCGCCCTCCCGACCAAGACCCAGAGCTCCGAACGACGCATCGCCCTGCCGACGCCATGCCTGCGCTCCCTCGAACAGCACCGCAACCGCCAGCGTGAGGAGCGCGAAGCGGCGGGCGCGGGCTGGAAGGACAGCGGCTACGTCTTCGCCCGACCCGACGGAGCCCCGATCGAGGGAGCCACCCTCACCCGGCACTTCAACACCCTGCTCCACCGTGCCAGGCTCCGCCGCATCCGGTTCCGTGATCTTCGACACTCGGCGGCCACCCTCCTCTTGGAACAGGGCGTCGAACTCGTCGTCATCAAGGAACTCCTCGGCCACGCCCACATCGGCGTCACCGCCACCGTCTACGCCCACGTCCGGCTCCGCCTCCAGCGCAACGCCATCGAGCTCCTCGGCAACGCCCTCCGCGACCCCGACCAGCGCGCCACCCGCCCCGACGACAGCGACGAACCACCACTTTGTGCAGCACCCGTCCGCTGACGTTGCCGTCAACTACTGCCGTCAAGACACCCCAATGCCCCATCGAACCGAAATTCGATGGGGCATTGGGGTATTAAATCAGGAGACTTCAGTCAGCCATTCCCAGTCACCCGGGCGGGCTCGCAACCGGTCAAGTGCCTGTTCAAGGCAATCGTCGAGGCTGGAGGATTCGGCCCGGATAAAACCTTGCTCCCCCAAACCCCTTCCTGACATGACCACCGTCCACGGCTCCCCACCCTCTGCCATCCGCTCGTCATCCACCTTGAGGATTATGGTGACGCCAGAACGGCCGAGGTTCTCCATGAGCTGCCCGATATCCATTCAATAACTCCTGCTAGTAGCCCCTCAAGGCTGACGAGATGTCACCGATGTCGTGTAGCTGGCCCTTCCCGACCCTGTCGATGACGCTGCGCAGGTCTTCCGAGGTCGGCCCACTCGTGATGCCATTGCGCTCCATCAGCTGCTCCACTACCGTCTGCGCGGTCCGCTTGTTCCCATTGTTGAACATGTGGCTTCCCGCGATATCGCGGATAACAACCGCAGACTTATCCCAGAAGCTGTTGTACCGACTTGCGTTGATCATCGTGTTCTCGGGGGAGCCGCTCAAGAGCGTTTCTCCACCAAATCCACGGTTGATCTCAGTGATTTCATCCGGGGTCACGCCAACCTTGAAACCGCCTACGCCGCACCCAGGCCCAGTGTTATGGACGAGCACTGGCGTAGTTCCGGCGAGTACATAGTACGTGTGAAGCTGATCCACCGTCAGGTTGTACATGTCACGATCACCTGGGCGATCGATGACAGCTACAACATCTACGTGCTGGTCATTGGCGTCGTTGAGGGCGTGGCCCGGAGTGAGTTGGCCAGCCGGGACCCAGGTGTGGCTTGTGTCGTCCCAGAATGGGTGCCTGGACGTGGTGTGGAGAGTGGCAGTGGTGCCGTCGGCCAGACGGACTTTCAGATCGACCAGGTCGTAGTCGTGGTTGATGTGGGTGGCCGTGACGGTTCGGGGGCCCTTGTGCTTACCGGTGTTGGGGTCGGCCGCTTCGACCTTGTCGCCGGTTTTGATCTTGCCGATGGCTTTGGTATCGCCGTGCTCCATGAGTACACGGGTATCGGGGGTGAAACTGCATGTGACAGCAGCTGCCCCGCCTTTTCCGAACAACATTTCCGTGGCCATGGCCAAAGTCCTGCTGATAAGCAGGGAGCCACCAGACACGAGCTCGCCTTCCCCCGCCGCCATGTTGAGAACGGCCGGCCCGCATACCTCGATCGTCGCGAGGCAGGTGGCGGTTCCCGCGACGGCCCCGACGACCTTGTCGAGCGTCGGGTGCTCGCTGTCAAGGAGGCCCAGTTGACCGGCTTCCGAGCAGAAGGCGCTGGACTGCCCCAGGTTCGAGCACTCCCCCACCGCCCACTGGTGGAGTTCGTGTTCGTAGCTGCCCGTCATGCCCCGGGCGGCGAAGTCACGGCGGGTGGGGACGTTGACGCGCGCGATGGTGCGGGGGTACGTACGGCTCGTCGGGTGGTAGGTGGAGGCGGGTCCAGAGATCGCGACGATCTTTCCGTTGCGCCTTCCGTAGCAGCCTTCCGTGGTGCAGCCCGGGCCGTGGTGCGTCGTCCAGGCGGTGTCCGGGTTGTTGGCGCTGCAGCCGTCGCAGAACAGGCCGCTCGGGTCGCTGCCGGTGACCGGGTTGTTGTCGGCGTAGGCGTATCCGTTGAAGGACTGCGGGTCGGCGCTGTTGAGCAGGGCGTCCGGGCTGAGGAAGCGGCCGAGGGCGGGGCTGTATTCGCGGGCCCCGATGTTGGTGAGACCGGTGGTCGGGTCGGCCGTGCCGCCGACGAAGCCGTGGTCGCCGGGCCAGGCGGCGGGGGCTTGTCCGCGGGTCTCGCCGAAGGGGGTCACGGGACGGCGGGTGACGGTGAGGGTGTCTGCCGTGATGTCGTCGGTGGCGGTGCCGTTCGGGTCCGCGGTCTGGTAGCTCAGCTTTGTTCCGCTGGTGCCGGCGGTTGCGGTGCGGACCGCGGTCGGCGCTCCGGCGAGGGAGTAGTAGCGGGTGGCGGCCGAGACGGCGCCGCCGGTGATGGTGAGCTGGTCGCTGCCGACGTAGAGGGTGGTCTTGCCGTCGTCCGTGCGGGCGATCAGGTTGCCGGAGTCGTCGTAGTGGTAGCCGGCGGTGTGCTTCGGTGAAGCCGCCGGACCGGCGGTCAGCGTCGCGAGTTTGCCCAGGGAGTTCCAGGTGTATGCCTGGGCCTGGTCCGGCTGGTTGGTCCCGCCTGTCGTGGTGGTCAGGGTGGTGGGGTTGCCCGCTTGGTCGTAACTGTAGGTCTGAGTGGTGTTGCCGGAATTGACGGTGTGGACGCCGTGGGTGTGGCCGTCCAGGTCGAAGTGTTCGTCGGTGGTGACGTCCTTGGTCGTGTCACCGGTGACGTCGTGGTCGGTCTTGCTGGTGCGGTTGCCGGTCAGGTCGTAGCCGTAGCTCTGCCAGTAGGCGGCCGGTCCGCCGAGGTGCCCGGCGGCGGGCGTGGTGTTCGTGCAGCCGCCGATGCCGTTGATGCTGGGCGAGTCCGCGGTGTGGGTACCGCCGGTGTCCGTCCAGGCATCGGTGAGCCGGTTGAGGTAGTCGTAGCGGTAGCACTGGGTGTCGGTCTGCGCTGCTCCGCCGGCGTCCTGCACGTCGCTGGCCGAGGTGATCTGACCGGCCTGGTTGTAGGTGTAGTCGACCTGGTCGACCGGGCTCGTGCCGTCTTCCTTGTTGACGGTGTGGGTCAGAAGGCGACCGGTGGCCTGTTCCCAGTCGTCGGTGGTGACGACCTGGTGCGGCATCACGCCCATGGTGGTGCGGGTGATCTGGCCGAGCGGGCTGTAGTCGACGTTGGAGGTGTAAGTGTCGGTGCCGCCGTTGGAGACGGGCAGACCGACGCCGCTGTAGGAGTAACCGACTGTCTCGTCCCCGATCAGGCCGCCTGTGCCGGTCGTGGCGATCTTGTCGGTGTAGGGCAGGTCCTGAACCGGCGTGTAGGCGTCGGTCGTGGTGTAAGTGACGGCGTTCGTGTTGCCGTAGGCGCCCGCCGGGATGCTGATACTGGTGCCGGTGGGCTGGTAGGTCGTGGTGTAGCCGGAGACCGTGCTGGTGTAGACGGCCTTGCCGTTCTCGTAGACGGTGTCGGCCTTCGGCCGGCCCAGGGCGGTGTCCGTGGCGGCGTCGAAGAAGTCGTGGTGGCTCAGCTTCACCTTCTGCGCCGTCTTGGCGTCCCAGCCCCATGTGTCGCTGACACGGCCCAGGTTGTCGTAGTCGGTGTAGATGTGGCCGGTCTCGTCGAGGCCGTCCGTGAAGGTTTCGTACGCCTCGCCGTCGTCGTCGTAACGGGTGTGGCTGGTTCCGGTGTCCGGGTCGGTGGCGGACGTGATGTGTCCGAGGAGGTCGTAGGCGCTGGTCCAGGTGACCTTCTTGGCGGCGGCGTCATCGATCGGGGCGTCCGCGGCGAGCGGGCCGACGGTCCGCACCGCCTCTCCCACCGCGTCATAGGCGTAGACCGTCTTGTCGTAGGCACCGGTGGGCTTGGTGCCGTGGAACTGGCGCAGTTCGGTGGTCTTGCCGCGGGCATCGGTGATGGTCGCCGTCGGGGTGGCGCCGGCCGGCGGGGTGACGTCGGTCTCGTCGGTGCCCGGGTAGGCGGTGGTGGTCTGCCACTGCTGCTGGCCGAGCGAGTAGAGGGTTGTGGATACGGGACGGCCCTGGCCGTCGTAGGTGGTGCGGGTGCTGGAGGGGACCTGGGCGTCCACAGGAGTGACCAGGGTGCCCGTGGGGGTGGAGGTGTCCTTGTTGAAGTAGCTCGCGTTGGCGGCGGTCGCCCAGCCGTGGGAGTCGTAGGCGGTGTCGGTGATCACACGACCCGTGCCGCCGTTGAGGGGCGTGGACTGGGACTGCCTCAGCTGCAACATGCCGTCGTAGATCTCGTACGAGGCTGTGTAGTCACCGCCGTCGGTGTACTGCTGTGTCTCCACATAGCTGGGGGCGGACTGCGTCACGGAGTACGTGAACTTCTCGTTGGGCGTGGAGGCGTTGGCGGCCTTGGTGTGGTTCGGCAGCCATACGGCGGTGAGGCGTCCGAGGCCGTCGTAGGTCTCGGTGGTCACCCGGCCGTTGGGGTCGGTGACGGTGAGCGGGAGTTGGCGCCCCGGGTCGACGGTCGTGGTCGTCGACCAGCCCTTGATGTTCGTCGACACCGTGGTGACGGGGAGGTACTTGGCCTTCGTCGCCTTGGTGCTGCTGTTGTCGGTGTAGGCGGTCGTCGACCAACGGCCCATCGGGTCGGTGGCCTTGGTGACGCGGCCGTAGGCGTCGTACTCCGTGCTGGAGGCCTTGGCCCAGACGAGGGCACCCTGGTCGTCGAAGGCCTTGGCCTTCTGGCTGCTGGTGGCGTCGCCCGGGCCGCTGGAGGGGAGGGCGCCCAGGGTCGTGGACTTGTCGTACCAGGTACGCGTGTCCGACAGGGTGTGGGCGTCCGGCGTGGTCACACACGCGCCGGCCTCGGTGATCACCTCGGCCGGGAAGACGTACATGTTCAGGGAGGCATCGGTGGCGTAGGCGGTGCTGGTGCAGTTCTCCGGGGTGGCGGTGCCCGCGACGGGCTTGCCGTCGCTGCCGACCTCGCCCTTGTCGTCGACCTGGGTGGGCAGACCGGTCGTGCCGTCGAACGAGGTGGTGGTCTCCGCCGTGCGCCAGGTGCCGTCGGCCTTCAGGGCGCGGGTGTCCGCCCGGTCGGTACCGGTGAAACGGGCGGTGAGATCGGGGAGTTTGCCTCCACGGACGTGGGTGGCGGTGACCGGTGACATCCACGGGTGGTTGACGGACTGGGACTGCGGGCTGCCGCCGTCCTTGTCGTAGACCGTGGTCTGGTAGTCGTAGCCGGCCAGCGCGTTGTCGTCGGTGAGGGTGTCGCCGACCGCGTCGGTGACCTTCACGGACGCGGTGCCACCGGCGGCGGTGGCGTCGCCGTCCATGCCGCGCAGGTAGTCGGTGACTTCCTCGGTGACCGGGTCGGAGCCTGCGCCGACGCGTGTGACGACCTGTGCGTAGCCGCGGAACTGGTCCCAGGTGCGGTTCTTGTCGACGGTCAGTTCACTGTCGTCGTGGTGCCAGGCGGCGCCGCCCTTGTACTCGTAAGTGGTCACGTGGGGCGTGGACTTGGCGGTGGTGGCGTCGGTCTCGTCGACCTCGGTGACCGGGTAGGTGTAGAACCAGTCGAGGATCGGGGCCGTGTAGCCGGGCGGGCTCCAGCGGACCGGGTAGCAGGCCTGGGTGTCGGCGTCCTCCTTGGGAGGACTGGTCCGCGAGCAGGAGCTGGTCTTGTAGGAGACGGTGATGGTCGAGCCCGTCTCCGTCTTCAGCGACTGGAGCCGGTAGCGGTTGATCGGCGGGACGTTCTGCGGTTCCTCCAGGCCGTCCACGCGGTTGGGCACGGTCGCCTGTCCCGTTGTGGTCAACGTCGGCAGGGTCTGCGCGGTGCCTCCGGCCCGGGTGTCGGAGCCGGTGTGCTTCACCGAGGACAGCCACATGGCGGGCTTGGTGCCGTCCCCCGGGTCGGGGTAGGTCTGGGAGAGGGAGTAGGTGTCGACCGTGGACCAGGTCGGCGTGGACAGCGACTCGTCCCACACCTTGGTGGTGATGGTCGAAAGGCGCATCGTGGACCAGAAGCTCGGCGCGTAGTTGGTGCACGTGCCGGTGGAGGCGCAGTTCTGGTCGAACGGGGTGTCCGGCCAGTGCGAGGCGGTCGACGTGGTCGGCGCCTTGGTGCAGTCCACGCTGTTCTTGCCGTCGCAGCGCTGCGCGACCGTGAACACGACCTGTGCGGCCGGGGTGGTCTTGGCCACGTAGTCGGAGACCTGCCGGCCGTAGGAGATCGTGGAGAGGTAGCCGCCCCGGGTGTACGAGGTCAGGGTGTGCGCGGAGCCACGGCCGAAGTAGTTCGTCTCCGCCTTGTAGGCGTAGGTGGTGATGTTCTTGTGGGTGTCGACGACGAAGTCGAGGTTCCATCGCCAGCCCTGGGTGCACTCGGAGGCGGCGAGCGTCGAAGCGTGGCAGGGCTCGCCGGTGTCGTCTCCGTAGACGGGGACACCCCAGGCGGCGTTGGTGCTGGTGTCCTTGCCGTCGCCGCCCGCGCCGCTCGGCAGATGGTCCGCGCCGAAGTAGTACTGGGTGCCGTTGTTGTCGGTCAGCCGCCAGTAGGTGCCGTCCTGCATGCCGTTGGTCGCCCCGGACACCTCCTCGACGACTGATCCGTCGTCGTCGGACAGTCGCCAGACCGGATTGCCGTCGGCGTTCTTCTTTCCGGTCGACACGAGTTCGCCGGAGTGTCCGGCCACCGAGACGGTGGCGTTGTCCCCGGCCCAGCACTCGTCGTAGTCATCGGCATGACCGTCGTCGGCGCAGGCCTTGTAGGAGCGCTCGACGAAGCCGGGCGAGTAGTCCCAGCCGTCTCCGATCCAGGAGGCCTGGTTGTTCGTCGCCGAGGTCCGTCCGTCGACCGAGGCGGAGTCGTACGAAAGAGCGATGCCCGGGGCGTCTCCACCGACGGACGGCGGTACGGCGATCGGGTACGAGTAGGTGAAGGCACCGGTGTTGCCCGAGGTGCCCCACTTCCCCGACGGGGACAACGAGGTCGCGGAGTATGTGCCCGAGGTGCCGGCCGGAGCCGCGGTCGCGGCGAGTACGACGGCCGCGGATGCCGAGGTCTCGGACGTGCGCCTCTTCTCCTTCGACGCCGGGTCCGTCATGGCGGCGGGAAGGGTGATGTCGGCGACCAGGCGGTGCTTGGCGTAGTCGTTCGCGGATGCGGCGACGGGCTTCTGGACCTGGCAGGCGGCCTTGTCCGGCGTGGTCATCGCGCAGGCCGGAAGCTCGACCAGGCGCAGGCGGGTGGCGTAGTCACCCCCGAACGCGTCCCGGATGGCGCCGTAGTCGAGAGCCACCGACACCCGGCCGGCATGAGTGCTGTGGTCGATGCGGCGCAGGGCGACGGCCATGCCGTCGACCCCGGCGTGCTGCGCTGTGCGATGGTCCGCGACCGCGATGCTCACACTGCCCGAAGCGGCCGTGTCCGCGGTCTTCTGCCCGGAAGCGAGTTTCCTGGTGACGGCCGGAGGCAGCAAACCGTGGTCGAGCACTCCGGGTGGACCGACACTGACCGGTGTTCCGGTGGCGTGCACACTGCTCGACGGCTTCTTCGCGATCTTCGAGTCGAGCGACTTGTCGGTGGACTTGGCGCCCGGCGCCGTCACAGCCGACAGATCCACCTTGACGGAAGTGGCCGTCGGCCAACTCGGCCGTACCGGCTGGAAGAGCTTCATCGGTGCGAGACGGACGCCGCTCGACCGGCCCTTTGGCGTGCTGACGCTTACAGACCGCATCGAGGACAACGGGAACGGCGACCACAGTTTGGGTTTCTTCGCCGCGTCGGCGACGGTCGCGTCCGCCAGAGAGCCGGCCAGCAGCGCCGCCGAAGCCAGTGCCACCACCCCGAGCCGCGCACTCCTCGTACGGAACGGCTTTCGCCCCAACACGCGTTCCCCCTACCACAGTTGTCACAGCTTTCTCACAACCTTGGCAAGGTATCTGTGTTTGCGGTGAGGAAAGTCAAGCAAACTCCATGATCACGTCAAACATGGGAGGCGAAGGCAAAGCGTCCGACAAAGGCCAGGTGAATCAGTCATGGGCATGCAAAGAGTTGTCCCCACGGTCGCCTTGAGTCATTTCATCGCACTAGCGTTCGGCTCGTTTATGCCCTGAGGCAGGTACCCGTACAGCAGCGACAGAGACGAGACCGCATGTTCCGCGCACGACAGCCCGGCCGACGGCGCAGACACTCCTTGGTGACGAGCACGGCGGCGCTCGCGTTGGCCCTCGGCCCCGCCGCGGTCGCCGCGCGCGCCGACACCTCGGCACCGGATCCGACGACCCTGACGCAGGCCGAGACCGCCGCCTCCGCGCAGGCCGTCGCCACCGGCAGCCCGGTGACCGTCGACGAAGCCACCACCACCGACAGCACCGTGACGGCACAACCGGACGGGACCTATGTCCAGCGGATCAGCGCCCAACCCGAGCGTCTGCAACGCGACGGGACATGGGTACCACTGGACTCGAACCTGCGCCGCAACAACGACGGTAGCTACTCGCCGGCCGCTTCCAGCAGCGGTCTCACTCTGTCCGACGGCGGCACCGGCCCCCTCGCAGCTCTCGACAACAACGGCAGACAGCTGTCGTTGTCCTGGCCGAACGCTCTGCCGACACCGACGGTCAGCGGCGCGAGCGCCCTCTACCCCGACGTACTGCCGGGTGTCGATCTCAAGGTGACCGCCGACGAGCAAGGCGGCTTCTCGGAAGTCCTCATCGTCAAGACCGCCCAGGCCGCGGCTGATCCCCGCCTGGCCACCCTCACCCTGGCGACGAACACGCACGGCCTGAACCTCACCGCGGACGCCGGCGGCAACCTCACGGTGAGCGACCCCGCCACCGGCGCCGCGGTCTTCCACGCCCCGGCGCCCCTGATGTGGGACTCCGCTGGTGCCGCCAACGCCCAGCCGCAGCACATCAATTCAACAGCGCTGTCCGGGAACGGTCCCCGGACAGCGGTCGTGCACGCCGCCGTCGCCACCGAGCGGGACGAAGCGCAAGCCGACAACGGCACCAGTGCGCCAGGCGACTTGAGCAGCGGGCCCAGCCCCACATCGCAACAGGCCCCCGTCCACACCGATGTCACCTCTGACGGCCACCTGCGCCTCACGCCCGATCCCGGTCTGCTCAAGAGCGCGAGCTTCCCGCTCTACATCGACCCCACCTGGGTGACGGTCGAGGACCAGGACAAGGGCTTCACCTACGTGCAGCACGCCTACCCCGGCACCAGCCACTGGAACGACAGCGACGCCAAACTCGGTGTGGGCTACCAGGGTTACACCTCACCCATCGGCGCCGAGCGCACGTACTACCAGTTCAGCATCGGCAGCACGATGGGCGACAAGAACATCCACTACGCCGAACTCGACGTCGACGAGACCTACTCCGCCGACTGGGGCTGCACCAAGTATCCGGTCACCGAGACCAACGTCGACCACATCAGCAGCTCCACCACCTGGAACAACCAGCCCGACGCCTTCTCCCAGACCGACACCTACGACTTCACGGGCGCCAACAACCAGGACTGCCCAGGAGGCGATTCGGGCGGCTTCGACGTCACCGGTTCCGTCAGCCACGACGGGGACGGCACCGTCACCTACCGTCTGACCGGCAGTGAATCCAACCAGACCGCCTTCAAGCGCTTCTCCACCAAGGCGACGCTCTCCATCACCTACAACACACCGCCACGCACACCGACCAGCACCACCTCCAGCCCCAAGCCGGTCAGTCCCGCCACCTACGGATGCGGAAGTGCCCCCTACGGCTGGATCCCCAACACCGACGCCTCCGGCGGAGTGAAGCTCTCCGCGCACGTTTCGGACCCCGACGGCGACAAGCAGAACATCCGGGGCCAGTTCGCCTTCTGGGACAAGGGCGGGTCAGGATCAGCGGCCGCCACCAACCTGATATCCACCGGCGACTCCGACGGAAACTCCAGCACCGTGCCGGGCAGTGGAGGCACCGTCCAGATCACCGTCGACCCCAAGGACCACCCGCTCAAGGACGGCCACCTCTACGGCTGGCACGTCCGCACCGACGACGGCATCGACACCTCCGACGAAGCGGACAACTGCTACTTCTGGTACGACGCCACAGCGCCCGCCCATCTCTCGATCACCCCGAAGGACGACCTCTCCCACCTGCACACGGGCGACACCCTCCACTTCAGTCTCTCGGCGGGCGACCCCACACCCACGGGTGCCGCCGCCAGCGGCCTGGACCACTTCACCTGGTCCGCGGCTTCATCGGCCGCGCTGGACAACGACGGAGGCACGTCGATCCCCGCGGCCACCGACGGCACCGCCTCCCTGACATACACACCCACCGCATGGGGAAGCACCACGCTCTGGGTCGCCGCCCTGGACAAGGCGGGCAACCAGTCCCAGCCCGTCCGCATCAGCTTCTACGTCCCCGACGCCGTGAACGCCACCGTCGAGCCGGGCGACATCGACAACGACCACATTCCGGACCTCGTCGCCGCCGACTCCGGCACGGGCAACCTCGACCTCGTACAGACCAACACCGACATCCCGACCAGCAACGGTCAGCCCGCCCCTGTCATCGCCTCCGGTGCCGACGACGCGCCCTCCGCAGCCGACGGCACGTCAACGTGGGCCGGCACCCTGCTCGCCCACCGCTCCAGCAACGAGCACAGCTCCAGCGGCAACCGGGTCGACGACCTGTGGGCCTACAAGAACAACCATCTGTGGCTCTACACGAACAACCTGAACAACACCGGTGGCCTTGCCGGCAACAGCAACCGCTACTTCACCCGCGACCACCGCATCGCGGTCACCAGGCCCGCCTGCACCAAGGGAACCTGTTCCGCCTACGCCTCGGACTGGTCGGCGGTGGGGCAGCTCACCGCGCCCGGCGATGTGAACGGCGACGGCCACCCCGATCTGGTCACCGTCGAGAACGACCATCTCTGGCTGTTCCTGGGATCCAGCACCACCGGTGTGTTGAGCGAAGCCCATGAGATCGGTACGGCCGCGTGGAACGGGTACACCATCACCTCACCCGGAGACACCGACAAGGACGGCCACCCCGACCTCTGGGCCCGGAACAAGACCACCGGCGTCATCTACGACTACCCCTTCGGCACGGACGGTCTCGGCACCCGCACCGCCATCACCAACGGCGCCTTCACCACGACCGACCGCCCCCTCCTGGCCTCCCCGGGCGACGCCGACGGTGACGGCATCGCCGACCTCTACACCGTCACCGACGGCAAGGAACTGTGGGCCAACATGGGCACGGCTCCGGACGCCAACGGCTACCGGCTCGGCACCCACCATGTCGCCAGTGCCGCCACGCTCTGGAAGACCATCACCAACATCGCATAGTCACGGACCGCCCAGATCACAACCGATCACCCGACGCCGGACCGCTCCCCTCCTCAGGGCCGGTCCGGCTTCCCCTTCCCGTACAGCCAGTCCCGCCAGATCCCCGCGAAGTCCTTGCCCGGCGCCATCTTCTCCACGTACGCCGTGAAGTCGTCCGTGTCCGCGTTGCCGTGGCGGTGGGCCGCTGCCCAGCCCTGGACGATGTCGTAGAACCTGTCGTCGCCGACCGTCCGGCGGATCTTCTGGAGGACCATCGCGCCGCGTACGTAGACCGGGTCGTCGGAGATGTGTGCGGCGCTGCTCGGTTTCGCCGGGGGGAACGACCAGAGGTCGGGGTATTCGTCCTCGCCGTGGGCGTAGAGGTGGTCGAAGGTCTGTTGGGCGGTGTCGCCGTCGTGGTCCTCGGCCCACAGCCACTCGGCGTAGGTCGCGAAGCCCTCGTTGAGCCACATGTCCTGCCAGGTCTTCGGGGTGACCGAGTCGCCGTACCACTGGTGGGCGAGTTCATGGACGAGGGTGGTGGTGTCGGGGGCGCCGGGGAAGACGGGGCGGGTCTGGGTCTCCAGGGCGTAGCCGGCGTCCTGCGGGCGGTCGACGATCGCGCCGGTGGAGGAGAAGGGGTACGGGCCGAAGTTGTACTCCTCCCACTCCATGATCTCGGGCAGCTTCGCCAGCACCCCACGGGCGGCCTCGGCCTGGGTGGGATCGACGGCGACGTACACCGGCAGGTGGTCGGGGCCGACGGTGGACCGGCTGATGTCGTAGCGGCCGATGGCGACCGTGGCGAGATAGCTCGCCATCGGTTCGGCGGTGCGCCAGGCGAATGTCGTACGGCCGCCGGAGGTGCTCTCGCCGCTCAACTCACCGTTGGAGACCGCCCGCAGGCCCTTCGGAACCGTGATCGTGATGTCGTACGACGCCTTGTCGGACGGGTGGTCGTTCCCGGGGAACCAGGCCATCGAACCCGTCGGCTCACCGAGGGCCAGCGCGCCGTCGGCGGTGCGCAGCCAGCCCTCCTGGGAGCCGTCGGGGTCGGTGATGGTCTCGGGGGTGCCGGAGTAGCGGACGGTGACACGGAAGGTCTCGCCGGCGTCGAGGTCGTCGTGGGGACGGACGGTGAGTTCCTGGCCGGCGCGGTTCCAGCGGGCCGCCCGCCCTTCGACGGTGACGTCCTCGACGTCCAGGCCCTTGAGGTCGAGATCGAAGGCGGAGAGGTGCTGGGTGGCCCGGGCGGTGATGGTCGCGGTGCCGGTCAGACGGTTGCCCTGGCCGGGAGGACGATTGCCTTGGTCAGGATGGCGGCTGCCCTGGCCAGGATGGCCGCTGCCCTGGTCACTATCGTGATTGCCCTGGTCAGGGGTGTAGGCCAGCTTCAGGTCGTAGTGGCTGACGTCGTATCCGCCGTTGCCCGCTTTCGGGAAGTACGGGTCGTGTACGCCGGCGCCGCCGGGGGTGCCGTGGCTGCCGTGGACGCCGTCGCCGGAGCACCCGGTGAGGGCGAGGGCCCATGCGAGCAGGACAGCCGGGACAACGGGTACGGATCGGGACACTCCACTGATCCTAAAGCGGCATGGGACCATCTCGTACGTGCTCGACATCGGCTACGCCCTCTCCAACCGCTTTCCGGACCCGCCGCAGACGGACTACCGCCGCGCGGACGTCCACGCCCTGCGCCACGACCTGTTCTGCGGGGACGTCTACCTCGCCGACACCAAGGCCGACCGGGAACTGTCCACAGCCTGGGGATGGGTGCCGGTGCTCGACTTCGCGTGGGCGCTGTGCGACATCGTGGAGCGGATCGACCGGGACCCGGCGGGCTCCCGCGCCTCCCGCCCCCAGCGGGCGGAACTGGACTTCACCGAGTCCACCGACCGCATGCTCTTCGAGCGCCGCTTCGGCTGGGTCGACATCGAGTCGGACTGGATGCCGGCCGACGAGCCCCCGCTGACCTTCTCCCACACCGAACTGCGCCGCGAGGCCCGGGACTTCCTGCACGACCTGATCGCCGACCTGGTGGACCTGCACGAGCCCCTGGGCGAGAACCCGGCGATCTGGACCCTGCAGGCCCGCTTTCCCAGGGTGCGGTGAGTCGGCCCGAGCACCGGCTCTGCCGAGCCGACTCCTGCTCCCCGCCCCGCCCCGCTCCGTCCGTCAGTCCTCCACCCTGATCCCCATCTCCACCGCCAGCACCGGTGCCAGATCCATCAGTTGGGCCGTGCTCACCACCGCCCCCGCCAGCCGGTCCACCCCTCTCGCGATGCTGAACTCGGTCGCCGCTCTCAGGTCCACGTCCTTGAGGACCGCCGATGTGAGGTCCGCCTGCTTCAGGACACAGTCCAGGAATTCCACGCGTTCGAGGTGGGCGCCGCCGAAGTCCGGTTCGACGAGGACGCAGTTCTCGAAGACGACGTCCCGCAGCTTCGCCTTGCGCAGATTCAGGTAGTCGATCTTGCCGCCCCGGATCACGACCCGCTCCAGGACCGCCCCGTGCAGCTGTGTGCCGCCCAGACGGGCGTCGATCAGCTCCACGTCACGCAGGGTCGCCTCCGCGAGATCGGTGCCGACGCCTCGTAGACCCGTCAGGACGGAGTCGAGCAGCCGCGCGTGACTCAGCCGCGTCTCGTCCACCGCGCAGCCCGTCACCGCGCAGTCCATGAAACGGGCGCCGCCCGCCTCCTGTCCGACGAAGTCCTCGTCCCGGAAGTCCAGCCCGTCGTAGTCCCCGTCCGGCTCCAGCTCCCCTCCCCGGAACGGCTCCAGCTCCGGCAACCGCAGCTCCGGCCGCCGTGCCCCTTTCACCTTCATCGCTCGCCTCACCATGCCCCCATGCTGCACCCCGCCACTGACATCGGGGATGACGCAAGCGATGAAAGGGCTCCAGGACTCCAAGGCCCCAGGACTCCAGGGCTGCGCCTGGAGAGCCCTGTGCCGCAACCGCCGTCCTAGTGCCGCCCGGCGACCCGGTCGGCGAGGCGCGCGAGTTTCGACGACTCCGCGCCATGACGGACCCGCTCCCGCTCGTCTGCCGCCCGGTACGTCGCGTACATCCCCTGCACGCCCAGCCACCGCAACGGCTCCGGCTCCCACTTCCGCACCTTGTGCCCGACCCAGGGCAACTCCGTGAGCTCCGTCTTCTGCCCCTGCCCGGAGTCCAGCTGCACCAGATCCCGCAGGGTCCGCGCCGCGAGGTTCGTGGTCGCGACGCCCGAGCCGACGTAACCACCGGCCCAGCCCAGCCCCGTCGACCGGTCCAGCGTGACCGTCGCGCACCAGTCGCGGGGCACCCCGAGCACACCCGCCCAGGCGTGCTCGACGGCCACCCCGGCGAGGGAGGGGAAGAACCGCACGAGGATGTCGCGCAGCGCCTCGACCGTCTCGTCCTGCGTCCGCCCGTCGTTGTCGGTCCTCGACCCGAAGCGGTACGGCACCCCGCGCCCGCCGAGCGCGATCCGGCCGTCGGCGGTGCGCTGCGCGTACATGTAGGCGTGCGCCATGTCGCCCAGCGCCTCGCGCCCGCTCCACCCCACCGACGCCCACTGCTCCTCGCTCAGCGGCTCGGTGGCGATCATCGAGGAGTTCATGGGCAGCCAGGTGCGCTTCTGGCCCTTGAGCCCGGCCGTGAACCCCTCCGTGCAGCGCAGGACGTAGGGCGCGCGGACGGTGCCGTACGGGGTGACGGCGTGCTTGGGGCGGATCTCCGTCACCGGGGTCGACTCGTGGATGGTCACCCCGAGGGCCTCGACGACGGCCGCCAGCCCCTTCACCAGCTTCACCGGGTGCAGCCGCGCGCCGTGCGGGGTCCAGCTGGAGCCGACGGCGCCCGCGACCCGGATCCGCTCGGCGGTCTCACGGGCGCCGTAGAGCTCGCGGTCCTTCTCGCCGTACGACAGCTCGTGTGCGTGGAACGCCTTCAGCCGCGCCAACTGCGCGGGCGTGGTGGCGACTTCGAGGACACCGCCCTGGTGGATGTCGGCCTCGACGCCTTCCTCCCCCGCCACCCGGACGACCTCGTCCACGGTGTCGTTCATGGCCTTCTGCAGCCGTACGGCGGCCTCCTGGCCGTGCAGCCTCGCGTACCGGTCGCGGCCGGCGATGCCGTTGTAGAGCCAGCCGCCGTTGCGTCCCGAGGCGCCGTAGCCGCAGAACTTCTGCTCCAGGACGGTGATCCGCAGGAAGGGCACGGCCTTCTTCAGGTAGTAGGCGGTCCACAGGCCCGTGTAGCCGCCCCCGACGATCACCACGTCCGCCGAGGCGTCACCGACGAGCGGCTCCCGCACCACCGGAAGACCGTCGTCCGCGTACCAGAAGGAGATGCCACCGTTCACGACGCCGCTGCCGGCCGATCTGCTCATGGCCGGAAAGCTAACCTCTCAGAGCGGCCACTGTCTCCTTCGGATTCCATGCTTTTCCGCGCCCTCTGACCAGCGGATAACAGGCCAGCCCGATCAGCACGGAGACGAAGTGCCCGAGGTCGGTGAAGGTGGGGGCGGACAGCAGGGGCAGGCCGTACACCGCCAGCACGCCCGCCAGATACAGGTACCGCCACGGCGGCGCGATCCGGTACGTCAGCACGGCGACCACCCCGGCCAGCGCGTAACTCACGCCGATGTCCAGGGTGTTGACCGCCGACTGCGGAGCGACCCCCTCGTGGACCGCCCGCAGCAGCGCCCCCTCGCTGATCAGCGTCGCCAGCACATGCGCGGCCACGCACACCATCAGCCAGCGGGCCGTGCCCAGCCAGCGCTCCGCCTGCGCGTGGAAGACGGTGTAGAGGGCGGCGTACGGCAGCCAGCGGCCGCCGTCGATCCACATCGCACTCTGCACCAGCACCCGTAGCGGGTCGTTCGACAGCTCGTGGATGTTCGTGGACCGCTGCCGCAGGAAGTCCTGTTCGAACTCCGGCGACATGTGGTGCAGGGCGACGGTCGTCACGAACAGGACGGCCAGCCAGACATAGGTGCCGGGGGCGCTGCGGACATAGGCCCACAGTCGGTCGCCGAGGTCCCGGAAAATTCGCATGAGGCGATTCAGCCACGCGACTATCGTCACGAGGGTGATCGACATTCCGGACGAGCGGATCGCCCGGTTCCTGGAGGAGTGGGAGCTGCGGCCCGACGGGGCGTCGATGTACGGGCGGTGCGCGCTGGTGCTGCCGGTGCTGCGGGCCGACGGTTCGCGGGCCGTGCTCAAGCTCCAGGACGTCGACGAGGAGACCGTCGGCGAGCCCGTCGCCCTGCGCGCGTGGGCCGGCGACGGGGCCGTACGGCTCCTGCGGTCCGACGCCGCGACCGGCACCCTGCTGCTCGAACGGCTCGACAGCGGGCGCCCGTTGGCCGCCCTCCCGGACACCCGCGAGGCCACACTGGTCGTCGCCCGCCTGCTGGCCCGCCTGACGGCGACAATGGCCCCGCCGGAACTGCGCCGCCTCGGCGACCTCGCCCCCCGCCTCCTGGAGCGGACCTCGGCGGCCCTGCCCACCGTCCCCGACACGGCCGTACGCCATCTGCTCGCGGACTGCGCGGCAGCGATGCGCGAGGTGGCCGACGCCCCCGGCGACCACCTCCTGCACTGGGACCTCCACTTCGAGAACGTCCTGGCCGCGACCCGCGCCCCCTGGCTCGCCATCGACCCCAAACCACTGGCCGGCGACCCGGGCTTCGAACTCCTCCCGGCCCTGTGGAACCGCTTCGAGCCCGACGAGATCCGTTGGCGCTTCGACGCGATGACGGCGGTACTGGGACTGGACCGGGGGCGGGCGCGCGCCTGGACGCTGGGCCGGGTGCTGCAGAACTCGGTGTGGCGGCTGGAGGAGGGCCGCGCCCCGCTGCCCGAGCACCTGGAGATCGCCCGCCGGCTGCGGACTCCGGCCGACTAGCGTGACCGCATGATCCGCACCGCGACCCCCGCCGACGTCCCCGTCATCCGCGACCTCATCCACGAGCTGGCCACCTACGAGAAGGTCCCCCACGAGGCCAGGGCCACCGAGGCCCAGCTGCATGACGCCCTCTTCGGCGAACACCCCGCCGCCTACGCGCACATCGCGGCCGACGACACCACCGGCGAACCCGTCGGCTTCGCGCTCTGGTTCCTCAACTTCTCGACCTGGCGCGGTGTCCACGGCATCTACCTGGAGGACCTGTACGTACGCCCCGAGGCACGCGGCGGCGGCCACGGCAAGGCCCTGCTCACCGAACTGGCCCGCCTCTGCGTCGAGCGCGGCTACCAGCGCCTGGAGTGGGCCGTCCTGAACTGGAACACCCCGTCCATCGGCTTCTACGAGTCCCTCGGCGCCCGACCCCAGAACGAGTGGACGGTCTACCGCCTGACCGACGAGGCCCTGACGGCACTGGGAACGACGTACTGAGAGCCCCCTGTCGGATTCGAACCGACGACCTACGCATTACAAGT
>Ga0182008_10001094_pt1 | contig 18695 bp, 16 predicted proteins | sample Sormic07211129_1_FD_120482 | JGI IMG/M metagenome (GOLD analysis project Ga0182008, IMG submission 120482) | Rhizosphere microbial communities from Sorghum bicolor, Mead, Nebraska, USA - 072115-129_1 metaG | ecosystem: Host-associated > Plants > Roots > Rhizosphere | place: USA: Nebraska...
GGCGGTGCCGAACTCGCGGGTGACGTCGTTGAGCGCGGAGGCAACGCCCTGCTTCGCGCCGGGCAGGGAGCTGGTGATGGCCTCGGTGGAGGGCGTCATCGACAGACCCATGCCGATGCCCATGGCGAGCATGCCGGGCAGGATGGACAGGTAGCCGCCGTCGACGGACACGAACAGCGCCATGAGCACCAGGCCGAGGGTGGCCAGGGCGACGCCCACCGTCATGGTGGAGCGGGCGCCGACCTTGGCGACCATCTTCGGGGCCAGGCCGGAGGTCGTCATCATCATGACGGCCATGGGCATCATCGCCACCGTGGACAGCAGCCCCGACCAGCCGAGTACGGCCTGGAAGAACGGGAAGAGGACGACGGCGATGCCGGCCTGGACACCGAAGACGACCAGCAGGGTGATCGAGCCGGAGGCCAGGCCGCGCTCGCGGAAGAGGCGTACGTCGAGCAGCGAAGCGTCGCGGCGGTGCAACTCCCAGGCCACGAAGGCGATGGCGGCGACGACACCGACGGCCAGGCTGATCAGGGTGACGGGGGCGCCCCAGCCGCGCTCGGGGCCTTCCTGCAGAACGAAGATGAGCCCGGTCACAGCGACTGCGGAGACCAGCGCACCGATGGTGTCGAAGGAATGGGTGGAGCTTTCGCGGGAGTTGGGCACCGACTTCAGCGTCATCGCCAGTGCCACGACGGCCAGGACCACGGGCAGCACGAACAGCAAGCGCCAGTCCGCGACGTCGACCAGTAGGGCGGAGAGGAACATGCCCAGGATGCCGCCGCCTCCGGCGACCCCGGTCCACACACCGATCGCCTTGCCGCGCTCCTCCTCGGGGAAGGCGGAGGTGATGACGGCCAGCGTGATCGGCATGATCATCGCGGCGCTGACGCCCGCGGCCACGCGCGCGGCGATCATCACCCCGGCCGACGGGGCAAGTCCTGCGACGACTCCGGCGGCGCCGAAGACGATCAGACCGGTGATCAGCATGGGCTTGCGGCCCAGCCGGTCACCGATCGCGCCGAGCGGCAGCAGCAGGGCGGCCAGGGCGAGAGTGTAGATGTTGATGATCCACAGGACGGTGTTCTGGGAGGCGCCGAACTCGACGGCCATGTGGGTCTGGGCGACGTTCAGCCCGGACATCGAGGCGATGACGGCCATCAGCGCGATCGAGACGGCGATCAGGATCGCGCGCAGCCGACGCGCGTCCGGCGCACTCCCGCCGCCGGCCGGCGTATCCGACGTATCCGACGTATCCGATGCCTGGGGAGGCTGATTGGGACTCATGGTTTCCTTCCAAAAAGGCATGCGGAATCAGCGCCGGGACAGGGCCGGTCGCCAGGTCGGTGAGATCGGGACGTGCTCGCCGCGCGGATCGCTGAATGGCGGTCGTGCGGCTGTGCAGCAGCAGGGCTTACGTGTCCGCCGTCTTCTGCGCGGCGGCGAGCGCGGCGTCGGTATCCGCCGCGGCCAGCACGGCGTTGCGCGGGGTGCCGCTGTCGATGACGACGGACGAGCGGCGCGAGCGGGCCGGCATCAGCGCACCGTTCAGGCCCGCGGCGCCGCCGCCGATCACCACGACGTCCACGGTCTCGGTAGGCAGTGCGTCGCTGTTCAACTGGGAAGTCTGGGAAGTCTGCGCAGTCATGGCGCGCCCCTTTTCGTCGTACTGGACCGTCGTACCTGGCCCGTAGCACCTGGCCCGTAGCACCTGACCCGTAGTACTTGACCCGTAGTCCCTGGCCCCTCGTGCCGGGCCACCTGCCGTCGACGCTAAACCTGACTTGCATCAGAGGCATACCATGTTGCCTATGACGCAAGAAGATGGTCAGCTGGACGGCCTCGTACGCAAACGAATCCGGGCACTGCGCGTCGCACAGGGCTGGTCCCTGGAAGAACTGGCCACCCGGGCCAACCTCAGCCAGTCCTCACTGAGCCGCATCGAGAACGGCCGGCGCCGCCTCGCCCTGGACCAGCTCGTCACCCTCGCCCGGGCCCTGGACACCACCCTGGACCAGCTCGTGGAGAACGCCGCCGACGACGTCGTCATCAGCCCGATGATCGACGGCACCCACGGCCTGATGCGCTGGCCCATAAAGGGCGACCCCGGCATGAGCGTGATGCGCCAGCGCATGACCGACCCACCGCCCGACAACCCGGCCCGGATGCGCGCCCACCCCGGCCGCGAATGGCTCGTCGTCCTGTCCGGCACCGCCATCCTCATGCTCGGCCACCGGCGCTTTCGCATCGAGACCAACCAGGCCGCGGAGTTCCCCACGATGATGCCGCACGCCATCGGCGCCGAAGGCGGCCCCTGCGAGATCATCGGCATCTTCGACCGCGACGCCCGCCGCGGACACCAGAAGGACGCAGGCTCTGACGAGCCCGCTACCGACTGCGGAGGCGCCCAGGGCCCCTGGGAATAGGGGGTGGTCATCGCGCTCCGGGCACCCCCGGGGCGGACGCCTCGCTCGCGAGGCCGGGCTCACCTCGCCGCTCTGCAGAGCACCACGTTCGGGGTGCCCACCGATCGGCAACTGAAAGTCACTCGGACGATGCCGGGCCCGGACGGGATCCGGATGCCCCACGGCCGGTAGGCGGACGCAACCACAGCACGCTCGTGCACTCCCCCGGTTGGCCAGCGACGGTTCTACGACTACACGAACCAGTGGGCGTTCGCGGCGCCCCTTGGGGGAATGCGTACATCGCGTACCAGCCATCCTCCGCAAGGGCTTCCCAGTCTGGAGCGGAGAGACGTATGAGCGCGAGGTCTAGCAGCGGATACTCCTCGACGAGCTGGTCAAGGTCAGCCGAGGCACGGACGCCAGGATGGGCCGGCTCGCCGAGGAGAAAGGGGGCCTCTTGGGTTAGAACCGGATCTCGACGGCACGGCCTTCGGCATCAAGCTCAGGCACTTCGGGGATGCGGCCTGCCGCCCCCTGTGCGATCCGGTGTGCCGACCATGCGGCGACTGCTGCGTCGAGGACGTCGTCCGCCGGCACGCGGTCAGCCTCCCCCAGCTCGTCCGGAAGCACGATCCCGGCCTCGGCCAGCAGGGATCGGCGTAGGTGCTGACCGCGCCAGGTCTTCTTCGCGTACATGAGTGGCGCGCCGTCGGCCAAGGCGCAGAAGGACACCTCGGGATGCACCTCGTGGACCCTGTCGTCGGTCAGCCTGCAGGCCCCGGCCTCCAGCAGTTTCGGCGCCAGCGCCCATGCCTGCTGGCTCAGCCGGTTGCCGGTGAGTTCCTGGCACCGGTCCGCGGCCGCCGTGTACTCCCGCTCCTGCCACGCCGCCCTCGGCGCGATGAGGAAGACACTGCTGCGCCGTATGCCGAGAAGAGTCTTCGCGGCCAGGTCCGCGGCCCTCCAACCGCTCTCGACGAGGCCCAGTGGCATGTCCACCGTGATCACGTGCACTCCAGCGGCACGCTCGATCAGCGCGTCGAGACGGCCGTCCACCAGACTGCCCGCATACGCGCCGTCTGTCAGCCGGATTCCGACCCAGCCCTGCTTACCGCAGGCGTCAACCCCCAGGACGTCCATCCCACCCTCCACCTTCGTTCAAGGAGCGCAAACTACCGCCGCCATGCCGGCGGCAGCCAGGCCCTCATCAGTAGTCAGCGATCTCTGCGGTGGAGTTCGCCGAATGCATGGCGATGGGCCTTTACAGCCTCGCGGGCATACGTGACGGCCAGGCCCACTACTTGCCCGATCGTCAGGTCGGGTGCCGGGATGCTGCGGTAGACGAAGTCGGGAGCGAAGCCGTTGAAGGACAGCGGCATGGCCGGAGCGACGACGGGCCGTTCCGGGCCGGTTTCGCCGAGCAGTTCCCTCGCCAGGTCGAAACGGAAGTAGTCGCCGAAAACGCGTGCCTCGGCCTCGCGTGCCGCTCTGCGGTCCTCGCCCTTGCCGAACCCGGGGCCCACGCCCGTCAGATACACGAGCCGGAACTGGCCCTCCTGGATCTGCCAGCCGAAACCGGGCCCTGGACAGGCGGTGAACATCTCGACGATGCCCTGCCCCCGGCTCATCGCGGTACGGACCACGATCGCTTCCCGCTCGATCTCTCCCGCCAGCTCATCACGGATGAGGTTCACGGCGTGCAGGCACCGCATCTTCTGCACCGTCGCGTCCAGGCGGGCCAGCTTGAGAATGGCGGCCGCTTTTTCAGGCCGAGCAGGAGCGGCATGACCTCGGCCGGGTCGCCTCCGACGGCCCACAGCGCGGCCACGGCGGCGGGCCGTACGTGTGCGTCGGTGTGGGTGGTCAGCGCCCGGATCGTTTCGCGTGCGCCGGCCGCCGCCGGGCCGAACGCCCCCAGCGTCTTCAGGACCGATGTCGTGACGCCGTGCTGCTCATGCCGTTGCGCGGTGCCGAGCGTGTCGACCACCACCTCGATCGCGGCGGGGTCGTCGAGCGCGGCGAGTGCGGCCAGGAGCGCGTTGGCGCTCATCGTGGTCCACTCCTGAGAGAGATCGAGACCGCGCAGGTGCTCGCCGAGCCGGGGCACCAGCTCCTCCGCGGCCTGCGGCAGATGGCGGGCGACCTGGATGGCGCGCCAGGCATCGACGTCGCCGTCCAGCGCAGCCAGCAGACTCGGCAGCGCGCGGGTATCGCCGAGGCGAGCCAGGGCTCGGACGGCCGCCTGGTGGCTCTTGCGCAGCCGCGCGTCGGGAGCCGTCCAGAGGTCCGGGCCGTGCGCCGCGCGCTGGGCATCGACGTGCGCGGCTAGTGCGTCGCGCGCCGGGTTAGCGATCGGATGGCAGGCCTCCAGAACGCCGGCCGCTTCGGTGGCCACCTCCAGGTCGGCCGTGGTGAGCTGGCAGGCGAGCAGCAGCAGAAGGCGGGTGTGGTCCCCGCGCCAGGTCCGTATCAACTCCCCGCTCATCCGGACTGCGTCCAGGCGTGCGCCGGGATCGGGGCTGGCCAGCTGCTCGGCCAGCACCGCGGTGCGCTCAGCCACCCGGTGCCCCAGCACGTCGTGAAACGTGCGCAGCAGGCCCGTGGTGAGGGCGTACACCCGCGTTAGAGTGCGGATGCGACGCGATGGGGGGGCATGGTGGCCAAGGTCAATATCAGTCTCGACGCCGAACTCGTAGTGGAAGTGATGGTCCTGGCGGGGATCGGATCGCCCCAGGACGCGATCGAGGCGATCGTGCGGGACTACATCGCCCGTGGCCACCGTACGGAGGCCCGCACCGAGCTCAAGGACCAAAGTCTGCGCGAGCTCGACGTCAAGCCGCAGGACCCGCAAGGCTGAACCCAGATCCACCGTGGGTGTCGGCGTCCACTTTGACGACGTGCACCTCCCTCGCCGACGTCGGTTGTGGGGCCGGTACTGGGTGGAACCCATGGCCGGCTCCACGCATGTCACCAGTTCGCGGGGGCTTCCGCGGCCGGCGTTTCGATGTGTGTTCCCGGTGAGCCGACAGCAGGTGCGCGGGATGCGAGTCGGGTGCGCAGGTCGCGGTGGATCGTGTCGGCCTTGAGTGCCATCACGCTGAAGGACGTCGCGCTGCTGATGCCGTGCCGCCATTCCGTGATGCCGTTGAGGTAGACACCGGCTTCGAAGCCGTCACGGGTCTCCACCCGATGGGAGCGGGTGACCACAGGGTCTCCGGCGCCGTCCGTGAGCAGGTACTCCTGGATGGGCCGCAGCGCCGATGGAATACGAGGCTCGGTGAAACCCGTGCTCAGCACGACCGCGTCCACGTCGATGGTCTCGACCGCGCCGGTGTTCACCTCGGTGAGCCGGAGGGAGACCCCGCTCGTTGTCCCGTCGGATCCGTGACGTACAGCGACGTCGGTGACCTCCGTGCGCCGGTGGATGTGCCAGCGTTTGCGGCCGGTGAGCCGGTCGTCGTAGACCGACTGGTAGAGGGCGGTCGAGACGTCGGGGTCGACGGCGGCGTAGTTGGTGGCTTTGGCTCCGGCGAAGACCCGCTCACGCTGGGAGCCGTCGAGGTCGTAGAAGTAGTCGGTCTCCTCGGGGAAGTACACCTCATTGCTGAAATGGCCGAGTTCGTACATCCGGAATCCGGCGTTGCGGGTCAGCGCGTGCAGTTGGTTGTCCGGGTGTGCCGCCGCCAGGTGCAGCAGGATCTCTCCGGCGCTCTGCCCCGCGCCGATCACCGCGATCCGCAGCGGCCCGTCCGGCAACAGAGCCAGTCGGGGCAGGAGTTCCTGGGCATGGAAGACCCGCTCCCCCAGGCTGGGCCGGAACACCTCGGGCACATGGGGCTGGTGGCCGGTGGATATCGCGACGTTGCGCGCCCGGTGCCGATGGTGGGAGTCGTCGCGGGGGTCGACGCTGACGACCTCCACGCTACGGACCCGACCGTCCGGCTCCGGGACGGGCAGCACCTCGATCACTTCACGGTGGTACTCCACGGGGCGGCCGATCTCGCGCGCGGCCCATTCGACGTACGCGGACCACTCGCGGCGGCTGGCGTAGCCGCCGAGCAGGGTGAACGGATAGAACCGGCCCGTGCTGACCAGATAGTTGGGGAAGGTGAAGCGGCTGCGCGGATCGCGAGGGGTCGCGAAGTCGCGCAGGAAGTGATGCTGGATATCGGTGCCCGGGAGCATCAGGTTGGGCTGCCAGGCCGAGTCCGCGGCGCGCTCCAGGAACACCGCGTCGAGGGCGGGCAGGCCCGTCGGCTGGGCCTCGTCGTGGTCGACGGCGGCGACGGCCAGCGAGATCCCGGCCGGGCCGAATCCGGCCACCACCAGGTCATGGACCCTGTCACTGCTCACGATCCGTGGCTCCTTCTCGAAGTGGTCGCGCTCGAACTGATCGCGCTCGAACTGATCGCGGTTGAGTTGATCGCGGTTGAGTTGATCGGATTACTCGGACGACTTGGATTACTCGGAGGACTCAGAGGACTCAGAGGACTTGAGGACTCGGAGGAGCTACGCATCCGTGACCGCCGCCTCCACGACGGCGATCCCCTTGCGCAGATCGTCGGGATCGATGTTCAGCGGGGGCATGAGCTTGACGACCTGGTCCTCGCGACCGCACAGCTCCAGGATCAGGCCGTTGTCGAAGCAGCTCTTCTGGATCCGCTCGGCACGCCCCGAGTCCCCCACGTCGATGCCGACGAGCATGCCGCGGCCCCGTACGGCCAGGTCCGGCCGGTGCGTACCGAACCGGCGGAGCGTGGTCTGCAGGGTCTCGGAGTTGGTGGCCAGCCGTTCGGTGAACTCCGGCTGTGCCCATGTCTCCAGCGCGGCGGCGCCGGTGACGAACGCCAGTTGGTTGCCCCGGAAGGTGCCTGTGTGGCCGCCCGGCTCCCAGACGTCGAGGCCGGGTGCGATCAGCAGTACCGACAGGGGCAGTCCGTAACCGCTGAGGGACTTCGACAGCGTGATCAGGTCCGGTACGACGCCGGAGTGCGAGAAGCTGAAGAAGTCGCCCGACCTTCCGATGCCGGCCTGGATGTCGTCGAAGATGAGCAGCATCCCCAGGCGTTCGGTCAGCGCGCGCAGCCGACGCAGCCAGTCGGCGGAGGCGGGATAGACACCGCCGTCCACCTGGACGGGTTCGACGATGACCGCGGCGGGCGTTTCCACGCCCCCCGCCGGGTCGGCCAGCAGGCGTTCCAGATAGCCGATCGAGTCGAACGGCCCGCCCGGCCCGTTCTCGTACGGGACGAACAGCACGTCGTGCAGGTCCACCCCGCCGGCGGCCCGGGCCCTGAGGCTGCCGGTGACCGACAGCGAGCCGCGGGACATGCCGTGGAAGGCGCCGGCGAATGCGACCACCGTGCGCCGTCCGGTCGCCTTGCGGGCCACCTTCAGCGCCGCCTCCACCGCGTCGGTTCCCGTCGGGCCGCAGAACTGCACCTTGTGCGGCAGCCGGTGCGGATCCAGCACCCGACGACGGAGGGCCGAGAGGAAGTCCCGCTTGGCGGCGGTGTAGAGGTCGAGGCCGTGGATCAGACCGTCCTGGGCCACGTAGGACTGCAGGCGTTCCTTCAGAGCCGGAGGGTTGTGGCCGTAGTTGAGCGCACTCGCTCCGCAGAAGAAGTCGAGGAAGTCCCTCCCGTCCTCGCTGTGCAGCCATGCTCCCCGGCCTCGGGTGAAGACGACCGGGAACTTGCGGCTGTACAGCCGTACTTCGGACTCGTGTTGCTCGAAGGCCGAGACGTCGTTGGGCGAGTTGTCGTTGGGCGAGTTGTCGTTGGGCGTGACGTCGCTGGGTGTGACGTCGTGTGGGGGTGCCAGTGTGGTCATCATGTGCTCGTTTCTCCTTGTGCCGCGTCCTCCAGTGGCGGACTGCCTTCCGGGGACGGGGTGGGCCTCGCCTCCGGTCCGGAAGGTGGCCCGGCCGCCGACCGCAACGCACAACTCGTCCTGGGCGTGGGGTTGTTGGGGATCAGAAGCGCCTGCGGGCAGTGCGTAGAGCCCGGCGCTGAGGGAGGCAGTGCGCAGGAACTCCACGTATCTCTCGCCGCTCTTCTCGTGCCGGGCGGTCAGTTCCCCGACCGTGTGGAGCTCCTCGGAGCCGGTCTCATGCCGTTGCGTGCGGGCCGTCGCCCGTACGGTGGCGGTACCCAGTGACAGCAGGGGAAGGGCGAGCGCGGGTCCGGCGAAGAACGACAGCGGCAGATGCAGGGCCAGTGCCGCCACGCCCTGCCGACGGTGTCGTGGTCGTCGGTCGGCGACCGCCACGGAGGCGGACACCGAGAGGAACACCGCCAGTGCCATCGCGTTGGGCACGGACAGCACATCGGTGGCGTCGAGCCGTCGCCCGGTCACCAGGGCCACGCCCAGGAGAGCGGCGGCCCCGACCGCGAGTGCCGACCGGCGCAGGGCGTTCGCCGTGGCGGGTGCGCCGGTCAGCGCCTCGACCGCGAGCCCTGCGGCGGTGGACAGGTTGCGGGCACAGAACAGGGCGACGGTGAGGGCCGCGAGGAGGGCCGCGGCCCGGCCCACTCCGGGCCCGAGATCGGGCAGGACCAGCCCGGGCGCGGCCCGCACCGTCGTGGCGGAGCCCGCCACCAGCAGTGCGGCGGCGTATACGGCTCCGACCAGTGCCACCGCGACCAGCGGGCCGCGAGCCCGGCGGGCGCCCGTCTTCGCCGGCACGCCCGGGGTGGACTCCCACCCGACGACGACGAAGAGTTGCAGGACGGCGGCGGACAGCGCCGGCCGCCACCCGAGTCCGGGATCGGACGCCGGCGGCACCGCGCCGTCGCGATGGCTGAGCAGGACGGAGACGCCCAACAGTGCCACTACGGCCGTGAAGAGAGGGAGTGACAGCCTCGCCGGTACTCGCCTGCCGCCGGCCGCGAGGGCTGTCCCGGCGGTGATCACCAGTGCGGCCATCCACCAGGAGGCGGCGCCGCTGCCTCCTGCCGCCTGGGTGAGGAACCCCGCGGCGACCAGAGCGACGACCGCCTGGCCGGCGGTCACCCCGATCGCGTAGAACGTGCGGACGGCCCGGCCGAACGGCTCGCCCAGGGACCGCCCGGTCAGGGCGGCGGCACCTTGACCCGCCCCCGGCCAAGTGGCGGCCGCGGTGAGGGCGAGCACCAGCAGCCCGCCCGCGATGACGACGTACAGCCATCCGGCGACGGCCGCCTCCCCGTAGGCGGCTCGGGCGGTCCAGGGCAGGAAGAGCGCGCCGACTCCCAAGACGTTCGCCGCGAGCAGGAGCGCCGAGCGTGTGTCGGTGCCGTTCATGGGCGGGCTCGGAACACGGGCGGGAAGTGGGAGGCCAGCGGTGTGCCGGCGGCCACCGTGAGTCGGCCGGGTTCGGGCCACGGGATGCCGTCGAGGGCGGGCGGGGCCCCGAGCCGACGCCGGACCTGCTCGGCCCAGTGGGGGGCGAGCGGCGCGGCGACCGCCGAGAGGACACCGAGGAGTTCGGTGTGCGCCGCGAGGACGGCATGCACCTGTTCGCCGGGCTCCGGCGACTCCTGATGCCTGCGTAGCTCCCGTGCCGCGGTCTCGATCGCGTCCAGCACGTGTCGGGCGGCGGTGCGCAGCGAGAAGGAGCCAGGTTCCAGCGACCGCGCGACGGTGCTGGGCAGTTCGTCGACCAGAGCGCGTACGGCGACCGGCCAGTCGGCGCGGTCGGCCCGCGGCACGGTGGAGTGCGTCTCCCGGGCCAGGAGGTCGAAGAGCGTGCCGGTCCACTGCTCCAGGCGACCGGCCAGGACGTCGTTCACGGTCCGGTCGAAGTCGGCCGGCTGGAAGTCGGACTTCTCCTCCTCGGGATTGGTCAGCGCCAGATACAGCCGGACGGCGTCAGGATCGGCCTCCCGCAGGAACTCCGAGCCCCAGATGGCATGCCCGCGGCTGGTGGAGAACTTCTGTCCCTCCAGGCTGTAGAACTCGTTGCTGATCACGTGCCGCGGTGTGATGTAGCCGCCCAGGCCCAGCAGCAGCGCGGGCCACAGCACCGCGTGCGAGAAGCTGCAGTCGAAGCCGATGAAGTTCACCAGCACTGTGTCGGGGTCCTGCCACACTTCGCGCCACAGGTCCGGGTCACCGACGGCCGAGCTGTGACCGGCGGTGGCCGCGATGTAGCCGAAGATGCCGCTGAACCACGTGTCGAGGATGTGTCCCTGCCATCCGTCGAGCGGGACGGGGATGCCGTAGTCGGCCTGCCTGCTGATCGGCACGTCCGGCAGTCCGTGTTCCAGCAGCCCGGTGACGAAGTCCAGCACGCGCTGTCTCCAGGGGCTGTTCGCGTAGAGAGTGGCGAGCCGTTCGGCGAACGGGGCGAGGGGGACGACCAGCCGGCGCGAGGGCCGGTTGTGGGGGGTGGAGCCGCAGGTGACGCAGCGGGCGTCGAGCAGGCCTTCGGGGTCCTGGGCGTAGCCGCACTCCTCGCAGTAGGTGCCGTCGCTCGGTGCCCGGCAGAATCGGCAACTCCCGCGCAGGTACGCCTCGTACAGAAAGTGGTCGCAGGACGCGCAGTAGGGGGTGGGCAGTTCGCGTTCGACGATCACCTCGTTCTTCCACAGCTGGAGGAAGTGGTCCTGGACGAACTGGTCGTGGACCGGGTCGCGGTGCGGGTGTGCGTAGTGGTCGGGCAGCAGACCGGCCAGGGCCAGGGCCTGCTCGATGCGCCGGGTGTAGTGGTGGGCGGTGGGCCGTGCGGCGAGGCCGAGTTCGCCGCCGCGCCGGGGCACGTAGATGGAGTGGTCGTCGGTGTAGGCGACGTAGGTCACCGGGCGGCCGCGGGCGGCCAGGTACCTGCGCAGGACGTCGGCGCCCAGGAAGGGGCCCGACAGATGTCCGAGGTGCAGGTCACCGTTGGGATTGGGTGGAGCGCAGGTGATCAGGAACCGTTGTGTCATGTGCGGTCACTCCTTGGAGGGGTTTCCTGCTGATCTGTCCGGCCGGTATGCGGGAGTCGTGCGGCAGTGAGGTCAGCACGACGGCGTGGGCGCCGATACGGCTTCCGGGCCCGATCTCCACCGGGCCGAGCACGCTTGCTCCCGTGCACACCACGACGCCGTCGCCGAGCGCGGGGTGGCGTCTGGCCCCCGGTTCGCGTCGCGCGTCGGTCCACCAGCCCGCCGAGCCGAGCGTCACCAGGTGGTAGAGCATGACGTCGTCGCCGATCTCCGCGGTCTCGCCGATGACCACACCGCTGCCGTGGTCGATGAAGAACCGGCGGCCGATCCGGGCTCCCGGATGGATGTCGATTCCGCCCGAGACGAACCGGCCGAGCATCGCGATCGCGCGGGCCGGGACGCGCCGCCCGCGCCGGTGGAGGAGATGGGCGGCCCGGTGCAGCCACAAGGCGTGCAGATGCGGGTAGAGCAGCACTTCCCAGGGGCTGGTGACCGCCGGATCCTTCTCCCGGACGACGTCGATGTCCTCGCGGGCACGGCGTACGATCGCGCGAACGCGCTTTCCGGGCCAAGCCATGCCGTGGCGCCTCACATGGTGAGGTAGCGCAGGGGCTCGGCCGGGACGGGCCGGCCGGCCGCGAACCGGTCGGGCCGGTAGGGGGCGAGCTCGGGCCGGCCGCCGGCGCCGGTCAGCTCGGCGGCCACGGCCGCGCCCACGGAGGGCGCCACCTTGAAGCCGCCGCCGTTGAACCCGGTCGCCAGGTACAGGCCCGGTACCTGCGAGCTCGGGCCGATCAGCGCGCGCCGGTCGGGGGTGTATCCGTCGGCCGCCGCGACGGCGGTCCTGCGCACGGCCCCGGCCAGGCCGGGCAGACGACGGTCGATGAGGGCGCGTGCCGTGGCCTCCCGCTCGCGTTCGGGCGGCTTGTTCGCGTCCTCGGGCGCCGGGTCCCAGCTGTCCAGGGGCACCCCGAACAGCACCAGGTCGTCGAGGTGGGGGCGGAAGTAGGTGCCGGTCAGATCGTCGATGACCATGGGGAGCGAGGGCCGTGCGAGCAGGTCCGTGCCGTCCGCCGTGACCAGACCCACGCGTCTGGTGCGCAACGGCAGGACCAGCGGTAGTCCGGACCGGGCGAGTACCTCACCGGACCACGCTCCCGCCGCGAGCACGACTTCCCCGGCCGATACGGCTGTGGGGCCGACGTCCACTCCGACCACGCGCCCGCCGGAGTGCCTCAGCCTCCCGCCGCCGGCACCCTTCAGGACGGCGGCGCCGTGCTCTCGTGCCCGGTCGGTGAGCGTACGAGCGGCCCTGGCGGGGTCGGCGTAGCCGCTGCGCGGTTCGTAGGCCACTACGGCGACGTCCTGCAGGTTGAGTCCTGGGTGCGCTGTCGCGAATTCTGCTGGGGACAGGACGGTCGTGTCGACGCCGAGCCGGGCGAGCAGTTTGACGTTGTCATCGAGCAGCCCGGTGTGCTGCTCACCGACGAGGAAGGCGAATCCGGTGCGCCGGAACCCGACGTCGCCGCCGATGACGTCGGCCCAGTTCTCGAAGGTGTCGAAGGCCAGTGCCGCCAGCCGGGCGTCCGCGGGGTCGCTGTGGTGCAGGCGTACCTGGCCCGCCGAGTTCCAGGTGGCACTCCTGCTGACCGGCCCCTCCTGCTCGACGAGCGCCACGCTCGCGCCGGCTGTGGCGAGGTGGTACGCGATGCCGGCGCCCACCACCCCGCCGCCGATCACGGCGACGTCCACGGTGATGGTCGTCATCGGGCGTCCTTCCGCTTGCCGGGGCTGAACTCGAGCGGCAGGTTGCGCAGGCCGCGGAAGGAGAGATTCGGCTGCCACTCCAGCTTCCCCTCGCCGAGCCGCAGGTCGCGCAGGCGGGACAGGATGGTGCCGAAGGCGATCTCGCCCTCCACGCGCGAGAGTTCGGCGCCGGGGCAGTAGTGGATGCCGTGGCTGAAGGCGACGTGCTTGTTCTCACCTCGTCGGAGGTCGAGCCGGTGCGGTTCCGGGAACACCTCGGGGTCACGGTTGGCCGCGCCGAGCATCACCAGGACCTTGTCGCCCTTCCTGATGGTGCGCTCCCGGAGGGTGAAGTCCTCGGTGGCCAGTCGGCCCACCAGGTGCAGGGGGCCGTCGTAGCGCAGGAACTCCTCCACGGCGGCGGGCAGCAGGTCGGGGTGCGTGGCGAGCAGGGCCGCCTGGTCGGGATGGCGAAGGAGGGCCAGCAGTCCGTTGCCGATCAGGTTGAGTCCCGTCTCCAGGCCGGCGAACAGCGTGGTGATGCAGGTGGCGACCAGGTCGTCGCCCTCCAGCGGATCCTCGTCACGGTTGACCAGGGAACTGAGCAGGTCCTCGCGCGGCTCCGCGCGCCGGGCGCCGCCGAGGTCGATGAAGTACTCGCGCATGGCGAGGACGGCGTTCTGTCCGCGTTCCAGGTCGGCGATCGGCACGTTGGCACCGCCGGCGTTGATGGCGGCGACGAAGTCGGCGGTCCAGCCCTTGACCTTCTCGCGGTCGGCGGCCGGGATGCCGATCAGCTCCGAGTTGACGATGACGGGGATACGGGCGCCGAGGTCCGTGATGCCGTCCGCCCGCCCCTCCTCGATCACCGCGTCGACGAGTTCGTCCACCACTTCCTGGATGCGCGGCCGCAGCTGGTTGACCAGGCGGACGCTCATGCCGCGCCGTACGGGCCGGCGCAGCCGGGTGTGCCGGGGCGGGTCGGTGTAGAGGATCATGCGGCTGCGGATACTGGCGAACGGCTCGAACCGGGCGGCTTCCTCGCCCTGGAGATGTCCGAGGTAGGCGGAGGTCCGGTCGGAGGAGAGCCGCTCGGGGTCGTTGAGGGCGTCCAGGGCGTCGTCGTGGCGGAGCAGCAGCCAGGAGTCCAGGCGCTGGTTCCAGTAGACGGGTTCGGTGGACCGCAGGATGTCGTAGACGGGGTAGGGGTCGGCGAGGACGGCCGGGTTCAGCAGGTCGTCGTGGGGACGGGCCTCGGTGGTGGTGTCCGCGGGGTGGCTCACGACCGGCCGCCCCACCACAGCGAGAGGAACACCAGCCGCTCGTCGGTGGTGTTGACCAGGGAGTGCCCGTGGTGCGGCGGGATGAAGACGGTGTCGCCGAACTTGACCGTCCGGTCCTTCTCCCCGTCGATCCGCAGCAGGCCGCTGCCCTCCACGACGTAGAACAGCTCGGACTCCCCGGCGGGATTGACGTGTTCGGTCATCGTGGTACCGGGGGCGACGACCACCCAGGCGCCTCCCTCGTAAGGTTCCTGGGCGCCGTCGAGGCGCGGCAGGCGTTGGGCCAGGACGTTGTAGGAGGGTTCCGGCCGTAGATCGGCCGTCTCCCAGCTGTGGACGGGCATGACGAAGGCCTTTCGTGCGCGGGTGACGTCGGTCAGGCGGCGAGGGACTTGCTGAGGCTGTCGGCGATGGTGGCGGCCCGCAGGGAGACCAGGCTGAAGGAGCCCGCGTCGCCGAGGCCGTGGGTCGTCTCGCAGACGCCGTTGAGATGGATCGGCGGCAGGGACGCCTCCGGTGCGGCCAGTACCCGGTAGTCCCTGCCGATCGACGCCCGGCCGGAGGGGGTACGGCCGACCCGGTGGCGAATCGGCTCCAGTACATCCGGCAGGAAGTGGTCACCGTCCTCGTCGGTCAGGTCGGTGAAGCCGGTGGCCAGGATGACCGTGTCCACCTCGATCTCGTCGGTGGTGCCGAGGTGGCGCTCGGTCAGTTCCAGGGCGATCCCGGTGGGGCCCGGTCGTACGCCGGTGACCTCGGTGTTGCGGTGGAGGGCGATCCGGTGGTCGCCGTCCAGGCGCTGCTCGTACAGGCGGGTGTGGAGCGAGTCGAGGACGTCGATGTCGGCGGCCGAGTAGTTGGTGTACCTCAGCTGGCGGTCGAGCTCGCCCTTGGACTCCTCCGACGACGCGTAGTAGTAGTCGACGAATTCGGGGAAGTACACCTCGCCGTGAAAGGGGCTCAGGTCTTTCTGACGGTATCCGAATCCCCGGATGATGTTGTGGATGCGGCCTTGAGGAAAGCGGTTGGACGAGTCCAGGACCAATTCGACCGCGCTCTGGCTGCCGCCGATGACGGCGAGTCGTGGAGTGCCGGTTTCGGTGAGGTCGGATATGCGGTCGAGGTATCGGGTGTAGTGGAAGATCCGAGGATCGTCGATGTCCCGGAACGGGGCGGGGAGGGACGGCGGGCGACCGGGTGCGACGACCACGGAACGTGCCCGCAAGCGCTCGCCGTCGGCGAGTTCGACCTCCACCGGACCGTCGTCCTCGGCGGTGTGCACCGCAGTGACCGCCGCCCCGAACCGCACACGGTCGGCCAACTGCTCGGCGGCCCAGGCCACATAACGGGCGTAGTCCTTGCGCAGGGGAAAGGGCAGACCCAGGTTGAGGAACGGAACCAGACGGTTCTCCTCGTGGAGGTAGTTGATGAACGAGTAACGGCTGCGCGGATTGCGCAGGGTGACCAGGTCGCGCACCGGGTGGTGCTGGATGTCGGAGCCTTCCAGCAGCATCCCGGGCTGCCAGCCGGGTTTGCTCCGATGTTCCAGGAACAGGGTTCGAATTCCTGGATGGAGTTCTTCGAGGGCGATCGCGAGGGCAATGTTCGACGGTCCGAAACCGATGCCGATGACATCGGCGTCATAATCGGCCATGTCCACTCCCGTCTTGTGAGGGCCGCGCCCTTGCCGGGCGCCGCACAAACTCTAGGAAGCGGAAGCGGAATGTGTCTTCCCACTTTCGTGGCGGTCCGCGGTCGACCATGGGAGTGATTCCAGAGCCGGCGATCTCATCCGGGAGTGGAGGCGTGGTCGTCGTCCGAAGGTGCGTTCTGACGCCGTCGTTCGCGGTAGGCGCGGGTCTTCATGCGGTTGCCGCACAGCTCCGGTTCGCACCAGCGCCCCCGGCCGGGTTTGGTGCGGTCGAAGAAGATCCACCGGCAGTCGTCGGCGGCACAGCACTTCAGCCGATGCCAGGTGTCGTCGTTCACAGCCTCCACGGCGGCAAGCACGATACGTCCGAGTGCCCCCTGGACTCCCAGGCCGGCCGCGGTCAGCGACGGCGGCCGACCTGCCTCGACGGTGACCCGCATCGGCCAGTCGAGCGGGCCCAGGGCGATATCCACTCTGCCGGGCTCACCCACGGCCGCACGCAGATGGTCCCGTAGCCGGAGGGCCTTGCGCAGCTCCGCCTGGCTCGCCCGCTCCTCGGGATCGATCAGCTCCCGCTCTCGAAGCCAGGCGGTGAGGCGCTCCGGTGAGGCGAGTTCGTCGATGTTTTGGTGGACCTCGCCATGGCGCTTGAAGGCCCTCAGGTCAAGCGAGTTGACGAAGGCGTGGACCAGGCGGGTCCCCTCGGGCATCTCCAGTTTCGACACCAGTAAAAGTCCTTAGAAGGTGTTGATGCTTGACTCGGTCTCCCGCTAGATTCACATGCCGACAAGCGTTGAGGCGACCATCCCGCACGAGGAGGAGTCAGGTGAACCAGCCGCTACGGCGGACGATCACGGTGTCGCAGGGGGTGGCTCTCTACGTGGGAGCGGTGATCGGCGCCGGCGTCCTGCTGCTCCCGGGAGTCAGCGTCACCCGTGCCGGACCGGCCTCCTTGGCCGCCTGGCTCTTCGACTCGCTGCTCGGCATTCCCCTCGCCCTCGCCTTTGCCGCCCTCGCCGCCCGCTTCCCCGACGCCGGAGGCGTGGCGACCTTCGTCCGCGGCGCCTTCGGACCCGCGGCGGGCACGGTGATCGGGTGGTTCTACTTCGTCGCCTCGGCCACCGCGCAGAGCCTGGTGTCGCTCACCGGCGCCTACTACGCCTCCGTCTTCGGCCTCGGGCGGGGGGCGACCTTCCTGGTGGCCGCCGGGATCCTGGTGGCCGGCACGGCGGCCAACGCCCGCGGTCTCAGGGTGAGCGGCAGGCTCCAACTGGTCTTCAGCGGCGTGGTCGTGGCCATGCTCCTGCTGGCGTTCCTGGTGTCGCTGCCCCGCTTCAGCACGGCCAACTGGACGCCGTTCAACCCGCACGGCGTCGGCCAGGTCGGCAGCGTGGCCATCTTGATCTTCTTCGCCTTCTTCGGCTGGGAGGCGATCGCCCACCTCTCCGAGGAGTTCCGCGACCCCGAGCGGGACGTGCCGCGCTCCACCTCCCTCAGCGTCGGTGTCATCACCCTGGTGTACGTGGGTGTGGTCGTCGCGACGATCGGCACCGGGACCTACGGCAGCGGCGAGGTCAACCGCACGGTGATCGCCCGGCTGTTGTCGGACGGCGCCGGATCCTCGGCGGGCACGCTGACCGCGGCCATCGCCCTGCTGCTCGCGCTCGGTACCGTCAACGCCTTCATCGCCACGACCTCCCGCCTCGGCTACGCACTGGCCCGCGACGGGGTGTTCCCCGCGGCGCTGGCCAAGGTGAACCGCGAAGGGGTGCCCCTGACCTCCGTCCTCACCGTCGGCGGATACGCCGGTATCGGCCTTGTGGTGACCTACTTCGCGCACTGGGGGCCGGAGACGCTGCTCGTCGTGCCCAACTCCCTGGTCATCGTCACCTACATCGTGGGCATGGCCGCCGGCGTCCGACTGCTGTCCGGGAAGCAGCGCGGGCTCGCCCTCTTCGCGGGACTGCTCTGCCTGGCACTCGTGCCCTTCAGCGGCGGTGTGTTCGTCATCCCCGTGGTCGTGGCCCTGCTGGCTCTCGCCTACTACCGCTGGCTGCGTCGGCCGCTCACGACCAGCGCCGACGCGACCGACTCCCCGGCCCCGGCCTCGGACGCGCCCGGTGCCGCGACGTCAGATCAGCGGTGACACGGCGAGCTTGACGGTGCAGACGTATCCACGAGGACGAGAGCGGTGAGGTGGAGCACGCTGGACGTCTGGGTGATCAATCCCAGTACGGCGAAAGACACCAGCGGATGTGGGTAGTCCGCGAGTAGTCCGGGTCGACGAACCGGCTGAAGGAGGACAGCATGAAGAGTAGCGCCTTCGGATTGAACAGGCTGATGACCAGGGCCCGCCCGGAGGGGCGTTCCGTGACCGGTCCGGACGAGGGTCCCGTCCGCCCGGTCTGCAGTGGGAGACGGGTGGTGCCGAGCGGCGTCGCGGACGATGCGTCGGCGGCCGGGACCACCTGCCCGGCGGAGAGGGCGAGTCCGCCGAGGTCGACGCCGGTGACCCGCTCGCCGGAGCGGCGCAGCCGGCTAGGGTCTGTTGCGAAAGTCCCGGTGTCCGCCCGGAGGACGGGCCTCGCGGCGTCCGGTGCGTGCTCTCGGCGTGCCGGGTGCAGGCCCTCGTACTGGACGTACTTGGGTCTGTGCCCGGTGCGGCGAGAGCGCGTGCCGGGCGTCGCGAGGCAAGCGGGAC
>Ga0182008_10001095_pt1 | contig 18690 bp, 19 predicted proteins | sample Sormic07211129_1_FD_120482 | JGI IMG/M metagenome (GOLD analysis project Ga0182008, IMG submission 120482) | Rhizosphere microbial communities from Sorghum bicolor, Mead, Nebraska, USA - 072115-129_1 metaG | ecosystem: Host-associated > Plants > Roots > Rhizosphere | place: USA: Nebraska...
CTAGGGGCCGGCGCGTCCGGGGAGGGTGCGCGGAAGTTTAAGGGAACGGTAAAGCGGCGTCGTTCGTTCACCCGGCATGACAGCTATGACCCCTGGCTCGAACATCCCTCTCCCCACCGCGCGCGTGGTGGTGGACGTCGCCGCCCCGGTGCGGCTCGACGTTTCGGGCCTGCTGCTCACGGGCGACGGCAAGGTGCGCTCCGACGACGACTTCATCTTCTACAACCAGCCGACGGGGCCGGGCGTGACCTACCGGTCGGGCGGTGGTACCGCGCCGGACGCGATCGTCGTCGACACCGCCGCCCTCCCCCCGGGCATCGAGAAGATCGTGGTCACCGCCAGCCCGGACGCGGCGGGCCAGACCTTCCAGGGCATCGAGCCGACGGCCACGATCCGCGGGGCGGACGACCACGGCGTCATCGCCACCTTCACACCGCCGCAACTGGGCAGCGAGACGGCACTGGTGATCGTGGAGATCTATCTGCGGGGCGGCGCCTGGAAGGCGCGCGCGGTCGGCCAGGGGTACGCCAACGGCCTCGCGGGCATCGCCACGGACTTCGGCGTCACGGTGGAGGAGCCGGCCCCGGCTCCGGTGGCCCCGCCCGCGCCCACCCTCCAGCCCCCGGTGGCGCCGCCGCCCGCGCCCGCGATGTCCGCCACTCCGCCCCCGGCCGCCCCGCCCGCCCCCGCGGCTCCCGCCCCGGGCGCCGGGAAGATCAACCTCGACAAGGGCCGGGTCAGCCTCCAGAAGAACCAGACGGTGTCCCTCGTCAAGGGCGGCCGCCCGCTGCTCTCGCAGGTCAAGATGGGCCTCGGCTGGGAGCCTGCCTTCCGCGGCAAGGACATCGACCTCGACGCGTCGGTCATCGCCTACGGGCCGCAGCGCAATCACATCGACAGCTGCTACTTCGGCAAGCTGACGATCCTGAACGGCGCGATCAAGCACTCCGGCGACAACCTGACGGGCGAGGGCGGAGGCGACGACGAGGTGATCGTGGTCGACCTCGGCCGTGTCCCGCAGGAGGCCACCGGTCTCGTCTTCACGGTCAACTCCTTCTCCGGCCAGAAGTTCACCGAGGTCGCCAAGGCCTACTGCCGCCTCCTGGACGCCGCGTCCGGCGAGGAGCTGGTCCGCTTCGACCTCACCGGCGCCGAGGCGCAGACGGGCGTGATGATGGCCAAGCTGATCCGCCAGTTCTCCGGCGAGTGGGAGATGACGGCGATGGGCGAGTTCGTGAAGGCACGCACGGTGCGGGGGATGGTGAAGCCGGCCGCCCAGTCACTGTAAGAAGTCCTACGAGTAAGAGGTCCTACGACAGCCACGGGCGCCCCCGCGCACAGGGGGCGCCCGGCGTTCACCCCTGGCCGGCCGGCCGCAGCCCCTCCGTCAGCAGCGACAGATAGCGGCGCAGGTGCAGCGTTCCGCCGCACGGCGCCGCCCGGGCCTTCGGGGCCGGAGCGCTGATCGCCCTCACCGCTCTGCTGGTGTCGGCGTTCGTGATCACGGGACGCCGCCGGACGACGTAGCGCGGCAGCGCGTCGGCGCCGGAAGGCGGCGGTCCCCTACCCTCATTTGCCATGACTTCCGCCGACGTCTGCGCCGTCACCGACCTGATCGCCGAGTACGCCGAACTGGTGGACACCGGGGACTTCGCCGGCGTCGGCGCGTTGTTCGCCGACGCCGTGTTCATCGGCGGCGGCGCTCCGGCCGAGGGCCGGGAGGCGGTGGAGCGGATGCTCCGGGACAGCGTGATCCTGTACGAGGACGGCACTCCGCGCACCCATCACGCCACGACCAACATCGCCGTGGCGGTCGACGCGGAGACGGGCATCGCCACCGCACGGTCGTACGTCACCGTCTTCCAGGCCCTGCCGGACCTGCCGTTGCAGCCGATCGCGGCGGGACGCTACCGCGACCGCTTCGAACGGCGCGACGGGCGGTGGCGGTTCGTGGAGCGTCGGGTCCGCATCCATCTGGTGGGCGATGTGAGCCGGCACCTGCGGGGCCGAACCGGAGGTGCCCGGCCGTCCGGTGCCTAGAACAGGGCGCTGTACGCGTTCAGGGCGGGCTGGCCGCCCAGGTGGGCGTAGAGGACCGTGGAGTCCTGGGCGATCTCGCCCCGCTCGACCAGGTCGATCATGCCCGCCATCGACTTGCCCTCGTAGACCGGGTCCGTGACCATGCCCTCGGTGCGGGCCGCGAGGCGCATCGCCTCCAGGGTCGTCTCGTCCGGGATGCCGTACGTGCCCGCGTGGTACCGCTCGTCCAGCTCCACGTCCGCCTCGGTCAACTCCCGCTTGACGCCGATGAGTCGGCCGGTGTTGTGGGCGATCCTCGCGATCTGCGTCTTCGTCGCCGCGGGCTTGGCCGAGGCGTCGATCCCGAGGACCCGGCGGGACGGGCCGCCCGCCTCCTCCAGCGCGGCGAAGCCGGCGACCATGCCGGCCTGGGTCGAGCCGGTCACCGAGCAGACGACGACCGTGTCGAAGAAGACGCCCAGTTCACGCTCCTGCTCGGCGACCTCGTAGGCCCAGCCGGCGAAGCCCAGGCCGCCGAGCGGGTGGTCGGAGGCGCCCGCGGGGATGGCGTACGGCTTTCCGCCGGACTCCTCCACCTCCCTCAGGGCCTGCTCCCAGCTCTCCTTGAAGCCGATGCCGAAGCCGGCCTTCACCAGGCGGACGTCGGCTCCGGCGAGGCGGCTGAGGAGGATGTTGCCGACCTTGTCGTAGACCGAGTCCGGCCAGTCGACCCAACTCTCCTGGATCAGTACGCACTTCAGGCCGGCGCGGGCGGCGACGGCGGCCACCTGGCGGGTGTGGTTGGACTGGACGCCGCCGATCGAGACAAGGGTGTCGCAGCCCTGTGCGAGGGCGTCGGCGACCAGGTACTCCAGCTTGCGGGTCTTGTTGCCGCCGTAGGCGATACCGGAGTTGCAGTCCTCGCGCTTGGCCCAGAGGGAGGCGCCGCCCAGGTGGGCGGTGAGGCGCTCCAGGGGGTGGACCGGCGACGGCCCGAAGAGGAGGGGGTAACGGGCGTGGGACGAAAGGGACATGGGGTCCTCCCGGGACGGGGCTGGATGGCGCGGGGCGGGGCTGGATGGCGCGGGGCGGGGCTGGATGGCGCGGGTCAGTCGTCGGGTGTCAGGTCGACCATGTCGGCGAGGCTTCGCCAGATCTCCGCGGTGACCGTCACCGCCGCCTCCACGTCGCCGGACGCGCAGGCCTCGATCAGCTGGTCGTGCAGGCCCGCCGAGCGGCAGCTGCTCTCGCCGAAGCGGCGGCGCTCCAGGCGGCGGACGAGCGGGGTGTAGCGGGTGATGGTGGCGGCGGCCGCGTGGTTGGCGGCCACCCGGACCAGGACGTCGTGCAGGGCGTCGTCCGCGCGCAGGGCTCCGTCCACGTCACCCGCCCCGACGGCCGCCGCGAACCGTTCGTTGGCCGCGCGCATCGCCTGGACGTCGGCGGCGAGGAGACGGGGCACGGCGACCCGGGTGGCCAGCTCGTGCATGGCGCCGACCACGGCCGCGGCGTCCCGGACGTCGGCGGTGACCAGGGGGGTCACCCGGGTGTAGCTCTGCGGCTTGCTCTCCAGCAGGCCCTCGTCGACCAGACGGGAGAAGGCCTCGCGCACCGGAGCGCGGGACAGCCCGAGCCGTTCGGCCAGCTCGGCGTCGCGCACGATGGCGCCGGGCTGGATCTCCCCGGCCACGATGGCGTCCCGGATGGCTTCGTAGGCGCGGTCCCTGAGGAGCGTGCGCCGGACCGGTCGTATGGCCTCCATAACTGAAATGTTAGATGTCAGTCGCTGGGAGAACAAGGGCGGCGGGCAGCGGCCCACGGGTACGGGAGTGGCCCGCACCCCCCGTAGAAGTGCGGGCCACGTTCTGGTGGCTCAGGCCGTCCAGGGCCAGTCGGCGTCCTGGCCGGCCTCGAGCAGCGGGACCATCCGGAAGGCCGCGTCGCCGAGGCCTCCGAAGGTGTGGCGGTTGGCCTTGCCCGACGGGCCGTGGCCCGCGCGGTAGCCGGCGAGGTTCCAGGTGTAGACCGGAACGTTCGCCGGAACCTGCTCGGTCGGGTCGCCGTGCCGGTTGAACGCGTACTGCTCGTCGGTGACGATCAGCACCCGGTCCTGGCCGCGGTAGTGCGAGCGGACCGCGCTGGTGGTGTCGGTGCCCCCCAGGTCGCCGAAGCGGCCGAGGATCTTCAGCACCGACTCCCCCTTGCGGAACGAGAGCCGCCGGCTCGTGGTGCCGAACTCGACGAGGTCCGCCTCGGCCGCCCGCAGCGCGAGCGCCGTGCCGAAGATCGCCGCCGCGTCGGCCCGGTTGAGCTCCGAGCGGTCCGACAGCCGCGCCCACATCGAGCCCGAGCGGTCCACGAGGATCAGGGTCCGGCCGGGCAGCGCGGGCACCTGGACCAGCGAGTGACCGAGCGCCTGCTCCAGCGGGTACGCCCACCGCAGCGAGGGCGCGTGCTGGTACGCGGCGAGATACCGGAAGGGGAACTGCCGCGAGCGCGCGACCTCGACGGGATCGCTGATCCGCGCCGCCACCTGGGCGGCCACCTCGTCCGAGACACCGGCCTGGTCGAAGTTGCGCAGGTTGCGGACCAGCGCCATCACGCCCATGGACGGGATCACGGCCTCCCAGGCCGCCTTGTCCATCGGGCCCCGCAGCCACCCGGCGAGCGCCTCCCACGTCATCCCGGCCGCCGCGAGCCGCTCGGCGCCGCCCGCCGACGTCACCACCGCGCGCCGCTCGGCCACCGGCAGCGCCATCAGCTCGCGGTGCGCGGTGAGGACGCGGCTCGACGCGGGCGGCACGGCCGTGTCCGGGTTGTGCCGTCGGTCGAGGGCGTACCGGAACAGCTCGCCCTGCCACGGCTTGTCCGGGTCCGGCGCCGCGTGCACCAGGTTGAGGATGTCGCCGAAGCGGTATCCCTTGGACGCGGTGTCGTACTTCAGCAGCGACATGCCGCTGTAGAGGCGTCGTACGGCGTCGGCGACCCCGCGCTTGACGGGCTTGGGGACGTTGCGGCCGTACAGCGCCGTCCAGTACGCGAGGAGCTCGCCGGGCTCGTCCGGGCGCTGCAGCACGGACGCCACGACCTCGCGGTTGGCCGGGCCGTCGGTGGCGCCCGCGTCGAGGCGTGCCTTCACGTACTCGGCGGCGCCCACAATGGAGGCGGTGCGGAGGTTTCCCTCGCCGCGCAGCCAGCCGAGGAGACCCGCGGTCCAGGTCGGGTCCTCGACGGCGAGCCGGCGTACCAGGCGCGCGAAGCGGTCGTCGCGGTCGGCGCCGGTCTCGTAGAAGGTCTTCTGCGACACGAAGTTGGCGATCGCGAGCAGGAAGAGCTCGGAGCGTGCGTCGCGCTCCCGGCCGCGGCCGCCCTCGTAGGTGCGCAGCACTCGGCCGGTGGAGGTGACACGCGAGACGGGCTGCGCCCTCGCGCCCCTGGTGTTGAATCGCGCCATGGTGAATTCCCCCGAATTCCTTGGAGTTTCGGAAGGAGGCGCAGCAGAAGGTGGGTGCCCGAGATCAGGGGTCGGCGACGGACTTTTCCAGATGCTCTACCGATTGAGCTACACCGACCCGAAGCCGATGACGGGACTCGAACCCGCAACATTCCGATCCCATGAAGTAACCGCTGCCTGCGCACCGGGCACCCACCATGAGCTGCGCCTCCCGAGATCAGAATCGACGGCGGCATGGGTTCTTTGAGAGAGAAGTAGCCGCTGTCTTCGCACCGGGAGGTGCGCTGTGTTCTGATCTCACTGTAGGAGGAGCAGCTCGGGTGGAGCGAGTGAATTAAAAGCCGTTCCGGCCGACGGGACTTACCGCTTCTGGCGCTTCCACGGGCCGGTGATGGCGAGCATGATGCCCGGCTCCTGGATGTTGGCGAAGAGGGTGCTGCCGTCGGGCGAGAAGGTCACTCCGGTGAACTCGCTGTATTCCGGCTTCTCTTCGGTGCCGAGGTTGAGTTCGTTGCGGGCGATCGGATAGGTGCGGCCGCTGTCGGTGGCGCCGAACAGGTGCTGCAGGCCCTCGCCGTCCTCGGCGATGACCAGGCCGCCGTACGGGGAGACGGTGATGTTGTCGGGGCCGTCGAAGTCGCCCTCGGCGGAGGGGTCGGGGTTGACGCCGATGAGGACCTTCAGGGTCAGGGTGCGGCGCTTGGGGTCGTAGAACCAGACGGCGCCGTCGTGCTGGACGGGGCTCTCGTCACGGGCGTAGGAGGAGACGATGTAGGCGCCGCCGTCGCCCCACCACATGCCTTCCAGCTTGCGGGCGCGGGTGATCTGGCCCTCGGTGAACTGCTTGCGGACCGAGGTGGTCCTCGCGTCGCGGTCGGGGACGGTCACCCAGTCGACGCCGTAGACCGTGCCGATCCTCGTGGCGCGGGAGAGGTCGTCGACGAAATTGCCGCCGGAGTCGAAGCACTTGAAGGCCTGGAAGACGCCCGCGTCGTCGGCGAGGGTGCGCAGCCTGCCGCGGCCGTGGTGGAAGCCCTCCGGCGGGGTCCAGCGGTAGAGGAGGCCGTTGGGGCCGGCCGCGTCCTCGGTGAGGTAGAGGTGGCCGCGCTTGGGGTCGACGACGACGGCCTCGTGGGCGTAACGGCCCAGCGCCTTGACGGGCTTGGGGTTCCGGTTGGCCCGGCGGTCGGCGGGGTCGACCTCGAAGACGTAGCCGTGGTCCTTGGTCATGCCGTTCTGGCCGGCCTTGTCCTCGGTCTCCTCGCAGGTGAGCCAGGTGCCCCAAGGGGTGTTGCCGCCCGCGCAGTTGGTGGAGGTGCCGGCGATGCCGACCCACTCGGCGACGTGGTCGCGGCGGACCTCGACGACCGTGCAGCCACCGGAGGCGGCGGGGTCGTAGACCAGGCCCTCGGTGAGCGGGACCGGGTACTTCCAGTTGGCGCGCGGCCCCTTGAGCTCGTGGTTGTTGACCAGCAGGGTCGCGCCGCGCGGGCCGTCGAAGGTGGAGGTGCCGTCGTGGTTGGAGGGGGTGAACTCGCCCGACTCCAGCTTGGTGCGGCCGCTGTAGGTGATGATCCGGTACGTGAAGCCGGCCGGGAGGGCGAGGATGCCGTTCGGGTCGGAGATCAGCGGTCCGTAGCCGACACCGCCGTGTCCGTGCGCCGACGCCTCCCCCGCGCCGTCTTCGGTGTCCGCGGAGTCTTCGATGTCCGTGGACGCGAGGGCGTTCGGGGCCGTGGCGAGGGCGCCGACGCTGCCCGCCAGCGCGACTCCGGCACCGGTGATCGCGGATTTTCTGGCGAAGTCCCTGCGGGTGAGCGACATGGTGTCTCCTGTGACGGTGGGCGTGCCGTGGGGGATGGCGACCTCGGGTCGGCGCCACCGTCCCGCCCACGTCTGAACGGGGGTTGAACGCCGGGCGACCACATGGGACGCAGTTCCATGAATCCGTATGCGCCACTCCACGGGAAGCAAAAATCCCCCGTTCGCCGGGAATCGACCTGAGCGGCCTTCGCAACCCCGGCCGGACCCGACCGTGCTCACCCGGTCCCGTCCTCGGACCGCTCAACTCCCTTGCTGGGACCGTGCCTTGAAAGCCGCCTTCCGGGCCTCCTTGGCCACCCGCTTGTCCGGGTGCAGCCGCCCCATCGCCTCCAGGACGTCCGCCGTGGCCGGGTGGTCCACCCGCCAGGCCGCGGCGAAGAAGCCGCCGTGCTGTGCGGCCAAGCCCTGCACCAGTGAGCGCAGTTCGTCGGAGTTGCCCTCGGCGGCCAGCTGGGCGGCGATCGTGTCGATGGTCAGCCAGAAGATCATCGCCTCGGACGGGGCGGGGACGTCGGCGGCGCCCCGTTCGGCCAGCCACACCCTGGCCAGCCCGCCCAGCTCGGCGTCGTCCAGTACCTCCCGCAGGGCGGGTTCGGCGTCCGGGCCGACCAGGGAGAGGGCCTGCTGACAGCGCAGGCGGCGCAGCGGCGCCCCCGCGTCCTGGCCCCGGGCCGCCGCCAGCAACTCCCGTGCCGCCGCGAGCGGTTCGCGCCGCGCCAGCCACTGCTCGGTCTCGGCCCGCGCGGCGCCCTGCGGGAACGTCGCCGTCCCGTCGAGCAGTGCGTCGGCGCCCTTGTCGGCGAGGTCACCCACGGCCGGCGCGGTGAGCCCGGCCTCCAACAGCCGTGCCCGCAGCCCGTACAGGCCGAGCGGCGTCAGCCGCACCATGCCGTAGCGCGAGACGTCGGTGTCGTCGACCGGCGCCGAGGGCTCCTCGTCGGTGTCGGCCATCAGCGCCTCGTCGACCGGCTGGTACTCGACGAGTCCCACCGGCTCCAGCAGCCGGAACTGGTCGTCCAGCTTCATCATCGCGTCGGAGACCTGCTCCAGGACGTCGTTCGTGGGCTCCCCCATGTCGGAGGGCACGATCATCGACGCGGCCAGCGCGGGAAGAGGCACGGGCGAGTCGCCGGGGCCGTCCTCGGTGACCGTCAGCAGATACAGGTTGCCGAGCACACCGTCGAGGAACTCGGCCTCCGCCTCCGGGTCCCAGTGCAGCTGCGAGAAGTCCACGCCGCCGTCGGCCCCGCCGGCCGCGCCGAGCGCCTCGTCCAGGCCCTCGATGTCCGGCACGCTCGCGTCGGCCAGCACCGTCTCCAGCGCGCCCTGCCACACGGCGAGCACGTCGTGCGGTGCTCCGGCGGTGAGCAGCGCCAGCTCCTCCCCGGCCGTGACGGTCCCCTCGCCGCCGCCCTCGGCGTCCTCGGCGTCCTCGATCTCGACCAGCCCGGTGTCCACCGCGACCCGCCACGCCTCACTCGCCCAGGCCTCCGCGTCCTCGCCGGTCAGCCCCAGGACCTCGACGGCGGCCGGCAGCTGCTCCTCGACGAGCCCGCCCCCGGCGTCCACCCGGGTGCCGGGTCCGGCCCAGCGGGCCAGCCGCGCGGCCCGTGACAACAGGGGCGTGGACAGCGCGTCCCGCGCCAGCTCCGCTTCGGGGTGCAGCCGCACCGGCGGCAGGGGGGAGCTGTCTGACATCGGCTGGGTTCTCCTCGGACGCCTTGACTTCGTACGACCACCTGGACGACGTACGACTCGATCGCTCAGCCTAGACGGATTTCGCCCCATGCCGCCCGGTTCATCTCCCGGACAGGGTCCGTACATGGCCGAAACCTTGACAACTGGCCTGACCAGGCAGGAGATTGACGCGCGTAGAAATCTGTCGGATACATGACCACTGTATGTTCTACGCGCGTCGCCACCGCCCCACCGGTCAAGCGGCTCCCGAAGGTCCTGAGCACCACTCCTGTCCCGGCGCCCACGCAAGTCCCCGGAGGGATCACGTTGCCGAGCAAGAAGTCCGCGCGTCTCGCCGCGCTCACCGTCGCCGCCGTCTGTTCCGCGGCGTCGGCCGTCGCCCTGACCTCTCCCGCGCACGCCGACTCCGTGCGCATCCACGACATCCAGGGCACGACCCGTATCTCCCCGTACGCCGGCCAGAAGGTCGCCGACGTGCCGGGCATCGTCACCGCCACGCGCACCTACGGCTCCTCCAGAGGTTTCTGGCTGCAGGATCCGACGCCGGACGACAACCCGGCCACCAGTGAGGGCGTCTTCGTCTTCACCAGCTCCACCCCGAAGGTCGCCGTCGGCGACTCCGTCACCGTCTCCGGCACGGTCTCGGAGTACGTCCCGGGCGGCGCCTCGACCGGCAACCAGTCGGTGACCGAGATCACCAAGCCGACGGTCACCACCGTCTCCACCGGCAACGCGGTCCCGGCGCCGGTCGTGATCGACGCGAAGTCGGTGCCGGGCGAGTACACCCCGGCCGGCGACCCGACCGCCGACAACTCGATCAACGGGCTGACCCTGGACCCGTCGACGTACGCCCTGGACTACTACGAGTCCCTGGAGGGCATGAACGTCCAGGTCGCCGACGCCCGGGTGGTCACCGCGACCGACCCCTACAGCGAGCTGTGGGTCACGGTGAAGCCGCGCGAGAACCGCACCCGCCGCGGCGGCACGCTGTACGCCTCCTACGACGACCAGAACACCGGCCGTCTGCAGATCCAGTCGCTGGGAGCGACCGCCGACTTCCCGGCGGCGAACGTCGGCGACACCCTGACCGGCACCACCACCGGCCCGCTGGACTTCAACCAGTTCGGCGGCTACACGCTGGTCGCGAGCCGCCTGGGCACGCTGAAGAGCGGTGGACTGGAGCGCGAGACGACCCGCAAGCAGTCGCGCGGCGAGCTGGCGGTCGCGACGTACAACGTCGAGAACCTCGACCCGTCCGACAAGACCTTCGACGCGCACGCCGCCGCGATCGTGAACAACCTGCAGTCGCCCGACATCGTGTCCCTGGAGGAGATCCAGGACAACGACGGCGCCACCGACGACGGTGTCGTGGACGCGAGCACCACGGTCACCAAGCTGATCGACGCGATCGTCGCGGCGGGCGGCCCGACGTACGACTGGCGCTCGATCAACCCGGCCAACGACCAGGACGGCGGCGAGCCCGGCGGCAACATCCGCCAGGTGTTCCTCTTCAACCCGGAGCGGGTCTCCTTCGTGGACCGCGCGGGCGGCGACTCGACCACCGCGGTCGGCGTCACCAAGGTGCACGGCAAGGCTCAGCTGACCGCCTCGCCCGGCCGTGTCGACCCGGCGAACGACGCCTGGAAGTCCAGCCGCAAGCCGCTGGCTGGCGAGTTCGTCTTCCGCAGCAGGACGGTCTTCGTGATCGCCAACCACCTCAACTCCAAGGGCGGCGACCAGGCCCTGACCTCGCAGCACCAGCCGGTGGTGCGCAGCTCGGAGATCCAGCGTCACGCGCAGGCGACGCTGGTCAACGCGTTCGTCAAGAGCATCCTCGACGTCCAGAAGAACGCGGACGTCGTCGCGCTCGGCGACATGAACGACTTCGACTTCTCCGACACCACCAAGATCCTCCAGGGCGACGGCGAACTGTGGTCGGCGATCCAGTCGCTGCCGAGGAGCGAGCGCTACACCTACGACTACCAGGGCAACCAGCAGGTCCTGGACCAGATCCTGGTCAGCCCGTCGATCCGTCGCGGCTGCGACCTCGACTACGACTCCGTGCACATCAACTCGGAGTTCCACGACCAGATCAGCGACCACGACCCGCAGGTGCTGCGGTTCCGCCCGTAGGTTCCAACCCGCGGGTCCGCCCGTAGGTTCCAACCGGAGGTTCCGCCCGTAGGTCGCGTGCGGTGACTCCCGCCTGCTCAGGGCCGGCTGAACACACCGTTCAGCCAGCCCTGCCAGGCGGCCTCCTCGGCCTCGCCGTCGGCGTCCGTCGCGAAGTCGTGGACGCTGATGCCGACCGGGGCGCCCCAGTGGTTGCGGCCGAAGAAGCGGATCAGGGCGTCCTCGGTGCGCAGCCCGATGAAGTACGGGTTGCGGAAGTCCAGTACGGCGTCCAGGGATCGGCCCTCCGGCCCGTGCGCCCGCACCCGCTCCCCCACCGCCGCGTCGTCGGACAGCCCCAGCGCCCGGCCCACGGCCTCGAAGGCGTCGGAGGCCCGTGAGGCCTCCGGCCCCTGCAGCTGGGCGAAGGTGACCGGCCGGGGCGCGAAGTACTTCAGGTACTGGCCCAGGGTGTGCAGATAGAAGTCGGTGTGCTTGGCGGCGCCGTCGTACTGGTTGTCCCAGTCGTCGGTGAAGATGCCGCTGTGGACATAGCGCACCCAGGCGCGCTTGCCGCCGTCGCGCGGCTCGATGGTGTGGTCGAGCTGGTTGGCGCTCTGGGTGGGGAAGCCGACGTCCTCGCTGCGGACGGTGAGGCGATGCGGCGGGTCGTAGGCGGTGACCGTCGAGCCGAAGGCGGCCTTGCCGCCCACGCGGGGCTCGGGCGGGTCCATCGGCCAGAGGTAGGCCCCGCTGGCGTGGGTGATGGCCTCCCACACGTCTTCCGGGGTGGCGTCGACCTCGAACTCGCGGGCGATCTCGAATTCCTTGGACATGATGGGCTCCTGGCTATTCCAACTCGGTCTGCTTCAGCGTGGGATGGACCGCCACGACGATCCGGTGGTCTCGGCCGCCCTCGGCGCCCGGGGCGTCGTACTTCTGGATCAGCGCGGTGACGCCGGCCGTCAGCTCCTGGATGAACGCGGCCCGTTCACCGGCGGAGGCGAACCGCACCTCGCCGTCGAGGGCGTAGGTGGCCAGTCCCTTGCGGGCCTTGGCCGCGCCGGTGATCAACGAGCCGACGTCCCGCACCAGTCGGGCACCGAGGGCAAGCAGCCAGCGCGCGGAGAGCTGGTCCCGGAAGCGGTCCGGGTCCGGCTGCACGGAGGCGAGGGCGAGCGGCGAGATGACGTACGACGCCGCGGTCGCCCGCATCAGCCGCTCGGTCATGTTGCCCTTGCGGCGCTCGCCCGCGAGCTCGACCAGGCCGTGCTGCTCCAGCGCCTTGAGGTGGTAGTTCACCTTCTGCCTGGGCAGCCCGACCTTCCCGGCCAGCATCGCCGCGGACGCCGGCCCCGCCGCCAGCTCGGCGAGCAGACGGGCCCTTATGGGGTCCAGGGAGACGGCGGCGGCCTCGGGGTCCTCGATCACGGTGACGTCCAGCATGCGTCCACCGTCTCACCGAAAACTTTTTTTGTCCAGGAGAAGTGAGTTTTCGGCTCGGGGCGGGGAAGTGCGCGGACGCGGCACGGAAAACGCCGGAGGGGCTGGATGACCCAGCCCCTCCGGCGTCCCGCGGTACCGCTTCCCGCGCCCCTACCGCCTCGGATACCTCCGCCCCTACCGCTTCGGATACCTCCACGACACCACCGCGACCGCCACGACCACCGCCCCGATGGCCATCGCCGGACGCGGATGGCGTACCGCCGCCCGCACCACGGGTCCAGCGGGCCACGGCATGGTGTGGACCGCCGTGTGCTCCAGGCTGCGGCTGGTGCCGGCGGCCTTGTCCTCGGCCGTGTGGCCCGCCCGCAGGGCACGGTCCTGGACCTGGTGCCCGGCTTTCGCTGCCCGATCCTGCACCTGATGACTCGCCTTCGCGGCGCGGTCCTGCACCTGGTGCCCCGCCTTGGCGGCCCGGTCCTGGACCTGATGACCCGCCTTCGCCGCCCGGTCCTGCATCAGGTGGCCCGCCTGTGCGGCCCGCTCCTGCACCGTGTGGCTCGCCTGGGCCGCCGTGGAGCGGAGCTGTACCGTCATCGCGCCCGCCTTGTCCCTGAGGTCGGCCGCACGGGCCCGTGCTCGACCCTTCACATCCATCTTCTCCGCCAACTCCTCGACTGTGTTCCCGAGTTCACCGCGTGTCCGCTCGATCTGCCGCCGCAGCTCCTCCGGACCCTTGGCGCCCGTCTCCGTCATCGGTGTGCCCTTTCCCTGATCTCCTCGACATCGGCCCTGACGCTGTCGAGGGTCTCCTCCGGCGTGGGTGGCGCGGCCCGGCGCAGCTGGGCACGGCCGGTCGCGGCGAGTACGGCGGCGATCACGAGGAGCACCGCCGTCACGATGAGTGCCGCGGCCCAGACGGACAGCGCCAGCGAGAGGGCCGCGGTCGCCGTGCCGGCCGCGGCGAGCAGACCGGCGTAGGCGAACGCGCCCGCCGCGCCGAGCAGTCCGCCACCGCGTCCGGCGCGGCGGCCCTTGGCGGCCAACTCCTCCTTGGCGAGGGCCACTTCCTGACGTATCAGCCGGGAGAGCTGTTCGGTGGCCTGGCCGACGAGTTCGCCCACGGAGTGGTGCTCGTCGTGCACCGGCCGGGGGTGCGTGGTCCCGGTCACGGGGCGTCGCCTCCTGTCGTGTTCCGCTCGGTTGCCTCTCGTTCGGAACACTCCGGGTACCCGCGCCCGCCCTGGCTACCCCTGCTGCCCGCCGCCCGCTCCGGGCTCGCGAAGACGCGCGAGCTGTGTCTGGAACCAGTCGAGCCGGGCCTGCAACAGCGCGGCCTCCGCGACGAGTTCGGGCACACCCGGATCATGGGCCGCGTCCGGACCGCCGGCCGGGCCGGGACCGGCCGCCCGATGTGCGCCCGGCGCCCCGGCGACGACCCGCAGCCCCTCCCCCGCCAGCCGCGCGAAGGTCGCGAGCGAGACGGACGGACGGCCGCGCGCGCAGCCCGCGCACGCGGGTGCGAGCCCCCGCCAGCCGGGCCGGCCCCAGCCCGCGTCGGCCAGCGCCACGGCGACGGCACCGCAGGCACAGGGGCCGACCGTGGCCGTGCGCACCCGTTGGCGGGCGTAGCGGAAGCCGCGCTCGAAGCGGATGTAGCGGCCCAGGACCGAGACCTCCAGCAGCAGGGCGGCGCGGTGCTCGGCCGTGCTCAGCAGCGCCTCGGCCGTCGTACGGTCGTGCACGCAGTGGAAGCCGCAGTCGCAGCGGCGGTGCGGTGAACGGTGGCGCAGGCCGTAGACGCAGGACGCGTCGGCCAGCACTCCGTACGGCAGCGCGCCGCCGAGCGACACACCGGTGAACCCGGCCCGGGTGCCGTCCTGGGACAGCACCGGGTGGGCGATCTTGTATCCGGTCGGCGGCTCCGTCGGGCGTTCCTCCGGAAGCCGCAGTCTCATCGGGTCGCCGGGACCTCTTCGGGGACCCGCGGTTCCTCGGTCAGCTCCGCGGGGAGTTCGAGCTCTTCCTCGTGGATCTGCGGGCGCTCCTCCGCGACTCCCGTGGCCAGTGCCTTGCCGAGCTTCATGACGCCTCCATGGGCCGATGGCGGTGACCGTCCTGACCATGGTGACCCATGAAGGGCCGAATTGGACATAGGGCCTGCGGTCGAGGGGTCTCCCCCACAGACCGTAGAGATCCTTATCAATACCCCGTAGAAGAATTAAGTGGAGCTTCACGGTCGGGCTGCCGAGACTGGCTCCATGACGACTCACGCTCCTTTCGGTCGCGTCCTCTGCGCGATGATCACCCCCTTCACCGCGGACGGCGGGCTCGATCTCGACGGCGCGCAGCGGCTCGCCGACCATCTCGTCGCACGGGGCTGCGACGGTCTGGTGCTGTCCGGAACCACGGGCGAGTCACCGACCACGACGGACGCCGAGAAGGCGGCGCTGGTCGAGGCGGTGCGGGAGGCGGTGGGCGGCCGGGCGTCGATCGTCACCGGCGTCGGGACCTTCGACACGGGGCACACCGTGCGGCTCGCCCTGGAGGCCGAGAAGGCGGGCGCGGACGGCGTGCTGGTGGTCAGCCCGTACTACAGCAGACCGCCGCAGGACGCTCTGGAGGAGCACTTCCGCACGGTCGCGGACGCGTCCGGACTGCCGGTCGTGCTCTACGACATCCCGGGCCGCACCGGCACCCGTATCGAGGCGGAGACGATGATCCGGCTCGCCGAGCACCCCCGGATCGTGGCGGTGAAGGACTGTTCGTACGACTTCCTGGCGGCCCAGAAGGTCATGCACCGCACGGAGTTGGCGTACTACGCGGGCTGCGACGAGCACAATCTCGCGCTGACCGCGGTGGGCGGCGCCGGCTGCATCAGCACGGTCGCGAACGTCGTACCGGAGCGGGTGCGGGCCGTTCTCGACGCCGTGGAGGCGGGCGACACCCCCGTGTCCGCCCGCCTCCAGCAACGCGCCACGCCGCTCATCGAGGCGATGATGGCGGCGGGCCTGCCCGGCACCGTCACGGCCAAGGCGCTCCTGGGCGCACTGGGCCTGCCCGCGGGCCCGGTGCGTGCCCCCCTGCGGCCCGCCGGCCGCGAGGCGGTCGACGGGCTGCTGGCGGCCTACGAGGAGTGCCTGGCCGGCTGAGGTCAGCGCTCGGCGAAGATCGGCTCCCAGCGTCCGGCGTCCCCGTGGTGCCCCTGGCGGAAGCCGCTCAGCGGCACCTCCTTCGCACTGCCGACCGTGACCAGCACGAGCCGCTGATGGAACTCGTTCCTGTCGTGTCTGCCGATGTCCCAGGCGACGAGCCGGCTGTCATCGGCCCACGCGAGCAGCTGCTGCCCTCGCACCACGGTCCTCGCGCCGGTCATGGCGTCGACGAGCAGGCCGATCCGGGCCGCGGGCAGGTCCTGCTCCAGGACGGCGGCGTTTCTGCGCCTCGGCGTCCATCGTCACCTTCGCTCTTTCCCCCGGGCGGACCGGTCGTCCGCCCCTGTGCCCTCTGTGACGCGTGCGGGGGCGTGCCGCTGTGCCCGGGTCGGAAAGAAATCCGCGAAAAAAGGAACGGGCGCGGGAACGGGCGCCCTTCCAGGGGCAGTTGGAAGGGCGCCCGTCGCGGCCGTACGGCCGTGTCGCTCAGTTGTGGCTGTGCAGGATCTCGTTCAGCCCGCCCCAGACCGCGTTGTTCGGGCGGGCCTCGACCGTGCCGGTGACCGAGTTGCGGCGGAAGAGGATGTGGGAGGCACCGGAGAGTTCACGGGCCTTGACGATCTGGCCGTCGGGCATGGTGACCCGGGTGCCGGCGGTGACGTACAGCCCGGCCTCGACCACGCACTCGTCGCCGAGCGCGATGCCGACGCCCGCCTCGGCGCCGATCAGGCAGCGCTCGCCGATGGTGATGCGGACGTTGCCGCCGCCGGAGAGCGTGCCCATGGTGGAGGCGCCGCCGCCGATGTCCGAGCCGTCGCCGACGACGACACCGGCGGAGATACGGCCCTCGACCATCGACGTACCGAGCGTGCCGGCGTTGAAGTTGACGAAGCCCTCGTGCATGACGGTGGTGCCCTCGGCGAGGTGGGCGCCGAGCCGCACCCGGTCGGCGTCGGCGATCCGGACGCCCTTCGGGGTGACGTAGTCGGTCATGCGCGGGAACTTGTCGATCGAGGTGACCTGGAGGTGCAGGCCCTCGGCGCGGGCGTTGAGGCGTGCCTTCTCGACGTCGTCGACGGCGACCGGGCCGAGCGAGGTCCAGGCGACGTTGGCGAGGAAGCCGAACATGCCGTCCAGGCTCTGGCCGTGCGGCTTGACCAGCCGGTGCGAGAGGAGGTGCAGGCGCAGGTAGACGTCGTGCGCGTCGATCGGCTTCTCGTCGAGCGTGGAGATGACCGTGCGCACCGCGACCACCTCGACACCCCGGCGGGCGTCCGGACCGATCGCCTTCGCCGCACCCTCGCCGAGCAGTTCCACGGCCTTCTCGGCGGACAGCCGCTCGGTGCCGGACGGGCCGGGTTCGGCGGCGAGCGAGGGGGCGGGGAACCAGGTGTCGAGGACGGTGCCGTCCGCGGCGATGGTGGCAAGGCCTGCGGCAACGGCGCCGGTGGTACGAGGAGCAGTCGTGTCGGTCATGAGGGCAACCTAACCGGCCGAAGGGCACACAGGCCAACCAGCGGGGGCGGTGTCTCAGGTGCCGGGCGGCGTCAGGAGATCACCCGGGACAACACCTCGCGCGCGTACGCCTCGTCGTACGGCGTCCCCGTCAGCAGCACCTGCAGACAGATGCCGTCCATCAGCGCGACCAGCGCCCGTGCCGTGACCGGGTCGGTGCGCCGGGCCAGACGGTCGGCGAGCTCCGCCATCTGCTCGGCGACGACGGGGCGCAGGGCGGGGCGGCGCAGGGCGGCGAGATAGAGCTCGTACTCCAGCTCGACGCCGGTGCGGTCGCCGGAGAGCCAGTCGCCGAGCAGCCCGGCGAGTTCGACGGACAGGTCGGCCGACGGGTCGGTGAGCCCGCCGCGGGAGGCGATGGCCTTGGCGAACCCCTCGTCGGCCTGGCACAGCGCGGCGACCATCAGGTCGTCGAGGGTCTTGAAGTGGTACGTCGTCGAGCCGAGCGGCACATCGGCCTCGGCGGCGACGGTGCGATGGGTGAGCCCGGCAAGCCCTTTCTCGCCCACCACGCGGATCGCCGCGTCGATGATGCGCTGGCGCCGGTCGGGGTCGTAGCGCCGGGCCATCAGTGCGCGCCCCCGAGGTTGAGCACCACCACTCCGATGATGATCAGCGCCATCCCCGCGGCCTTGACCGCGGTCATGCCCTCGCCGAAGCAGAGCAGCCCGATGGTGGCGATGGCGGCGGTGCCGACACCGGACCAGATGGCGTAGGCGGTGCCCACGGAGATGGTCTTCAGTGTCTGCGCGAGCAGCACGAAGGAGATCACGTAACCGACGACGGTCACCAGCGACGGCACCAGCCTGCTGAGCCCGTCGCTGAACTTCATGGCGGTCGTCGCACCGACCTCGGCGGCGATGGCCGCGCCGAGCAAGAGATATCCCATGTGTACTAGCGTACACACGAAATGCGTACGGCCGTACACATCACGAGTGCGACAAGGCCCCGCGGAGGGTGTGTGAAGTGCGGTAGGGAGATTCCCAAGAAGGTTCACGATTCACGGAAACCGCTCGCTGAAACAGCTCCCCGTACACCAACTGCTCCACTAGTGTTTCACCGTTCACTCACCCCACCCTCACACCCCCGGCCGCCGCCCTGGGCGCCGCTGGAGGAACCGCGTATGCCAGAAACCACGCCCGAGCCCCCTCGCCAACGACCCTGGGAGAACGGCTGGGCCCCCGACACGTCCCGCGCACCGGGAACCCGAAGACTCTGGTTGGCCGGCGGGCTGGCCATAGCCACGGTCATCACGTGCGTGACGTGGATAACCGCCATGGACAACGGTTCTGACCGGGCGTCACACGCCTCGAAGGACCCGTCGTCCGTCTCGACCGTGCCGGGTCTCATCTCCTTCGCCTCGCCCTCCACCAGGAGCGCCACGGCACCGCCGGACGGCAGGAGCGGGATGTCGTCGACACATCCCAGCGGCTCACCGAAGCCCCAGGAGAACGGCTCGCCGTCCACGGC
>Ga0182008_10001096_pt1 | contig 18678 bp, 14 predicted proteins | sample Sormic07211129_1_FD_120482 | JGI IMG/M metagenome (GOLD analysis project Ga0182008, IMG submission 120482) | Rhizosphere microbial communities from Sorghum bicolor, Mead, Nebraska, USA - 072115-129_1 metaG | ecosystem: Host-associated > Plants > Roots > Rhizosphere | place: USA: Nebraska...
CCGGATCAACAGGGACGGCTGGACGGCGGTGAGTCCCAGCTCGGCGGCCAGGGCGGTGAGGCTTGCCATGACCACGCCGGGCTGGTCGGCGCCCACCCACCACACCAAAGCGTAGTCGTCGGCATGCCGATGGGCGTACTCGAGGGCCAGTTGGGTCTTGCCGATGCCGCCCATCCCGATGAGCGACACCACAGAGTGTTCCTCGCTGTCGCCTTCGCCCGCGTGCCGGGTGCTGGCGCCGACGCGTTCCAGGAGCGCGGTCCGTCCGGTGAACGCCTGATTGCGCGAGGGGAGTGCGTGGATCGGCCTCGTGCGGGTGAGCGGCCCGTTCCCGGGCGGGACGGACCCGTTCGACGGCGTGGGCGTGGGTGCCAGGTGCACATGGTCGATGCGTGCGGCGACGACTCCACCGGCGACCGCCGCCGCGGCGGCGGTGATGGTCGGCTGGGCGGGTGTTTCTCCGGAACCGCTCAGCCCTTGCGCGGTCCCGGTGACGAAGGGTGGTGTCCGGTGGTCACTCCTCCCGTGACGTCTCCTGCGACGACGACACCGCCCGTCTCGACCCGGAGGTCTCGCGTCACGCTGACGCCGCCGTGCTGTGCCAGTCCGGCCTCATGGCGTTGGAGCAGATCGACTCGGGTCGCCAACTCGGCCGCGAAGTCGGGGTCTTCCTCCGCCATGTCGGCGATCGCGTCCGTCGCCCGCCGCGTCGTGCGCTCCGGCACCTCACCGTCGCCGGCCTGCTCCAGCAGCCGGGTGACGGCGGGGTCGTCGCCGACAACCCCACTCACCAGCTCATGCAGGGCATCCATGCTCTCGTCGAGGACCCGGTCGACCTCGGCGTCGGCCCGGGATCCCACTCTCCGGGCCTTCCTCACGAGATAGCCGACCGCGGCTCCGGCCACCAGCTCCAGTCCGGGTATAGGCACGGTCCCTCCCGATGGTGTCGCCAGAGGCCGGTATTGAATGGCTCTGTCTCACTTTCGGCGGTACTGCCGATTGTGTCAACGAGCTTGCGTGGAGGGCGCCTTGGCGCTCGGCCGGGTCAGCCCCGGCGATCCGTCCGGCCTGCGGGGACAGAATCCGGTCAGCCATCCCGGCCCGGTACCCATCCCCAGAGAGGAGCGAATGACCCTAAAATAGGAAAAATACTCCTTGGATGATCGAGGGCAGCGTGTCGGAGAACGGTATGGCATCGAGCTCATACCCGCTCAGCGGCGCGGGTGTCGGCGAAGCGCCCGAGCGCGACGACGCGTTGGTGAGGGCCGTGGTCCATGCCGTGGAGGTCACCGGAGCACATACCGGAAGCGTGTTCCTGCTCTCCGGCGATCATCGCTCGCTCGTCGTGGCCGCGTCCTGCGGGACACCGCCCTCCCTGCTCAGCGGGTGGCGTCGGATCCCGGTGAACAGCCGTATACCGGTGGCGGAGGCGTGCCGCTCCGGGCGCATGGTCCACCTGGCCGACGCGGAGGAGACGATGCGGCGCTTCCCCCAGCTCTCGATCGCCCTGCCCTACCCCTTCGGCTCTGCGTCGGTCCCCGTACGGGCGGGCGAGCGGACCTTCGGCGCCATCGCCGTGGTGTGGACGCCCAGGCCGGACGGGACCGGACTGTCGAGGGCACAGCGCGGGCGGTTGCGCTCCGTCGCCGACCGGCTGGGCACCGCCCTCGCCGGACTGCGGGCCCGCGGCACGCTCGGTGAGTACGACGAGCGGACACCTCCGGTACTGGTCCCCCTGCCGTCCGCTCCGGCGATCCGGGTGGGCCTGTTCGACTGGAACCTCGACACCGGAGCCCTCACCGCCGACGACGAGCTGTGCGCGATCCTCGGGATCGCGCCCTGCGCGTTCGACGGCCGGGCGGCCACACTGGCGGCCTGCATCGAGCCGACGGATCTGCCCGGTTTCGGGTCCGCCGCCCGCGCCGCGGTCGAGGAGGGACACCTCCTGGCGCACCGCCTGCGCATCCTGGACGGCCGTGGTGGACACCGCGTCGTCGAGCTGTGGGGCCGGGTACCGGAGAGTCCCGACGGCTCGGAGGCCTCAAGCCACCTGGTCGGCGCCGTGCTGGACTCCGGGAGCGGCATGGCCGCCGTGGCGGCGATCGAGCAGCTCGCGGACGGTTTCTTCGCACTCTCTCCCGACGGCTGCTTCGCCTACGCCAACCACAGCCTGGAGGATCTGCTGCGGGTCCGCCAGGACGAACTGCTCGGCCGGCGCCCCTGGGACATCCTGCCCTGGCTGGCCGATCCCGTGTACGAGGACCGCTACCGGGCCGCCGCCGTCTCCCAGCAACCGGTCTCCTTCCTGGTCCGCCGCCCGCCGGACGAGTGGCTGGTCTTCTCCCTCCACCCGGGCGCTCAGGGCATGACGGGATGGGCCTCGCGCGTGCGGCAGCCCGTACCGGCCGGCACCGGCCCCGGTGCACCTGTCACCGACGAGGGGCCGCCCTTCTCCTCGGCGCCTGTGCCCGCGGCCCCCCGCGTGGGTTCGCTCTACCGGGTGCTCACTCTGGGCAGCGCCCTCACCGGGGCGGCCACCGCGGACGAGGTGTTCGATGCCGTCGCCGAGCAGTTGCTGCCGGCCTTCGGCGGCCAGAAGCTGGCGATCGCCGTGGTGGAGGAACAGCGCCTGCACCTGCTCGCTCAGCGCGGCTACTCGAAACGCTTTCTCGCCCGGTTCGAAGGCACCCCACTGCACGCCCGGCTGCCCGTGACGGACACGCTGTCCTCCGGGGTCCCGCTGTTCATCGACTCCCGGGAGCAGCTCCGCGAGAGGTACCCCGGGCTCATGGTCGGTCACACCAACTCCTGGGCGTTCCTGCCGCTGATCGCCTCGAACCACCCGGTCGGCGCCTGCATTCTCGGCTTCGACGCCATCCACCGGTTCCCCGACGAGGAGCGCGGAGTCCTCACCGCGCTGGGCGGCCTGATCGGCCAGGCGCTGGAACGCGCCAGACTGTACGACGCCGAGTGCGCCCTCGCCCGCGGCCTGCAGGACGCGCTGCTGCCGCACCGGCTGCCCACTCTGCCGGGGCTGCACGTCACCGGGCGTTATCTTCCGGGCACCAGGGGGATGGACATCGGCGGCGACTGGTACGACGTCGTCCCCACCGGCGACGAAGTCGCACTGATCGTCGGGGACGTCGAGGGGCACAACGTCCCCGCCGCGGCCGCCATGGGACAACTGCGCAGCGCCATACGGGCATTCGTCGCCGCCGGCCACCGACCGAGCGACGTCGCCGCCGGCACCAACCGGCTTCACATGGACCTCGACCCGGTGCTCCTGGCCAGCTGCTGCTACGCCCAGTTCCATCCCCGGTCGGGGATCGTGCGCATCATCCGCGCGGGCCACCTCCCGCCCCTGCTGCGCCTGCCCGACGGGCGCACCGAGATCCTGGACGTGCCCGGCGGCCCACTGCTCGGCATCGACGCGACGGCACGCTTTCCGGAGTCGGAGCTGCGTCTCGCTCCCGGGTCGGTCCTGGCCCTCTACACGGACGGGTTGGTCGAGAGGCGCGACTCGGACATCGGCTCCGACATCGAGCGACTCCGGGGGGCGCTGGCCCGGCTCGGCGGGGGTGGCCTGGACGAACTGGCCGACGGACTGCTCCGGGACGTCTGCCGCGCTTCCCCCGACAGGGCGGACGACATCGCGCTCCTGCTGACCGAGTACGCCCCGCCGCGTTGAGAGATCCCTGCCGCCCCTGTCATGTGCCCCAGATCTTCCGGTACGCCTCCCGGTATCCCGCCGGATCCCAGGTCGTGGCGCCATGGCTGTTGTCGGCCGTGCTGATGTGGACGGGGGCCACATACCCGCTGGCCGGCCTGCCCGAGAAGGCTCGATTGAACTCGTCGACGATCTGCCAGCCCTGCAGGGACAGCGGCTCCGGCACGGTGGCCGCCTGGTACTGCTTGCTGTTGACGCGCTCGAAGGCGGAGGGGTCGCCGTCGCCGGCGCCGATGTTGAAGGGCGGGCCGGAACCACTCTTGCCGGCCGCCCGGAACGCCGGGGCGGCGTCGGCGAAGTACAGGTCGTTGATGGCGACGGAGTGGGTCCATCTCTCCTGGAAGCGGGAAAGCAGTGAGGAGATCTCCCGGGGGGTGCGGCTGGTGGCATCCGGGATCGGGATGTTCTCGTATGCCAGCAGCTTCACCCCCGCGCAGGTGGCCAGCTCCTTCCTGATCAGGTCGGACTTGTACTTGGCGAAGGGGATCGAGGCATCGGTGAAGACCACGGTCCCGGCTGTGCCGCCGGAGCTCGAGATGACCCACTGCGCACTGGCTCTGGCGACGTCCTCGACTCTGGTGGTGACGTTGGTGAAGAGCCTGGGGCGCCGGCTGGGGCCGGGCGAAGCGACCGCGTGCCAGCCGATGAGCGGGATGCCTGCCGCGTTCGCACGCGCCACCTGCTGCGAGGTCGAGCCCGGGTCGAAGCCCCCGATGACGATGCCCGAGGGTCTGACGTCCACGGCCTCGCTCATCGCCGCCTGGATGCCGGCGGGGGTGCCGCCACCGTCGATCACCCGGACGTGCCAGCCGATGACCCGCGCGGCTTCCCGCACGCTGTCCGCGGCGCCCGCGACGCCGGGATTGGTCATGGTCTGGGCGACGTAGACGATGGTCTTGCCGGCCACGGCGGTGGGACCGCTGGTCGGTCCGTTCCAGGGGATGTCGGTCCGCTCCGCCCGGCTGACGGCGGCCTGGGCCCTGGCCTGGGCCGCGGGGCAGCCGCTCGGACCCGAGGTGGAGTGCGCCGGGCCGCTCGACGAGCCGCGTTCACAGCCGGCCAGTACGAAGGCCATGACCACCAGGGCGGTGGCAGCGGACCGCGCGTTGCGGACGGTGGGGGTGTTGCGGTTGCGGTGCACGGAAGCTCCTTGCGGAGAATGCCGCCCGGGCACTTCGGCGGTGCCCGCGGCGTGGGTCATGGAGGGCTGCCCGGCGTGCCGTCTTCCTGTGTGACGGCGGGCGAATCGCGGGCGCCGACCGCACCGGTGCGCAGTCGGCGACGAGCGGAGTAGCCGGCCAGTCCGACGGCGAGGAGCAGGGTGCCGCCGTAGAACAACGGGACCGTCCAGAAGTCGCCGCCCATCTGGGCGATGCCGGTGAGGCCGACAGCGAGGACGGCGACGGCCACCAGGGTGCCCAGGGCGTTGGGGCGCCCCGGTGTGATGGCGGTGGAGCCGAGGAGGGCCCCGACGAACGCGGGCAGCAGGTAATCGAGGCCGACGCTGGGATTGCCGATCTGCTGCTGGGCCGCGAGCAGCACTCCGGCGAAGCCGACGATCAGTCCCGACGCGGCGAAGGCGTAGACGGTGTACCTGCGGGTCGGGATGCCGACCAGGTCGGCGGCGCGCGGGTTCGACCCGACGACGTGCAGGTATCTGCCGAGCGGCAGCCGCTCCAGCACCACCCAGAGGGCGGCCGTGAGCGCGAGCACGTAGAAAGCGGGAACCGGCAGACCGACGAACCTCGAGTCGTAGATGTCGGTGAAGGCGGCCGGGAGGCCTTGCGGGCCGGGGACGATCCGGCCGCCGTCGGTGACCCACCCGGTCACCGCGTACATCATGCTGCCGGTTCCGAGCGTGGCGATGAACGAATCGATCCGCCCGAATTCGACGACAACACCGTTGAGGACGCCCAGGACACCCCCTCCGGCGATCACCGTGAGGCAGGCGAGCGGCCACGGCCACCCCTCGTTCACGACGAGCTGCATCACCATGACGTGCGCCAGGCCGAGACCGTAGCCGATGGAGAGGTCGAACGCGCCGGTCACGATGGGGACCATCGCGGCGAGTGCGAGGACGGCCGGGATCGACTGGTTGGACAGGATCGAGTCGACGGTGTCCCGGGTGGGAAAGGTACGCGGCAGGGTGAGGGAGAAGATCAGGAAGAGCAGGCCGGTGAGGGTCAGGAGGCCGTAGGCGCCGACGAGTTGCCCGCTACGGCCGTGCAGTCGGGCGAGTCGACTCGGTGGTCCCGGGCGACGCGGCCGTGGCGGGGGCGCAGCCGGAGAGGGGGAGCCGGTCACGGATGCGCCGCGGTGGTGGAGGAGGGCAGGGCCGAAGCCGCCCGCGTGAGCTCGGTGACCGTGAGGGCCGGGCCGGTCAGCTCGGTCGTCACGGATCCGCGGACGAAGACCAGGGCGCGCCGGCACACGCCCGCGACCTCCTGGAAGTCGCTGGAGACGAGGAGGACCGCCAGGCCGGCGGCGAGCGCCTCGTCGAGCAGCCGGTGGATCGCGGCCTTGGCACCGATGTCCACGCTCGCCGTCGGTTCCTCGAGGATCAGCAGGCGCAGGGCCAGCCGCAGCCACCGGCCGATCATGACCTTCTGCTGGTTCCCCCCGGACAGGGTGGCGATGGCAGCCTCGCTGTCGTCGGGACGCACCGAGAACCGTTCGATCAGGGTGCCGGCCTCGGCACGTTCGCGGCGGGGGCTGATCCAGCGCAGCGCCGACATGCCTCCCGCCCGGGGGTTGGCCAGGAGGTTCTCCCGCACGGTCAGCTCGGCGAGGCACCCCTCCCGCTGTCTGTCACCGGGTACGAGGGCGACACCCCGCCCGACGGCGTCCGCGACCGTACGGGGACGGTACGGGCGACCGTCGAGAAGGGCCCGTCCGGCGAGCAGGGGCCGGGCGCCCGCGAGGGCTCGGGCGAGGCCCGTGTGTCCGGCGCCCGTGAGGCCGACCAGGCCGAGGACTTCCCCCCGCCTGAGCTCCAGACTGACCGGTCCCGCGTCGGGGGTGCGCACCCCGTCCAGGGCCAGGACGGCCGGGCCGCCGGCCGGGGTGGTGGCGGGTCGGTGATCGGTCGGCCCCTCGCCGGTGATGGCGCGCACCAGACGGGCAGGAGTGTGGCTCGCCGGCGAGCCGTGGCTGACCAGGCGTCCGTCGCGCAGCACGGCGAAGGTGTCGGCGACCTCGTACACCTCGTCCAGGCGATGGGTGACGTAGAGGATGCCGTGCCCCCGGTCGCGCAGGGTGTGCAGCACCCGGAACAGCCGGGTGCAGTCCGCGGCGGGCAGGCGGGCGGTCGGCTCGTCGAGGACGACGAGGCTCGCCCGTGCCGCCAGGGCTCGTGCGACGGCGACAAGTGAACGCTCGGCCGGGGCGAGGCGGGAGACAGGCGTGTCGGGGTCGAGATGTCCGGCGACGACCCGCAGGGCCTCGGTGCAGTGCTCTCGGGTGAGCCGCCAGGAGATCAGTCCGGCGCGGCGCGGATACCCGGTGCTCAGAGCGATGTTCTCGGCCACCGTCATCCACTCCACCAGGCCGAGGTCCTGATGGATGAAGGACATGTGCCCAAGAGCGGCGTGACTCCCGAGCGGGTGCCCGGCCACGGTGACCTGCCCCGAGTCGGCGTGGTGGACGCCGGCGAGCACCTTGATGAGCGTGGACTTCCCGGCTCCGTTGGGACCGAGGAGGGCGAGGACGCTGCCGGCGTGGACATCGAGGTCGACCCCGGCGAGCGCGGGGGTTCCCCCGAAGCGCTTGGCGAGTCCGCGGACACGGACCAGAGGTTCCGCCGCGAAGGGCGGGACCGGATGCGCAGAGGTTTCGTGGGCCTCGTGCACGGGCCTCTCCGGGGTTGGACCTGTCGTGTTCTTCCCGATGCGCATCAGTGACATTAGCGGCACATATCGCACATTTTGCTATATCGGGCCCCTTCAGGCGACTCCGAGTCCGCATTCGGCCCAGATGACCTTGCCCTGCAGGGTGTAGCGCGTGCCCCAACTCTGCGTCAGCTGCGCGACGAGGAACAGTCCGCGGCCACCCTCGTCGGTGCCGGCCGCTCGGCGCAGGTGGGGGGCGGTGTTGCTGGCGTCGGAGACCTCGCAGATCAGGGTGCGGTCGTGGAGCAGCCGTACCCGGATGGGCGCCGCGCCGTGGCGGATGGCGTTCGTGACCAGCTCGCTGAGCACCAGTTCGACGGCGAACGCGGCCTCGTCGAGTCCCCAGTCGGTCAGTTGCCGGGTGGCGGAGGCGCGCACCTCGCTGACCAGGGCCGGATCGGCGGGCAGGTCCCAGGTGGCGATCCGCCGGGGGTCCAGAGCGTGGGTGCGGGCGACGAGCAGGGCGATGTCGTCGCAGGGGTGGGCGGGGGCCACCGTGTCGAGTACCGCCTCGCAGGTCTCGTCGGGCGTGCCGTTCGATCGGGCCAGCGTGGCGCTCAGCTGATCGAGGACCTCGTCGACGTCGCGGTGGCGGTCCTCGATGAGCCCGTCGGTGTAGAGGACCAGCCGGCTGTTCTCAGGGAGGTCGACCTCGGCGGCCTCGAACGGCAGACCGCCGAGGCCGAGCGGCGGTCCGGCGGGCAGGTCGGGGAACCACACGGTGCCGTCGGGGCGGACCAGAGCGGGCGGGGGATGACCCGCGCGAGCCATGGTGCACTGCTGTGTGGTCGGGTCGTAGATGGCGTAGAGACAGGTCGCGCCGATGATCCCTGCGTCCACGGCGCCGGGGTCCTCCCGGTCCAGGCGTCCCACGAGTTTGTCGAGATGGGTGAGGACCTCGTCCGGGGGGAAGTCGAGTTCGGCGAAACTGCGGGCGGCCGTGCGCAGCCGTCCCATGGTGGCGGCGGAGAGCATGCCGTGGCCGACGACGTCGCCGACGAAGAGCCCGATACGGCTGCCGGAGAGGGGTATGACGTCGTACCAGTCCCCTCCGACGTCGGATTCGGCGGGCAGGTAGCGATGGGCGACCTCGACGGCGTCCTGGTCCGGCACACCGTGCGGGAGCAGGCTGCGCTGCAGGGCCAGGACCATGGCGCGTTCGCGCGTGTAGCGCCGGGCGTTGTCGATGGACAGTGCGGCACGGGCGGCCAGTTCCTGGGCCAGCGACCGGTCGTCGTCCCCGAACGGTGGCGAGTCCTGCCCGCGGTAGAAGCCGGCCACGCCCAGGACCGCGCCGCGGGCGATCAGGGGCGCCGCGATGAGGGAGTGGACGTGGCTCAGCAGCTGTGCGGAGTGCTCAGGGTCCTGCGCGAGCCAGCCCGCGGCAGCCTTCAGGTCCGGTTCCAGCACTGCCTGGCCGCTCGTCAGACACCGCGACTGCGGCATCGTCGGACCGTAGTCGACCTGCTTGCCGACCGGACGGAAGGGACAGTCGTCATGGATGCCGTGGACCACCGTACGGCGCAGGTCACTGCGGGGATCGGCGGACTCCTCGCCGCGGAGCACGGCTTCCGGCAGGTCGATGATGACGAAGTCGGCCAGTTGCGGCACCGCCGACTCGGCGAGCTCCCTGGCGGTGGTGCGCACATCCAGGGTGGTGCCTATGCGGACGCCGGCCTCGGACAACAATTCCAGGCGGCGGCGCGCGGCCAGGGCGTAGGTCCCCACGTGCGGCTCCCCCACCATCACGAGCCCTCTCGCCGGGGGCGGGGAGTCGGAGTGCTCGTCCGCCGTGCCGTCGCCGGCCGTGACGCGCTCGATGTCCACGGCGACAGGGCCGTGCTCCGCGCCGGGAAGATACTCCGCCGGCGGGATGACGTGGAGCTGCCCGGACGCCCCGTCGGGCACAGCCCCGGAGAGCGTGAGGGAGGGGGCGACGACAAGCTCGGCAGGCAGACCCAGCGGCCCGTGGACCTGATGCGGGAGGGCGAGGGGCTCGCGTGGTGAGGGACTGGGGACAACGGCCTCGACGGCGAAGCCCTCCACTCCGGAGGCACTCGTCATCGGCCGGCTCACGAGCGCGACCCGACGGCCGTCGGACAGGGGCACGTCGACGCAGGCCCGCTGCGCGCAGGCGATCAGCTCGGCCGCCTTCTCCGTGAGGATCGCCCGGTCGCGGGGGCTCAGGTCCACGGCCAGTTCCCGCACCCCCAGGCGGTGCCGAAACCCTGCGGCGGCCTCGGCTCCGCATTCCAGGTACGCCCGCAGCAGAGCGCGCTCACGCGAGGAACTCTGCCCCAGCAGCCGCCGCTCGATGGCCCCGGCCGCCTTGCGTATCACGGTGTCCAGCGCCGGGTCCTCGGCGCTGCGCGGATAGCCGAAGCACAGGACGCCCTCGATGCGGCCGCTGAGCGGGTCGCGGACGGGAAGCGCGCGGCAGGCACTGCCCTGGGAGCGCTCGGCGAAGTGCTCGGCACCGTAGACCCGGATGGGTCGGCGCTCGGCCAGGGCGAGACCGATGCCGTTGGTACCCGCGACCTTCTCGGCGAACACGAACCCGGGGACGCTCTGGATGGCCGGAAGAACTCCGGCCAGCGACGCTTCTCCGAATCGGCGCAGGAGAACCGTCCCGCTCGCATCGGCGACGGAGATGTTCATCGCGCTGCCGGCGAATGTGGTCTGCAGCCGGTCGAGCACCGGAACGGCCGCGCGGACGATCCGTCCGTCCGGTTCGAAGTCCTCCCGGAAGGGAAGGTCGGACTGGTCCGGCGACAGCCCCAGGGTCCGGCAGCGCCGCCAGGAATCCAGGATCGACGTGCGCACGCCCGTCGCGACCGGCTCGCCCTGCAGGAACCGCTCACGGAAACTGGCGGGCCCCGTGCCGCCTGGCGCACGCCCTGCCGGTATCGGATCTTCGTCGGCCCGAACCACGCTCCGCCTCACTCGCGCCTTCGGCAGTCAATCTTTCCGAAATGTCTGATATGGACGAGGATACGGGCATGGGAGGCGCGAGTCACCGTTCACCGAGGCGTTCGACAGCAATGTGCTCGTCAGGACCGAGGCGGCAGTCAGGCCCCGGCAAGAAACGAGAGGCGAACCTTCCGGTTCGGGTTGTCCCGGTTGGTGTCCACCAGGCACACCGACTGCCAGGTGCCCAGCTCCAGTGCGCCGCCCACCACCGGCAGGGTCGCGTGCGGTGGCACGAACGCCGGCAGTACGTGGTCGCGCCCGTGCCCCGGGCTGCCGTGCCGGTGCTGCCAGCGGTCGTCGGCCGGGAGGAGGGTGTGGAGGGCGGCCAGCAGGTCGTCGTCGCTGCCCGCGCCGGTCTCGATGATCGCGATGCCGGCCGTGGCATGCGGCACGAAGATGTTCAGCAGGCCGTCGCGGCCGTCGGCCACCTCGCGGAGGAAGGCCGCGCAGTCACCGGTCAGATCGAAGATCCTCTCCGCGGAACCGGTGCTGATGTTCAGGACTCGGGTGGTGAAGGCATCTGACATGGACCCATCCTGACCCATACGTCGGGTTCCCCTTGTCATCGGGCGCTCGCCCGCTGATACGGGCGGTCCAGTCCGCGAGACACCATTGACCGTGCACCGACGACCTGGCTAGTTTCGGCCGCATGTTGCGTTCAGCCCTGCTCACCACGCGCGGTCACATCGACCTGCTGCGGGTGGCCTCCGCCGCGTGTCGCCGCGGCTGCTGACGCCTTCTCTCCCCCCTCTCCACACCCTCGTTGCGCCGACCGGCTCCTGCGTCGGCACATGCCGTCGTCCTGCGCGGCGGCAACGGGGCGCACCTCTCATCGGCCGCTCTCCCCCTCGGAGCATCATGAGCATCAGCCATGCCCCACCCGGCTCCCCTGAACCCGATATTTCGGAAATATCCAAGCAGGCAGCCACCCAGGACGGCACCGCCGACACCGTCCCCCTCGACCTCGCCCCCATCGTCCCCGCCTCCTCCCGCCGCACCCGGGTCCCCCGCTGGCTGCGCCGCACCACGGGCCCGATCCTGCTGCTCGCCCTGTGGCAACTCCTCAGCGGCACCGGCGTGTTGAGCTCCGACGTGCTCGCCTCGCCCGGACGTATCGCGCGGGTCGCCGAGGATCTGATCTCCGACGGCTCGCTGGCCACCGCCATGGGCACCTCGCTGCGGCGGGTGGCCCTGGGGCTGCTCCTGGGCACCGTCATCGGCACCGGACTCGCCCTGGTCTCCGGCCTGTTCAGGATCGGCGAGGACGTGGTGGACGCCCCGGTGCAGATGCTGCGGACCGTGCCGTTCGTGGGTCTGATCCCGCTGTTCATCATCTGGTTCGGCATCGGCGAGACCCCGAAGATCGCCATCATCACGCTCGGGGTGACCTTCCCGCTCTACCTGAACGTGTACGCCGGGATCCGTGGCGTGGACGCCCAGTTGATCGAGGCCGGGGAGTCCCTGGGCCTGTCCCGCTGGGGACTCGTCCGGCACGTGGTGCTGCCGGGCGCCCTGCCCGGCGCGCTCACCGGACTGCGCTACTCCCTCGGCGTCGCCTGGCTGGCGCTGGTCTTCGCCGAACAGGTCAACGCGGACGCGGGCATCGGCTTCCTCATGGTGCAGGCGCGGGACTTCCTGCGCACCGACGTGATCGTGGTCTGCCTGATCGTCTACGCCTTCCTCGGCCTGCTCGCCGACTTCATCGTCCGCTCCCTCGAAAGGCTGCTGCTGCAATGGCGACCGACGTTCACCGGCCGGTGAGCCCCGTGGCGACCACGGAGACGGAACGGCCGGCGCGGGCCTCCGTGGCCGTCCGCGTGGAGGGTCTCACCCGTTCCTTCGACGGCCGTGCCGTCATCGACAACCTCCGACTCGACGTCCGGCCGGGCGAGTTCGTGGCCCTGCTCGGCCGCAGCGGCTGCGGCAAGTCCACCCTGCTGCGCATCCTGGCCGGCCTCGACCGGGACATCACCGGCACGGTCCTGGTGCCCCGCCGCAAGGCCGTCGCCTTCCAGGCCCCGCGTCTCATGCCGTGGAAGAAGGTCTGGCGCAACGTCCTGCTCGGCCTGCCCGGCACACCCGAACGCGCCGTCGCCGACAAGGCGCTCGCGGAGGTCGGCCTCAGCCACCGCACCGACGCCTGGCCCAAGACCCTCTCCGGTGGCGAGGCCCAACGCGCCTCGCTGGCAAGGGCGTTGGTCCGCGAGCCCGATCTGCTCCTGCTCGACGAGCCGTTCGGCGCGCTCGACGCGCTCACCCGCATCAAGGCCCAGCGCCTGGTCGGTGAGTTGTGGCAGCGGCGCGGCTGCGCGGTGCTGCTGGTGACGCACGACGTCGAGGAAGCCGTCCTGCTCGCCGACCGCGTCCTGGTGATGGACGACGGTGTCATCGCGCACGAGCAGCCCATCGACCTCGACCGCCCGCGCGACATCACCGACCCCCGGTTCGCCGAGCTCCGGGCCGGCCTGCTGGAACGGCTCGGCGTCGACACCGCAGCCGAAGCCGCCTGAACTCCCTCCACACCCACCCCACACCCGCCGTACCCCGCTCAGTTCACAGAACGGAAGCCGATCCGCCATGCGACGACGTCTCGTCCCCGCCGCACTTCTCCCCCTCGCCCTGCTGCTCACCGCCTGCGGCGGAAACGCGTCCGCCGGCACCGGGACCGACACCGACGGCAAGGGCTCCCTCACCCTCGACGTCGGCGACCAGAAGGGCGGCTCGGAGGCCGTCCTGCAGGCCGCGGGAGAGCTCAGGAACCTCCACTACAAGATCAAGTGGTCCACGTTCACCTCCGGTCCGCCGCTTCTGGAGGCCGTCAACGCCAAGGCCGTCGACATCGGCGGCGTCGGCAACACCCCGCCGGTCTTCGCCGCGGGCGCGGGCTCGAAGATCACGGTGGTGGCCGCCTTCCACGGCACCTCCAAGGGCGACGCCATCCTCGTGCCGAACGGCTCGAAGCTGACCGACCCCAAGCAGCTCAAGGGCAAGTCGGTCGCGGTGGCACAGGGTTCCTCCGCCCACTACCAGCTGGTCGCCTCCCTCCAGGCGGCCGGGCTGACCCTGAGCGACGTCAAGGTCAAGTACCTCCAGCCGGCCGACGCCCTGGCCGCGTTCACCTCCGGGAAGGTCGACGCATGGGCGGTGTGGGACCCGTACACCTCCCAGATCCTGCGGGGCGGGCAGGGCCGTGTCCTGACCACCGGTGACGGCATCACCAACGGTCTCACCTTCCAGGTGGCGGCCCCGGGCGCGCTGCGGGACAAGAAGAAGGCCGCCGCCATCAAGGACTACCTGGAGCGGCTGCGCCGGGCCACGGCCTGGGTCTACGAGCACCAGGAGGAGTGGGCCAAGGTGTGGGCCAAGGACACGGGGCTGCCGTACGACGTCGCGCTGGCGTCGGTGAAGCGGACCAACGCCACCCGGATCCCGGTCGCCGTCGACCAGCCGCTCATCGCCTCCGAGCAGCAGATAGCCGACACCTTCACCCAGCTGAAGCTGATCCCGAGGAAGGTGGACTTCGGCGCCTTCGTGGACACGCGCTACAACGGCTCCCTGCCGGCCTCGACCACACCGGCCCGCGCCTCCCAGGGCTGAGGAGCACGGGAAGATCCATGCCCTCGACGCGGTTGGTAGAAAGGTGAACAACACGCGCGAGGTCGAGGTCGTCGTCATAGGCGCCGGTCAGGCAGGTCTGTCCAGCGCCTATCACCTGCGCCGCACCGGTTTCGAACCGGAGCGGGACTTCGTGGTGCTCGACCACTCCCCCGGCCCGGGCGGCGCCTGGCAGTTCCGGTGGCCGTCGCTGACGTACGGCAAGGTCCACGGCATGCACGCGCTGCCCGGCATGGAGCTGACCGACGCGGACCCGGCGCGGCCGTCGTCCGAGGTCATCACCGAGTACTTCGCGGAGTACGAGCGCCGCTTCGATCTCCGGGTACGACGCCCCGTGGACGTCCGTGCGGTGCGCGAGGGCGAGGACGGGCGGCTGCTCGTCGAGACCTCGGCCGGGACCTGGTCGACACGGGCGCTGATCAACGCGACCGGCACCTGGGACCGGCCGTTCTGGCCCCGCTATCCGGGCCAGGAGACCTTCCGCGGGCGGCAGTTGCACACGGCGCAGTACCCGGGCCCCGAGGCGTTCGCCGGGAAGCGGGTCGTCGTGGTGGGCGGGGGCGCCTCCGGAACCCAGCATCTGCTGGAGATCGCCGGGCACGCGGCGGCCACCACCTGGGTCACCCGGCGGCCGCCGGTCTTCCGCGAGGGCCCGTTCACCGAGGAGTTCGGCCGGGCGGCCGTAGCGCTCGTGGAGGAGCGGGTGCGGCAGGGGCTGCCGCCGAGGAGTGTGGTGTCCGTGACCGGGCTGCCGCTCAACGACGCGATCAGACAGGGCATCGCGGACGGTGTGCTGGACCGCCGGCCCATGTTCGACCGGATCACACCGGACGGCGTGGCGTGGGACGACGGACGGCACGTCGACGCGGACGTCATCCTGTGGGCCACCGGCTTCCGGGCGGCCATCGACCACCTGCGCCCGCTGCGGCTGCGCGAGCCGGGCGGCGGCATCCGCGTCGACGGCACCCGCGCGGTCGCCGACCCGCGGATCCACCTCGTCGGCTACGGCCCTTCGGCCAGCACCATCGGCGCCAACCGGGCCGGACGCGCGGCCGTACGGGACATCAGGCGGCTACTGGCCGCACGGCCGGTCGCCGCTTGACGTCCCGTAGGCCTCACCTGGCCGGGCTCGCGCCCCGGTGGAGGGCGTTGAACTCGGCCACGTTGCGCTGGTGTTCGGCGAAGTCCGCGGTGAAGCGGGTGTCGCCCGGCTTGACCGTGACGAAGTACAGCCAGTCGCCGGGCGTCGGGTTGATCGCGGCGCGCATCGCGTCCTCGCCCGGGTTGTCGATCGGTGTGGGTGGCAGCCCCATGCGGGTGTACGAGTTGTAGGGGCTGTCGATCCGGGTGTCGGCGGCGTTCGTCCTCAGGGTGGAGCGGTTCAGCGCGTAGTTGAGGGTGGAGTCCATCTGCAGCGGCATCCCGCGCTCCAGCCGGTTGAAGACGACCCGGGCCACCTTGCCCATGTCCGCCTTCGAGGCGGCCTCGGCCTGCACGATGCTCGCGATGGTGACGGCCTGGTAGACGTTCATGGCGTTGCGCTGGGCACCGGCCGCGATCGGGGCGCCGTTGAACTTCTTGCCGGCGGTGTCGACCATGTAGGCCAGCAGCGACTCGGGCGTCGCCTTCCTGCCGCCCTGTTCGAGGGGGTACGTCGCCGGGAAGAGGTAGCCCTCCGGGTTGCCCTCGGCGTCGTTCGGCAGCTTCAGACCGGCCTTGGCGATGGCCCCCTTGGTGGTTCCCGCGGGCAGCGAGAGGGCCTTGTCGACGGCGTCGTAGACCTGTCCCGCGCGCCAGCCCTCCGGGATCACCAGGGAGGTGGGCCTGGCCGCTGACTCGCTCTCCAGGCTCAGCAGCGGCACCGCCACGGCGGTGCCGGCCACGACGGCGCCGGTCGCGATGAGCGCGAGCCGGCCCCTGCGCGTCAGTCGAATCGTTCTCCGTGGCGGAGTGTTCAGGTACATGCGGGCACGGTAACCCTCATACCGTCACAAACCCGGCATATCTTCAGCTTGTCGGTTCCAGTTGGGCATCCCGGCGTACGAGCGCCGCGTACCGCCCGTCCTGGTCGAGCAGTTCCTCGTGCGTGCCCCGCTCGGCCACCCGCCCGGAGTCGAGGACCACGATCTGGTCCGCGCCGCGGACGGTGGACAGGCGGTGGGCGATGGTGAGCGTGGTGCGGTTGGCCGACAGGGCGTCGATGGCGTCCTGGACGGCCGCTTCGGTGCGGTTGTCGAGGGCGCTGGTCGCCTCGTCGAGGATGAGGACCGGCGGGTCGCGCAGGATGGTGCGGGCGATGGCCAGGCGTTGCTTCTCACCACCGGAGAAGCGGTGGCCGCGCTCGCCCACGACCGTGTCGTAGCCGTCGGGCAGGGAGGCGATGTGGTCGTGGATCTGCGCCGCCCTCGCCGCCGCGTGGAGTTCCTCGTCGGTGGCGTCCGGCTTGGCGAAGCGCAGGTTCTCGGCGACCGAGGCGTGGAAGAGGTACGTCTCCTGGGAGACCACGCCGACCGCGCGGGCCAGGGTGTCGAAGTCGAGGTCGCGGACGTCGACGCCGTCGAGGGTGACCCGGCCGCCCGTCACGTCGTAGAGCCGGGGGACGAGATAGCCGAGCGTCGACTTTCCGGCGCCGGTCGGGCCGACGACGGCGAGGCTGCCGCCGGCGGGGACCCTGAGGTCGACGCCGTCGAGGATCGGGCCGCCCTTGTCGTCGTACCGGAACTCGACGTCCTCGAAGCGGACCTCGCCCTTGATCCGGTCGAGGTGGACCGGGTCCTCCCGCTCGGTGATGTCGATCGGCAGGTCCAGGTACTCGAAGATGCGCTGGAAGAGCGCGAGGGAGCTCTGGATCTGGACGCCGGTCGACAGCAGGCTGACGGCCGGGCGGAACAGGCCCTGCTGGAGCGAGACGAAGGCGACGATGGTGCCGATGGAGATGCCGGGGCCGCCCGTCCGGAGCGCGATGCCCGCGGTCCAGTAGATGACGGCCGGCATGGCGGCCATGACGATCGTGATGACGGCCATGCGCCAGCGCCCGGCCATGTTGGACCTCACCTCGAGGTCGACGAGCCCCTCGGACTCCTCCTCGAAGGACCTGGTCAGCGAGTCGGAGCGGCCCATGGTCCGGCCGAGCAGGATGCCGCTGACGGAGAGCGACTCGGTGACCGTGGCGGCCATCGCGGCCATCTGCTTCTGGCGCTGGGTGGTGATCTTCTTGCGTTCGCTGCCCACCCGGCGGCTGATCCAGACGAAGACCGGGAGCAGCAGGAGCGAGACCAGGGTCAGCCGCCAGTCGAGGGCGATCATCGCGACGATCGTGGCGACGACGCTGGTCACGTTGGAGACCAGGGAGGTGGCGGTGGAGGTGACGGTCGCCTGCATGCCGCCGATGTCGTTGGCGATACGGGACTGGACCTCGCCGGTGCGGGTGCGGGTGAAGAACGCGAGGGACATGCGCTGCAGCCGGCCGTAGACCGCGGTCCGCAGGTCATGCATGACGCGCTGACCGACCGTGGTGGAGATCAGGGTCTGCAGGACGCCGAAGATGCTGGTCAGCACGGCGCTGACGATCATGCCGAGCGCGAGCAGACTGAGCAGGCCGGTGCGGCCCTGCGGGATAGCGACGTCGAGGGTCGCCTTCAGCAGGAAGGGCGTGGCCACCGAGACCAGCGACGAGGCGCCGACCAGCAGGCCGACGATCGCGAGACGGCCGCGGTAGGGACGGAAGAGCTTCAGAATGCGGCGCACCTGCCGGGGTTGATCCTTGGCGTCGGCCGGCGGTGTCCAGCGGGGTTCTCGATCGGGATGCAATGGACTCCTACAGAGGTACGGGAACGAAGACTGACGGAGCTTAGCTCACTGTTACCTATGCTCACAATGAATTAACTCCTGATATTGTTCCCGCATGACCACGCCCGATCCCGACGGCCTGCTCGCGGAGCAGCTGCTGCGCTTCACCCGCCGGGTCCATCGCATTCAGAAGCGGCACATCGAGCAGTGCGGGCTGGGGGTCACCCCGGCCCAGTCCCGCCTGCTGCGCACCCTGGCGCACTACGGCTCGCCCCCGCGCATGGCCGACCTCGCCGAGCGGCTGGAGGTGGTGCCGCGGGCGGTGACGTCACTGGTCGACGGGCTGGAGGCGAGCGGCAAGGTGCGGCGGGTGCCGGATCCGACCAATCGCCGGGTGATCCGGATCGAGCTCACGGACGAGGGGCGCAAGGCGCTGCGTGAGGTTCGGGGGGCTCGACGGTCCGCGGCCGAGGAGATTCTGGCGCCGTTGAGCGAGGCGCAGCGCGAGGTGCTGGGGGGATTGCTGGACGCGCTGGTGGACGGGGCGGCGTCGGAGAGGCACTGCGGGTAGGGGCGGAACGGCGCAGTTCCCCGCGCCCCTGAAGAAGGTGGGTTCACTGGTCCCACCCAAAAGGGGCGCGGGGAACTGCGCGGCCAACCCCCACTCACCCGCAGCCGCCCATGAAACAG
>Ga0182008_10001097_pt1 | contig 18670 bp, 30 predicted proteins | sample Sormic07211129_1_FD_120482 | JGI IMG/M metagenome (GOLD analysis project Ga0182008, IMG submission 120482) | Rhizosphere microbial communities from Sorghum bicolor, Mead, Nebraska, USA - 072115-129_1 metaG | ecosystem: Host-associated > Plants > Roots > Rhizosphere | place: USA: Nebraska...
GAAACAAAGTGGTAGCAGGTGATGGAATCGAACCATCGACCTCAGGGTTATGGGCCCCGCGATCTGCCACTGATCTAACCTGCTGCAACTGGTCACCGTGCGGTTGTCGAATCCGCATCTTTCCCCCACCAAGGGGGACGCTCTGCGCTTGAGCTAACGGTGGGAAAGGGTCCCGGCCAGGAGGGTTGGCCTCTGCCGGGAGTACGCTCGGGGCGCACAGAGAGCGCGGAGGAGGACGCGCTCAATACTTCATGGTCTGCTGTGCTTGCAGCATCAGCAGGCCACACTGGTCAACGAGCACCTCGTCGGTGGCGAAGTCCAGATTCAGTGCGAAGAACAACGCGTGGAAGTATTCGTGCCAGAAGGCGTGGAGCTGCTGCTGCTTGCAGAAGCCCTTGCGCACCTCTTGGACGTACAGAGCGTTCTCGCCGCGGACGAACAGGCCAAACGGAGGGCCGTATTCGTCCTCCGAGGGCTGCTCGGATTCAGCGTCGATCTTCGTCATCTCCTTTTCGGAGACGATGCGGACCTTGATCTCGTGGGGTCCCAGGGTGAAGCTCTTGGGAATCCGCATGGGGATCAGCTCACGCCGAGATAGACGCCTGCCTTGGCGGCGTTGGCGATCTTCTGGGCTACCTCGTTGCGGTAGGTGGCGGAGGTCTTGTACTTCGGATCACGCATGGCGGCGATCATCTCGCCCTTCGAGCCGAAGTGTTCACCGGCCTGCTTCCCACCATCACTGTTGGGAACCACCATCTTGCCGTCCGAACCTTCGGACTGCGCGTAGCGGGCGGCCAGGCCACGGATGGCGTTTGCACGCACAGCCTTGTCCTTGCCGAACACATCGCGGTCGTAGGCGTCCTTCTCCGGCTGGGTCAGGTTGGCATTCGCCCACGCCTGCATCGCCTTGTAGGACTCTTCGCCACCGACCACCGCATACGCTTCGCTCTCGCGCTCTCGGGCCAGGGCTTCCTGCCCCTCGATGTAGGTGTCGATCTGGTCACGCGTCACGCCGACCTTTTCATAGGCGGCGAACGTTTCCTCCGAGAGGGTGCCGTTGGCACGCCACTCCTGTTCGGCCTTGGCTCGCAGAGCCTCACCGCCAGCGTCGCCACCGGCAGCCTTGGCATCAGCCGCGGCCTTCTCGGCGGCAGCCTTTTCCTCGGCAGTGGGTTCGGTCGCAGACTTGCTGCGGACCTTCTCCAGCTCCGTGTAGGACTTGGCCAGTGCCTCGACATTCACCGCACCCTTCTCGGCATCCCAGAACTTTTCCGGGATGTGCTCGGGGCGAACCGGCTTCTCGTTGGCGGCGCCTTCGGCCGGTGGGTTGTCGTGGTCGACGGTGGTGACGCCGCCTTCCTTGGCCTTGGCGGCCATCGCTGCGTCGTATTCCGGGGTGCCTGGAGCCGGCGCTTCTACTTCATTTGCCATGTAACCTCCTCGTTACTGTTGGGGTTGGGCAGCGGCCGCGGGGATAGCCCCACTGCCTTGCTCTGCCATTGCTTTGGCCATCGGGCCGGTGCCCTTGTCCATCATGGTTTGCAGCATCTGGGCGTTCTTCGCGTCCTGCTGATCCTGGGCAACCTCGTCCTCCGTCTTGAGGATGTCGCCCAAGCCTTCGACGCCCCACGCCACAGCGAGCCGCGTACCGATCTCAAGAGGCTTGAGGTAGGCCGGGGCCGCTTGCGGGCCGAGTAGGGCAGTGAAGTCCTGGATGAATCCGCGGAGCTTGCTGAGGGCCTGGTTGCGACCAAGAGCCTGGAAGCCGGAGATGATGATCGGATCGACGGAGCCCTTCGGGAGCGCCGGCAGTTCCTGCTTGGCGGTCATCACCGCCATCAGGCGGCGAACCAGCGGAAGCTGCAGCTCGTTGGCCTGGACGGTGTAAACACCACCAAGCACATCTTCGAGCTCCTGGGCGATCGCACGGATTTCCTCGGCGGTCACACGTTCGGCGTCTCGCGTCATTGCGGAACGCAACAGGAACGCACGGGCGATCTGGTTCTCCAGCGAGGCGACCACTTTCTCGGCCACCTGGAAGTCGGCGAACTTCTCCAGTTGGAGCGTGTCGATGTCGGCCTTGGAGCCTGTGACGGCTTCGCCCGACTCGGCGCGGTTCACTTCCTCAACATCCGTGGTGGAGTTGGGGTGGACCAGGAACACGATCTTGGAGGCCACCGCGGCGAACTCGACGATCGACTGAGACAGACCTTCGAGCGAAGTCAGGGCGCCGAGGTATTCCTCGACATGACCGCGGCCGTAGTCCGTGCCAGGCACCGCCTTCCAGCGGAGCACCATCCAAGGTGACTTGTCGACGGGCCAGCTTCCCCGACTCTCGGGGACTTCAATCTCGTTGATCTCCTGCCACGACTCGACCTTCTTCTCACGCCACTCGATGCGCGTGTAGATGTCGATGGACTTGTCGGCCTTCATGTCGACCTTGCACGTCGCAGCGATCTCGGGGGACAGCGTGCTCGGGTGAACGCTCTGCTTGACCACGCCGTCGATCGGGTGGTCCATCGCGTCGCGCCGGATCACGTACTGATCGAGACGGTAGGTGGCGAACTCAGTCGGTGACTTGAAGTAGGCAAGCTGGTTGCCGGTCACGATGAGGTGGGAAATGATGTGGGACAGGACGGGACGCAGCACGCTGGTCTCGAACTTGTCCATGATGCGACCTTCGAGAACCGCCAGCGCCTTCTGGACTTCGGCCAGGGTGTTCGGGTTACCCGAAGCCACCCGCGGCGGAACCGTCAGGCGGGCGAAGGCCACACCAGGTGGGAACAGCGCAAACAGAATCTTGGACGCCAGGTTGTTGACGCCCTCGGCACCCACCGATTGGAACGGGGTGGGCAGGCTGGTGGAATCGTTGGCGCCCTCCGGGGGAAGCAGGGCCGGGATCGTCAGCGCGGAGCATTCGCGCGCGCGGATGAGGACGGAGCTTCGGTTGTTCTGGAGGGTCTTATAGTCGGACTGGGCACTCATCGCTCAAACCCGATCAGCTTGGGGTTGCCACGTCCGCGGTTGGTGCCGCCGTTGTAGCCACTGTTGAAGCCGATGTTCTGGTACGGGCCGGTGTAGTTCGGCAGCGTGGTCACCGGAGGCGGAGCGACCGGGTTGGCCTGGGGCCGGGTGCCTGGGTCGATCACCAGGTCGTTGCGGCCGGAACCGGCGCCGGCCCCGTTGATCGACAGGCTGTCGAGCCAGGGGTTGCGTAGGTACTGCGGCTTCTTGTTCGCCGCGGCCACGGCTGCGGGGTCCGGCTTTGGCATCTTCGGGGCTGAGCACATGGTCAGTCCTCCAATAGGTTGCCGCGCTCGTTGGACTCGCGCAGTAGGGTGAGTAGGTGGTCGACAAGGCGGCGCTCGCCGGCCTTGGCCCACACCAGGCGCTCCGAGTCATCGAGACTCGGTGGCATGGATGGGTAGAGCTGGTCGAGGGCGAGAACGAGCTCGCTGTGTGCGGCGACCAGACGGCGGAGGTTGGCCCGCTGCTTGCCGGGCTTTGTGGCGGGTGCAGGCATGGAGCTCCTCGAAAAAAAAATCCCCCGGACCAGTAGAGGTCAGGGGGATCAGAAGGGGGTGCCCGGCTGCACACTCGGGACTACCGATAGCGTCGGTTAAGCGCAACAGGGATGCAGACCAGCCCTCGGCGGATGTCATGCATCCGCACTCGGGTGAACTCGGGGATCACACACAAGATGTTGTGTATATCCGAGTGTGGGCAGTGGTCAGATTGGCGGGCTCCAGAGCCTCGGTGCCTTGAGCTTGAAGTCCCAGTCGGTCGCCCGGAGGATGCGCGCCATGCGAGCCTGCAGGACGGCATCGGTGGCCGTCAGGCCCTTACTGGCGTAGGCATCCAGGACGTGCCGCCACATATCACTGAGCGTGGTGCACGTGTGGATCAGACCTACGAACTTGGACTTCGGACCAACACCGGGGCATCCGGGGTAGCCATCGGTGGCATCACCCGTGATGACCTGCTGCAGGAAGTTCCTGTCGGCGGCCACCTTGGTGATCCGATGGGGCACCCGATCCTTGTCCGGATTGAACAGCAGCCCAGGGATCGTCTTGAGGTCCTTGTCGCTGGACACGATGACCTTCTCGCCAGGGATCAGGGTCTTGTGCGTCGCCAGGATGCCCATGCAGTCGTCGGCCTCCAGGCCGGGACGCTTGTACGTCTCGTACTTGGACGCCAGGGCATCCTTCACGCCGATCAGGTGGGTCGGCCTACGTACATCCTTTCGGTTCGCCTTGTACTGCGGCCACACGTCCTTTCGGAAGTTGTGGGCGTCGGTCAGACAGACCACGATGCGGCTGGCCTTGAGCTGGTTGGCGATCTTCTCGATGCGCTCGATGGCGAGCTTGCCGGCTGACTCGGGGGTCTCCTCGGTGTCGACTGAGGGCTCCGAGCCGGGGCCGTCCCAGTAGTAGACCTTCTCGGAAACGGCGGAGGCGGCGTAGGCGAAGATGTCGGCGTCGATCAGGAGGGTCCGAGCCTTGTTCTTGGGAGTCATCGGATGGACTCGATGAGGGCTACGAAATGCGATCTCGCTACCTGTTTCAGGATGTAGCGTTCACGATTGGCAACCACCCGCATCGGCTCATACCCGGGGCCGTACTCACGAATGTCCGGCATCACCGCGACGTCGAAGTACGGACCAAGCTCGCGCTGTTGTAATACCCGCTGGGTTAGATTGGCCGAGCCACCGATGAAGGTGACCAGAGCCAGGGAGTCATCCATCACTGCTTCTCCCCGCGGCGATTCACTACGAAGTGGACCACCGTGCGCTGCTTGAGGAGGTCGTATTCCCGTTGAACCTCGGGCTCCAGCTCGGCGACGATACGATCCACCTTGGCATCCACTATCGGGCGGATTGCCTTGATGGCCTCGTCGACCAACGTGTTCCGGAGGTTCTGTACGAACAGGTCAAGAAGGATTCGTTCGCTCTTACCGACCTGTGCTGCATCCACAATACGCATCACTTCTTCTCCTGCAGCAGGCTCAATGCACTCGCTTTGTCAGCGTTGCACCGAAGGTTGGCGTCGTCGGCGTTGCCACCGAAGTCGACGAGATCGCGCGTGGTTGAGTTGGGGTCCTGCATCAGCCCATTCATTGAGGCGTACTTCCCCTCAATGTGCGTTGGCTGCAGGAACGCGCTTGCGTCCGGTGTCGGACGTGAGATATGCCGCGCGCACCCCGTCAGGAATGCGCTCGCCGAGATAAGCGCGAGCAGCAGAATCTTCATTGGTTACCTCGTCGAGATGGGAGTTGATGGAGCGCCGGCCGGCACGGATACGTGCGTCGTCAGCCGCGCGGCGGACCACCTCCTTGGAGAGCTCGGTGTACTGGCTCTGGAGCTCCACCACCTGTTCTTTCAGGGGAGCGAGCTCGGCGACCTGGGTGGTCATGTGCTGGTAGGACAGGACGAAGTAGGAACCGGCGCCGATCAGCAGCAGGGCAACGGCGACCTTCGCAATGGTCAGGCCGTTCACGGTGTGTCCCCACCGCGCTTGTTGATGCGATGACCACAGCGGGTCAGGAGGAATCGCAGGCGTGGCCACTTCCACCCGATGAACATCGTCAGGATGTCCCAGGTGGCCGGGGACCACAGGCCCACGATCAGGGCCGCGGTGGCAGCGTGGGGCAGGGAAGCGAAGCCACCGATGGACCACAGGCCCACCGTGGCCAGCGTGCCCGCCGTGAAGGCGATGGCACGCACAGCCACGTCAGCGGTCTGCCCGTGCCAGTGGGGTGACACGTAGTCCTTGAGCCGCTGGGTGACACCCCACGACACCAGAGTGCCGCCGAGCATCGCCCAGATCGGCTGCGGAACAGCCGACAAGGAGGAGAGCAGCGAGACGATCTTTTCGAGCATGGGTGTCACCTCGGGACAGTTGCGTGAGTGGAACTTTAGTTGGTGAGGATGTGCTCACGGAGCTTGCGGGAGACGGCCTGGTAGCGACCACGGGACCAGCCGCCACAATCCAAGCAGTGGAACCGGGCATAGATGCCCACCTGGGTCTCTCGTGATCCTCGGCGTTCGACGTGCTCGCTGCCACAGGTCGGGCAGACGACGGCACCATCCTTGCTCGGGGAGATGTACGGGCCGAAGTTCGGCGCACCCTCATACCACCCACGGAGCGCCTTGTAGGTCTCCTCCATCGACGTGACGTCAATGATGTTGTACTCGCGGCACTCCTGCCACGCCTTCTGGTTTCCAGACAGGCACTCCCGCCACAGCTCGAAGCCGGGGAAGGTCTTGTGCGCATCCTTCGCCTGGTCGGCGAACAGTTCGCTGACGAAGGCGAGCTTCTGGCTCGTGAAGCCGAACGCGCGGCGATTCAGGAGCAGCGTGTCCAACACCTTGATCGGTGGCAGTGGCGACAGGCCGCGGATGGCCATGCGAGCCTTGAGCTTCGGCAGGTCGAACCGCTGGCCATTGTGGGCGATCAGAATGTCCACGTTGTTGAGCAGGCGGTGGACGTCGATGAGTAGGCGCGCGTCGTCGCGGACGTCCTCCCGCTCGGACACGTCGGCGTAGTAGACCTCACGCTGGCCCAGCCACTTGCCGGCGAAGGACATCAGGGTCCAGTCCTGCTTGATCTGCTCTAGCCCTACATGCGGCTTCCACAGGGACCAGATGTATGCCTCGATCGGGAACGTCTCGATGTCGGCCAGCAGGACTCGGGGACCCTTCTGCTTGTTGCTGAGCGAAATGAACTCGTCGAGGTCAACCTGCTTGATTCGTTTCGCTCGCATGCTACGTGGCATCAGTGTGCTACTCCTTGGATGATTGGATGTGCGCATCAGTGGGTTTCACTCCAGTTCTTGCCCACATCAAAGGCACCACTCAGAGGGCACCGAAAACCGAAGTGCTCGCCTGCTTTGGTGATGGAATCGGCAGCGAGCTTGCCCACGATTTGCGCCAGGTTCGGAGGAACTTCGATCTGGAACTCGTCGTGGATGTTCGCCACCGGGTGGACCTTGCCGCGCAGTTTCGGGTCAGCCTCGACCGCATCTGCAAACAGCACCAGGGCCTTCTTCATTGCCACCGCACCCGCAGACTGCAGGAGGGTGTTCAGTGCCGCATGCTCGGCGCGGACGTGCAGCTTTCGGCCATCGAGACCCTTGAGGTAGCCGCGGAGCTTGGCCCGCTTCTTGACGGCAGCAGTGAGCTTCCCGAGCGCGGGAAGGGCCTTCATCAGGCGGGCGCGGCGAGCCTTGCCGAGGGCAGCAAGAGACGTCTTGGAGTCCTTCCGAACTTTGAACTTCGCTCGTTGCTCGTCGGTGTAGTCGTCGCGCACGATGGTGCCGAGCTTGAAGTCGCCGGCGCCATAGATCAGCGCGTAGATGAACGTCTTGGCGCTGTCCCGCTTGTTCAGGCCAATGGCCTTCTGGTTCACGGTATGGACGTCTGTGCCGTTCTCTTTCTTGCCGTTGGCCACCGCCTCGGCATACTCGCCGCCGTCCCACTGAGCCATGTAGTGGCCCATTGAGCGCAGCTCCAGGCCCTCGGCGTCACAGCCGACCAGGACGTAGTTCTTCGGAACAGTCCACAGGGCACGCATGGGCTCCCACTTGTCCACCTGGGCGACGTTGGGGTCGGAGTGGGTCATGCGGCCGGTGACAGCGCCGTTGGTGTTCACCGAGCCGTGGATTCGGCCGTCCTTCTTGACCTTCTTGAGCCACGCCTTGGAGCCCTCGGCGAGCTGGCCTAGCCGCTTCACCAGCAGCATGTAGCGGGTCAGCTCCTTCGCCTCGTTGTAGGGCAGGGCACCGAGGATCGTCTCGTCGATCTGTGGCTTTCCCGTGGGCGTGAACACCTTGGGCTTCCACCCGTGCACGGTCATCAGGCGATCGGCAATGTGATCGCGGGAGCCGGGGTTGAACACCACCGTCTTGTACTTCTGCACCGGCACGCCGGCCGTGTAGCCAAAACGTGCGTTGTCGCGCTTCGGGACGAACGGCTTGCCGTCCTTGGCCTTCCACGGGGGGAACAGGGAGGTGAGTGCGGACTCCAGCTCGGCGCGTTCGGCCATCAAGGAAGCGGCCAGCTTCTCCGCCGCGGGGACGTCGAAGCAGAAGCCGTGGCGTTCCTGGGCAGCGATGATCGTGGCGACGCGCATCTCCAGGTCCAGGCACTCCTGGGAGTAGTTGCGCGACTCGATGAACTCCAGCCACTTGAGCGTGACCTCACAGTCCTGCTCGCAGTAGTCGGACATCTCCAGCATGAAGGGGCACGTGGCCCAGGTGTAGCCGTAGTCCTTCGGATTGAAGTCGCCCTTGTACTCCCCGAGGCGGAAGCCCCAGGCGGCCAGCTTGTTGCTGCCGACGTAGCCCTTCGACTGGAAGTCGTCGGGGCGCTTTCCCGCCCGGATCGCGGCGAAGTCAATGTCAGCCAGGTTGGGCCAGATGACACGTGAAGCCGTCCGGGTGTCGAACACCTTGCCGGTGGGCGTGAAGCCGAACAGCTTGTCCAGCACTGGGATGTCGTAGGCGATCACGTTCTGACCAGCGATGACGTCAGCCTTGCGCAGCAGCTCAACGCCTTCCTCGATCGTCCCGTCGCGGCGAGCCCTGTCACCGCTGCCGTAAACGCCCCCGTTGAAGCGGAGGCGCTTGCCGGTGGCGCGGTCGATGATGTTCAGGCAGTGGACCTTCGTTACGGTGTCGAGCAGACCATCGGTCTCCAGGTCAAAGACCAGCGCTGGAGTGTCCACAGTCAGGACAGCAACGTGAGCTCGTGGGTGTAGAAGGACCAGCCATGAGGACCGCCGTCGGTCGGTTCGTCCCAGGCGGTCAGGCGCACCGCGAAGCAGCGGGGGGAATACGCTTTCGTGATGACTCCCCTCTGCGCGCCAAAGTGGTAACCAGGGTCATTTGCGAGGACGCGATCGCCTACCTGGAACGGACGATCGACGACGGGCTGCGGGGCGGGCTGCGGGGCGGGCTGCGGGCGGCCGAACATGGCCTTGATGCGCGCGAACAGGTTCATGCAATGTCTCCGTTGTAAGAGCACCCGGGGTTGGTCACGTGGGCGCAGTGGGCGACCTTCGACACGAAGTCGTCGGTGGGGGTGTAGCCGAGCTCGTCGACGTAGCGGCGAAGCCGCTTGGCGACGCGGTTGGTCGGCTGCAGGTTCAGGAAGTTCAGCGCCTTGGCGGCGCAATCCTCGGAAGCACCCGGCACGCCATAGAACGTCAGCGCGGGATCGCGGAGACGCAGGGCCATCGCCGTGCAACGGAAGTCGAAGGACTGGGCCAGCTCCTGCGGGTTGGGGTAGAAGCGGAACCCGATCAGGTTGAACAGCCGGCCGGTGTAGATGTGGACGTAGGTCGGGTACAGCGTGTCGGCGGCGGATGCCTGGATGGCAAAGGCGGGGTCCGCATCCAACTGGGTGACGCAGACTTGCCAATCGGCCAGGGACTCGAAGAACAGGTCGTAGTCCTTCACCATCGTTCCGTCGAAGTAACTGCGCAGTGCGCCACCACCGAGCATGGCCCGGTGCTTGACCCGCCAGGGCAACACCGAGCACTCGTCGTGAATAGATGCGAATCGCATACAGTTCCTCCTCTGGAACTATTGGTCAGCAGATTGGTTTGCCGGCGAGCACGTCGTCGAGCATGATGATTGGATGGTCTTGGCGTTCTGCATTGCGCCCCTCGAACAGCTTGGGGTCCGGCAGATCGTTGCCTTCGGGGTAGTTGTCGACGTAGTGGTCGAGCATCACCAGGTTGGCCAGGTAGTGGCCGATGTGTGGCAGCCTGGACTCGTCGTCGACGAGCTGCCCCTCGAAGATACACAGCGCATGCCGACCGGCGCACCCCAGGGGGATCGACCAGGACATGCCTTTGGCCCAGTTCCACGGGGCATACTTCTTCTTGCCGTAGCCGAACACGCGCGCACAATCGCGCCAGGCGAAACGCACCTCGTCAATGGCACAGGCCAGATAGGTGGCGTCGCCCGTCTCTTGAAAACCACCCAGCATGTCCAGCGAACGCTGCACAGCAGCCCGGAGAAGGGTGTGGGTACGCTCGCCGAACACACCGTTGAAGCTGGCAGCGATGGCGCTCAGGGGAATCAGATCGACAGGTGGCTTTCCGTCGTTGTAGCGCGCGCCCGAGCCGCGGGCGTTGCTGTTGACGTCACCGATGCTCATGCGACCACCGGCTGATCTTCGATCTCCCGATGCTCGATGTAGCTGATCGCCCAGCCCGTATCGTCAGGAGCGACGGAGAATTGCACACGTTCACGGATCAGTTTGGCGAGCAGCTCCGTGCCTTCCTTCGAGTTGCTGGCGTCGACGTGGGTGGTCGTCAGCGTGACGGCCGAGGGAACACGATTGGTATTCATGCATGATCCTTTTTGTGGCCAAACTTGAGGCCGTTGAACCAGCGACGGAGGATGTAGCTGCGGACCAACGAGATGGCGGTAAAGAACAGGCCAATGCCGAACGCCTGGGCGCCGGTCACGTTGAAACCGAACAGCGGGAGGATCGCCATGTTGGCGAACCAGTTGATGGAGAAGCCCACGATGATGTTCGCCCAGGCTTCCAGGAATGAACCTAGCCTGGTTTGCATTGCTGGTTCTCCCTGGAGGCTTTCCACACGGCAACGAGCTCGTGTTCCGTAACCGCCCTATGCCACGTGGTCCACAGGTCATAGGCCAGGTCACCGAGCGCGTAGAGGAGTGCGAACACGATCAAAAGGGGTATCCACAGGGGACACAAAACGAGAGCGGCGAAGCCCAGCAGCACGAGCTTCGCGGGACTTTTCTTGAACCGATTCATCGGAGACCCCCATTGCCATAGCGTCGGCGGATGACGGCGCGCTCGCTCGACGGAATCTCCGGAATCTCCACCCGCTCTGCCCGGGCTCGTTGCGCCTGGATAGTCAGCAGGACCTTGAGGTGCTCGACCAGCAACGGACGCTCTAAGGAGTAGTTGTTGGTCCGGCGAATGGCTTCCTCTGTGTTGGCTATCACGGCGGACAGCTCGGAGTTGTTCATCGGATACATCAGAAGTTCGACTCCTCGTCAGTGGGGAATGGGTTGTCGCCGTCGCCATCAGGCAGCGCGCACACTTCCTGCCGGCCGGTCTCCCGGTTGTAGCGGAGGCCGAATGTCAGACCAGTGGCGTCGCCGGTGTAACGGTCCTTGAGGACGCGGAACGTGGTGATCCCATTGACATCCTGCTTGTCGCGCTCCAGGGCAAACAGGAAGTGCGACCAGTAGCCGATGGCTCGGGAGCCACGGAAGTGACGCTCCATCACCCGTCCACCTTCCTCGTGGGACTTGCCCTCGGGCGTGCTCAGGTGGGAGACGTAGTAGATGGTGCAGTCAAGTTCGATCGTGAGTGCGGAGAGCTCGGCCATCATCACGTCGATGGCCTTGCGCTCATCCTCGTCCAGGGTGGCTGCCAGTGCCGTCAGGTGATCGAGGAAGAAGTCCTTGACCCCGAAGGCGTGAGCCATGTAGCGCATCTTTTCCTTGATGGTCTCCCACGTGGCAGAGCCAAAGTGGTCGTAGAAGTAGACGCGACCCTTGAGGGACTCCAGGGTTTTCAGCAGGCGCTTCGGGTCATACTTCTCACCGGGCACGTGATAGCGCGCGCCGTCGATGACGCCGGCCAGGGTCTTGGCCGAGTGATGCACGGGCTCCTCCAGGGCGAACACGCCGATGGGCAGCTTGTCGTGCTCCAGCACGTGTGCCTGCACCATCTTGAAGGTGGTCGTCTTGCCGATGCCGGTGCCGCCACCGAAGCCGTAGAGCTCGCCACGACGGCGGCCATAAGTCGCTTTCGTCAGCGGCTCCCAAGGCCACGGAAGGCCGAGGACGGTTGGGGATGATGCCCGCTCGATAACTGACTCGATGTCTACGATGCCGTCCGGCCTGTACTCCTTAGCGGCCCAGATCGCGTCGATGACGCGGGACCCCTTGCCGGCCACCAGTGCCGCGTTGGCATCCTTGTAGCCGTCGATGTGCGCGATGAACGCGCGTCCAGGCGGCAAGATGGCGGCGCACTCGGCAGTGGCGTCGATGCCTGGATCATCGTTGTCCAGCATCAGCACTACCTTCTCGAAGCCAGAGAGCCATTCGAGGGAGCCAGCGATCGCCTTGGCTGCGCCTTGCGCACCATTCGGGATCGACACCACAGGCCATTTGTTGGACTGCAGTTGGCTCACACTCAGGGCGTCTATCTCGCCTTCGGTGACCACCACCATCTTGCCGCCATCACGCCACAACCACTGCCCGTACAAGCCCACGTTCTTCGTATCGCCGAGGAACTTGAAGTTCTTGCCGGCGAAGCGGAGCTTCTGGGCAATGGGTCGGCCGGAGTCGTCGCAGTAGTTGGCGATCTGCACCTTCTTGCCACCGGACGTTCCGACCTTGTACCCCCACTTCCTGCAGGTTTCTTCCGTGATGCCGCGCTTGGCGAGCGCCTTTACTTCGCCGTCAATTAGCGTCATGGATTTCTTCCTGCGGGGTTTGGGGGTTGGCTCGCCGGAGCCGCGCTCGAAGTAGCCACAGCCCTGGGAGAAGCAGTGGGCGTGACCGTCTGAATAGCGGGCGAGGTTGTCTCGGGAGCCGCACTTCGGGCATGGCTCATGGCCAATGCACGTGGAGTCATCGGACATGGGTGCCTCGGGTGTTGAATGGGTGGCAGACTTTCTTACGACGCCCGTCTGCCGGGGACCGCGCACTAGCGGCCGTGTGCGCCTTTCACCGCGTCTTACTCAGTGGATGGTTTCTTTCACACTCCACCCGGGGCACGCTATGGCTGCGCCGGGGAGGTCCTGGTGGCCCACCGTCTCAATGGCCGGGTAGTTCGCCGCGAGCTGGTTGGCCAGCTCCATGACGGCGAGGACCTGGGCATCGGTCGGCTTCTCGCCGGCCTTGCCGATCAGGCACACGCCTACGGAGAACTGATTGAAGCCACGGGCATGCGCACCGGGAATCTCCAGGTCACGGCCAGGTTCAACCATGCCGTCTCGACGGATCACGAAGTGGTAGCCAATCTGGAGCAGGCCGCGGCGACGGTGCACACGGTCGATCTCGATCATGGTCTCGCCATCCTCTCGCTCGGCGCCCGACTGGTGGAGCACCAGGTACTTGACGCGGGAGGGAACCAGGGGCTTGTACTTGAGGGCGCTCATGGCTCCTCCTCGATGCTGATTCCGATGGAGCCCGCGTCCGCCCAGGACTTCGACGCAAGGAGAGTCACCACTTGCTTGTCGTCATCCCACAGACCGGCCGCGGTGATGGCGTCCATCGCAGCTTTCGCGTAGTTGTCCACGTCGGGTGCGGGGAAGCGGAGCTTCGTGGACTTCGGCTTCCGGACGCGGAAAGCGAGAGTCAGACGCAACGGACCAGACATCCTGTAACCCAGCGTGTTTCCGCCGAACGCCTGCACGAGCAGGTCCTTCGTCTGCTCCTTCCAATCCTTGTAGCTCGCCGGGTAGTAGGCATTGGCGAACTTGCCCCTGACCGCAATGCGCGGCCGGGGGCAGGGGATCGGGTTAATACCGATCGTGACGTCCATCAGAAGTCGTCGCTATCGTCCGCGGCGTCCGCATCGGATTCTTCGGCTTCTTCGCCACCGAAGGTCTCGTCGTCAGCCTCGTAGCCATCCTCCTCGGCGAAGCCGAAGCCCTCGGCATCCTGCGGGCCACCACCGGATACGAGCTTGATGATCTGCACGGCGTTGAGGTACAGCGTGACGCCGACCTCGAAGCTGGACTTCATCAGGTACGGGCGGGCCAGGCAGGCCATCTTGAGTTCGCTGCCGCCGTAGATCAGCGGTGGGTCTTTCAGCTTGTTGCCCTTCGCGTCGAAGATCACCGGCTTGCGCTTCCACGCCTTGCCGTCCGAGTAGGCGCCGCTGGCGATCGTCTTGCCCTTGAGCACGATCAGGCCGGTTTCCTGGTCCTTGTCGTCCACGTCGGGGGTGCCGATGTCGCGCAGCTTGAGCTTCTTGATTGTTGCCGACTTCTTCTTCTTGGTGAGGTCGGCGACCAACTCCTTGTGGAACTTGTCGCGCAGCTTGGTCAGCTTCTCGATCAGCGCCGCGACCTCGGCGTCGTCCGGGTCCAGTCGCAGGCGGCAGTCATAGACGCCGGCCGTGTTGAACTTGGTGTCCGGCTTGTTCAGCCGCGGGTAGATCGACACACCCTTCGGGGTGATGATGTTCAGGGTCGGCGTGTCGTCTTTCTGCTTGGTGTTCTTGGTTGCCATCAGGGCTTCACCTTGGGTTTCGGGAGAACCGGCTTTGCCGGCCTATGGTTGGTGGGGGCGGACGCGGGGGCCGGGTTGCCGATCACGTCGAGCACCACTTCGCCGTCAGTTGCCCAGGCGGCGTAGTACAGCTTCTGGAACTTATGGCCGCGGGGAAACACGTGCAGCTTCACGACGGCATCCGTCGCGGTGCGGGCGTTGAATCCCCGGTGCGTGAACTGGACGCTGCTGTCATCGGCCAGCACCGCCACGCAAACGGCTGGGGCGCCGCGGCCGGGGCGCTCGGTGTTCCGCTTGAGCGCCTCTATGTCGAGCAGCAGGAGTTTCTCGGGGCCGGCTGGGAGGGTGAGGGTGCTCACGACTCCGCCACCTCGCGCATCAGGAAGATGCGGCTGCCCGGGGCGCAAGTGCTCATGGCCAGTTCCTTGGTGGCTACAGTGGTTTCAAAGCCACCGTCCGGGCATTCGATCCCCCAGCGTTCCACAGGGGTGTGCTGCCGGATTCGATACTCGAAGTCAGCCCAGTTAAACGCCGGATACGGGCAGCCCCGCCAATTCGCAGACGGGCCTTCGTCGAGGTTCTTCACCTCAACTTTTCCGCCAGCGGCAAAGTGCTGCATCACCTCGATGGCTTGTGTGATATCAATCTGATCCACTACTCATCTCCATCAGTTTCAGGAAGTCCTCAGCGGACAGGAGGCTGCGGGTTTCGTCGGTGACGTAACCCAGCTCCTCCAGCTCAGTGCGCGCGGCGGTGAAGCTGTCCAAAGCAAGCCTCCGGGTAGGTGGTTACGAAGTAGAAGATGAACGCGAACGGGAACAGGCTCGGCGGCAACTTTTCCAGGTGACCGCGGCGCAGCAGGGACGTGAACACCCTGCGGGTCTTGCGATTGGTGTAGCCGTCCATCACGCCGGAAGGGATGGCCGGGCGGCTCTCCATCAGGGAGAGGACGGGGGCGGGGATGGAGGGTGTGGAGACGTACATCACTTCGCCTCCAGTGCGCGGCGCCGGGCGGCAACCTCTGCGAAGTGCACACGGCGCTGGACCAATGCCTCGGCCTGCCGTTCGGCAACGGACGCGGCCTGCGACTTGGTGCGCAAGTGCTGCACCATCACCTTGCCGCCGCGCTCACCTCGCCACTGCTTTAGCAGCCGGCGCGGAACGCGGTACGTGAAGCCAGCCAGGTCACGGAGGAACTGCCGGAGGTGCGGGGTCCCGATCTGGGTCGGTTTGCGGGGGGCGCGCTGCTTGTTCATCAGACTCTCCTCATTTCGTTGGCGGCGAAGTCGCGGATCGCCTGGATGTGCTCGGTGAACGGGCCGTCCACGTCGGCCAGAACGCGCTTGGCCTGCCCGATCAGGACGGACAGGTCGATGTTCAGCGTCTCGGTGATCGCCACCAGCGCGACGGCCGTGCCGAGGACCTGGTGCTCCGGACGGATGTGCTGCATCCGGTTGATGATCTGGAACGCCGGACCCCGCAGACGGGCCGGGTTCGAGAGCAGCGAGATGCCGTCTCTGGTGGTGTGCGGAGCGATCATGTCGGTGGTCCTCTGGTGATCTGGAACGAAGGGCAGAAAACGAGTTGGGCTGGCGGTTACACGGCCGTTTCCTCTTGGGTGAATGTTGGATATGCGAGTGTGGGCAGTGGTGATGCTGGGACAGTTCCGGATCAGGAACTATCAGGCAAAGAAAAAGTCGCTGTCCTTCACAGCTTCAATATCCAAGTTGCCCATCGGGGGAGTCGGCGGAATTTTTTCCACCATTTCCGGGGCCGTTACCCGGAGCTGCTCGATCACCTCCTCTCGGAAGTCCTCCAGGATGTTCCCGCGGTACTGCTCGACGAACGCCTCACGCAGCACGGCGTTGAGCATCGACACGTCGCAGGCATGCGTGGCAAAGCTGTCGTGGATCACCGCGAAGTTCTCCAGGCCATTCAGGAGGCCCAGGTTGACGGTGGAGATCAGGTGGGCCGAGTCGAGCGAGTGGACGAAGTTCGGGGCAATGCCAGCCTTCTGCCGGCGTGACGCCAGCTTGGACGAGTCGGACACCAGGGTGAGCCGCAGTCGCTGACCACCCACGAACACGTTGACGCGCTCCCCGACTTGCTCCCGGTATTCCTGCAGCACCGGGAAGCCAATCGGCGACGTCCAACGGATCGGCAGGCCCACTTCGCTCAGCACGTCGGACACCTTCTTGAGCCACGCCATCGCGCCCTTGGCAGCCACCACGACGTCACCGATGGCTTCCCAGATGATGCCGGCCATGTAGACCGAGGCGTCGTGCCGGGAGACGTCCTTGTCCAGGTACGGCCCATCCTCGTCGAGTTTGGCGAGGGCATGCTCGATCTGCGCCTGCATGCCGAACTTCGTGGCGGAGTAGCAGAGCGTCATCGTCGGCTGCTTGGCGATCTTGCGGCACACCTTTGCTTCCCATACCGGAGCCATTGCGGAACCGGAACTATCGGACATGACTTGGGCGCGATCGGCCACGGTCATGTAGATGTCGGAGGGCTTGTCGTGCGGCACCAGGTTCACCGCGGCTCCACCAACCTCGTCGCGGAGGAGGGCCGAGAAGTGCTGCAGACCAGAGCACGAGCCATCCATCGCCACCGGCAGATGGGACACGTAGGCGTTGCCCTCCAGCTTGTACCCGGCCCACTCGATGGATGCTGCGAGGGCCTGGAACGGCTTGTCGGCTTCACGCCAGTAAGCGTCCTCGGCCAGCGGGTCGACGGCGCACGCGAGGATGCGCTCCTCGTTGTCCACGACCCACTGCACGCGGTCATCGAAGGACACCTTGTCGACGCCCCAGAGGCCCGCGATGTGGACGGCCAGCCAGAAGGCTCCGTCCTCGCCCAGCGGCTTGCCCACGGCGAACTGCAGCATGGACTTGCCCACGTCGTCGGACTGGGGGTTCACGTAGGACGCGAAGGGGTAGATGCGGCCGCGGAAGTCGACGTAGTGGGGGAAGTAGATCGCCTCCTCGTCCTTGAAGCGATTGGCGACGTAGAGTGCCTGGGCCAGGGAGACGCGCTCGGACCCCAGCCGGCCGTTGTCGGCATAGACCTTCGCCGCCTCGGCCTTCCAGACCTTCATGGCTTCCTGCTGCTCCAGCGGGAGGTCCACCGTCTTGACGCCCTTCGGGATGCCCGCGGGGATCGGTGGCATCGGATACTCACCGCGGCGGGGAAGGCCCGCCACATTGCCACCCGTTTCCCAGAGCTGGACGATGACGTCGTAGATGGCGCGGTTGATCTTCCAGGGGGTTGCCTGCACCGCATTCACGCCAGCGTAGAGCTTGGACAGGTCGATGCCGCCGAGTTCATCCAGGTAGCCACCCGAGCGGGAGGCCACGAACCGGGTGTGCATGAGTGGGGTGAGGTAGCCACCCGTGTAGGGGTTGGTCCAGGGCTTCGGTGGCGCAACCATCGGCATGTGCACCGGGGCCAGGAGTTCGCACTTCGCGTGCGCCTTGACCAGCCACTCGGCCACCTCGGGGGCGAACTTGAGGACGGTCGGGGTGTTGTTCTTGCCGCGCGTGTCGCGCTGAATCTCGGCCAGGCCGGTGATGGTGACGAACAGCTCCACCAGCTTCATGCCCACCTGGAGCTTGTCCTTCTCGGACCAGGTGAGCGTCTCCAGCTTGTACTTCTCGCGCACGTGCCGATAGACGCCGAGCCGGTGCTTGCTGGAGGTCGACCGCTTGAGCTGCTCGGAAACCTTGCGGTACAGGCCGGGGGCATCCTTTGCCATGCGCACCATGTTCATGTGCTCGGCGAGGGTGGTGCCAATGTCGATCGCTGCAGCCTGCACGGTGAGACCGCGGGCTGCCTTGTTGATGGACACTTTGGCGGCGATGTAGGCGGCCTGCAGGGGATCGACGTGAGCCAGGTACGGCAGGGCTGCGGCGACGCGGGTGCCAGCACGCCCCTTCGAGGAGTTCTCCACGAAGATGGCGATAGCATCCGCCAGCGGTTCCAGGCTGTCGGACAGGAGCTTTTTGCCGGGGGTCTTGTCGGTCTCCTCGTGCAAGTGGGTCGACTCTTGCCACGGCAGGGCGACGTCTCCGCGGTAGCGGTTCACGCCCATACCAAGGCACTCTTGTTCGAGCTGCTGTTGACGTTCGACATTGGTCGTCATGCTAGGTCTCTCCCTATGGATAAGCTCAACCGGGCGTATGCGAGTGTGGGCACTGGTGAACCGCGGTGTGCCAGCGCACAGCACAGGGGGCTGGCACACCTGGATGATTTCGTGCAAAATGTGCCGGTTCGCTGCTCGGCAAGGTGTTGATTCGCGGGTTTACTCACCGGATCGAATCTCTCCGGGCGCACCATTTTTATTCTGCGAGGCGGGGTGCTTGCACCCCGTTTTGTTTTCAACGGGAAACCTGTACGGCTTTCCGCGAAAACGATGATCAAGAAACACAAGGTGTGC
>Ga0182008_10001098_pt1 | contig 18667 bp, 7 predicted proteins | sample Sormic07211129_1_FD_120482 | JGI IMG/M metagenome (GOLD analysis project Ga0182008, IMG submission 120482) | Rhizosphere microbial communities from Sorghum bicolor, Mead, Nebraska, USA - 072115-129_1 metaG | ecosystem: Host-associated > Plants > Roots > Rhizosphere | place: USA: Nebraska...
CATCTCGGCAAAGATGCGCAGCGTGTCCTTGAGCGTGTCGACGGTGTCGAACAGCGGCTCCTTGTCTTCCTGGTTGTCCTTGTTGTAGGCCAGCGGCTGGCCCTTCATCAGCGTGATCAGGCCCATCAGGTGGCCGACCACGCGGCCGGTCTTGCCGCGCGCCAGCTCGGGCACGTCGGGATTCTTCTTCTGCGGCATGATCGACGAGCCGGTGCAGAAGCGGTCGGCGATGTCGATGAAGCCGAAGCTCTGGCTCATCCACAGCACCAGCTCTTCGCTCAGGCGGCTGATGTGGACCATCGCCAGCGAAGCGGCGGCGGTGAACTCGATCGCGAAGTCGCGGTCGCTCACCGCGTCCAGGCTGTTCTGGCAGACGCCGTCCATGCCCAGCGCGCGGGCCACGGCCTCGCGGTCCAGCGGGTAGCTGGTGCCGGCCAGCGCGGCCGCGCCCAGCGGCAGGCGGTTCACGCGCTTGCGCACGTCGAGCAGGCGCTCGGCGTCGCGGCTGAACATTTCCACATAGGCCAGCATGTGGTGGCCGAAGCTCACCGGCTGGGCCACCTGCAGGTGGGTGAAGCCCGGCAGGATCACTTCCACGTTCTTCTCTGCCAGGTCGACCAGCGCCTTCTGCAGCGCGACCAGCAGTTCGCCGATCAGGTCGATCTCGCCGCGCAGCCACAGCCGCACGTCGGTCGCGACCTGGTCGTTGCGGCTGCGGCCGGTGTGCAGGCGCTTGCCCGCATCGCCCACCAGCTGGGTCAGGCGGGCCTCGATGTTGAGGTGCACGTCCTCCAGGTCGAGCTTCCAGTCGAAGGCGCCCGATTCGATCTCGGCGCGGATCTGCGCCATCCCACCCTGGATCGAGGCCAGGTCCTGCGCGCCGATGATCTTCTGGGCGGCGAGCATGCCGGCATGCGCCAACGAGCCTTCGATGTCCGCCTGCCACAGCCGCTTGTCGAAGAACACGCTGGCCGTGTAGCGTTTCACCAGGTCGCTCATGGGTTCGGAGAACAGCGCCGACCAGGCTTCGGATTTCTTGTCGAGTTGGTTTTGGGTCATGGAGGGCCTAGGGAAGGCAATAATGGGTTGATAACCCGATGTGTCTGTGATGCGCAATCCGGCGATTTTATCGGCCCCCCCTTCCACACCCGCGCGAAAGCTGGCGCGGGGGCCGGCGCGCGGGGTGCCGGGCGGCCTGTTCGATGCCTGCCAGATCGGCGTGGTGCTGCGCACCGTGCTGCTGGTGGAGGCGGTGGTGGGGGTCGCGACGCTGTTCGTGGCGCGCTCGCCGGCCGACTGGCTGGTGCTGTCGGCCACCGTCACCGGTGGCGCGCTGCCGGCCACGCTGCTGTGGCTGGTGCTGGCCTGCGCGCTCAAGAAGATGCTGGCGCGCCTGCCGCGTCCGGGCCAGTACGCGGCCGGTGCCGCGCTCGGTGCGATGGCCGCGCTCTACGGCTGTGCGCTGCTCTGGCTCACCGGCGTGGTGGCCGCGGCGCCCTGGATCGCCAGCGCGGCGGCCGGGGCCATGTTCGCCGGCCTGATCATGGCCGGGCTGGTGCTGCGCGCCCGCGGCCGCACGCCGGCCGCCACCACCGCGCGGCTGGAGGAGCTGCAGGCGCGCATCCGGCCCCATTTCCTGTTCAACACGCTCAACACCGCGATCGCGCTGGTGCGCGAGGAGCCGGCCAAGGCCGAGGCCATGCTCGAGGATCTGGCCGAGCTGTTCCGACGGGCGCTGGCGGATCCCGACCAGGCGGTCACGCTGGCCGACGAGATCGCGCTGGCCGAGCGCTACCTGGCGATCGAGCAGGTGCGCTTCGGCGAACGGCTGGCGATCCGCTGGGACCTCGACCCGGCGGCCAGCGCGGCCCGGCTGCCGGCGCTGCTGCTGCAGCCGCTGGTCGAGAATGCGGTCAAGCATGGGGTGGAACCCAGTCCCGAGGGCGCGCAGCTGCGCATCCGCACCGAGCGGCGCGGCGCGCTGGCGGTGATCGAGGTGACCAACAGCCTGCCGCCGCTGCGCTGGGCCGAGCAGCCGCTGCCGCGCGGCCACGGCATCGCATTGGCCAACGTGCGCGACCGGCTGCGCCTGCTGCACGACGTGCAGGCCCAGTTCAGCGCCGGACTCGAACAGAAGAATTACCGTGTGCGGATCGTGGTCCCGCTGGGATCATGAGACCGAACCACGGGTTGGAGGGAGGAGAAAAAATGACACTGAGAATCCTGATCGTCGATGACGAAGCGCTGGCGCGCTCGCGCCTGCGCACGCTGCTGGGCGACTGCCGAACGCCGGGCGCCGAGGTGGTGGCCGAGGCCGCGAACGCGGACCAGGCGCGCGAACAGGTCGAGCGCCTGCCGCTCGACCTGGTGCTGCTCGACATCCACATGCCGGGCATGGACGGCCTGGCCTTCGCGCGCAGCCTGCAGGGCCGGGCCGACGCGCCGGCCGTGGTGTTCGTCACCGCCCACGCGGCCCATGCCGTGACCGCCTTCGAGCTCGATGCGGTCGACTACCTGACCAAGCCGGTGCGCGTCGAGCGCCTGCAGCAGGCGCTGCAGAAGGCCGAGCGCCATCTCAAGGAGCAGCGCGCGCCGGCGCCCGAAGCGCCGCCGCAGCCGCACCTGCTGATCCAGGACCGCGGCCGCACCGAGCGCGTGCCGCTGGCCGCGGTGCTCTACCTCAAGTCGGAATACAAGTACCTCACGGTGCGCACCGCGACCCGCAGCCACATCCTGGACGGCTCGCTGGCCGATTTCGAGGCGCGCTATCCGCAGCACTTCGTGCGCGTGCACCGCAATGCGCTGGTGGCGCGCGCCGCGATCCGCGCGCTCGAGAAGTACGACGACGGCGAGGACGCCGAAGGCTGGGCGCTGCGCCTGGACGGCATCGCGGAGCCGGTGGTGGTGTCGCGCCGCCAGCTGGCCTGCGTGCGTGAAGCATTGAAGGAGACGCCATGAGTGCCATTCATCCCACCGAGGGCACGCCGGTCGAGGCGGCTCCCGAGCCCCTGCCCGCCGACGGCACCCCCGCACCCGCGCAGGACGTGGTGCGCGAAGTCATGCAGGAGGCGGCCCAGGAGGCCCGCGACCGCGTGCTGCTCCAGATGCCGGTCGACGTGCGCAGCGCCTCGCTGGTGCTGCTCGCGGTGCTGGCCAGCGTGTTCGCGCTGCACTGGGCCGCGGCGGTCTTCATCCCGCTGATGCTGAGCCTGCTCGCGACCTACGCGCTGGCGCCGGTGGTCAACCGCCTGGTGCGCTGGCACGTGCCGCGCGCGCTGGCCGCGGCGGCGATCCTGCTGGCCATCGGCGGCGCCTTCGGCTGGACCGGCTATTCGCTGTCGGGCAGCGCGACCGAACTGGTCGACTCGCTGCCGCTGGCCGCGCAGAAGCTGCGCCTGGCGATGGTGCGCGGGCCGAGCGACAACGCCAGCGCGCTCGACACCGTGCAGAAGGCCGCGGCCCAGCTCGAGCAGGCCGCGCAGGCGGCGCCGGCCGCGCGGCGCGGCGTGCAGCGGGTGATCGTCGAGCGCCCGCCCTTCAACGTGCGCGACTACCTCTGGAGCGGCACGGTCGGCCTCATGACCGCGGCCGGCCAGCTCACGCTGGTGGCCTTCCTGACCTTCTTCGCGCTGTGCTCCGGCGACACCTTCCGGCGCAAGCTGGTGAAGATCGCGGGCAACAGCCTCAGCAAGAAACGGGTCACGGTGCACGTGCTGGACGACATCACCGGCCACATCCAGCGCTACCTGCTGGTGCAGATCGCCAGCAGCGCGCTGGTGGGCGTCGCCACCGGCCTGGCCTTCTGGGCCATCGGGCTGGAGAACGCGGCGGTCTGGGGCATCCTCGCGGCGGTCACCAACCTGATCCCCTACGTGGGCTCGGTGATCGTGATGGGCGCCTCGGCCCTGGTGGCCTTCCTGCAGTTCAACGGCGTCGAGATGGCGCTGGGGGTGGGCGGCACCTCGCTGCTGATCCACACGCTGGTGGGCAACCTGCTGGTGCCCTGGCTCACCAGCCGCACCAGCCGCATGAACCCGGTGGCGGTCTTCATCGGCGTGATCTTCTGGGGCTGGCTCTGGGGCATCTGGGGGCTGCTGCTGGGCATCCCGATCATGATGGTCGTGAAGTCCATCTGCGACCGGGTCGAGGACCTGCAACCCATCGGCGAACTGCTCGGTGACTGAAGGGCTGCGCCGCCCGGGCCGCGCGCAGCTCCTGGCGGCCTTGTTGCTGTGCGCGGTCGCCGCCTCGGCGCAGCCGCGCACGCCGGGCGTCGACGATCTCGACGACGCCTACCGCCAGGAGATGCGCACCGAGCAGCGGGCGCTGGCGGGCCGCATCCGGCTGCTGCCGCCGGACGCGCGCGAGCGCAATGCGCGCATCGGGCAGGCGGTGCGCGAGGGCGACCTGGCGCTGGCGCTGCAGCGCGCGCAGGAACTGGACGCGGCCTACCCGGACCAGGCCGACGTGCAGAACTTCATCGCCTCGCTGCTGGCCCGCGACGGCCAGCTGTTCGAGGCGCTCGCGCACATGGAGCGCGCGACGCGGCTGGCGCCCGACAACCGCTGGTTCGCGGTGCGCCGGGCCGGCATCGAGGCCGAACTGGGGCGCCCGGCGGACGCGCTGGCGACCGTCGATGCGCTGGTCGCCCGCGCGCCCGGCTGGAGCATCGCGCACAACCTGCGCGCCGGGCTGCTGCACGACCTGGGGCGCGATCCCGAGGCGCTGGCCGCCTACGGCGCCGCCATCGCGGCGCAGCCGCCCAGCGCGCAGATCCTCTGCAATCGTGCCGACCTGCTGGTCCGCGCCGGCCGCCCCGCCGATGCGAGGGCCGACTACCGGCGTGCGCTGCTGCTGCAGCCGGGCTATCTGCGCGCCGAAGAAGGCCTGGCCGCCACGCCCTAGCGCGGGCCTGCGGGTGCCGACGGCGTCGCACACGAACAACAATTCATTCACGTTTGTTTCTTGTCGAGGGCAGAGCGACGAGATTCGTTACATGCGTTAATATAATAAGAATCATTGTCATTCCGTTTCGCTTTGAGACGGCATGGCACACCGTGTGCCAGCGCCGCCTTGCCGACGCCCGGCCGTCCGGTGCGCCCCTCGCGGGCGCCCATCCTCCTCTCTCCTCCCATCCGTCTCCATGCCCTTGCCCTCCGGTTCCTCTTCCCGCGCTGATTTCCGTTTCGCCCCCACGCCGCTCGCCCACCTGTTGCGTCGTTCCCTGGGCGCCTGCCTCGTGCTGGCCGCCGCGGGGGCCGCGGCCCAGACCACCGAGACCCAACTCAAGGAAGTGGTGGTCACCGACCAGGCCGAGGCCATCGGCGGCCTGCAGAAGACCTACTCGGGCGGCCAGTTCGCGCGCGGCGGCAGCCTGGGCATCCTGGGCATCACCGACATGATGAACGTGCCCTTCAGCACCACCAACTACACCTCGGAGCTGATCGACAACCAGCAGGCGCTGACCATCGCCGACGTGGTCATGAACGACGCCTCGGTGCGCACGCTGGCGGCGCGCGGCGGCTACGGCGACGACTTCCAGATCCGCGGCTTCTCCGTCGGCTCGCGCGACGTCGGCATGAACGGCCTGTTCGGCCTGGCGCCCGCCACCCGCGTCCCGCTCGAGATGATCGAGCGCGTGGAAGTGCTCAAGGGCCCCGGCGCACTGACCAACGGCATCGGCCCCAACGCCAGCATCGGCGGCAGCATCAACGTGGTGACCAAGCGCGCCGCCGACGTGCCGCTCACCCGCCTGAGCACCACCTACATGAGCGACGCCCAGTTCGGCACCCACCTGGACGTGGGCCGCCGCTTCGGCGACGACAACCAGTGGGGCGTGCGCGTCAACGGCGTCTGGCGCAACGGCGAAGGCAACGTCGACGGCGGCCGTCAGCGCCTGGGCCTGGGATCGGTGGGCATCGACTACGCGGGCAGCCGCCTGCGCTGGTCGCTGGACGCGCTCACCACCAGCGGCAAGACCACCGAGTTCCGCCCGCAGATCGCCTTCCGCGGCGGCATCACCCAGGTCCCGGCCGTGCCGGACAACCGTTCGAGCTTCTACCCGGGCGCGGAACTCACGGACAAGGCCAAGACGGTGATGTCGCGCCTGGAGTTCGACATCGACAGCGACACCACCGTCTACGGCGGCGTGGGCTACAGCGACGTCTCGACCGACCAGAACTTCCCGACCGCCGTCACCCGCCCGGTCGACCTGCGCCCCAACACCCAGGGCAACTTCTCGGTCAACAACGGCTACTACGACGAGTACAACAAGACCACCTCGGCCGAGATCGGCCTGCGCACGCGCTTCAAGACCGGCGCCGTCGGCCACTCGTTGGTGCTGGCGGCGAACACCCTGTCGCGCGAGACCGGCTACTTCTACCAGCTGACCACCACGCCCGTGGCGTCGAACCTCTACAACCCGTCGCCGCTGCCGGCGATCAACTTCGCGCGCGGCGAGCCCAGCAAGACCGGTGACCTGGCGCTGCACAGCATCGCGGTCGCCGACACGATGTCCTTCCTCAACGACCGCCTGCTGCTGACGCTGGGCCTGCGCGACCAGACCATCAACCAGAAGAGCGTCAACGGTTCCACCGCCTACGACGCCAGCGCCATCACGCCGCTGGTCGGCCTGGTGTTCAAGCCGCAGCAGAACATCTCGGTCTACGGCAACTACACCGCCGGCCTGCAGCAGGGGGGCGTCGCCGGACCGACGGCCGCCAACCGCGGCGAGGTGTTCGCACCGCAGAAGTCCAAGCAGTACGAAGTGGGCGTCAAGGCCGACTGGGGCACGCTGACCACCCAGGCCGCGCTCTATCAGATCACCCGGCCGAACGCCACGACCGACACCGTCACGCAGATCTACAGCTTCGGCGGCGAGCAGCGCAACCGCGGCCTGGAGCTGACGATGTACGGCGAGATCCAGCGGGGCCTGCGCGCCATGGCCAGCGCCTCGTTCAACGACGCCAAGCTCACGAAGACGCAAGGCGGCGTGAACCAGGGCAACGACGCCAACGGCGTGCCGGACCGCACCTTCAACGTCGGCCTCGACTGGGACACCCCGTGGGTGCCGGGCCTGAGCTTCAACGGCCGCGTGATCAACACCTCGTCGACCTACTACGACGCCGCCAACCTGCTGCGCATGCCCAGCTGGACGCGGCTGGACATTGGTGCCCGCTACGTCACCAAGCTGGCGGGCAAGCCCCTGACCCTGCGCGCCAACCTGGAGAACGTGGCCGACAAGGCCTACTGGGTGACCAGCACCTACGTGACCGTCGGCGCGCCGCGCACGCTGATGCTGTCGGCCGCGATCGACTTCTGAGTCGCGGCATCGCCTCGACCGGCCGCGGGGGTGATCGACACCCACACGGCCTGCGTCGCATCGGCTGCCGCCGCGCCCTCGGTGCTGGCATGGCGCCAGTCGATCCATTCGCCGGCCGCGAGTGCCACGCCCCGCGTGCGCGCCTCGCCGTACTGCAGCGTGATCACCCGGCCGTCCAGCCGCAGCACCATCTCGAAGCCCGGCCATTGCGCCGGCACGCGCGGCGTGACCGACAGCCGGTCGCCGCGCACCACCAGTCCCAGCAAGGTCTCGATCGCCGCCCGGTGCAGCCAGGCGGCCGAGCCGGTGTACCAGCTCCAGCCGCCGCGGCCCACATAGGGCGCGGCGCCGTAGATGTCGCCGGCCATCACATAGGGCTCGAGCTCGTAGGCCGCGCCGCGCGTCGCATGGCGCGCGCGGTGCGCCGGGCTCAGGCCCTCGAAGCTCTGCCAGGCGGCCTCGGTGTCGCCCGACAGCGCCTGCGCCATCAGCCCCCACACGGCGGCGTGCGCGTACTGGCCGCCGTTCTCGCGCACGCCCGGCGGGTAGGCCTGGATGTAGCCCGGGTTGTGGGTCGAATGCGCGAGCGGCGGATGCAGCAGCCGCAGCAGGCCCGCGCTGTCGTCGTGCAGCTGCGCCTTCATCGCCGCCAGCGCGGGCTGCGTGTGGGCCGCGTCGGAGGCGCCCGAGAGCACCGACCAGGCCTGCGCGATCAGGTCGATGCGGCACTCGTCGTTGGCCGCCGAGCCCAGCGCCGCGCCGTCGTCGAAGAAGGCGCGGCGGAACCAGGCGCCGTCCCAGCCCGCGTCGTGCAATGCGGCGATCCAGCCCTGGCGCGCCGCCAGCCAGCGTTCGGCGCGCGCGTGTTCGTGGCGTGACTGCGCGATCGGCGCATAGCGCTCGACCACGCTGCACAGGAACCAGGCCAGCCACACCGATTCGCCGCGGCCCTCGTGGCCCACGCGGTTCATGCCGTCGTTCCAGTCGCCCGTGCCCATCAGCGGCAGGCCGTGCACGCCGACCGCCAGGCTGTGGTCGATGGCGCGCGCGCCGTGCTCGTAGACGTTGGCGCGTTCAGGGCTGGTGTGCGGCGCGTAGTAGGCGTCTTCCGCGCCTTCGGGGATCGCCGGGCCGTCGATGAAGGGCACGACGTGCTCGAGCACCGTGGCGTCGCCCGACACCTCCACATAGTGCGCCACCGCATAGGGCAGCCACAGCAGGTCGTCGGAGAAATGCGTGCGCACACCGGCACCTCCGGGCATGTGCCACCAGTGCTGCACGTCGCCCTCGGGGAACTGGCGCGCCGCGTTGACGAGGATCTGCTCGCGCAGCCGCGCCGGGTCGGTCAGCGCGAAGGCCATCGCGTCCTGCAGCTGGTCGCGGAAGCCGAAGGCGCCGCCGGCCTGGTAGAAGCCGGCCTTCGACCAGAGCCGGCAGACCAGCGTCTGGTAGACCAGCCAGCGGTTGACCATGGCATCGAACAGCGGGTCGGGCGTGCGCACCTGCAGCCGGCCCAGCAGCTCGTCCCAGAAGCCGCGCGCCTGTTGCAGCGCCAGGCCCACGTCGCGCGCCTGCCAGCGACGGGCCAGTTGGGTGGCGGCTTCGGCGTCGTCGGCCTGGCCCAGCATGAAGCAGAAGCGCAGGCCCTGGCCGGCCTCGAGCGTGAACTCGGCGCCGATCGCCGCGCAGGCATCGAGCCCGCTGCCCGCGCGCTGGCCCAGCGTGTCGGGCACCTCGATGCCGCCATGGCCGGCGAAGAACTCGCTGCGCTCGCAGGTCCACTGCAGCGCGCCCGGCAGGCCGGCCAGCGCGACGAAGGCGGTGCTGCCGCCGAAGCCCGCGCTGGATTCGCGCTGCTGGCCGAACACCGCCGGCAGCCCCTCGCCCTTCCAGCTGTGCACCGTGCGGCGCTCGCCGCGCGCGGCCCCCATCTGCCACTCGACCATCGCCAGCGCGCGCAGGCGGCGCCGGCCCACGCCTTCGTTGCGGACCTGCACCTGGACCAGCTTCATGCGCTCGTCGCGGTCGGCGAAGAAGGTGGTCTCGAGCACCATGTTGTGGTGCAGGCACTCGAACACCGTGTAGCCCTGGCCGTGGCGCACGCGATGCCGCGCGGCGCTGCCGCCGCGGCTCGCGGGCGTGAGCGGCAGCAGCGCGCGCGTGTCCAGGTCCTGCAGCAGGTAGTGCTCGAAGGCCGGGTCCTGCACCGGGTCGTTGGACCAGGGCGTGAGCTGGTGCATGCGGCTGTTGACGGCCCAGGTATAGCCGGTGCCCGACTCGGAGACCTGGAAGCCGAAGGAGGCGTTGGCGATCACGTTGATCCAGGGCTTGGGCGTGCGCCGGTTGAGGTCGACCTCGAAGCGGAACTCGCCGCTCTCGGCATCGAAGCCGCCCTGCGGCGGCTGCGCAGCCGCATCGACCTGCGTGGGTGCCGGCCGCAGCGCGAGCGGCGTGTGCGGCACCGCGGCGTCGGCCACCGCGGGCACGGCGGCGTCGCGCAGCGCGGCCACCTGAGCTTCCAGCGAGCGGCCGTCGGCGCGGAACACCGCGCGCGCGAAGGTCGACAGCGCGGCCTTCTCCGAGGCCGCGACCTCGGCGTCGCGCAGCAGGTAGAAGCCGGCCGCGTCGTTGCGCGGGAAGCTGTTCTGCGTCTCGTGCGCCACGCGGGTGCGCAAGGCCTCGATCTCGCGCTGCAGCGGCATGAGGTAGGAGCCGGGTTCGCCGTTGAGCACCACCAGGTCGCAGGCCACGCCGCCGAAGCCCCACCAGGGCTGGGCGCGCAGCAGCGTGTTGAGCAGGCCCATGCCGATGGTCGAGTGGATGTGCACCAGCACGATCGGCTTGTCGCCCGAGATGCCGAAGCGCCAGATCTGCCGCAGGTCGATCGGACCGCGGTCGCTCATCACGCGCGGCGTGGTGTAGGTGAGGATGGTCGTCAGGTCCTGCAGCGCGCGGGTCTTGACCGGGTCGATCGCGAGGTCGCGCAGCCGCACCTGCGCCAGCGTGGCCGCCATGCGCATCGCGCGCTCGACGTGCATGGGCTGCAGGTAGCGGTCGATGCGCGGCATCAACGTCTCGAGGTCGAGGTCGGCGGTGGTCGCGAAGCTCAGGCGCGCGGTGGCGCCGGCCGCGATGCGCAGCCTCACGCGCAGGCAGGCGATCGGGTCGAGCCCGTTGACCGGCGCGCCGGCCGCGTCCACCGGCTGCGCGTCGAGCCGCGGCGTGGCCAGCGTGTGGTTGCGGCCCAGGAAGGCGCGGCGGTCGGCCATGCAGTCGACGCCCAGCACATGGGCGTCGGTCGAGGCGAGGAAGTGCGCCGCCGCCACCACCGCGTCGCCGTGCAGCCGCGGCTTGCGCGACAGCAGCAGCGCACGCAGCGCGGGGTCCCAGCGGGTTTCGACGAACAGGTTGGCGAAGGCCGGATGGGCCTCGTCGGCCTTGGGGTTCGACAGCACCGGCTCGAAGTAGGAGATCAGTTCGAGCGTGCGCGCCTCGGTGTCGGTGTTGTGCAGCGTGACGGTGCGCAGCTCGGTGTCGTCCTCGGGGCTGATGAGCACGGTGATGCGCGTCTGCAGCCCCGGCCCGCCGGCCTCGAACTGCGCCTGGTCGGCCAGGAAGCGCGTGCGGTACTGCCAGCCCTTGCCCGGCGCGGGCAGGGCGGTGAGCGAGGTCAGGGCCGTGCCCTGCGCGTCCCGCACGTAGAAGAAGGTGCCGTGGCCGTCGCGCAGCGGGTCGTCGCGCCAGCGCGTGACGTTGAACGAACGCCAGCGGCTCACGCCCGCGCCGCTGGCGCGCAGCGCCACGGTGTAGCGGCCGTTCGACAGCAGGTGCGTGGGCTGGAAGCCCGGCTGCATCGGGTCGACCAGGCGCGGCTGGTGGGCCGGTGCCGCGTCGGCCACGCTGGGCTCGGGGGGCGGGCGCGGGTCGGCGCTGCCGATGATCTGGCGCGGTGTGCGCTCGTGCAGCAGCGCGATGTGCGCCTGCACCAGCGGTGCGCTGCCGAACCAGCGCTGAGGCGCGCCGTCGCGCAGCACGTTGCACAGCGCCACCAGCGACATGCCCTGGTGGTGGGCCATGAAGTTGCGCACCACGGTCAGCGGCTCGCCCTCGGCCTGGCGCGAGAGCGTGAAGTCGACCGCGTCGAAGAAGCCGAGGTCGCCGCGCGCGCCCAGCGCCTCGAGCCGGCGCAGGTTGGCCACCGCATCGCCGGGCGCGACCTGCGCCGCCATCGCGCTGGCGTAGGGCGCGACCACGCGGTCGGTGGGCGGGGTGCGGCGCAGCGCGAGCCGCGGCACGCCGAAGGGCGAATACTGGTAGGCCAGCGAATGGTCACGCGCGAAGTAGGCCGACTCGGACACGCCCCAGGGCAGGCCCTGGGCCCGGCCGAAGGCCTGCTGCTCGCGCACCGCCGCGAGGTTGGCCACCTGCAGCAGGCCGTCGTCGGGCTCGGCCATCACCAGGGCGGGCATCAGGTACTCGAACATCGAGCCGGACCACGACTTGAGGCCCGATTGCGCGCCCACCGACAGGAAGGGCCGCCCGAGCGCCATCCAGTGGCGGCGCGGCACGTCGCCCTTGGCGATGGCGAGGAAGCTCAGCAGCCGCGACTCGGAGGCCAGCAGGTCGTAGTAGCTGGCGTCGAGCGCGTCGTCGTCGACCCGCAGGCCGATGTGGAACAGGTGGCGCTTGGCGTCGTAGAGGCCGCGGAAGTCCATGCCGTGGCACAGCGCCTCGCAGCGCGCGGCCAGGGCCTGCAGCGCGGCGCCTGACCCGTCGTCGTTGCCGGTCGAGGCAAAGCCGCGGCAGGCCTGCGCCACCGCGAGCAGGTGGCCGGCCAGGTTGCCGCTGTCCACGCTCGAGACGTAGGCCGGCTGCAGCACCGCCAGCGTCTGGGTGTCGTACCAGTTGTAGAGGTGGCCGCGGTGCTTGGGCAGGCGGTCCACGCTGGCCAGCGTCGCTTCCAGGCGCGCCGCCAGCGCCGCATCGTCGAGCCAGCCGAAGTCGCGCGCGCAGCAGCTGGCCAGCAGGTACATGCCGATGTTGGTGGGCGAGGTGCGGTGGGCGGTGGTGGTCTCGGGTTCGAGCTGCAGGTTGTCGGGCGGCAGATGGTTGTCCTCGGGGCCCACCACGTGCTCGAAGAAGCGCCAGGTGTCGCGCGCCAGCGTGTCGAGGTAGGCGCGCTGCGCGGCGGGCAGCGCCTCGCCGTCGGCCCGTGGCACGCGGCTGGCCCACCAGGCGGTCAGCGGCGCCAGCGCCCACAGGCCGAACAGCAGACCGCCCGCGAGCGGGTGCGGGCTCCACAGCGCCGCGATGGCCAGCGCCAGGCACAGCAGGCTCAGCGGTGCCGAAGCGCGCACGAAGGCCCACAGGCCGTAGCGCGCCTGGGCCTGGGCCTGCGCGGCGGTGGTCCACTCGAGCAGGCGGCGGCTCACGACCAGCCGCCAGGCGGCGCGCAGCGTGGCGTCGAGCAGCAGCCGCGTCTGCGCGGCCAGCTGGCTGAACTGCCACAGCGCGCCGGTCAGCGCGCGCACGAGTTCGGTCAGGCCGACGTCGAAGAAATGGCGCAGCTCGATCGAGCGCCGCGTCGGCACCAGGCCGGCCAGCGCGCCCAGCAGCGGCCCGAAGGCCAGCGCCGACACCACGGCGGCGAAGGCCCAGCGCAGCGGCATCGCCTGGCTGAAGACCGCGAGCACGAGCAGCGCGGCCGAGGCCGGCAGCACCAGCGCGCGGCGCAGGTTGTCGCTCATCTTCCACAGGCCCAGTGCGTCGATGCCGAAGCGGCGCGCGCGCAGCATCAGCGGCAGCAGCTGCCAGTCGCCGCGGGTCCAGCGGTGGATGCGCGAGGCCGACACGCCCGCATGGTGCGGATGGTCCTCGATCAGCACCAGGTCGCTCACCACCGCGCAGCGCGCCACGCTGCCTTCGAGCAGGTCGTGGCTCAGCACCGCGCCGTCGGGCAGGCGGCGATCGAGCGTGGCGTGCACCGCCTGCACGTCGAGCAGGCCCTTGCCGGTGAAGGAGCCGCTGCCGAACAGGTCCTGGTAGATGTCGGAGGCGCCGCTGCTGTAGGGGTCGATGCCGCACTGGCCGGCGAACATCCAGTGGAAGGCCGAGCGCTCCTCGCGCGTGGGCAGCGGCGTGACCACACGCGGCTGCAGGATGCCGAAGCCCGCGACCACGCGGCGGCCGTCGGCGTCGAGCTGGGGCGCGTTGAGCGGATGGGCCGCGATCGCGACCAGCTCGCGCAGCGTGCCCGGCGGCAGGCCGGTGTCGCTGTCGAGCGTGAGCACGTAGGGGATGGGCGCGGCCAGCCGCAGCCCGGGCGCGAGCGGCAGGAAGCCGCTGGCATCGCCGGCGGCCAGCAGGCGCAGCAGCATCTCGAGCTTGCCGCGCTTGCGTTCCCAGCCGATCCAGCGCTGTTCGGTCTCGCACCAGCTGCGCGACCGGTGCAGCAGCAGGAAGCGCGGCACGGCGCCCTCGGGCGTGGGGTGGGCGGCATTGAGCGCGGCGATGCGCTGCAGCGCATCGGCCAGCAATGCGTCGTCGCCGGGCAGCGTGGCCTGCGCCGCATCGGCCCAGTCGGTGAGCAGCGCGAACTGCGCATAGGGCTCGCGGTTGGCCAGCCAGTGCAGCTCGAGGCGCTGCGCCAGCTGCGCGTTGGCCTCGGTCGAACTCAGCAGCGTGGGGATCACGACCAGCACGCGGTGCGCGGCCGGGATGCCGGTGGCGAAGTCCAGCCGCGGCAGGGCCTGCACGCGCACCGACTCCGCGACGATGCGGTGCAGCAGCGCGATCACGGCCTCGGACAGCGGCCAGGCCATCAGCAGCAGCGCGAGGAGGGCGGTCCCGTCGAGGTCGCCGGAGCCGATGCGATGCAGTTCGTGCACCACGCCGGTCATCAGCAGGGCGGTGCCGAGCGCGATGCTGCCCAGGTAGAGCGGCAGGCGCCAGTGGCGCGCAGCCCGCGGCGGTGCGCCCGCGGCACGGCGGGACGGCTTGCCCGGGCGGGACGCCGCCAGCGCCGCGACCAGCGCGGGCCGGCCGAGCCCGAACAGGTGGTAGCCCGCGGTGCGCTCGGCGCCGGAACGCTGGCACTTGGCCACCGGCGTGTTGCGCGCGAGCCGCAGCACCGCTTCGGCCACGCTGCGCTCGGTGCGTTCGCTGCTGCGCGCGACCTGCTCCATCGCATGCGTGATCTGCTGGCGCGTGCGCTCGCTCTCGGCCGCGAAGCTGGGCAGTTCGCGCAGCACGCGCAGCGAGCGGCTCACCGGCTCGATCAGGTCCACCCATTCGACCTGGCCGATCATGCGCAGCGTGGTGATGATGTTGCCCACCGTGAGGTTGGCGGCCGCCTGCGCGGTCTGCGCCTGCTCGACCAGCAGCGGTCCGTTGGGGCAGTTGGCCTCGGTCCAGGCGAACAGCGGCGGTGGCCGCGCGCCGCGCTCGGCCGGCAGGCGCTGCCACAGCTGCGTGCAATAGCTCGCCTGCAGGCCGCGCTCGCAGACCGTGGCGTAGAGCAGGTCCAGCTCGGCGGCCGACAGCGCATCGGCCGCGTCCCAGACCGCGTGCGCGAGTTCGCGCGCCACCTTGTTCTCGGCGATGCTCTCGGCCACGCGGCGCAGGTTCTCCAGCAGCACCACGCGCAAGGTCGTGGGCAGCGCCCACAGTTCACCCAGCGTGAGCTCGTCGACGTCCTGGTAGGCGTCGAGGAAGGCGGTGAACAGCTCCTTGTTGAGCACGCTGTCGGTGTGGGCCACATAGGCCCAGGCGATGCCGTAGACGCGCGGCAGGCCGGCCAGCGGCGCGTCGGCCAGCTTGGGCAGGCGCGCATAGTAGCTGCGCGGCACGCCCTCGCGGATCTGCTGCAGCTGGGCCTCGACCAGGTGGAAGTTGTCGAGCAGCCACTCGGCCGCGGGCGAGACGTAGCGCCCGCTCTGCGAGATCAGCGCGATGTAGTCGAAGGCGCTGCGCAGCGAGGCCAGGTTCTCGTCGACGCGCGGAAAGAAGGGCGCGCTGGCGCGTGCTTCGTCGGCGCCCTGGACCGCCTGGGCGCGGGCCAGGCTGCGCCCGTGCTGCTTGAAGCGCTGGGTGCCGAAGAGTTCGGCCCGGATGGGCGGGGGGACCGGTGCGTGCGGTCGCTGGAGAAGGTGGCGGGCGTAGGTGCTGAGGGTGGCGAGGCGGGCGATCACCGCGGCGGCGGTCACCGATCAGGCAGCGGCTGCGAATCCGATACCGAGGACGACGGCGACGCAGGCCAGGGTGACGATGCGCCCGGCGGCCATCGCGCGGACGTGCTGCAGATGGCCTCTCATGGCCGACCAGCGGCCCTGCGCGCGGGCGCACTGGTGCATGTGGGAGGCCAGGGCGTCGACGTCGGTGCGGACGAAGTCGATCTTCGACGGGGCGAGGGAGTGCGGGTAAGACATGACACGGTTTCCTGTGAGGACGTTGTTTCAACCACCGCGCGAGAGAGAGCGAAAGCCACTGACGTAGGGGACAGGGTACTCCCTGTGTCAAGCCCGCCGCATCGCGGTGACTTTCGACACCGTGTGTAGGAGACGGCCCACATGACTTGCACGCGGGCCGTCCTGGCATGTCAGCCGGTGTTGCGCAGCCCCGCGGCCACGCCGTTGATCGAGATGTGGATGCCGCGCTGCAGCCGCTCGCCGCCTTCGCCCGCGCGGTAGCGCCGCATCAGTTCGACCTGCAGGTGGTGCAGCGGGTCGATGTAGGGGAAGCGGTGGCGCACCGAGCGCTGCATCTCGGCATTGCCTTCGAGCCGCTGCTTGGCGCCGGTGATCAGCGTGAGCGCGTCCGAGGTGCGGTGCCACTCGGCCTCGATCATGCCGAACACCTTCTGGCGCAGCTTGCGGTCGGCCACCAGCTCCGAATAGCGCGAGGCCAGCGCGAGGTCGCTCTTGGCCAGCACCATGTCCATGTTCGACAGCAAGGTGCGGAAGAAGGGCCATTGCGCGTACATGCGCTGCAGCAGCGCTTGGCGCTCCTTCTTGGCCGCGGCGCTGGGCGCGCCGGCTACGAACTGCTCGATCGCCGAGCCGAAGCCGTACCAGCCCGGCAGCGTGAGCCGGCACTGGCCCCAGCTGAAGCTCCAGGGCACGGCGCGCAGGTCCTCTATGCTGCGGCTGGGGTTGCGCGAGGCGGGCCGCGAGCCGATGTTGAGTTCGGCGATCTCGCGGATCGGCGTGGCGCTGAAGAAGTAGTCGCCGAAGCCCGGGGTCTCGTAGACCAGCTTGCGGTAGGCCGCCATGCTGGCGGCCGAGAGTTCGGCCGCCGCGCCCAGGAAGGCCGCGGGGGCGGCCTTGCCGGCCGGCAGCAGCGTGGCTTCGAGCGTGGCGGCGACCAGCGTTTCCAGGTTGCGCCGGCCGATCTCGCGGTTGGCGTACTTGGAGCCGATGACCTCGCCCTGTTCGGTCAGCCGGATCTGGCCGCGCACCGTGCCCGGCGGCTGCGCGAGGATCGCCTGGTAGCTGGGACCGCCGCCGCGGCCCACGGTGCCCCCGCGGCCATGGAACATGCGCAGCCGGATCGGCGTGACGGCGTTCTTCTTGCCGCCCGCGGCCGGCGCGTTGAGCTCGTCGAACAGCGCCACCAGCGCGAGCCCGGTGCGGTAGAGCTCCCAGTTGCTGGTGAAGATGCCGCCGTCCTTGTTGCTGTCGCTGTAGCCCAGCATCACGTCCTGCAGCGCGCCCGAGCGCTGGATCAGCGCCTTGATGCCCGGCAGCGCATAGAAGGCCCGCATGATCGGCGCGGCGTTGCGCAGGTCCTCGATGGTCTCGAACAGCGGCACCACGATCAGGTCGTGCACCGCGCCGTCGTCGAGCGTGCCGCGCAGCAGGCCCACTTCCTTCTGCAGCAGCAGCGCCTCTAGCAGGTCGCTCACGGTCTCGGTGTGGCTGATGATGTAGTGGCGGATCGCGGCGGCGCCGTAGCGCGCGCGCGAGGCGCGGGCCGCGGTGAAGATCGCCAGTTCGCTGTGCGTGAGCGGCGCGTACTGCGCATCGGGCACGCGCAGCGGGCGCGCTTCGTTGAGCAGGCGCAGCAGCAGCGTCTGCTTGGCGTCTTCGGCGAGCGCCGCGTACTCGGGCTCGATGCGCGCCTGCGCGAGCAGGTCGGCCACCACGGCCTCGTGCTTGTCCGAACTCTGGCGCAGGTCGACAGTGGCCAGGTGGAAGCCGAACACTTCCACCGCGCGGATCAGCGGGCCCAGGCGCTGCGCGATCAGCGCGGCGCCGTGCTTGTCGCTCAGCGACTCGGCGATGGTGCGCAGGTCGGCCAGGAAGGCCTCGGCATTCGGGTAGGGGTTCTGCGGCGCGACCGCATGGCGCGCGGCCTCGCCGCCGGTGAGCTCGCGCAGCGTGGCCGCGAGGCGCGCATACACGCCGGTCAGCGCGCGCCGGTAGGGCTCGTCGACGCGGTGCTCGCTGGCGTCGGGCGAGCTTTCGGCCAGCGCCTGCATCTCGACCGACACGTCGACCAGCGTGGCCGACAGCGACAGCTCGCCGCCCAGGTAGTGCACCTCGGTGAGGTAGTGGCGCAGCACCAGTTCCGACTGGCGGCGCAGCGCGTACTCGAGCGTCTCGGCCGTGACGTTGGGGTTGCCGTCGCGGTCGCCGCCGATCCACTGGCCCATGCGTAGGAAGGGCGCGATGCCATCGTGGCCCAGCGCGCGTTCGAGCTCGGCATAGACGCGCGGGATCTCGCGCAGGAAGGTCGCCTCGTAGTAGCTCAGCGCGTTCTCGATCTCGTCGGCTACCGTGAGCTTGGAGAAGCGCAGCAGGCGCGTCTGCCAGAGCTGCGTCACGCGGATGCGGATCTGGCTCTCGTTCTCCGCGTACTCGCGCGGCGAGAGCGCGTCCTTGCCGCCGGCGAAGGCCTGCTGGCGCCAGCCGATCTCGTCGCGCGCGGTCAGCAGCTGCGCGATCGCGCGTTCGGCATCGAGGATGCTCTTGCGCTGCACTTCGGTCGGGTGCGCGGTCAGCACCGGCGAGACATAGCTCTGGGCCAGCGACTCGACCACCGCGGCCGGCGACACGCCGGCCTTGCGGATGCGCGCCAGTGCGGTCTCGAGGCTGCCGTCGGCGCTTTCGCCCGCGCGTTCTTCCTCGGCGCGGCGGCGGATCTGGTGCCGGTCCTCGGCCAGGTTGGCCAGGTGGCTGAAGTAGGTGAAGGCGCGGATCACGCTCACGGTCTCGGCCGCGCTGAGCCCCTTCAGCAGGTTCTTCAGGGCCCGGTCGGCCGCATGGTCGGCATCGCGCCGGAAGGCCACCGACAGGGTGCGGATCTTCTCGACCAGCGCGTAGCTCTCGTCCCCCTCCTGTTCGCGGA
>Ga0182008_10001099_pt1 | contig 18637 bp, 20 predicted proteins | sample Sormic07211129_1_FD_120482 | JGI IMG/M metagenome (GOLD analysis project Ga0182008, IMG submission 120482) | Rhizosphere microbial communities from Sorghum bicolor, Mead, Nebraska, USA - 072115-129_1 metaG | ecosystem: Host-associated > Plants > Roots > Rhizosphere | place: USA: Nebraska...
CTGGTGCGGCATCTTCACGCTCAAGCCCAGCCTGGGCCGGATCCCGATCGACCCGCCCTACATGGGCCGCGCCGCCGGACCGATGACCCGCACCGTGGCCGATGCCGCGCTGATGATGCAGGTGCTGTCCCGGCCCGACGCGCGCGACAGCATGAGCCTGCCCGCGCAGGACATCGACTGGTCGGCCTTCGCGGTCGATCCGGGCCACCTGCGCGGCCTGCGCATCGGCCTGCTGCTCGAAGCCGGCTGCGGCCTGCCGGTCGACCCGGAGATCCTGGCCGCGGTGAACGAGGCCGCGCGCCTGTTCGAGCGCGCCGGCGCCACCGTCGAGCCGATGCAGCCCTTCATGTCGCAGGCCATGCTCGACGGCATGGACCACCTGTGGCGCATGCGCTCCTTCGTCGACCTCAACGCGCTGCCGGGCGCGCAGCGTGCCAAGGTGCTGCCCTACATCCGCGCCTGGGCCGAGAGCGCCTCCGACTTCAGCGGCGACCACGTGTTCCGCGCCTTCAGCCAGTTCCATGCGACCCGCGTGGCCACGGTGGAGGCCTGCGCGCGCTTCGACTACGTGATCTCGCCGGTCTCGCCCAACATGCCAGCGCCGGCCGAAGACCCCTCGCCCACCAACGACCCGCTGCGGCCGCTGGAGCACATCGGCTTCACCGTGCCCTACAACATGTCGGAGCAGCCGGCCGCCTCGGTCAACTGCGGCTACTCGGCCGCGGGCCTGCCCATCGGCCTGCAGATCGCGGGCAAGCGCTTCGACGACCTCGGCGTGCTGCAGGTGTCGCGCGCCTTCGAGCAGATCCGCGGCGCGCAGAAACCCTGGCCGCAACCGCCGGCGGACTGAAGCGGCGGAAAAAGCCATGCACGGCATCGACCTGCTCGGCAACCCCCTCACGCTGGACGATCCCGCCAGCCTCGGGCCGCTGAACGATTTCGTCGGCGGCTTCATCGCCTGCGAGGCCCGCGCCGCCAACGTGCTGGCCGCGGCGCAGGACGCCAGCCCGCTGGTGCAGGCGTATTGCGCCGCGCTGCACATGTTCGCCGAGTCGCGCGATGCGGTGCCCAACGCCCGCCCCTTCCTCGAGCGCGCACAGGCCGGCGCCGCGCGCGCCAGCGCGCGCGAACAGCGCTTCATCGCGGCCGTGGCCGCCTGGGTCGACGGCGACGTCGCGCGCGCGATCGCGCTGCACGAGGAACAGGCACGCGAACACCCGCGCGACCTGGTGTCGCTCAAGCTGGGCCAGTACCACTGCTTCAACCTCGGCGACTGCCCGGGCATGCTGCGGCTGGCGCTGGCGGCGCTGCCGGCGGCCGCCGACGTGCCCTACCTGCACGGCATGCTCGCCTTCGGCCACGAGCAGTGCCACCGGATGCGCGAGGCCGAGGCCAGCGCGCGCCGCGCCATCGCCATGTGCCGCAAGGAGCCCTGGGCCCACCATGCGCTGGGCCATGTGATGCTCACCGAAGGCCGGCTCGCCGAAGGCCTGGACTTCATGCGCGGCGTGAGCGACAGCTGGACCGGCCTGAATTCCTTCATGGTCACGCACAACTGGTGGCATGTGGCGCTGTTCCTGATCGACCTGGGCCGCGACGCCGAGGCGCTGGCGGTCTACGACACGCAGGTCTGGGGCGTGGTCAAGGACTACACGCAGGACCAGATCGGCGCGGTCTCGCTGCTGGCGCGCTTCGAGCTGGCCGGCATCGACGTCGGTGGCCGCTGGCACGACGTGGCCGCGCACCTGCAGACGCGGCTCGACGACCATGTGCTGCCCTTCCTCGACCTGCAGTACCTCTACGGCCTGGCGCGCGCGGGCCGGCCCGAGGCCGACACGCTGCTGCGTGGCATCGAGGCCTTCGCGCCCACCGCACCGCCCGCCACGCGCGCCGCCTGGGAGCGCGTCTGCGTGCCGGCCGCGCGCGGCCTGCTGGCGCACGCGCGCGGCGACATGGCCGGCGCCATCGAGGGCCTGGGCCTGGCGCTGCCGCGGCTGATCGAGATCGGCGGCAGCCACGCCCAGCGCGACCTGTTCGAGCAGGCCTGGCTCGCGGCCCTGATGCGCGAGGGCAGCGAGCGCTCGCTGACCATGGCACAGGGTTTGCTGCAGCCGCAGGTCAACGGCCAGCCCGAATCGCTGCGCCTGCGCCGGCAGCTGGCGCAGGTGTATGCGGGGCTGCGGCTGCCGCTGCCCGCCTGACCGGTCCGGCAAAGCAGCTATAACGGGGCCCGCGCTCCGGCGCGCGCCACCCTCGGCCTTTCATTCCTCGCTCCATGACCCCGCATTTCACCGAAGCCACCACCAGCTACTGGCAACAGCTCCTCGACGCCGGCACGCTCGCCCGGCCCGAGGCCCCCTGGCAGCACGGCTACCCGGCGCGCCTGCCCGACGGCCGTGTGCTGATGCTGCCGATCCGCCAGCTGGCGGCCGACCCGACCCAGGCCGTGGCCTCGCTGATCTGCAATCAGGCCTCGCTCGAGGTCATCGAAACCCTGGGCCGGATGCTGGCCGAGAAGCTGGCGCCGCTGCAGCCCGACGTGGTGATCGGCATCCCGACGCTGGGCCTGACCTTCGCGCCCATCGTGGCGCGCCACCTGGGCCATGCGCGCTACGTGCCCATGGGCTACTCGCGCAAGTTCTGGTACGACGAGGCGCTGTCGAGCCAGGTGCAGTCGATCACCACGCCCACGGCCGGCAAGCGCGTCTACCTCGACCCCAACCTGCTGCCGCTGGTGCGAGGCAAGCGCGTGGTGCTGGTCGACGACGCGGTCAGCAGCGGCAGCACGCTGAAGGCGCCCTGGCGGCTGATCGAGTCGCTCGAGGCCGAAGTGCTGGCCTGCGGCGTGGCCATGCTGCAGGGCCGGCGCTGGCAGCAGACGCTGGGGCCCGAACGCGCGGCCCGCCTGGTGGGCGTGTTCGAGAGCCCGCTGCTGCAGGCCGTGCCCGACGGCTGGGTCGAGCGCAGCTAAAGCCCTGCCCACGCAGCGCAGGTGGTACGCAACCTGCTTGCCGAAACACGCCCCCTGGGGCGTATCTCGTTTCGTATACATTTTTGGTGCGCCGCAGCAACATCGCGCGGTGGCCGAGCCCTTCTGGAGTCCCCATGTCCTCGATCCCCACGACCTTCGCCTCTTCTTCCCTGTCGCGCCGCCGCCTGCTCCAGGCCGCGGGCGCCGCTTCGGCCGCCAGCCTGCTGGCCGCGCCGGCCTTCGCCCAGACCCGGGCCATGAGCATCACCCTGCCCTGGGTGGTGAACGGCTCCAACTACTGGCCGCTGGTCGGCAAGGAGCTGGGCTATTTCAAGAAGCGCGGCATCGACCTGACCGTCTCGCGCGGCAACGGCTCGGTGGCGGCGGCCCAGGCCGTGGCCAACAAGCAGTTCGACTTCGGCGTGGTGTTCTTCGGCGGCACGCTGGTCAACATCGCGCGCGGCCTGCCGCTGCAGGCGCTGGCCACGGTGGGTTACGACGCGCTGATGGGCAACCTGGTGCTGGCCGATTCGCCGATCCGCGGCCCCAAGGACTTCGAAGGCAAGCGCGTGGGCACGGTCGCCACCTCGGCCGAGTCGCCCTACTGGAGCGCCTACGCGGCCAAGACCGGCATCGACCTGAGCAAGGTCACGCGCCAGCAGCTCGACGCCCGCCTGATCGAGCGCGCGCTGATGGAAAAGCAGGTCGACGCGATCACCGCCATCGGCTCCTCGAGCATCCCGGTGCTGGACTCCCTGGGCGTCAAGACCCGCTTCATCCCCTGGGCCAAGGCCGGCGTGCAGCTCTATGCCTCGCAGATCATCGCGCGCCGCGAGACCATCGACGCCGACCCGGGCCTGTGCCAGGCCATGGTCGACGCGATCCTCGAGTCGGCGGTCTACACGCTGAAGAACCCGCAGGCCTCGCTGGACATCCTCTACAAGGCGCAGCCCGAGATCGCCATGGCCAAGGGCGGCAAGGAGAACGCCGCCATCGCGCAGGGCCTGGCGCAGGCCACCATGGTCGCGCCCGAGGCGATCCAGAACGGCATGGGCTACAGCAGCATCCCGACGCTGGCCGGCATGATCGCGCTCGCCGCCAAGGCCGGCGCGCTCACGGCCGACGCCAAGCCGCTGCGCCCCGAAGACCTGGCGACCAATCGCTTCGTCGGCAAGATCAAGCTCAGCACGTCCGAATGGGACGCGATCCGCAAGAACGTGGCGCCCTACAACGCCATGCTGGGCTCGTGAATTCGAGCGCGCAAGACAGCGCCTTCCGCCGCATCGGCCTGCCGCTGCTGTTCGCCCTCGGCACCCTCGCGCTGTGGGAGGCCGCGGTTCGCTTCTTCGCCATCCGCGAGGTGCTGCTGCCCACGCCGAGCGCGATCGGCGCGCGGCTGGTCGAGACCTTCCCGCTGCTGATGCAGCATGCCTGGCCCACGGTGTGGGAAAGCGTGGCCGGCTTCGCCATCGCCTCGGTGCTGGGCGTGGCGCTGGCCGCGCTGCTCAGCGCCTCGGGCCTGATGCGCAGCATGCTGTACCCGAACGTGGTGCTGTTCCAGCTGATCCCCAAGATCGCGCTGGCGCCGCTGTTCATCGTCTGGCTGGGCATCGGCTTCCAGTCGCGCCTGACCTTCTCGGTCTTCATCAGCTTCTTCCCGGTGGTGATCGCCGCGCTGGCCGGCCTGGACAACGTCGACAAGTCGCTGCTGCGGCTGTGCCGCGCGCTCACGGCCTCGAGCTGGCAGGTGTTCTGCTCGGTGCGGCTGCCGCACGCGCTGCCCTATGTGTTCAGCGGCATGAAGATCGCGACCACCTTCGCCATCATCGGCGTGATCGTGGGCGAGTTCATCACCTCGCAGGCCGGCCTCGGCTACCTCATCCTTTTCGCTTCCTCGCAGGCCGACACGGCGCTGATCCTCGCAGCCATCGTGGTGCTGTGCGGCTTCGGCCTGCTGTTCTACGGCGCGGTGGCGCTGCTCGAGCGCTGGACCCAGAAGGTGTTCGGCGAATGACGACGATGACTTCCTCCCCCTCCTGGCTGCAGGCCACCTCCGTCGCCGCCGACCGCGACGCCAGCTACCTCTCGGTGCAGGGCGCGCGCAAGACCTACGACACGCGCAACGGCCAGGTGCACGCCGTCGAAAGCGCCGACTTCGACATCGACGAGGGCGACTTCGTGAGCCTGGTCGGCCCCAGCGGCTGCGGCAAGAGCACGCTGATGTCGATGATCGGCGGGCTCGAGAGCCCGAGCGCCGGCCGCATCCGCGTGGGCGGCAGCCCCGTCACCGCGCCGCGCCGCGACTTCGGCTACGTGTTCCAGGATGCGACCCTGCTGCCCTGGAAGACGGTGTTCGACAACGTGCTGTTCCCGATCCGCACGCAGAAGCGCCCGGTGGCCGACTACCTCGCCGAGGCCGAGCGGCTGCTGCGCCTGACCGACCTCTGGGCCTTCCGCGACAAGCGGCCGGCCGAGCTCTCGGGCGGCATGCGCCAGCGGGTGGCGATCTGCCGCGGGCTGATCAACGACCCGCAGCTGCTGATGATGGACGAGCCCTTCTCGGCGCTCGACGCGATCACGCGCGACGACATGAACCTCGCGCTCGCGCAGCTCTGGGACCAGGTGCACAAGACCGCGGTCTTCATCACCCACAGCATCCGCGAGGCGGTGTTCCTGTCGGACCGCGTGCTGGTGATGAACGCGCGGCCCTCGCGCATCGTGGCCGACATCCGCGTGCCCTTCGCGCGGCCGCGCCGCGCCGAGATGCAGGAAGAACCGCTGTTCAACGAGATCTGCGGCTTCGTGCGCGACAAGATCCACGAAGGCCATGGCAGTCGTCAGCCCGCGTTCGCCTGAGGCGATCCGCACCGCCGACACGCCGCTGCAGGCGCTGGTGCGCTCGCACCGCGAGGCCGGCGGCGGCCGGCTGTCGACCGACGCCATCGTGCGCCTGCTGCAGGAGGCGATCGTGCGCGGCCTGTTCGCGCCGGGCCAGGCGCTGCGCCAGGACGAGCTGGCCGCGCTGTGCCACGTCAGCAAGATCCCGGTGCGCGAGGCGCTGCGCACGCTCGAGGCCAACGGCTTCGTCGAGCTGCTGATGAACCGCGGCGCGGTGGTCAAGGCGCTCACGCTCGACCAGCTGCGCGATGCCTTCGAGCTGCGCATGATGGTCGAGCCGCACCTGATGCGCACCGCCGCACCGCTGCTGAGCGCGGCCGACCTCGACGAGGCCGAGCAGCTGGTCGCGGCGATGGACGACGCGGGCCATGCCTGGGCCTTCAGCGAACTCAACGGCCGCTTCCACGACCTGCTCTACCGCGCGGCCGACAAGCCGCTGTCCAAGCAGATCCTCGCGATGCTGCAAGGCCACATCCAGCGCATGTCCTTCATGCAGCTCTCGCTCGCGGGCTTCAACCGCAGCTCGAACGAGGACCACCGGCTGATCCTCGCGGCCTGCCGCGGCGGCGACGCCGAGGCCGCGGCGCAGGCCGTGGCCGCGCATGTGGAAGGCGTGAAGGACATCGTGCTCGACCTCTACGCGCGGCACCACGCGCGCGGCTGAGAAGGCGGGCAGCGATCAGGTCGACTTGAGGTGCCGGCGCTGGTCGTAGTTGGGTTGCGCCGGCAGGTCGGCCAGGTGCTGGGTGTCGGCCCAGTCGAGGATCTCGATCTGCGCCGGGTCTGCCGGATCGGCGAGGCGGATGCGGTTGATGCCCGCGTTCGGGATGTCGCTCTGGCGCGGGCCGTTGAGGCCCAGGCCGCGCGCGGTGCGCCACACCATGTCGAGCACGCCGCCGTGCGTGACCACCAGCAGCCGCCGGCCCGCGTGCGCGGTCGCGAGCGCGCCCAGCGCGCCCAGGATTCGCGCATGGAACTGCAGCGGCGATTCGCCCTCGGGCATGGCGTGGTCCTCGCGGAACTCCAGCCATTGCTCCCAGGCGCGCGGATGCAGCTCGCGGATGTCCTCGGCGCGCAGCCCCTCGACCACGCCGAAGTGCTGCTCGCGCAAGGCGGCCTGCGTCACCACCGGCAGCGCCAGCTGCTGCGCGGCGGGCGCGGCGGTCTGCTGGGCTCGCAGCAGGTCGCTGCAGAAGAACAGGTCGACCGGCTCGCCCGCCAGCCGCAGGCCGAGCCGGCGCGCCTGTTCGTGGCCGGTGTCGTTGAGGGGGATGTCGATGTGGCCCTGGAAGCGCAGTTCGCGGTTCCAGTCGGTCTCGCCGTGGCGGATCAGGATGAAGTCGGTGGGGGTGGAAGGCGGTGTGGATGTGGTCATGGCTGCGGGCTATTGTCTCCGCATCGCATGCAGATCCCGCGGCTTCGCGGACAATGGCGCGATGCCCCGTCTAGTCCTCTTGCCCGGCCTCGCCTGCGACGAGCGCCTCTGGCAGGCCCAGCGCCCTGCCCTCCCGCCCCGCTTCGATGCCCGCGTGAGCGATGTGCACACCCGGCACGAACGCATCGAACACATGGCCGCGGCCGTGCTGGCCGAGAACGAGGGGCCGCTGATCCTGTGCGGCGCCTCGCTGGGCGGCATGGTCGCGATGGCCGCCGCGCAGCAGGCGCCCGAGCGCGTCGTCGGCCTGGCCCTGCTGGGCACCAGCGCACGGCCCGAGACGCCCGAGATGTTCCAGCTGCGCGAATCGGCGATCGAGATGTTCGAGCGCGGCGAGGCGCGCGAACTGATCGAGCTCAACGCCAACTTCGCGCTGCATCCTGCCCAGGTGGCCGACAAGGCGCTGGTGCGCCGCTACGTGGAGATGGTGCTCGACGCCGGCGTGACGCAGCTGGTGCGCCAGAACCGCGCCGCCATGCAGCGGCCCGATGCGCGCCGCCACCTGCCGGCCGTGCGCTGCCCGGTGCTGGTGCTGTGCGGCGACGGCGACAAGCTCACGCCGCCCGAATGCAGCAGCGAGATCGCGGGGTTGGTGCCGCAGGCCGAGCTGCAGTGGATCACCCAGGCCGGCCACATGCTCACGATGGAGCAGCCGGCGCAGGTCAACGCGGCGCTGCTTCACTGGCTGCGCCGCTGGAGCGCGGACGCTTGAAGGTCACCGTTCAACCGACGGCCGCGCTGACGCCGCGCGGGCCGTCGGGCCCGCCCAGTGCGCGCAAGGCCGCGAAGCCGGCCACCAGCGCATCGCCATAGCTGTCGTAGTCGCGTTCGGCACTGCGCAGCAGCGCATAGTGGGCGAACACGCTTTTTTCGCCCGTGCCCTGGAGGATCACCCAGCCGTAGCGGTGCTCCGGCCGCTCGCGCACGCTCAGTGCGAGGTCTCGCAATTCCATGTTGACAACTCCCTGTCGATTCTTGTGGCGCACTTTTTAGCCGCTGGGCGCGGCGCCATCAAGGTCATCCTTCACGCTTCGGGCCCGCAGGGCCGCGCGCGCAAGGAGCGGGATCAGGTGCAGGCCATGACCGCGATGCCTTCGCGCTCGAGCGCGTCGCGGATGCGCCGCGCGAAGGCCAGCGCGTGCGCGCCGTCGCCATGCAGGCACACGCTCTGGGCGTTGAGCGCGACCAGGCTGCCGTCGATGGCCCGGACCTGGTGTTCGCGCACCAGCGACAGGGTCTGGGCCAGCGACTGCGCCTCGTCCTCGATCAGCGCACCGGGCTGGCCGCGCGGCACCAGGCTGCCGTCGGGCATGTAGCCGCGGTCGGCGAAAACCTCTTCCACCGGCCGCAGGCCGGCCCGCTCGGCGGCCTGGATCATGCCGCTGCCGGCCAGGCCGAAGAAGCGCAAGGCCGGATCGAAATGGCGCACCGCGTCGCACAGCGCATCGGCGAGCGCGGGCTCCTTGACCGCCTGGTTGTAGAGCGCGCCATGGGCCTTGACGTGGGCCAGCGTGCCGCCTTCGGCCTTGACGATCGCGGCCAGCGCACCGATCTGGTAGAGCACGCCGGCCACGATCTCCTCGGGCGGCAGCTGCATCGCGCTGCGGCCGAAGTTGGCGCGGTCGGGAAAGCTCGGGTGCGCGCCGATCGCCACCTTGTGGTCGATGGCCCAGCGCACGCACTGGCGCATGGTCATCGCATCGCCCGCGTGCCAGCCGCAGGCGATGTTGGCCGAGCTCACGAGCTTCAGAAGTTCTTCGTCGCTGCCGGCGCCTTCGCCGAGGTCGGCGTTCAGATCGATCTGCATGGGATGCTCCTTCGAAACGATTCTGCGCCCGGGCCGAGCGGCCGGCGCGTCAGCCGGGACGCGGCCGGGCCGTGGGCCAGCCGCTGGCCGCCAGGCCCTGCGCCACCTGCGCCAGGTAGCGCTGCTGCGCGGCCCAGGCCTGGGTCGCCTCGGCCGCGTCGCTTTTGAGCAGCCGCAGCGTGCCGCCCAGCGGCGCCTGCGCGAGCTTCCAGAGGTCGGCCCGGATCACCACGCCGATGCGCGGGTAGCCGCCCGTGGTCTGGGCGTCGCCCATGAGCACGATGGGCTGGCCCGACGGCGGCACCTGCACCGTGCCGGGCACCACGCCCGAGGACAGCATGTCGCCCGCGCGGCGGCGGGCCAGCACCGGCCCTTCGAGCCGGCTGCCCATGCGGTTGCTCTGCGGCGTGAGGCGCCAGGGCTCGCGCCACAGCGCCGCGACCGAGGTGGCGGTGAACTGCTCGCACTCGGGGCCGGGCATCACGCGCAGCGCGATCGCGTCGCCGAGGTCGGCCTGGCCTTCGAGCGTCCAGGCGGGTGTGCGCACGCCGAAGGCGCGCCGTGCACGCTGGGCCGCGTCGAGCGGACTCGGGCCCAGCGGCAGCCGGTCGCCCTTCTTCAGGGCGCGGCCCTGGTGGCCGCCGAAGCCGGCCTTGAGGTCGGTGCTGCGCGAGCCCAGCACCGGCGCCACGTCGATGCCGCCGGCCACGGCCAGCCAGCTGCGCACGCCCTTCTTGCCGGCCGCGGAAGCGTTGGCGCCGCCCAGCACCAGGCGCTGGCCTGCCGCCACCGGCGTGCTCCAGCCCGGCCGCAGCGGCAGGCCGTCGAGGCGGGCGTCGAAATCGTCGCCGGCCAGCGCGATGCGCGTGTCGGTCTCGAAGCGGAATTCGCAGGCGCCCAGCGTGAGTTCCAGGCCCGCGGCGCCGTCGGCATTGCCGACCAGCCGGTTGGCCAAGGTGAGCCCCAGCGCATCGAGCGCACCGCCCGGGCAGATGCCGCGCTCGCGGTGGCCGTGGCGCCCCAGGTCCTGCACCGAGGCCAGCATGCCGGGCTTGAGGACGACGATCATGGGAGTTCCACGCTCTCGACCACGAAGCGCACGCGGTCGCCCGCGCGCAGCAGCGTCGGCTCTTCGGCCGTGGGATCGAACAGGGTCAGCCGGGTGCGGCCGATCAGCTGCCAGCCGCCGGGCGACACCAGCGGGTAGATGCCGGTCTGCGCGCCGCCGATGCCCACCGAGCGTGCCGGCACCGCGGTGCGCGGCTCGGCGCGGCGCGGGGTCGCGAGCTCGGGCGCCAGCCCGCCCATGAAGGCGAAGCCGGGCAGGAAACCCAGCAGGTAGACCACGTACTCGCCGGCGCTGTGGCGGCGCACCACCTCGGCCGGCGTGAGGCCGGTGTGGGCCGCGACCTCGCCCAGGTCGGGGCCGTGCTCGCCGCCGTAGGCCACGGGGATCTCGACGGTGCGGCCGTCGACGGCCGCGGCATCGAGTTGCGGCCAGGCGGCCAGCACCTGGATCTCGAGCTCGGCCGCGTCGACCTGCAGCGGGTCGAACAGCAGCGTGAGGTTGTTCATGCCGGGCAGCACCTCGTGCACCGCGGGCCATTGCCGGGCCTCGCGCGCCAGCGCCCAGATCTTCTGCTGCTGTGCCAGCGTGGCCGGTGCCGGCAATTCGCACAGCAGCGCGGCATCGCCCAGGGGATGAAGCCGCGGCGGCGTCATTCCCCGCCGAGACTGCGCACCTTGGCGACCAGCTTGTCCTGCACGAAGGGCGAGACGAACTTGTCGACCTCGCCGCCCAGCATCGCGATCTCGCGCACGAAGGTGCTGGAGATGAACTGGTACTTGTCGCTCGGCGTCAGGAAGACGGTCTCGACGTCGGGCATCAGCGAACGGTTCATGCCGGCCAGCTGGAACTCGTAGTCGAAGTCGGTCACGGCGCGCAGGCCGCGCACCATGGCCTTGCCGCCGCGCGCCACGACGAAGTCGCGCAGCAGGCCGGCGAAGCTCTCGACCTTGACCTGGTCGCTGTAGGGCGCCACCGCCTCCTGCGCCATCTCGATGCGCTCCTGCAGGGAGAACAGCGTCTTCTTGTGATGACCCGCCGCCACCGCCACGATGACGTGCGAGAACAGCTGGGTGGCCCGCCGAACCACGTCTTCGTGGCCGAGCGTCATGGGGTCGAAGGTGCCGGGGTAGACCGCGATCACGCTGGACATCGTGCGAACTCCTTGTGCAGCCATTGCCGCATGAATCGGCGGATTATGCAGTCGGCGCTTCGGCCGCCCGGAGCAGGTGCGCATGCACCGCCCCGGCCTTGAGATGGCGGAAGCCCGCCAGGCCCAGGGCCGCGAGCTCCTCGTCGGGCCACTGGCGCGGTGCCTCGAGGTAGACCGCGCCGCCGGGCTGCAGCGCCCGCGCGGCCGCGCGCAGCGCCGGTTCGTAGAGCGCGGGGTTCTCGAAGGGCGGATCGAGCAGCACCAGGGTCAGGCTGCCGGCCGGCACGCGCTCCAGCGCGGTCACGCCGTGGCCGCGCTCGATGCGCACCGCATCGGCCGAGAGCTTGGACTTGGCCTTCTGCAGCTGAGTGACGAGTTCGGGATCCTGCTCGCACAGCAGCACCGAGGCCGCGCCGCGCGAGGCCGCCTCGAAGCCCAGCGCGCCCGTGCCCGCGAAGGCATCGAGGCAGTGCCAGCCCGGCAGCTCACCGCCGCCCGCACCGGCCAGGCTCGCGAGCCAGTTGAACAGCGTTTCCCGCACCCGGTCGGGCGTGGGCCGCAGGCCGGGCTTGTCGGCCACGGCCAGGCGCGTGCGCTTCCACTGGCCGCCGATGATGCGGACTTCGTGCGGGCGCTTGTCGTGTTTGGGGACCTTGGGGGTCGCGGATGTCGCTGGGGAAACCTTCTTCTTCATGCGGCGAGCTTAACGGCAGCCGGGCACCCTGCGCTCAGCCGGCCGACAGACCGTGCCGTAGCAGCAGCCAGGCGAGCAGCAGCATGGTGCAGCCGATCGCCCCATCGACCCACTGCCAGGCCCGCGGCCGCTCGAACCAGGGCGCGAGCAGCCGCGCGCCGAAGCCCAGCGCGCTGAACCACAGCGCGCTCGCGAGCGCCGCGCCGGCCACGAAGCCGGCGCGCGCCGGGCCCGCGTACTGCGCGCCGGTGCCGCCGACGAAGAGCACGGTGTCGAGGTAGACATGCGGGTTCAGCAGCGTGAAGGCAGCGGCCTGGGCCAGCACCGCGCGACGCGAGGCGGCGCCGCGGCCCGCCTCGACCAGGCCGCCCTGCACCCGGCGCGCGCGCCACAGGCTGCGCAGGCCATAGGCCGCGAGGAAGGCCGCTCCCGCGAAGGCCATCGCCGCGGCCAGGCCAGGCCGCCCCTGCAGCAGCTGCGCCATGCCCAGCACACCGAGCGCGACCAGCAGCGCGTCGCCCAGCGCGCAGAACACCACGACCGCCGTCACATGCTCGCGGCGCAGGCCCTGGCGCAGCACGAAGGCGTTCTGGGCGCCGATCGCGACGATCAGCACCAGGCTCATGGCGAAGCCGTGCGGGAGGGCGGAGAAGGCGTTGGAGGACATGGGCTGCGAGTGTCCCGATGGCATCGCATGAAGGCAAACTAAGATTGCTTCACCTGGATTAGAGAAACTTAAGACCATGCTCGACTACGCCGCCCTGCATGCGCTCGCCGCGGTGGTGCGCGAGGGCAGCTTCGAGCGCGCGGCGCGCACGCTCCACGTCACGCCCTCCGCGGTCTCGCAGCGCCTGAAGGCGCTCGAGGAGCGGCTGGGCATCGCGCTGGTGCTGCGCGGCACGCCCTGCACCGCGACCGAGGCGGGCCGCCACCTCTGCCGCCATGCCGAGCGCGTGCAGCTGCTCGAGCATGAACTGGGCGCGCTGCTGCCCGCCCAGCCCTCGGTCGACGCGGAACGCATGACGCTGCGCATCGCGGTCAATGCCGACAGCCTCGCCACCTGGTTCGTGCCCGCGATGGCGGCCTTCGCGGGGCAGACGCCGGTGTTGCTCGACGTGGGCGTCGACGACCAGGGCCACACGGCCGAACGGCTGCGCAGCGGCGACGTGCTGGCCGCCGTGACGGCCATGGCGAAGCCCGTGAGCGGCTGCAACAGCAGCGCGCTGGGATCGATGCGCTATGTGGCGGCGGCCAGTCCGGCCTTCGTGCAGGCGCACTTCGCGGACGGCGTGCATGCGCGTTCGCTGGCGCGCGCGCCCAGCCTGGTCTTCGACCGCAAGGACCGGCTGCAGTCGCGCTGGATGCGCCGCCTCTGCCCGCGCGGGGTCGAGGCGCCGCGCCATTGGCTGCCCTCGCCCCAGGCCTTCGCCGAGGCCGCCTGCGCGGGGATGGGCTGGGGCATGCACCCGCGCAGCCTGATCGCGCAGGCGCTGCGCGAGGGCACGCTGGTCGAGCTGGTGCCCGACACGTCGATGTCGGTGCCGCTCTACTGGCAGCAGGCGCGCGGCGCGCCGCCGCTGCTCAAGCGGCTGGCCGAGGCGGTGTTTCAGGCGGCGCGCAGCGGGCCGCACGCGCTGGACTGATCCGTCAGGGCTTGGCGCCGACCACCACCGTCACCATGCGCTGCGGCTGCAGCTTGCGCGCGAAGGCGGCCTTGACGTCGGCCACGGTCACGGCGTTCATGCGCGCGGTCCAGGTGTCGAGGTAGTCCAGCGGCAGGTCGTTCCAGGCGATGTTGGCCACGTTGCCCAGCAGCTTGCGGTTGCTGTCGAGCAGCAGCGGGAAGCCGCCGATCAGGTTGTCCTTGGCCGCCTTGAGCTCGGCCTCGGTCGGGCCGTCGGCCACGAACTTCGCCATCACCTCGCGCGACACCTTCACGGCCTCGTCGGCCTGGTCGGGCCGGGTCTGGAAGCCGACGCGGAAGGCGCCCGCGTGCAGGCCGGGCGAGAAGCCGCTGTAGATGCCGTAGACCAGTCCGCGCTTCTCGCGCACCTCGTTCATCAGGCGCGAGACGAAGCCGCCGCCGCCCAGGATGTAGTTGCCGATGGTCAGCGCGAAGTGGTCAGGGTCGCGCCGCGGGTAGCCGGGCTGGCCGATCATCACGTGGGCCTGGGCCGAGGTGAAGGGAATGCGCTCTTCCGCGGGCGCGCTCAGCGCCGCGACCTCGGGCACCGGCGGCAGCGCGGCGCAGGCGCCGTCCTGCACCGACAGCCGCGACAGCAGCCGCGTGGCGATCGCATCGGCCTGCGCGCGCGTGACCGCGCCGACGATGCTGAGCTTGGCCCGGCAGGGCTGGATCAGCTGCGCCTGGCGCGTGCGCATCATGTCCACGTCGATGGTCGCGAGCGTGGCCTCGGTCGTGTCCTGGCCGTAGGGATGGGTGCCGTAGAGCGCCTGCGCGAAGGCGCGCGCGGTGACGGTGCCGGGCTTGGTGTTGGCCTCCTTGAGCGCGGCGACGATCTGCTCTCGCTCGCGCTGCCAGACGTCGGCCGGGAACGAGGGCTCTCCGATCTCGCGCGCGGCCAGCGCCACCGCCTTGTCGAGCAATGCCGGATCGGACAGCGTGCGCAGCGAGAAGCTGGTGCGCTCGGGGCCGGCGCCGGCGTCGAAGTTCGCGCCCAGGTCGGCCCAGGCTTCGCCCAGCATGTTCTCGTCGAGCGCCGGGCCGGCATCGCTGGCGCGCACGCCCTTCTGCACCATGCCCGCGCTCGCGGCGGCCAGGCCGGCCTGCGCGGCCGGGTCGCGGCGGCTGCCGGCATCGAAGTCGACCTGCACGTCGACGATGGGCAGCGCATCGGTCGCGGCCAGGTAGACCTTGGCGCCGTTGGGCAGCGTCCAGTGCTGGATGGGAATGGCGGCCTGGGCGTTGAGCGCGGCCAGCAGGCCGACGCTCGCGAGCACGGCGGCGCCGGCGATCTTCTTCATCATCATCAGGTTGGGCATGGGGCGGCGTCTTTCGTTCAGCGCAGAGCGCCCTCGGGCACGGCGGGATTGCGCGGCCGGCTGTTCTTCTCGGGCGGCAGCGGCCGCAGCGTGGCGACGGTGAGCTGGTCGTCGCCGAAGTACTTGCCGGCCACGGCCTTGACCTGCTCGGCGGTGACGGCCTGCAGCCGCGCGACGATGCGCGCGCTGGCGTCCAGCGGCAGGCCCTGCACCCAGTTGCTGCCCAGTTCGCGCGCCTGCGCCATCACCGAGTCGAGCTTGTAGGTCTGGCTCGCGACCCATTGCGTCTTGACGCGGGCCAGCTCGGCCGCTTCGACGCCGTCGCGTGCCACGCGGGCCACTTCGGCACGCAGCGCGGCCTCGACCGCCTCGGGCGTCTTGCCGGCGGCCGGCACGCCGTCGAGTTCGAACAGCTGCGGGCCGCGACCGACGATGCCCGCATAGGAGCCGGCGCTGTCGGCCACGCGGTCGGGGCCCTGCGTCAGCGCGCGGTCCAGGCGTGCGCCGGGGTAGCCGTCGAGCAGCGCCGACAGCACCACCAGGGGCCAGACGTCGCTGTCGCCGTCCAGGCTCTCGAGGCGCGGTGCGCGGAAGGCCAGCGAGACGTAGGCCTGCTCGGCCGGCGCCTTGAAGTCCACGCGCCGGATGCCGCGCTGCGCGGGCTCGGTGCGCGGCTTGCGCACGGGCACGGCGCGCGCGGGGATGCGGCCGTAGTACTTCTCGGCCAGCGCACGCACGCGTGCGACGTCGACGTCGCCGGCCACCACCACCACGGCATTCGACGGCACATACCATTCGCGGTGGAAGGCGCGCACGTCCTCGGGCGTCATCGCATCGAGGTCGCTCATCCAGCCCACCACCGGACGCCGGTACGGCGAGGCGACGAAGACCGCGGCATTCTGCTGCTCGCCCAGCAGCGCGCGCGGCTGGTCTTCGGTGCGCATGCGGCGCTCTTCCTTGACCACCTCGATCTCGCGCTGGAACTCGATGTCGGGCCACTGGTTGTTGGCGAAGCGATCGGCCTCGAGCTTCATCACCTGCTCCAGCTTGTCGGTCGGGATCTGCTGGTAGTAGCCGGTGGCGTCGCGCATCGTGAAGGCGTTCTCCTGCCCGCCCAGCGCCGCCACCTGGCGCGAGAACTCGCCCGGCTTGAGCAGCTTGCTGCCCTTGAACATCATGTGTTCGAGCGCATGTGCGACACCGGAGGTGCCATCGACCTCGTCCATCGAACCGACCCGCACCCACAGCATGTGGACCGCGGTGGGCGCGCGGCGATCGGGCTGCACGATCAGCGTCAGGCCATTGGCGAGGGCGAAGGTCTGGGCCTTGTTCGCGAGGGCGGCGGGGGTCGCGGCGGCGGAAGACGGCGGGGCGGAGGGCTGGGCCAGAACGGGCAGGGTGCCCAGCGCAGCGAGCGCCAGGGCCAGCACCGCACCAGACGCTGTGCGACGTGGCGAGAGGTGTTTCATAGAATGGGTCGGATTGTAAAAACCATCTGATGTTCAGTTTCTTCAAGAAAAAACCGGCCGAGGCCGTTCCGCCCCCCGCGCCAGCGGTCGACGTGCCGCCCGCGCCTGCGCCCGCCACTATCGCACCGGTGCCGCCGCTGGCGGCCAAATCGGTGTTCTCGCCATCGACCTGGTTCAAGAGCGATGCGCCGGTGCCACCACCGGTCAGTGTCCCTGCGCCCGTGGCGGTGCCCGCACCGGCCGCCGCGCCTGTCGCGGTACCCGCCGCAGCGCCTGCGCCGATTCAGGCCCCCGCGCCCGTGGCTGCGCCACCCGCGCCCTCGCGCACAGGCTGGCTCGACAAGCTCAAGACAGGCCTGCGCAAGACTGGCACCGGCATCCAGGCGGTGTTCGTCAACGCGCAGATCGACGAGGCGCTCTACGAGGAGCTCGAAGCCGCGCTGCTGATGGCGGACACCGGCGTCAAGGCCACCGAATTCCTGCTCGAGGACCTGCGCGGCCGCGTCAAGCGCCAGATGGCGACCGACGCGCAGCAGGTGCGCCGCCTGCTCGGCGAGGCGATCGCCGACCTGCTGCGCCCGCTCGAGAAGCCGCTGGTCATCGGCCGCCACACGCCCACCGTGATCATGGTCGCGGGCGTGAACGGCGCCGGCAAGACCACCTCCATCGGCAAGCTCACCAAGCACCTGGCGACCGAAGGCGCCTCGGTGCTGCTGGCCGCGGCCGACACCTTCCGCGCCGCGGCGCGCGAGCAGCTGCTGGTCTGGGCCGACCGCAACACGGTCGAGATCGTCAGCAACGAGGGCGGCGACCCGTCGGCCGTGAGCTTCGATGCGGTGAATGCCGGCAAGGCGCGCGGCAAGGACGTGGTGCTGGTCGACACGGCCGGCCGCCTGCCCACGCAGCTGCACCTGATGGACGAGCTCAAGAAGATCAAGCGCGTGGTCACCAAGGCGGACGCCACCGCCCCGCACGAGGTGCTGCTGGTGATCGACGGCAACACCGGCCAGAACGCGCTGGCGCAGGTGCGCGCCTTCGACGAGACGCTGGGCCTGACCGGGCTGATCGTGACCAAGCTCGACGGCACCGCCAAGGGCGGCGTGCTGTGCGCGATCGCGCGCGAGCGGCCGATCCCGGTCTATTTCATCGGTGTGGGCGAAAAGCTGGAAGACCTCGAGACCTTCGACGCCCGCGAGTTCGCACAGGCCCTGCTGGGCTGAGCCCGCTTCAACGGCCTGGCGTCAGGATCCGGGCGAAGGTGGCGCGTTCGAGGCTGCCTGCGCGGCTGTCCACCGCCAGGCTCAGCGTGGCGACATCGGTTCGGCCGCTGCCATCGGCCAGGAATCGAAGCTGAACATCCCCTAACGCGATCAGGTCGCCGTTCTGGAGCATCTGCCGCCGGACCGTGCGGCCGTTCACCCGTGTGCCGTTGCTGCTGCCCAGGTCGAGAAGCACCGCGGCGTTGCCGGTGGTCTCGATGTCGGCGTGGCGCCGGCTGACCTTCGCACTGTCGAGCACCACCGCGTTGCGCGTGTCGCGCCCGATGCGCGTGTGCCCCGCCTGCAGGTCGACCTGCCGGGGCGTTCCCCCCTTCGTCATCACGATCAGCCTGTGCATGCGGGCCCTTTCTTCAGGATCGAAGGGCGCGCAAGTCCGGGCCCGGTGCGCACTGTGCCCTGGGGCTCAGGAACGGCCAAGCAACAATTCCGCAGCTTGGCTCGAATTCGGCCCTGGCCTGTTCAGCGTGGGCCGTGACCCGGGGGGCTTCGTGACGGATTTCATTGGCCCGTCCTTGCGACGATGGAGGGGGTACGGTGGAGGCGACCGGGTCCGCCACCGAGGTGGTTGCCATTGCGCGAGCGCCTTCAAGCGTGCACATGCATCCGCAGAGCTGCATCCGATGAATTTCGAACGGCAATACGAGGGTTGGGTGCAGTGTCACTGCGCCAGAAGAAGGGCCGTGATGAAAAATGCGCAGAGCGCATTTCCATTTCCCCAAAAAGAAAAGCCCCAACCGGTTGGTTGGGGCTTGTCTAGGGCTGTAAGAGCCTGACGATGACCTACTTTCACACGGGAACCCGCACTATCATCGGCGCTGACGCGTTTCACTGTCCTGTTCGGGATGGGAAGGAGTGGTACCA
>Ga0182008_10001100_pt1 | contig 18633 bp, 17 predicted proteins | sample Sormic07211129_1_FD_120482 | JGI IMG/M metagenome (GOLD analysis project Ga0182008, IMG submission 120482) | Rhizosphere microbial communities from Sorghum bicolor, Mead, Nebraska, USA - 072115-129_1 metaG | ecosystem: Host-associated > Plants > Roots > Rhizosphere | place: USA: Nebraska...
CGACCACGCCCCGCCACTCCCCGGTCTCCCGGCCGCGCTTCTCGATGAACTTCTTGAAGCGCTCCAGGTCGCCCTTGGTCTGCCGCTTCACGAAGCCGAGCTTGTCGCCGACCTGTTCGGCGATGCCGTCGGGGTGGTAGTCCATCTGCAGCATGACCTTGGTGTGGTCGTCGTCGAGGCGGTGGAAGGTCACCACCCCGGCCTGCCGGGCCTGTCCGGAGACGGTCGTCCAGGCGACCCGCTCGTCCGGGACCTGTTCGGTGATCTCCGCGTCGAACTCCCTGTGCACGCCGTTCACGCTCGTCACCCAGTGGGTGAGCGTGTCGGTGCGCTGTTCGATCCGGTCCACCCCGCTCATGAACTCGGGGAACGTCTCGAACTGAGTCCACTGGTTGTGGGCGGTGTGCACCGGGACGCCGACCTCGATGGATTCCTCGACCTGCGACACGGGTGAACCCCTCCTTCGCTCTCATCGGTTGCGTCCGGCGCGGGTACCCGTGACCTGCGGGGCGAATCGCCGTTTCCAGGCAGTCGGCCGGAGCCGTTCCCGGCCCGCCGGCTGCTACTCTGCGTTGCCAGATGACCGCTATGGGTAATTCATGGGGGTGTGTGTGAAGGTCGCCTGCGTCGGCGGCGGGCCTGCCGGTCTGTATCTCTCGATCCTGCTGAAACGGCAGGACCCGTCCCACGACATCACCGTCCACGAGCGCGATCCGGAGGGCTCGACCTACGGGTGGGGCGTCACCTACTGGCGTGGACTGCTCGACAAGCTCCATGAGCACGACCCCGAGTCGGCGCGCGCCCTGGAGCAGGCTTCCGTCCGCTGGAACGAGGGCGTCGCCCATGTGCGGGAGCTGAGCACCCGGCAGCCCGGTGACGACGGCTTCGGCATCGGCCGCCACCGCTTCCTGGAGATCCTCGCCGCGCGGGCCCGCTCCCTCGGGGTACGGCTGGAGTTCGAGCACGAGATCACCGACGGGAACCTGCCCGCCGCGGACCTCGTCGTCGCGGGCGACGGCGTCCACAGCGCCCTGCGCACCCGCCACGCCGACCACTTCGGCGCCGAGCTCAAGGACGGCCGCAACCGCTACATCTGGCTCGGCACCACCAAGGTCTTCGACGCATTCACCTTCGCCTTCGTGGCGAGCGAGCACGGCTGGATCTGGTGCTACGGCTACCCCTTCAGCCCCGAGCGCAGCACCTGCGTCATGGAGTGCGCCCCCGAGACCTGGAGCGGCCTGGGCCTCGACACCGCCGCCGAGGCCGACGGACTCGCCCTGCTGGAGAAGCTGTTCGCCGACATCCTCGACGGCCACCCCCTCATCGGCCGGTCCTCCGCCGACGGCAACGCCCAGTGGCTGAACTTCCGCACCCTGACCAACCGCACCTGGTCCCGCGGCAACCTCGTCCTCGTCGGCGACGCCGCCCACACCACCCACTACTCGATCGGCGCCGGCACCACCCTCGCCCTGGAGGACGCGATCTGTCTGGCCGACGCCCTGCGTGAGCAGCCGGCCCTCCCGCAGGCCCTGGCCCGCTACGAGCGGCAGCGCAAGGCGGAACTCCTCTCCATCCAGAGCGCGGCCCGCTACAGCGCGCAGTGGTACGAGAACCTGCCCCGGTACATCCATCTCCCGCCGGAGCAGATGTTCGCCCTCCTCGGCCAACGGCACTCGCCGCTGCTTCCCTACGTCCCGCCGCAGCTCTACTACCGGATCGACCGGGCGGCCGGGCAGCTCGAAGCCCTGCGGCGCTTCAAGCGCTGGCTCGGCCCGAAGGTCGCGCGGACCGTCCACGCCCGCGCGCTGTCCTCCCGGAAGTAGGCGAAGGCGCCGGGCGACCCCCTGGGTGAATGGCAATTCACCGGCTATGGTGAATTGCCATTCACCCGTTTGTTTCCCGTGCCACCCGCTGGAGCGCCGATGGAGCAGCCCGCACCGATAGCCGAGCCCCCCGGTCCCAGGACGCTGCGGGCCCGGCTCACGGTCCCGGTGCTGGCGTTCGGCGGCACGCTGATGGCCGTCATGCAGACCGTCGTCGTGCCGCTCCTGCCCGACCTGCCCCGGCTGACCGGCGCCTCCCCGGGCACCGTCTCCTGGATGGTCACCGCCACCCTGCTGGCCGGCGCCGTCCTCACCCCGGTGCTCGGCCGGGCCGGCGACATGTACGGCAAGAAGCGGGTGCTGATGCTGGCGCTCGGCCTGATGACGGCCGGCTCCGTCATCTGCGCCCTGTCCTCGGACATCGGCGTGCTGATCGCCGCCCGCGCGCTGTCCGGCGCCGCCTCCGCCGTCGTACCGCTGTCCATCAGCATCCTGCGGGACGAACTGCCGCCCGAGCGCCGGGGCAGCGCGGTCGCCCTGATGAGCTCGACCGTCGGGATCGGTGCCGCGCTGGGCCTGCCGGCCGCCGCGCTGGTCATCCAGTACTCGAACTGGCATGTCATGTTCTGGGTGACCGCGGTCCTGGGCGCCCTCGGCGTGTCGATGGTCTGGTGGGCGGTGCGCGAGTCGCCCCTGCGGGAGCCGGGCCGCTTCGACGTCCTGGGCGCGCTGGGACTCGCCGCCGGGCTGATCTGCCTGCTGCTGGGGGTGTCCCAGGGCGGCCAGTGGGGGTGGGGGAGCCCGCGGATCCTCGCGCTGTTCGCCGGTGCCGTGGTGGTGCTCGCGCTGTGGTGGTGGCAGCAGCTGAGAGCCGAACGGCCGCTGGTGGACCTGCGGCTGGTCTCCCGGCCCAAGGTGGGCCTGTCCCATGTGGCCGCGCTCTTCACCGGGTTCGCGTTCTACGCCAACTCCCTGGTCACCGCCCAGCTGGTGCAGGCGCCCAAGGCCACCGGCTACGGCCTGGGCCTGTCCATCGTCGGCACCGGCCTGGTGCTGCTTCCCGGCGGCTTCATCATGCTGCTGTTCTCACCCGTCTCGGCCCGTATCTCGGCGGCGCGCGGGCCCCGGATCACGCTGGCCCTCGGCGCCCTGATCATCGCCTGCGGATACGCGGTGCGCGTCGCCGACAGCCGCGACCTGTGGATGATCATGGTGGGTGCGGCGGTCGTCGGCACGGGCACCACGCTGGCGTACTCGGCGCTTCCCACCCTCATCCTGCGCGCCGTGCCGGCCTCCCAGACCGCGTCCGCCAACGGTGTGAACGTCCTGATGCGCACCATCGGACAGGCCACCTCCAGCGCGGCCGTGGCCGCCGTGCTCGTCCATCACACCAGCTCCGTCGCCGGGGTGCCGGTGCCCACGCTGCACGGCTATCTGATGGCGTTCACCATGGCGGGCGCCGTCGCCCTCGCCGCGGGCGCGACGGCACTGACCATCCCCGGCGAGGCCGGCCGGCGCGGGACACGCCGGGCCCGCGGCGGGGCCCGGGGCGCCCGTGACGAGGCACTGGAGGGAGCATGAGTGCCGTGAGCACTCCCCCCACCGCCGGTGCGCCCGTCCGCCGGGACGCCGAGGCCACCAAGGCGGCCATCCTCAAGGCCGCCCGCCATCTGCTGGCCCGCCACGCCCACGGCGACATCACCCTCAGGGCCGTCGCCGAACGCGCCGGTGTGAGCGCGCCGTTGATCCTCAAGTACTTCGGCAACAAGGACGCGCTGTTCGCCCGTGTCATGTCCTTCGAGGCCGACGCGGACGTCCTGCTCGACGCCCCGCTGGACGAACTCGGCCCGCACATGGTCCGGCATGTCCTGGTCAGCCAGTCCCAGCTCGGCGCCGACCCGCTGCTGCGCGTCGTCTTCGCGCCCCTGCACGCCGAACAGGGCGACATCCTGCGCGCCAACTTCCGCGCCCAGGTCACCGAACGCCTCACCGCCCGGCTCACCGGCCCCGACGCGGGCCTGCGCGCCGAACTCGCCGTGGCCGCCCTGCTCGGCCTGGGAGTCGTCTACGGCCTGGCCCGCGGCCCTCACGTCCGGGCCGCCGCCCTCGACGACGTCGTGAAGCGCTACGCCCCCCTCGTCCAGGAACACCTCACGCCCACAACCCCGCGACCGTAGCGACCGACCGACCGACCGACCGGTCGACCGACCGACGGCTCGGCTCGGCTCGGCTCGGCGACCGCCCTAACGGAACAGCCGGTCCAGGAAGGCGTTCCCGAAGACGCGGTGCGGGTCCAGCCGGTCCAGCACCCCGGCCGCCTGCCCCCACACCGACTCGCCGAACGACGCGGGAATCGTCGTACCCAGCACCTCCTCGTCGCTCCAGACGGCGTCCTCGGTGTACGCCCAGCCCTTGGACCACTCGACGCGGGCCAGCGCGCGCTCGTCGTCGAAGGCGCGCAGCAGGAACTGCTCCAACTCCCGCAGGAACGCCTCCGCGTGGGGCGTGCCGGGCAGGGTCAGGACGTCCAGCCACACCGCCGTGTCCCACTCGGCGTGCGCCTCGCTCGGCCGCAGCGCGGAGAGCAAGGGGGCGCGGGCGCCGTCGAGTTCGGCGTCGGCCGGGTCGTCCAGACCGGTCACCCGGATCTCCACCGAGCCGTTGACCGGGAAGCGGCCGAGGGCGGCGTACGCCGTGAGCCGTTCCCGGTAGAAGGACGTGAACTCGGCGACGACACGCTGCACTTGGGCCCGGGTGGTGAGCACCGCGTACCCGTTCGCCGTCAGCCTGAGCGTCGTCGGCCTGATGTACAGCAGCGTGTTCTTCGACGGCCCCCAGATGTCCGCGGACAGCGTGGCGAGGAGCCCGGCGGCGGCCACGTCGAGCTGCGCGCTGCCCAGCACCGGCGCCAGATACCAGGCCGCCCCCGAGGCCATCCGCCCGACCAGGTCCGCCACCAGGGTGGGGATGCTGTCGGTGAACGGATAGTTGTACGGCGACGTCACATGCCGTGCGGTGAGCGGCTTCGTCGGCGCCACGCTCCACACCTTGAACCACGGGAACTCGGTGTACGCGAACCAGATCGCCTCGACCCGCCCCGCCTCGTCCAGGAAGCTCGCGAGCGTGCGTCCGTCGAGGCCGGGCGCGGCGAAGAGTTCGGCGGCCGGGATGTCCGTACGGCTCACGCACCGCAGATTGGCGTCGGCTCCGACCCGCAGCACGACCTCGGTCACCAGCGAGCGGCCGAGATGGGTGAGCAGGGCGGCACAGTCCGCCTCGTCGCGGTCGTACGTCCGCAGCACGTACGACCCGGCCCGCTCGTCCCACACGACCGCCGTCAGCGACAGCACCAGATTGCTGAGCGATCCGTAGGTGTGCCCCGGCGTCCGCTCCTCGTCCTTCGCCGGTACGGCGGTGCCGTGCGCGTCGACGGCGAGCGCGCCGCCCAGGGTGAGGTCCCCGGGGGCGGGGGCGGCCGTGACGCCGAGTCCATGCGTCTCCAGGTAGGTGAGGAGGGCCTCCAGGGTGACGCCGGTGCCGGCGCGGACGGCGGACGGGGAGTCCAGGGCCAGACCGGTGAGATGCGGTGCGGTGTCGACGAGGAGGACCTTCGCGTCCGCGGGCGTGCCCGCGGTGATCGTCAGCGGCGACCAGCCGTGCGAGGAACCCCGGGCGCGGACCGTCCAGCCGTGCCGCCACGCCCAGTTGACGACGTCGACCACCTGGACGGGACTCGTCGGGGCGCAGGCCCACAGGCCGTCGGCGGTGATCTCGCCGACCCAGTTGCGGTACGCCGACCGGTACAGGCCGACGTCGGCGGGGAAGTCCGGCAACTCCTCGGCCGCGACCGCCGGATCTGCGGCGATGAGGACGGGTATGGCGGCCAGGGCGGCGGCCGAGAGCAGGAAGCCGCGTCGGCTCCAGGACGGGTCGGCGGCCGCCTCGGCGGGATGGTTGCTCGCTGAACGATCAGTCACGTGGTCACGCTAGGCGGGCCTTGACACAAGTCTGCCGTCTGCCCAGTCACATCACTCGTGCGAGTGAACATTTCGCAGGTCGCGCAACGGGGCGGCCCGTTCCGCACTCGGGCGTAGCGGATGACAGACTGACACCATGGACGAGCGCACTTTCGGTAGGTCTGATCAGCACGCATCCGTCATCGGTCTCGGCACCTGGCAGCTGGGCGCCGACTGGGGCGACGTCGACGACAAGGAAGCCCTGGCGGTGCTGGAGGCGGCGGCCGAGTCGGGGGTGACCTTCTTCGACACCGCCGACGTGTACGGCGACGGACGCAGCGAGCAGACCATCGCCGCGTTCCTCGCGGGCCGCCCGGACCTGCATGTGCTGGTCGCCACCAAGATGGGCCGCCGGGTCGAGCAGATCCCGGAGAACTACGTCCTCGACAACTTCCGCGCCTGGAACGACCGTTCGCGGCGCAACCTCGGCGTGGACCGCATCGACCTGGTCCAGCTGCACTGCCCGCCCACGCCCGTCTACTCCACGGACGAGGTCTTCGACGCGCTCGACACCCTCGTCGAGGAGGAGCGCATCGCCCACTACGGCGTCAGCGTGGAGACCTGCCAGGAGGCCCTGACCGCGATCGCCCGGCCGGGCGTGGCGAGCGTGCAGATCATCCTCAACCCGTTCCGGATGAAGCCCCTGCGCGAGGTGCTCCCGGCCGCCCAGGAGGCCGGTGTCGGGATCATCGCCCGTGTGCCGCTCGCCTCGGGGCTGCTGTCGGGCAAGTACACCAAGGACACCGTCTTCCCCGAGAACGACCACCGCACCTACAACCGGCACGGCGAGGCCTTCGACCAGGGCGAGACCTTCTCCGGCGTCGACTACGCGACCGGTGTCGAGGCCGCCGTGGAGTTCGCCGCCCTCGCCCCCGAGGGATACACCCCGGCCCAGCTCGCCCTGCGCTGGATCATCCAGCAGCCCGGTGTCACCACCGTGATCCCCGGCGCCCGCTCGCCCGAGCAGGCACGCGCCAACGCGGCCGCCGCGAAACTGCCGGACCTCTCCGACGAGACCCTCGCAGCGATCGGCGCCCTCTACGACCGCCGCATCAAACAGCAGGTCGAGACCCGCTGGTAGCCACCCCGGGTCCCCTGACCCCATCCGCGCGGCGCTCCACCGGTTCCACAGCGACATACGACCGGCTTCCGGCTCGGTGCGCCGTGGGCCGGCGGCTCGGTTTTGCGTTGGCTCGGGGCGCGGTCGGCCGTCCGTTTCCCGGTTTCGGCCGCGTCCGTTCCCGGTTTCGGTCGGACTCGTTCCCCGCTCGGGCGGTCACGGGGTTGCGGGGGGTGGTCCTGCGGCCCGGCCTCGGTCGGCCTGGCTCACGGCTCCAGGAGCAGTTGTCGTTCCTGTTCCTGGTCGCCGGAGACCGTGCCCTGGTCCTGGGCGGTGAAGGCGTGGGTCAGCACCTCGTGTGCTTGGGCGACCGCCTCCGGAGCGCCCTGCACGGTGACCGTCACCGCACCGGAGAGATGGCCGGTGCCCGCGGGCGTGGCGGGCGGCGGGGTGGCCGCGGGGTCGTGCGCGAACCTCGCCGTGTGGACCGTGACCCGGTCGTCGCCGGGCAGCTCCTCCTCCGGGCTGCCGAAGGAGGGCTCCAGGGCCCGCACGACGGCGCGGGCGTCGGCGGCGGTCGCGCCGCTGAGGGTGAGCGTGAGCTCGGTGCCGGACATGGGCGTCGCACTCCTCGGATCGTCGTCGTAGGCCGTCCGCTCCGTGTAACCGCCCGGTGATCGCCCAAACAGCGGCCGTTTCCCTCCGGCCCGGTCAATCCCGCGCGAACAGGGAACCCGGGAGGGTGAAGGCGTCCGGTGCGACCGAGCGGGAGGAACCCTTGACGGTCTCGAAGAGCGGTGCGGAACTGAACGAGTGGGGCCGGAACGAGACCAAGGAGGAGCGGGCCGACCGCAAGTGGGGCGAACTGATCCAGGAGGTCAGGGTCGCCCAGACCGGGGTGCAGATCCTGTTCGGCTTCCTGCTCACCGTCGTGTTCCAGCAGAAGTACGCCTCGCTGGAACACACCGACAAGACCATCTACATCGTCACGGTGATCCTGGGCGCCGCCGCGACCGGGGCGCTCATCGGGCCCGTCTCCCTGCACCGCCTGGTCTCCGGGCAGCGGGTCAAGGCGGAGGCCGTGGAAGTGGCCTCCCGGATGACCTACGTGGGCCTGGCGCTCCTCCTCGCCACCATGACCTCCTCGCTCCTGCTCATCCTCCGGGTGGCCACCCACAACGAGGCCGTGCCCTGGATCGTCACCGGAGTCGTCGCCTGGTACGTGCTGTGCTGGTACGTCATCCCGCTGTGGACGCGGCACCGCCACTCGCCGGACTGACCCCGAGGGCGTCGAGCTGCCGGTCGTGCACCCGGGACAGCACCAGCACCGACACCGTGGCACCGATCAGCGCGCAGAACATGTCCCACTGCGTGTCCCACACATCGCCCTGCGTGGCGAGGAAGGCGTCCGCGGAGTGTCCGCCGACCACGGCGGCCAGCCACTCCAGCATCTCGAACACGGCACTGAAGGCGAGACAGGCGCACACGGTCAGCGGGGCCAGCCAGCGGCTGCCGCGCAGCGGCGAGGTACGGCTGAGCAGCTCCCGCACCAGCACCGCCGGCACGAAGCCCTGCATCAGGTGGCCGAAGCGGTCGTACGGGTTGCGGGACAGGCCGAAGGTGTCGCGCACCCAGTCGCCGACCGGCACCTGCGCGTAGGTGTAGTGCCCGCCCACCGCGAGCACCATGGCGTGCGCCGCCAGCAGGCAGCACAGCAGGTTCGTCAGCGGGAAGCGCCGCCGGGCGAGCACCACGAGCGGCAGGCCGACCAGGACCCACACGGTCTCCAGGAACCAGGTCCCACCGTCCCGCGCGCCCAGCGCCGACACGGCCATGCCGAGTGCCACCGAGGCGGCGAGCACGGCGGGAAGCCGCCGTCGCGGGAAGGTCAGAGGCACAACAGCGGTCATGGGGCTCCTCCTGTTCAGGAACCCCCATGCTGGTCGAGCGGACGGGCGGCGGCATGAGTACGGCTACTCAGCGCCGCCCGGTCCGGACGCTCAGTCCGTGGCGCCGCGCAGCGCGGTCAGACACGAGGCGATGGCCTGCTGGAGCTCCTCCAGGCGCTGCACCATGTCGTCCTCGACGAACTCCTGCACATCGTCGAAGGTCAGCTCCTCGAAAGCCTTCGTGGCCTTCTGCAGGCTGCTGTAGAACTTGGTCCGCCGCTCCTGCACGCGCAGTTCGGGGTCCGACTCGACCGTCTCCGCGACGAGGGACTTGAGGGTGTCGTAGGCCTCGGAGGCCCACTCGCCGGTGTCCTCGTCCTCGTCGAGCTCGTCGATGAGCGAGAGATGCCGCTCGGCCTCCTGACGCAGGTCGGCCGGCGCGTCGATGGTCTGCCCGGCGGGGGTCTTGACCTGCCCGGACTCGGCGATCTGGCGCACATAGCCGATCCGGTCGGCGGCGCGGCTCTCGGTCGCCACGGCCTTCTTGAGGTCGTCGGTGCGGACCACGTCGCGCGCCAACTCGGCCTGCAGCTCCGGGTCTTCGCGCACCCGGTCGAGCAGCGCCTGGCGGGCCGCCCGGGCGGTGGAGGGGTCCGCGAGGATCGCGGCACGCAGCGCGGTGGGGTTCTCGGCGACTTCGAGGGCCTTGGTCGGGCGGATGCCCTCGGCCTCGGCGGCCTCGGCGATGGCGGTGCCGCGCTCGGAGGTGGCGCTGTTGCGGGAGACGTAGTAGCTCAGCCACACGTCGGCGTCCGGCAGCTCCACCTCCTGACCGGGCCGCAGCGCCTCGAAGTGCGGGACCATGCCGTCGTCGGCGGCCCGGTCCCAGGCCTTGTAGTAGCGCATCACGCGCTCCGGGGAGCACCCGGCCAGCTCCGCGAACTCCTTCGCGGACACCTTCGGCGTCTCCTCCGGGCCCTGCCCGCCGGGCCGGACACTGCGCGCCACCATCAGACCGAAGGCCCATCCGCCGGTGCGCGCGTAGACCCCGAACTCCCGGGCGTCCCGCGCCACCAGGTCGGACAGGGGCGCGGGGGACGGCTCAGAGGTCCCGGCAGAGGCTTCAGGGGTTTCGGACGCCTCGGACGGGTCGATCGCCAGTGTCACCGATGACTCTCCTGTGCAAAGCTGTGCGGACTGCGGAAACTGCAGACCGGCAGCCTATAGGCACCCGTTGGTCATGGTTTGCCAGGGCTCGGCGCCGACGCGCGGACCGTCAGCCGAACGCGTCGTGGAGCGCCGGCAGCAGGGCCTTCTCCGCCCAGTCCAGATACGCCGGCTGGGACTCGCCGCCGATCTGCACGAGCGCGATCTCCCCGAACCCGGCCTCGGCGTACGGCCGTACCGCCTCCACGAAGTCGTCGGGGTCGTCCCCGCACGGAATCGACGCGGCGACGTCGTCCGGGGTGACGAACTGGGTCGCCGACTCGAAGGAATCCGGGTGCGGCAGCTCGGAGTTGACCTTCCAGCCGCTGCCGAACCAGCGGAACTGGGAGTGCGCCCGCTTGACGGCGGTGTCCCGGTCGGGGTCGTAGCAGACCGGCAGCTGGCCCACTCGGGGCTTGCCCGCGCCGCCGTGCTCGTCGAACGAGGCCAGCAGCCCCTCCTTGGGCTCGGTGGCGATGACCAGATCGGCCAGCCGGCCCGCGAGGGCGCAGGACCGCTCGCCGGAGACGGCGACACCGATGGGCGGCGGCTGGTCCGGCAGATCCCACAGCCGGGCCGACTCCACGTCGAAGTGCGTACCGCGATGGTTGACATGACCGCCCTCGAAGAGCGCGCGGATGATCCCGACCGCCTCCTCCAGCATCTCGTGGCGTACGTCGACCGACGGCCAACCGCCGCCCACCACATGCTCGTTGAGGTTCTCCCCGGCCCCGAGGCCCAGCCGGAACCGGCCCTCGGACAGCAGCTGCATCGTCGCCGCCTTCTGCGCGACGACCGCCGGGTGGTAGCGGACGGTCGGACAGGTCACGTACGTCATCAGCGGTATGCGCGAGGTCGCCTGGGCCGCCGCGCCCAGCACGCTCCAGGCGTAGGGCGAGTGGCCCTGCGAGCGCAGCCACGGAAAGTAGTGGTCCGAGGTCACCGAGAAGTCGTAGCCGGCCTCCTCGGCCCGCACCACATGGTCGACCAGCTCACGGGGGCCGGCCTGCTCGGTCATCATCGTGTATCCGATTTGCACCATAACCGTCGGGTCCCCTGCCTCCGCGCCGGAAAACGGCCTGGATCCGCAGTGGATCACCGGGGAGGATGCGGTCATGAGTGCCCACCCGCTGCCCACCGCCACCCCCGCCGCCCAGGGCGTCGACTCCGCGGGAGTCCACGCCTTCCTCGACGTCCTCGAAGCCGCCCCGGACATCGAGCCGCACAGCGTGATGATCCTCAGGCACGGCCGGCTGGTGGCGTCGGGCTGGTGGGCGCCGTACACCCCGCAACGGCCCCATCTGCTGTACTCGCTCAGCAAGAGCTTCACGGCGACGGCCGCCGGGTTCGCGGCGGCCGAGGGACTGCTCCGGTTCGACGATCCGGTGATCTCGTACTTCCCGGAGTTCGAGGCGGACATCACCGACCCGCGCAGCCGCTCCATGCTCGTGCGGCACGTGGCGTCCATGTCCAGCGGGCACGAGGCCGAGACGCTGGACCGGGCGCACGCCACCGACCGAGCGGAGCTGGTGCGCGGCTTCCTGCTGGTGCCGCCCGACCGCGAGCCGGGGACCGTCTTCGCCTACAACCAGCCCACGACGTACACCCTCGCGGAGATCGTGCGGCGCGTCACGGGGCAGTCGCTGACCGAGTACCTCCGTCCGCGCCTGTTCGATCCGCTCGGCATCGGCGAGGTGGCCTGGCAGCGCGACCGGGCCGGCCGGGAACTCGGTTTCAGCGGTCTGCACGCCTGCACCGACGCGATCGCGCGGCTCGGGCAGCTGTATCTGAACGACGGGATGTGGGAGGGGGAGCGGCTGCTGCCCGAGGGGTGGGTGGCCGAGGCGACCCGCCGGCACATCGACAACTCGGGCCGGGGGTCGGCGATACCGGACTGGCAGCAGGGCTACGGCCTGCAGTTCTGGATGGCCCGCCACGGCTACCGCGGGGACGGCGCCTACGGGCAGTTCTGCCTGGTGCTGCCCGAGCAGGACGCGGTCATCGCGACCACTGCGGCGACCGAGCAGATGCAGCGGATGCTCGACCTGGTCTGGGAACACCTGCTGCCCGCCTTCGGACCCGAACCGCTGCACGGCAGGGACGACCAGGACGCCGCTCTGCGCCAGCGCCTTGCCCGACTCGCCCTGCCGCCGGCCGCCGGAAAGCCCGCCCCGCCCGAGCGGGCGGGGGAGTGGAGCGGCACCGCGTTCAGTCCCTACGGCGGTGAGTGCGCCGCTCTGCCGAAGCTGACCTCGGTCGCCGTGGACGCCGGGCCGCACGGCTGGTCGCTCGCCCTCACCGAGGACGGTCACCCGCTGGAGCTGCGGTTCGGGGAGGCCGGCTGGATCGTCAGCGACGAGCCGCTGCCCACCGCGGTGAGCGGGGGCTGGACCGACACGGACCCCCTCGCGGTGGACGTCGTGTTTCTGGAGACCCCGCATCGGCTGACCGTGACCTGTTCCCTTCCGGAGCGGACCTTCACGGCGCGCTGGCACACCACTCCGCTGCAGAGGGTGCCCCTTCGAGCGATGTGCGCACCCCGCTCGTCACCGTCAGCCTGAGGGCACCCGGAAGGTCCGCAGGAAGGTGTCCAGCGCCTGACGGTCGGCGGAGTCCGCCCAGTCGGCGGCCGGGGTCGTCCAGCGCAGCGAGTAGCCCCGGCCGCCGCCGAGCAGGAAACCCCGCCCGAAGGTGCGTGTCTTCTCGCCGCCGGCGTCGGTGAACCACTCCATGTCGGCGGCCTTGTGCCCCTGGTAGGTCGTCGCCCTGATCTCGCCGATCCGCTGGAAGCCGCCCTCCTTCTCCAGCTCCGGCTGGACGTCGTCGCGCCAGACCGCGACGGGATCCGGGCCCAGGACGGTGCTGTACGTGATCGCGAGGGCGCGCGGATCGCCGTCGGCGCCGAAGGTCACGCGGTACGACAGATCGCCGACGCGTTTGACCGCCACCCGCTTCCAGCCCTTGGGGAGGGCGATCGAGAACCCCTCCGGCGCGGTGTAGCGCTGGAAGCCCGCAGGCAGCGCGGAGGCCGAGGCGGAGGGCGGGGCAGAGGGCTTTGACGACGTTGTCGGCGAAGGTGAGGGCGAGGGTGAGGGCGAGGGCGAGGGGGAACGGGAAGCGGTGGGTGTGGGAGACGCGGACGGCGGGGTGTTCTTGCCTTCGGTGCGGTTGTCGGGCGTGGAGGCGGGCGTGGAGGCGGTCTGCCGGGGGGCGGCGCCCGTCGAGGACGTGCCGGTGCCGGGGAGTTGATGGGTGACGGCCAGCGCGGCGACCGCGACGGTGACGACGGACAGTGCGGTGCCGAAGGCCATGGTGCGTCTGCTCCAGCCCGGCACGGCGTGGACGGCGGCGGTGTAGACGCCGCGCAACCGCGGCCGGGGCACCGTCTGCGTGACGGTGTCGGGGGCCTCGGTCAGTACCCGGGTGAGGGAATCACGGACGACCTGGCGGTTCAGCCGCTCCCGGGAGTCCTTGCGCAGCAGTCCCTGCACGGTCCGGGTGAGCGGCCCGGCATGGACCGGTGTGCGCAGCGGCAGCCGGTCCACGCCCTTCAGCGTGGTCTCGGGCCGGTCCCGGTCCCGGAAGGGCGGCCGTCCCTCGACCATGGTGTACAGCATCGCGCCGAGCGCCCACAGGTCGGCCGTCGGCCCGATGCGGTCGTCGCGGGCCTGCTCGGGGGAGGCGTACGAGGGAGCGGTGAGCCTCGGCGCCAGGGTCGCGCCGGCCAGGCCGAACCCGGTGACCACGAGCGAGCCCCGGTCCGTGACGAACACCTGGCCGGGGCTGAGCTCCCCGTGGGTGATGCCCTCGCCGTGCGCCACGTCCAGCACGTCCAGCAGTTCCAGGCCGATCCGGGCGGCCCGGATGTAGTTGAACGTGCCCTGCTGGGCGAGGAGTTCACCCAGGGGCGTGCCGTCGATCCACTCGGTGACGACCCAGAGGACGCCGTTCTCCGCCACGGCGTCGACGACCGTGGCGATCGAGCCGGGACACAGCAGTCCCATGGTCTCGGACATGCGGATGACGCGCGCGGTCGCCCGGGGTGACACCTCGCCCTCGGGGTCGTCGGGCAACCGTATCTCGGTGAGCAGATAGGGCCGTCCGGCGCCGTCGACCGCCTTGCCGTACCAGCAGACGCGGTTCGTCTCGCGATGGACGACGTCGACGAGCCGGTACTTTCCCGCCACCAGCTCGTGTGTGAAGACATGCGCCTTGACCATGGTCATCCCTCGTCGAACCCTGGCTCTCACCTTTCACAGAGAGGTACGCGGGGTGCGACGCTATGTGTTCAAAAAAACTGCAACTCATGGGCCGCTGAAGCTGATTGTTCACCTCAAGTTGGCCCGGTCCGGAGAAGTCACCGCGGGGACAGGGGAGTCAGCGCAGCCCGAAGTGTTCCGTCCAGCCGATGACATCACCGGTCGTTGCGTTTCCCCCGCACACCACCAGCCCGAGCCGGGCCCCCTCACCGACCCGCGCGAGCACCCGGCGTGCCGCCGGCAGCAGACAGCCGGCGGCGGGCTCGGCCCACACCTTGGCGTGGTCGGCGAGGTCGAGGGTGCCCTGCACCGCCTCCCGGTCCGACACCACGAGCACCTCGTCGACCGACGCCGCCACATGGTCGTACGTCAGCTGTGACACGGACGGCGCGCTCAGCGTGGACACGATCGACGACAGGGCCACCGGCACCGGCCCGCCGGCCGCCAGCGCCTGGGACATGGCCGTGGCGCCCTCGGTCTCCACGCCCCAGATCCGCAGCCCCGGCCGCCTGGCCCGCAGCGCCGCCGCCACGCCGGCGATCAGCCCGCCGCCCCCGATGCTGACCAGGACGTCGGTGAGTTCTCCGGCGTCGGCGGCGAACTCCAGTCCCACCGTGCCCTGTCCGGCGATCACCACCGGGTCGTCGAAGGGGTGCACCGGTGTCAGCCCCTCCTCCCGCAGCCGCGCCGCCAGCGCGAACGCCCCGGCCATGTCGTCGGTCAACCGGAGGGAGGCCCCGGCGCCCTCGGCGATCTCGACCGCACGGGCGGGCGCGGAGCGCGGCATGACCACCGTGGCCTTCACATCGAGGGCGGCGGCCATGACCGCGAGGGCGATCCCGTGGTTGCCGCCGCTGACCGCCACCACACCGGCGGCCCGCTCCGAGGCGCTCAGCGACAGCAGCTTGGCCGTGGCGCCGCGGGCCTTGAACGACCCGGTGCGCTGCAGCAGTTCGAGCTTGACCGTGACCGGGGCGCCGAGCAGCGCGGTCAGGCCCGGACTGGGCACCGTCGGGGTGCGTACGACATACCCGGCGATACGCTCGGCCGCGGCTTCGATCTCCGGCATCCCGATCACAGCGGTCACCCTTCCGGCGCGGGGCGACGGTCCGCACCCCCAGCACCCTTACCCGGGACCCGGCCAAGGTCAACTCGGTTCCGGCGGGGCCGACGCCCGGCCGGGTCCGCGAGCCGACCTCGCGAGGTCCCGGGGCCTCAGTGCTGCTGGGCCTTCTGCGGGGTCGCCTCGCTCGGCCGTACGACCACATGGCCCTCGCCCTGCAGCATCAGCTGCACGGCCTCTCCCGAGCCGCCGCGCAGCATCGAGCCGATGGACTGCGAGCGGTGCAGCGAGGTCCCCAGACCGGTCGTCCAGCCGACGACCGCGTCCGTGTCGACGTACACCGGATACTGCGGTGAGACCGGTATGACCAGCGGGTTCCCCTCGCAGACCAGGCCCAGTCGGCCCTGTCCGGTGAAGACACTGTTGAACAGGCCGCCGCCGGCGATGCCCGCGCCCTTCACCGTGGCGATGCGGTACGACAACGAGGCGTCGAAACACAGGACGTTGCGGCCGTTGACGGTGAACTCGTCGCCGGGGTCGACCTCGACGATGAAGCAGTTCTGCGCCTCGTGCGCGAACCAGGCCTCGCCCTGTCCGCGGACCGTCATGAGGGGCAGCCCCTCACCGGTGACCGCGCGCTTGAGCATGCCGCCGACGCCCTGGCCCTTGCGTTCGAACTGGAGGTTGCCGCGGTAGGCGATCATCGCGCCCTGGCGGGCGAGCATCTCGCCGTTGACCGCGTACTTGATGCACTTGGCGTTCTCGACGGTCATCCCGGGCGCGGCGGCGGGCTGGACCATGTGCTCACTGGAAAAGAGGGAACCCTTCATGCGGGCATCCTGTCCCGGAGGAATCCGTTCCGCCAAGATCACGGCGCGGTGGGGATTTCGGGGGCTGCTGCCGTGGGGGTGAGGCCGGCCGGTTCAGCCACCGAACAGCTGGGTCCAGTACGTGCCCGCCGGGCCGCCGCCCGCGAAGCCGATGCCGATGTGGGTGAAGTCGGGCTTGAGGATGTTGGCGCGGTGGCCGGGGCTGTTCATCCAGCCGTCCACGACCTCGGCGGGGGAGCGCTGACCGCAGGCTATGTTCTCGCCGATCGAACGGTGTCGCGCGCCCGCGGCGGCCGCCCGGTCCCAGGGCTGGGTGCCCTCGGGAGAGGTGTGGGAGTAGAAGGCGCGGACCGCCATGTCCGTGCTGTACGCCTGGGCCGCGGTGGTCAACCGCGGGTCGGTGGCGAGAGGACGCAGACCGGCCCTGGCCCGCTCCCCGTTGGTGAGGTCGACGACCTCGGCGGCGGTGCGGGACAGGTCGGCGGGGGTGAGGGGCCTCGCCCACAGGACCGTCCAGTAGGTGCCGCCTCCGGCGCGGGCCCGGGCCGGGCCGACGTGGGTGAAGGCCGGGTCCTGGAGGGTGCCTCGGGCCTGCCCGGTGCGCAGGCAGTAGTCGACGAACTCGGCGGTCGTGCGCGGGCCGGAGACCAGGTGCTCGGCGGGCGAGCCTGAGCGGTGACCGGCTCACCGTACGCCTCGCCTCCACCTGCGCCACCGGCTGCGCACTCCAGCTCCGCCTCGACAGCCCGCGGGGACCGGTGGCCGGGACCCTTCCCGTGCGCGCCACCGGTTCCGCGGACACCTGGCAGGAGCAGTCCGTCACGCTGTCGCGCCGGCCGGCCGGCGTCCACACCCTCTACCTCGTCGTGAAGGGAGGCGCCCGGGTGGCGAGCCTGGACTGGCTGAAAGTCGGGTCGGACTAGTCACGGATCACCCCGGGGGCGAGGTCCTCGTGGCGCTCGATGACCGTGATGCCGCGCAGCCGCTTCGCGGACTTGCCGCAGAACGCGGACTCCAGCGTGCCGAGCATCGTGTTGAGCACCGCGCCGTTGTTCGACGTGTTGGCGACGGCCGCGAGGCTGCGACGGCCGTCCTTGGTCGCGAAGGCGTACGTGTAGTAGCCCTGCACGGCGCCGGTGTGGCCGTAGACCGAGATCCCGCACGACAGGTCGCGGCGCCGCAGTCCGAGACCGTAGGCCTGGGTGCTGTTCACCGGGAGCATGTGTTCCATCTGCCGCAGCTGCGCGGCCGAGGTGAGCCGGCCGCGCAGCAGCGCGGACAGGAACGTGTCGAGGTCCCGTGTGCTGGAGATGATCGCGCCGGCGCTCTGCGCCCAGGAGACGGTCTGCTCGGTCGCGTCGACCAGGGCGGCCCCCGCCCTGTCCGGGGTGAGATAGCCGTCGGCGTGACGGCCCGGGATCTGCTTGCGCGGGTGCACATAGAACGTGTCGCGCAGCTTCAGCGGCTTGATGACGCGGTTCTCGTACTCGGTGCGCACGGAGTGACCGGTCAGCTTCTCGATGAGCATGCCGGCGACGACGAAGTTGGTGTTCGAGTACGAGTACGCGGCGCCCGGGCTGTTGGTGGGGGCGTGCCGCAGCGAGCGGTCCACGAGCTGGCGGTAGGTGAAGACCTTGGAGCGGACGGCCTCGAAGCCGGAGACGGAGCTCGCGAACATGTCGTTGGTGTAGTCGTACAGGCCGCTGCGGTGGCCCAGCACCTGCCGCACCGTGATCCGGCGGTCGGGCAGCAGACCGGGCAGGTAGTGGTCGACGGAGGCGTCCAGGTCGAGCTTCTTCTCGTCCACCAGCTGGAGCAGCACCACCGCGGAGAAGACCTTGGTGACGCTGCCGATGCGGAACCGGTCGGCGTTGCTGATGGCCCGTCCGGTGCCGCGGTCCGCCACGCCGACGGCCGCCGTGCGGACCGTGCCGTTGTCGTCGACACGGGCGATCGCCCCGGGCGCTCCCTGCCTCACCGCGCTGCGCAGCACGCCGGTGACGCCCGTGAGGTCGGGCCGGGGGAGCGTGGCGGTCGGCGCGGCGTGCGCGGGTACCGCGAGGAGGCAGAGCACTGCAGTGCCCAAGGCCGTTCCCCTGGATGCGAGATGGGTCACATTCACGCGAGGCAACCTTCTTCCGTCTCGTCACATCTCCACGACTGGCGCACAGTTGGTGATCCCTTGATCACCCTGTGGGATTGGTTTGCAAAGTATTGCCATATATCGCATCGAAAGCGATCATTTGAGCTTTACATGCGCATGACTCATCCGAAAGGGTTGCACACCGGGGCCCGACCAGCCCCCATGGCGCCCAACAGCGCCATGCCTCAAGGCGGTTGGTGATCCCGGCCGTCTCACGGGGAAAGGAACCCTCACTCGTGCGTAGACCGCACATACGCAGCCTGGCGATAGCCGTGGCCGTCGTGACGGCCGCCACAGGCCTCGCGGACACCGCCTTCGCGGGCCAGGACACGACGACCCACGCG
>Ga0182008_10001101_pt1 | contig 18631 bp, 13 predicted proteins | sample Sormic07211129_1_FD_120482 | JGI IMG/M metagenome (GOLD analysis project Ga0182008, IMG submission 120482) | Rhizosphere microbial communities from Sorghum bicolor, Mead, Nebraska, USA - 072115-129_1 metaG | ecosystem: Host-associated > Plants > Roots > Rhizosphere | place: USA: Nebraska...
CGCGGTTGTGGGAGCCCCGCGGTTGTGGGAGCCGCGGTTGTGGGAGCCGCTTCAGCGGCGATGGGTGCTTGCGGCAAGCTGGCCCGCTGCCGCGGGATCGCCGCTGAAGCGGCTCCCACAAAATGTAGCGGCTCCCACAAAAGAATCGGCTCCTGCAAATAGCCGGTCAGCGCTTGTCGAAAGAGGGCGGGGCATCCTCGGGCTTTGTCGCCCATGAGGTGTTCGGCTTGTCCGACAGGTCGAATTCCAGCTTGCCGCCCTTCAGCGCGAACGACTCCGGGAGCCATGCACGGGTGGTCGCTTTGCCATTCACTTTGAGCGCGGTGACATACGGTTTGCCCATGCCTGCGTTCGGTGCCTCGATCGTCACGTCGCCATGCTCACGATGAACGACGGCACGGGTGAACAGCGGGCTGCCTATCACCATTTCCGCACGGCCTGGAATCGACGGATACACGCCGAGCGCGGCGAACACATACCAGGAGGACATCTCGCCGAGATCGTCGTTGCCAGGAATGCCATTGGGCGCGTTGAGCCAGATCGTGTCGAGCACGCGGCGGACGAGTTCCTGCGTCTTCCACGGTTGCCCGGCGTAGTTGTAGAGCCAGGGCGTGCCGATGGACGGCTCGTTGTCCAACTCGGCGTGCAGTGGCCCCGACTTGGTCACGGCGAAGCTGCCGTCGGGCTGGTAGAAAAAGGCGTCGAGCGGCTTGCGCGCCTTGTCCCGGCCACCCATGGCGTCGAACAGGCCACCGACGTTGAAGGGCACCATCCACACGTACTGCGCGGCGCTGCCTTCGACGAAGCCGTCTTCCGTGGACGGTGTGAACGCGTGCGGAGCTTCCTTGTCGTCGTCCTTCACCAGTGCCCAACTGCCATCGGCGTTGCGGTTGCGAATGTAGCCGCCTTCCGGTGTCGCCTTCGGATCGAACAGGTTGCGCCAGTACTGCGCGCGTTCGAGGAAGCGGGCGGCGGTGGCGGTGTCGCCGAGGCGCCCGGCGAGCGCGCTGATGCCGAATTCGGCGGCGACGGTTTCCAGCGTATCGGCGGCAGGTCCCCAGGCGGGTGCGCCGACCGGGATGTAGTGCAGCTTCAACCAGGCATCGAGCCCGGGGCGTTGGCCCACGCACTCGACTTCGCAGCCGTCGTGCGAGGTATCGAGAGCGGTCGGGTTGTCAGCGGCGTGCACCAGTGAAACGAGTGCGCCCTTGACGTCGAAGTCGCGTGCGCCAAAGGCGTACATGCCCGCGATCGCCGCGGCGGACGGATCGCCGTTCATCACATGCGTGCCGCCGTTGTTGTGCGTCCAGCGATCCCACACGCCGTTATTCTGCCGCGCCTGGTTATAGAGGCTCTGCGCGATGTCGCTCGCGGTCTTCGGTTCCAGCCACGCCACCAGCGGCAACTGCGAGCGGTAGACATCCCAGCCGGAGAAGTTGGCGTACTGCGCCTTCTGGCTGCCGGTGACGCGATGCACCGCGTTGTCGAAGCCGCGGTACTCGCCGTTGACGTCGCTGAAGACATTGGGATGCATCAGTGCGTGATACAGCGCGGTGTAGAACACCGTGCGCTGGTCCGGCGTACCGCCTTCGATGTCGATATGCGAGAGCCGGGCGTTCCAGGCGTCGGCGGCCTTGTCGCGCAGGGTTTCGAAGGTGGTGCCCCTCGGATTCTCCGCATCGAGGTTGGCCTGCGCGTTGGCGAGGCTGACGTAGGAGATGCCGACGCGAACGTTCACCGCGCCGGTTCCCTTGGCGAACCCGACCCATGCGCCGGAGCCCTTGCCCGTTGCCGGGAACCCCTTTTCGCCGTAGCCGGTACCGCCTTCCGCGTGCATGCCACCCTTCTGCACGCCCGTATCTTGCCAGGTGCCGGTGGAGGCGAACGGCTGGTCGAATTCGGCGACGAAGTAGAGCGTGTAGTAGCTGCGCCGGTCGGCCTCGTTGATGTAGCCACAGAAGTTGCCGCTGGTCACTTCGCCCGTGACGCGCGTTGCGGCCTTGTCGACGGTGACGCTCGCCTTCTCGGAGCCGGCTTCGGAATCGGAGGCGCGTACCAGTACGTTCGCCGGCTTGCCGGCGGGGAAGGCGAAGCGCGCCGCGCCCGAATGCAGCGCGGCGGTCAGGTCCACGGCGACGCCGTTATCGAGCGCCACATGGTAGTGGCCGGCCTTCGCCGTTTCGTTCGCGTGCGAGAACTTCGATGCGTACGCATGGCGGAAGTCCGTCGACGGGGACACGGTGATCTCGTCCGTCACCGGCATGATCGGTACGTCGCCCGAGCCACCCGCGCAACCCCAGCCTTCGACATTGGTGAGGCTGAAGCCACGGATGGCATCGGCGCGATATTCGTAGCCGCCGGGTGCCGCGATGGGCGCCTTCTTTCCCGGCAGGGGCGAGGCTTCCGGACTGAACTGCAGCATGCCGAACGGAACCACCGCACCCGGGAAGACATTCCCTCCGTTCGTGGTGCCGATCAGCGGGTTCACCAGGGCGGCTGGCCCGGAAGCGGCGCCGGCCAAGGCGGGCACAAGGGCGGCGGCGAGGACGATCGGACGAAAGGCGCGCAAGGGAGGACCTCCGTGAAGCCGGGATTTATCTCGATTGAAATCGCTCGGCGGCACGGTTGTCCCGTGCCAACGGTCATGCTTCGAGGCGATTTACCAGAGGATGCCGTCGACCGGCTTCACCGGTTCCAGGCCATGCGCTTCGCCGAGGGAGTCGCGCAGGTCGATCTCGATGCCCCGGGTGAGGGTCGTCAGCGGCACGTCGTCTTCGAGGTTCTCGAAGGGGTTCTGCATGTCGTTGCCGATCTGCAGGAGGGCCAGGAACAGGAAGCCGGCGACGGTGGAACCGAGCGGCGTATACAGGCCCAGTGTCTCGACCAGCCCCAGCGGAAGGAGCAGGCAGAATCCGTGCGTGAAGATGGCTGGATACGTGGCGTACTGCTGCGGCAACGGCGTGTTCTTGATCCGTTCCATGCCGCCTTGCGCATTGGAAATATCGGACAAGGTGCGTGCGATGGCCGCGAGCAGGATGGGCTCGGGACGCGCTTCGCCGATCAATGCCGCGGTGCGTGCGTGGATGGCGTTCGGTACGTTCGCGACGCCGCGCAACGCGGCGATTTCCTCGGCCGGAAGACGTGCGCCCAGTTCATCCCATGGGGCTTGCCGGCGCAGGTGCAGGCGCAGCGCGTGCACATAGGCGATCTGCCGGTGCACCACGGTCTCGGCGGCCGTCCGGTCGGCAAGCAGCGTGACCGCCTCGCGGCCCAGTGTCCGCGAGGCATTGACCATCGCACCCCAGAGCGTCCGCGCCTCCCACCAGCGCGCATAGGCGGTGGTGTTGCGGAAGCTGAGGTAGACCGCCACGGCGGAACCGAGGAGGGTGAGGGGCAGGGCGGGGAATTCCGCCGTCCAGCGAGGGTGCATGAAATACCACAGGGCGGTGACTGCGATATCCCAGGCCAGCAGCCAGATGAGCGGCCGTCCGACGTAACGCAGGATGTGCCCGAGATGGGCCCGCCCCGGGAGGATCACGCGCCGTGCTCTCGCTTGATCGCTTCGGACAGGGGGAGGAAGCGGTTGGCCGCCTCGTCGAGTATCGAGATGGTGCCGTCGCCGATGTCGTAGACCCAGCCTTGCAGCGTGATCGCATCGTTGGCCATGGCAGCGGCCACTGCCGGGTGCGTGCGCACGTGGGTGAGCTGCAGGCGCACGTTTTCCTCGATCAGCGCCAGCATGGCGTCGGCGCCTTCGAGCTTGCGCGCGAAGACGGCGCTCTTGGCCGCCTGCGCATTGCGCAGCCATGCCTCGACCGTGGGCAGGTCCTTCGTGGATTCCGGGTTGAGCAGGCCCTTCATGGCGCCGCAATCGGTGTGGCCGCAAATCACGATGTGGCGCACGCCGAGCACCATCACGGCGAATTCGACCACGGCGGACACGCCACCGAGCATCTCGCCATAACCGGGCACGATGTTGCCGATGTTGCGGCAGACGAAGAGTTCGCCGGGCTGGGTCTGGGTGATCATCTCCGGCACCACGCGGGAATCGGCGCAGGTGATGAACAGGGTATGCGGGCTCTGGCCTTCGGCCAGTTCGTCGAACAAGTGCTGTCGTTCGGGGAAGACCTTGTGGCTGAAGTCCTCGACACCCCTCAGCAGGCCTAGCAGGCTATCGTCGCGCGGCGTTTCCTGGGTCATGTGTTCACCTTGGAAGATCGCGCCGCCCGAACCGGGCGGCGCCAGGAGCGCAGTTTAGGGCAAAGCCGGCTCCCCAAGGAGGCGGTTTCACGCCTCCACGTCTTCCTTGTACGCGTCGATCGGGATGCAGGCGCACATCACGTTCTTGTCACCATAGACGTTGTCCACGCGCGACACCGGCGGCCAGTACTTCGACAGCTTCAGCGACGGCAGCGGGAAGGCCGCAAGTTCCCGCGGATAGGCGTGGGTCCACTCGCTGCCCGTGACCATGGTGGCCGTGTGCGGGGCGTTGCGCAGGGGATTGTCCTCGCGGTCCAGGCGCCCGTCCTCCACCGCGCGGATCTCGTCGCGGATCTGGATCATGGCGTCGATGAAGCGGTCGAGCTCGTGCTGCGATTCGCTTTCGGTCGGCTCCACCATCAAGGTGCCGGCCACCGGGAAGCTCAGGGTCGGGGCATGGAAACCGAAGTCGATCAGGCGCTTGGCGACGTCTTCCGCACCGACGCCGGTGGCGTCCTTGAGCGGGCGTAGGTCGAGGATGCACTCGTGCGCCACCAGGCCGTTGCGGCCCGTGTACAGCGTCTTGAAGTGCGGCGCGAGGCGCTTGGCGATGTAGTTGGCGTTGAGCAGGGCCACCTGGGTCGCCTTGCGCAGGCCTTCCGTGCCCATCAGCGTGATGTACATCCAGGAGATCGGAAGGATCGACGCGGAACCGAACGTGGCCGCGCTGACCATGCCGACATCGCCCTCGCCACCGAAGGCGCGCGGCAGGAAGGGGGCGAGATGCGACTTGACCGCGCACGGGCCGACGCCCGGGCCGCCACCGCCGTGGGGGATGCAGAAGGTCTTGTGCAGGTTGAGGTGCGAGACGTCCGAACCCCACTTGCCCGGCTTGGCCACGCCGACCAGGGCATTCATGTTGGCGCCGTCGGTGTAGACCTGGCCCCCATGCTTGTGCACGGCTTCGCAGATGGCGACCACGTCTTCCTCGAACACGCCGTGCGTGGAGGGGTAGGTGATCATGATCGCGGCGAGGCGGTCGGCGTACTTCTCGGCCTTCTCGCGGATGTCGTCGACGTCGACGTTGCCGTTCGCGTCGCAGCGGGTGACCACGACGGTCATGCCGCACATCTGGGCCGACGCCGGATTGGTGCCGTGCGCCGATTCCGGAATGAGGCAGATGTCGCGATGGCCTTCACCGCGCGAGCGATGGTAGGCGCGGATGGCGAGCAGGCCGGCGTATTCGCCTTGCGCACCGGAGTTCGGCTGCAGGCTGACGGCATCGTAGCCGGTGCACTCCACCAGCATCGCTTCCAGTTCGTCGATCAGCTGCTTGTAGCCCTGCGCCTGGTCGGCCGGGGCCAGCGGATGGATGTTCGCGAACTCGGGCCACGTCACCGGGATCATCTCGGCAGTGGCGTTGAGCTTCATGGTGCACGAGCCCAGCGGGATCATCGTGCGGTCGAGCGCGAGATCCTTGTCGGCCAGGCCACGCAGGTAACGCAGCAGTTCGTGTTCGCTGTGGTGCGTATTGAAGACCGGATGCTGGAGGAAGTCGACGTCACGCAGCAGGGCCTTCGGCAGGGCGTCGTGGACTTCGGCGTCGAGCGCGTCGATGTCGCCGAGGCTGGCGCCGAAGACACCGGCGAGCGCGACGACATCGGCACGCGTGGTGGTCTCGTCGAGGCTGATGCCGACGCTCGACGCGTCGATGGCGCGCAGGTTGATGCCCGCGGCCGCGGCCTTCGCGTGGATCGCCTTGGCGTCCACGCCGGTGATGTGCAGCGTGTCGAAGAAGTCGTCGCCGACGGCGACACCGGCCTTGCGCAGCGCCACCGCGAGGATCGCCGCGAGGCGGTGCGTGCGGCGCGCGATGCGGACCAGGCCCTCCGGACCGTGGTACACGGCGTACATGCTGGCCATCACGGCGAGCAGCACCTGCGCGGTGCAGATGTTGGACGTGGCCTTCTCGCGACGGATGTGCTGCTCGCGCGTCTGCAAGGTGAGACGGTAGGCCGGCTTGCCCTCGGTATCCACGGAGACGCCGATCAGGCGGCCCGGCATCGAGCGCTTATAGGCGTCGCGGCAGGCGAGGTAGGCCGCGTGCGGGCCACCAAAGCCATAGGGCACGCCGAAGCGCTGCGTGTTGCCCACCACGATGTCCGCGCCCCAGCTGCCCGGCGCGGCGATCAGGGTGAGCGCGAGCAGGTCGGTGGCGACGCAGACGACGCCGCCACGCGCGTGCGTCGCGTCGGCCAGGGCCTTGTAGTCGTTGATGCGGCCGAAGGTGTTCGGGTACTGCAGCAGCACGCCGAAGCTGTCCACCGTGGCGCCTTCGCTGTCGTCGCCCACGTGCAGTTCGATGCCGATGCCGTCGGCACGGGTGCGCAGCACTTCGAGCGTCTGCGGATGCACGTTCCTGGACACGAAGAACACGTTCGACTTCGACTTGGCCGAGCGCTTGGCCAGCGCCATGGCCTCGGCCGCGGCGGTGCCTTCGTCGAGCAGGGACGCGTTCGAGATGTCCATGCCGGTGAGGTCGGCGACCATCGTCTGGAAGTTGATCAGGGCCTCCATGCGGCCCTGCGAGATTTCCGCCTGGTACGGCGTGTACGCCGTGTACCACGCCGGGTTCTCCAGCACGTTGCGCAGGATCACGTTCGGCGTGAGCGTGCCGTAGTAGCCCTGGCCGATGAAGCTGCGGAAGACGGTGTTGCGGTCGGCGATCGCGCGGATCTTCGCCAGCGCCTCTTCCTCGGTGACCGCGGCGGGCAGGGCGAGCGGAGCGGGAGATTTGATCGAGCCGGGGACGATGGCGTCGGTGAGCGTGTCGAGCGTGTCGTGGCCGACCACGCGCAGCATCTCGGCGATCTCGGTGTCGTTGGGGCCGATGTGGCGCTCGATGAAGGCGCCGTGGTTCTCGAGGTCGCGCAGCGAAGGAGAGGTTTTATGGCTCATGGGCTTGGAGGCATCCGAAATAACGCGCCGTGCCGGCACGTGGGGCGCCCCTCTGTCCTTTTGCCTGAGAGTTTGGAGGCGGAAGCCTCTTGCACCTTCGGCGCCGGATCGAACCGGTCTCTCCAGAGTGATGACCGCGCGGTGGTTTTGGGGCCTGAGCGATTACGGGCGTTGCGCCTTCGGCAGCGGGTCCTTCCGCTTCTCCCACCGTGCATTACCTGGCCGATTATACAGGGGTGGAGGGCCGGAAGAGGGGCTGCCGTGGATGAGGCCGGGAGAAAACGGGCAGGCATCCCGGGCCGGCGTAGGCGGTGCCCGGTGTTCCTGTCGGTTTCGGCGGCGATTCGCACGGAAGTGCCTGCCGTCGCGGCGTAGCCGTGTCGCTATCTTCGCTCATCGTGGAGACAACGGTGGGTAAGTGCGCGTTTCGTCCTGTTGGTCGGGTGGCCTGGAGTGAGAATGCTCTCACTGGACGGCCGCCAGACGGGACTAACGTCGAAACCGGACTACGCACAAGGAGGTCCCCCATGAGAATCCCCACTCTTGCTATCCGTTCCCTCACGCTGGCCATCGGTTTCGGCCTGGCGTTTCCCTCGGTCGCATCCGACCTGACGAAGGTCTCGAACCGGCTTGCCACCTCCGCCACCAAGGACACGGGCGGAAGTGTCGCCTTGTCACCGCCAGCCACGTTGCTGGTTTTCGGTTCGCCAGCAGGCCCTTCGCGGCCGGACAACCGGGGCGCGGCGACGATGTCCGCCGCCGGCCTTCTACCGGACGATATCGACTGGTTGTCGTCCCTGCCGCCCGGCGACGTCCTGGCCATCCTGGGCACGGATGTCCTTCCACTCGCCGGGGACCAGGCCGCGTCGTTGAAGCGGTTGTTCGATGCTGGCGTCCCCGTCCTGTTGCAGCGCGACGAGCAGGCGCCAGCGACTCCTTCCCTGGTCACGCCGCTGTTCGGTATCGCACCGACCGGCGGTGACGCCTTGTTCCGCCGGAACGCGGATGGAGGGGTGGAGGTATTCGCCGCGCCGGAAGGGCAGGTGGCGGACGTGGCGGATCTTCTGTCGGCGATGATGACCCCTGTGTCGCAACGGCCCGATCCGGTCGAGGGCGGACAGTACCGCTTGTCGGCGTTGGACGCGGTCGAGGGTGCGGCGGTACTGCCCGCGCGACATTTCGACGTCAACTTCGTCGATTCCTCGGGCGAGATACTGGGCGTGACCGGCATCGACGTGATGCGTAGCCGTACCCGCTCGACCGATGCCAAGCTCGTCACCCTCACATCGAAGGTTTCGATCAAGCCGAAACGCGCGGGTATCGTCGATGGCGGCCGGACTGGGAAGAACCTGTGGGGGGCCTACCTGCCGTTGAAATACCGCCTTCAGCACAGCTTGGTCATGGATGGTGCCACGCCGACCTACATGGATCATTTTCCCGTGACGGACGGCCGCACCGAATACACGCAGGTCGACACGGAAAGTCGCGGTTTCACCGTCGGCGGTTCCACCGGCACGGAGCTGAGTTCGACAGGCAAGCCCGATGACGTGCTCGCTTCGAAGGTCCCGTTCAACCTTTCCTTCGGTTATGAGCACAAGTGGCAAACGAGCCTCAGCATGACGTTTCACGATTACTCGATGCTGGCCGCTCCCAGTGGACCCGGGTCGGTGTCATGGGAAGCCTTGATCGCGCCAAAATTGGAGAATGTCCTCATCAAGCGTTGGGGTGCCGGCATGCCCCAGCTGACCGAGGAAAAGATGACGCCCATGATGCGTGCGGCGGCCTTCAACACGCTATCGGAATGGAAGCTCCCCGGCGACTACGAGGGCATGGCCAAGGTGACCGTCTCCGGAGGCTACGACCTCGACCGGAAAGAGTGGTGGTGGCAGCGTACCGATATCCGCCACGAGAAGGGTGTGGATACACGGTCCGTGCTCGCCGACTTCGTGCTGGACATGTCCGATCCGTACCTTTCCGCGGAGATCACGGTACTGATCCGCAGTGGCACCGGTTCGGGTGCTTGCCTGCGCGACAACCAGGGTAGCGTGGACCTGGCCACCTGCAACGCGGCCGACCGGCGACAGATGTGGGGATTGGATGCGTCCAGCCGCTACGTCAACCGGGGCTCGCTCCGCTGCCTGTCCGTACAGCCCACCACCCGGAGCGTGATCACGGATACCTGCGAAAACATCACCTACGAAAAGCAATGGCAATGGCGGGCCGATCGCCTCCACTCGCTGGTGGACCACGGCAACTACCGTCTCTATGTCGAAGGCGGTGCGGTGCGTTATCACGCACCGGCGGGACGCTTCCAGGATTATCCGGTGAATCCTTATGGTTCTCCCCTCGAACCGTGGACGAACTATCCCAATTCACCGCGTCCGGGCATCGATGTCCAGCCTGCGCCGCTGGGCAGTCGACCGGTGGAAATCGGTCCGGAATGGGCTTCGTTCGTAAGGGTCAGCGACGACCAGCGCTGGCGCGTCGAAGTGCTTCGGCAGGGGCTGTAGAGGCGAAAGCCGTCCGGCGGCGGGGAATTCCCCGCCGCTTGCGCGAACGGACCCCGCCGCCACAGGTTTCGCCAATCGGCGGGGCGGGAGGCCGCGCTAGGCTGAGGGGGTTCGCGCTTCGAAGAGGTCCGGACCATGAACAGGAAAGTCGCCATCGTCACGGGGGCCTCGCAAGGCATCGGTGCCGGCATCGTGAATGCCTATCGCGGCCTCGGTTACGCGGTGATCGCGAATTCCCGGAACATCCGGCCATCCGACCGGGAAGAGGTGGTCACGGTCGCCGGCGATATAGGCGACCGCAACGTGGCGGCCGAAGTCGCCACGACGGCGGTCGAGCGTTTCGGCCGCATCGACACGCTCGTCAACAACGCGGGCATCTTCGTCGGCAAGCCCTTCATCGAATACACGGAAGAAGACTTCCGCCAGACCGTCGACGTGAACCTGGGCGGCTTTTTCCACGTCACCCAGTTCGTCGCCCAGCAGATGCTCATGCAGGGTTACGGGCACATCGTCCAGATCACCACCACCCTGGTCGACCAGCCGTTGGTCGAAGTCGCGGCCGGGCTCGCCTCGCTGACGAAAGGCGGGCTGGACGCGATCACGCGTTCGCTGGCTATCGAGTACGCGAAGAAGGGCGTGCGTGTGAATGCCGTCGCGCCGGGTGTCGTCCGCACGCCCATGCATGCACCGGAAACACTGGATTTCCTCGCGGGACTCCACCCAATGGGGCGCCTCGGCGAGATCGAGGACGTCGTCGAGGCTATCCTCTATCTCGAACGCGCGCACTTCGTGACGGGAGAAACCCTGCACGTCGATGGCGGACAGCATGCCGGGCACTGGTAGGAGGGAAAACGATGCCGATCGTAACGATCCAGGTGACACGCGAGGGTACGGCGCCGGGCGCCACGAGCACGACGCCCGAACAGAAGGCGGCCCTCATCGAAGGCGTCAGCCGGCTTCTGCTCGAGGTGATGGGCAAGCCGATGGATAGCACCTTCGTCATCATCGAAGAGGTCGAACTGGAGAACTGGGGTTGGCATGGACTGCCGGTCACGGAGTTGCGGCGACGACGCGGGGCCTCGTCAGGTGACGTGGAGCCGCCTGCCGATGCGGGCAAGCGAGGCACATCATGAAAGCGGCGTGGATCACCAACCCCCGAAGCGGCGACCTTTCGGTCAGCGTGGGCGACACGGATGCACCGGTGCCGCAGGACGATCGCATCGTGGTCGACGTGGAAGCGGTGGGCCTCACGTTCGCGGAGCCGACGTGGGCGACGAACGGAACGCTTCCCCTGCCTGACGGGTCGCAGCGTGCATCACCCGTCATCATCGGTCACGAATTCGCCGGCCGCGTCGCTGTCGCCGGATCGGCCACATCCGGTTTTTCGACGGGAGACAGGGTGGTGGGCCTGATCGACTTCTGGCGAAACGGCGCGGCGGCGGAACAGGCCAGCGTGCTGCCCGATGAAATGACACACCTGCCCGACAACGTGAGCGCCGTCGATGCGTGCACGCTTCCCATCGGCGCGCTGACGGCATGGCAGGCGCTGTTCGACTTCGCCCGTTTGAAGAAAGGCGAAACGGTACTCATCCATGGTGGTGCGGGGGCGGTGGGTACGTTCGCGATCCAGATAGCGAAGGACGCCGGTGCGCGCGTGGTCGCCACCGCGCGCGGCCACGACGCCGTGGCACTTTGCAGGAAGCTTGGTGCCGACCATGCGATCGATACGGCGTCGGAACGTTTCGAGGATGTCGCGGGGCCGGTGGATGTCGTATTCGACACGGTGGGTCATGACTTGCTCGAACGGAGCTGGTCGTTCCTCGGCCGGGGCGGCCGGCTGGTCACGATCTCCGGCGAGGCGGAAGACGCGCCATCGCCGGAACGCGCCGCGGCCCTGGGGATCGAGGCTCACTGGTTCATCGTCAAACCCGATCCGGCGCAGTTGGCCGAGATCGTCGCGCGGGTGGCCGATGGCCGCATCGCCGTGCAGATCGATCGCACCTATCCGTTATCCGATGCGCGCAAGGCGTTCGAGGAAGCGGAAAGCCGTGCGCGGCGCGGCAAGACCGTGCTTTTGGTGAGAGAGGCTGCCGGTTCTTGAGAGGCGCCGAAAACAGCTCAATGCCATGGAACTCGCACGGATGATCGGGCATTGCGAGCTTCGGTCACCGATGGTCTACTGCCAGACTACCGCCGCCGATTTCGCGGACCAACTCCATGGGTGTCACGCCATTCGACGATCTCTCGGGAGATCCTCGAGGCCGGTCGTACCGACAGCCGGGCGGGAAACTCCGGTTTGGCAGGAAATCCCGGTTTGCAGGCAGTGCGTTCGAGCACCTGCCGCTATGCGGAAACGGCATGCCATCGAGCTTCCATGAGGCGCTTATGCTTCGCCCAGGCCTTTTCTGCTCGGTGTTTGCCTAGTGGCGCAGGTCTCGCATGACGCGCTCAATCGCCGCGCTACTCAGCCGGGAGTGCAGCAATATCTCTCCCCGCCGGCAGAGCGAGCAATGGTTGCGATACCCCATCAGTTGCGCACCTTCTCGCCGCCGCGCACCATTGCTCCATTGAACAGGATGGGAAGTCCACGCATGGAGAGGTATCCGGCGAAGTGGGTTTGGGTTCGTGGCACGTGCTTGGGGTTTGTCGCTGGGTTCATAGCCTTCACCTTCATTTTTTACCCACCGATTTGCGGGTGGGCCGCCGCCTGGAACGCCGACAAGATCGCGACTTGGCTGTCGGCCGTCGGCACCGTAGGCGCGGTGATCGCAGCTTTGGGACTTGCCCTACTCGATAGCCGGCGTCGTGAGGCCGAGGGTCGAAAGGCAAGGCGCCGGAAGGCGAAGCTCGTTGCCACGGAGTTGCTGAATGCGGTGACAACGCTTCGCGTCGAGCTCGTCTTTGCCCGACGAATATTGGTCTTAGCAAGATCGGCGCCTACGGCGAGCGAAATGATTGATACCGCGCGGAAGACACGTCTTTCGGTCGTGGAAGTCTTTCCTCGTGGCGCAGAACTGGACGATTTGCCCGACGATCTTGCGAACGCGCTCGCTCAGGTTCGAGTGAGTGCTGCGTCTTTCAATTCGGTGCTGGATACCGTGACAGAAGATACCGATCCGCAAATATCGCCAGATACGATCCATCAAGTCCTCGATATGGGTACGTTGCTCGATGGTATCCACAAGCGCCTTCATGAATTGGCGGACGTGTTTGCGAACGTAGGCGCCCGGCTTGACTGGCTCGACTTTCTCGATCGTGGGGACGGGACGCGAATTCAGCACTAGGCAGGCGTATGCGCCGGCCTTGCTACTGTCTAGGATCGCGCGCAGCATCGCCACGGTAAAATGGATGGGGAGGTTATGTATGGCCATTTATTCGTATAAGGGGATTGATGTAATCGCCGATGACAGCTGGGTGCAACTCGTCAAGGGTGGGGAGGTAGTCTATGAGCGTGATTTTTCTGAGGATTTGAAGGCGATACCGCTGGCGGAGCAAGAGAACTTTCTCGTTCGGCAGGGAGCGCTCATCGCAGACGAGTACCTCTACGGCGACCTCGACTCGTCGACCGAACTAGAACCGTGGGAATAACGGATTGCCTGCCGGCTGTCCGACGATCACCATGGCGGCACGCATCAGGATGGGGAGTTCACGCATGACGGGCACCAAATTCGAAGTTCGCTGCACACCGATCGGCACGCCAGGTGGGAAATGGAATGGGCATTACTCGATTTACCTGGCGCCGGCCGGCGTCGATGACGAAGCCATCGTCGAGGGCGTATCTGACTTGTACGACAACGCTGGTGACGCACAACGAGAGGGTCTTCGGGACGCCGAGGATCGCGCGGCTACCATGGACGCCGGCGAGAGCCTCATCGGATCGGACGAGTCCATAGATGGTCTCCCGTGCCGCGTGCTGGTCAGATACAACAGCCATCGCTCGTTCTACATCGACCGCATTCAGCCACACGGCATGGCGCCGCTCATGCACCCGAACTTGCACGAGTTCGCGACCTATGGAGAAGCGCTTGATCGAGCAAAGGAATATGCGCGATCGGAATTTGAGGGCGACTAGGCGCACGCTATGCCTCGCCGTGTAGGCGCATGCAGTCCATCCGGACCTCGGCTTCTTCGGGAGTGCCAAGTGAACCTGTAGTGGCACGGCGAAGGGTTATGATGGACGTCTGGCGCCAAGTGAGTTCTACGTAGCCGGCTTTCACTGCCAAGGCCCGTTTGCTGAGCGCAATGTCGTAGTGGTTCCTGTGCTTCGACGGTGCCTGCCACCAGATGCGTGCGATGCCAATACGATCCATCATGGCATATAGTTCCTCGTCGGTGTCCGCGACCATGTGACACATGACTATTCGGCCGAACCCGCCGGCATGTCGCCCACTTACACGGTCACGGCAGCACCTCCCTCTGGACGACGACCTGGTCATTCTTGGGATAGACCCGCCAATCGTAGATGGTGACGTACAGCTCGCGCGCAGGCGGATCGTCTTCGGTGTAGAGCACCTCGCCGGCTTCGACTCGGGTGACGTAGAAGGTGCGTGAGCGAGCTCAACTAGCGCGAGCCGCAATACAACATCGTCCATACCCAGAAGGCGCCTGTGCTCGTGCACAGGGAGGGTGAATACCACGTCCGGGCCTATCGCTGGGGATCTTGGGCAAAAGATCTGTTGATCGGCGCCCGCATGGCCAACGCGGGTAGAAGGCCTCCTCGGCAGAATCAAGAAGCTGAATAGGGCGTTCTCGAATACCCTGAAGAAGCGATGCCACCTGGTCCCGACCAGCGGTTACTTCGAGTGGAAGGGCGTCTCGCCAAACAAGCAGTAGTACTTCATCCAAGACCCTGCCGACGACCTGCTCATGTTCGCCGGCCTCTGGGAAGGCTGCAGAGAATCGCCCGAGGCCGAACGAGGACACACCTACACGGTGATCACAGGCGAGCCCGCGAAGGTTTCCAGCTATATTCACGACCGACAGTCGCTAATTCTCCCGCCCGACCTCTGGGAGGTATAGGCCGAAGTCACGCCGGCGGATGCCCAGGGCGTGGTGGCCGCGGTGCCGGAGGCGGAACTCGTCTATTATCCCATCCCACGAGCGGTTGGTTCGCCTCGCAACAAGGGGCCGGAGCTCGTTCAGCCAATCTAGGGGTAGGACGCAATGGCGACGAAATCAGGGGGTGGGACGAAGGTTCCGAACAAGGCTCCGGCGAAGCAGGCACCGAAGGGGCCGCCGCCGAAGGATGCGCCCGGCAAGAGACACGGGGGATCAACAGACAGCTTTGGGCCGGGTCGGAAGAAATAGCATGCGTGTCGCCGCCGTCCGCGAGCATTACTACAAGCAGACTGCGAAGGGTGGCGACGTTGCCCGTCAAATTGCCTTTGCGGGCATCGCCGTTGCTTGGATATTCCACATTGCAGACCCGGCACATCCGGCTGTCTTTTCGTTTCCGCCTCTCGTTCTCCTGTCCGTTGTGCTTCTTTGCTCGGGACTCGGCTTCGACCTACTGCAATACGTTGTCTCCTCGGCCATCTGGGGAATTTACGGCCGAGTGAAAGAGAAGCAGTTCCAGCGGGAATGCCTTGACCCAGCTGGCGACAGTGGTGAGTTCGAAGCTCCCATATGGTTCAACTGGCCAGCGATCGCCTTTCTTTGGGCAAAATTTCTCGCGATCGTCGCCGGCATGGCAGTTCTTTGTGTCTACCTATGGGCTTCCCTTCAACGTTAGGCCGCTATCGAGCGGGATTAGCACCTAGGGCGACTATCCACGACGTCTCCGTAGCTGCGTCCACGTTCCTGAGGCCGCGCCCGCGTATCGTCCGCGCGCATGTCCCGCGCCGACCACGCCTCGGTCATCTGGAAGTACTGCGCCCACGGCTATGGAGCCAGGCTTGCGCCGCATGCCTCGGCCTTCGCTCGAGCCCGCATGGTGAGGGGCGTGCCGGGCGTACATTACGAGCTGGTCTAGATCCATGGCCCACGGAAGTGGCGACCGATGCCGATCCACAACATCATGAAGATCGAGGCGTTCGTCGATCGGTGGGCGGCGCACCACCGCGACAGCCTGTGCAGGGCATGCCGCCAAATCCTCGGTAGCTCCTTCGCAACACTCCTATCGTCAATCCTACGCCGTTCGAGGTTGTCCTCACTGCGGCCGGGTGCGGGGCATGCGCGAGCGAACGCTCCCTCGCGCAGATCCGAAGAACGGCGCGGGCGGATGGGCGTGCTCACGGAAAGCCGGCTAGCAACGGGACCACCTCAGATAACATCCCGGGCAGCCTTTGGCGGTGACCTGGCCGTTGCGCAGGACATTGAGGCGGTACTCGCCGTGGCGCCGGCAGTTATCGCGCAGGGCAGGGGATCGGCGGCGGAAAGGGGGGGGGCGAGCACGACGGCTGCGATACATTAGGCTTGTCATGCAGTGCATGATCAGCAATGCCCGTCGCAGAGGTCGCGATTGCGCAACAAAAAGGCCGCACATTGGCGGCCTCTCCGGTAGAATTACGTCAGATGCTCTGGAAGCCAACCGCCGCAATATGTATTGGTGCCCAAGAGAGGACTCGAACCTCCACGGTTTTACCCGCTAGTACCTGAAACTAGTGCGTCTACCAATTCCGCCACCTGGGCAGGTGTCTCGAAACAGCTTCGCTGTCCCGTGAGCCGCGTAGATTAGGTAGGTCGAGGAAACTTGTCAACGATTTTGCACCCCGGATGTGAAACTATTCCACGTCCCCCTTCAAAGGTCCTTACGTGACGAAGAAACAGAAAGGTTCGGGAGCCGACCGCGGCCCCCGTAAACCCAAGGCCAGGCCGGCCGTGGTCGATCCCCATGCCGACCGCGAGGCCCAGCGCTACGACCAGCCGATCCCCAGCCGCGAGGCCATCCTGGCCCTGCTGGAGGATCGCGGCGAACTGCTGATGGCCGAAGATATCGCCCGTTCCCTCCGCCTGTTCACCGATTACGAGATCAACGCGCTGGACCGCCGCCTGGGCGCCATGGTCCGCGACGGCCAGCTGCTGCGGAACCGCCGCGGCAGCTATGCCCCGGCGGAGAAGCTCAGCCTGATTCCCGGCCGGGTCATCGCCAATGCCGAGGGCTACGGCTTCCTGCGTCCGGACGAGGGTGGGGAAGACCTCTATCTCTCGCCGTCGCAGATGCGCAGCGTGCTGCACGGCGACCGCGTGCTTGCCAGCGTGGTCGGCATCGACCGCCGTGGCCGCCGCCAGGGCGCCATCGTGGAAGTGCTGGAGCGGCGTTCGCCGCGCCTCGTCGGCCGGGTCGTCGTCGAGAACGGCGTGACCCTGGTCGAGCCGGACGACCGCCGACTGCACCAGAACATCATGATCCCCGCCGGCCGCGATGCCGGTGCCCGCTCCGGTGAGATCGTGGTGGTCGAGATTACCGACCCCCCGACACCGCACCGCGGCCCCATGGGCACGATCCGTGCCGTGCTGGGCGAGCGCCTCCAGCCCTCGCTGGTGGTGGAAATGGCGATCGCCAGCCACGACCTGCCGCATGAATGGCCGGCCCAGGTCGTCCGCCAGGCGGAGGAAGTGGAGCCCAAGGTCACCGCCGAGGAGCGCAAGGGCCGCGTCGATATCCGCAAGCTGCCGCTGGTCACGATCGACGGCGAGGACGCCCGCGACTTCGACGACGCCGTCTATGCCGAAGCGCTGAAGGGCGGCGGTTTCCGCCTGATCGTCGCCATCGCCGACGTGTCGCACTACGTGCCCGTGGGCACGCCGCTCGACGTCGAAGCGTACGACCGCAGCACCTCCACCTATTTCCCCGGATTCGTCGTGCCGATGTTGCCGGAGACGCTGTCCAACGGCATCTGCTCGCTCAATCCCAAGGTCGACCGCCTGTGCATGGTCTGCGACATGGAGATCGACGAGGAAGGCGAGGTGGTCCGGTCGAAGTTCTACGACGCGGTGATGTATTCGCACGCGCGGCTCACCTATAACAAGGTGTGGCAGGCCGTGGGCGAGCGCAACGCCGATGTGCGCGATGAAATCGCCGACGTGCTTCCGCAGGTCGAAACCCTGCATCGTCTCTATAAGGCGATGGCGAAGGCGCGCAAGCGTCGCGGTGCCATCGACTTCGAGACACCGGAAGTGAAGTTCCGTCTGGCTCCGTCGGGCGATGTCGTCTCCATGGGGGCGAGCGATCGCAACGATGCGCATAAACTCATCGAGGAATGCATGATCGCCGCGAACGTGCAGGCGGCAAGGTATCTGTCGAAGCGGAAGATTCCAGCTCTCTACCGCGTGCACGCGCCGCCGCCGGCCGAGAAGTACGACGATCTCCTGCAGTTCCTGCGCGAGTTCAAGCTGAAGATGCCGCCGGCCGACGAGGTCACGCCCGCCGACTTCTCCGCCTTGCTCAAGAAGGTGCACGATCGTCCCGAAGCGGAACTGATCCAGTCGGTGCTCCTGCGCGCGCAGAGCATGGCCGTGTACCACCCGGAGAACCAGGGCCACTTCGGCCTGGCGCTGGATGCGTACGCGCACTTCACCTCACCGATCCGCCGTTATCCCGACCTGCTCGTGCATCGCGCCATCCGTTACGCGTTGACCAAGGGCAAGCCGGCCGACTACACGTACAGCGAAGGCCAGATGGCCTCGATGGCCGTGCATTGCTCGCAGCGCGAGCGCCGTGCGGAAGAAGCCGAGCGCGATGTCGACGAGCGCTTCAAGTGCGCCTGGATGGAGAAGCATGTCGGCGAGGAATTCGCCGGCACGATCACGGGTGTCACGTCGTTCGGCTTGTTCGTCGAATTGGCGGCGTCGCGCGTGTCCGGACTCGTCCATGTCTCGCAGTTGCCGAACGATTACTACAAGTTCGATCCGGTCCGTCACTTGCTGTCCGGCGAGCGCACGGGAGCCAGCTATCGCCTCGGCGATTACGTGAGCGTGCAGGTGCTGCGCGCGAGCCTGGAAGATCGCAAGATCGATTTCCG
>Ga0182008_10001102_pt1 | contig 18617 bp, 16 predicted proteins | sample Sormic07211129_1_FD_120482 | JGI IMG/M metagenome (GOLD analysis project Ga0182008, IMG submission 120482) | Rhizosphere microbial communities from Sorghum bicolor, Mead, Nebraska, USA - 072115-129_1 metaG | ecosystem: Host-associated > Plants > Roots > Rhizosphere | place: USA: Nebraska...
AACGGTCGAGGCGTCCAGTGGGTTGTCGCCGTGGTTGATACGCAAGAAGCCGGCGCACTGTTCAAAGGCTTTCGGCCCCAAGCGACTGACTTTCAGCAGCTGTTCGCGGTTGCTGAAGCGGCCGTTTTCGTCACGCCAGGTGACAATATTCTGCGCCATCATGCGCGTCAGGCCGGCTACGCGGGTTAGCAGCGGCACCGAGGCGGTATTCAGATCCACACCGACGGCGTTCACGCAGTCTTCGACCACGGAATCGAGCTTTTTCGCCAGTTGGCTTTGGCTGACGTCATGCTGATACTGGCCGACGCCGATGGATTTCGGATCGATTTTGACCAGCTCGGCCAGCGGATCCTGCAGACGACGTGCGATGGATACCGCACCGCGCAGCGAGACGTCGAGGTTAGGGAATTCCAGCGCCGCCAGTTCGGAAGCGGAGTACACCGAAGCGCCGGCTTCGCTGACGATCACCTTTTGCGCTTTGACTTCGCTGAACTGCTGTTGCAGGTCGAGGTAAAAACGTTCGGTCTCGCGCGATGCGGTGCCGTTGCCGATGGCGACCAGCTCCACTTTATGCTTGATGCACAGTGCGGCGACGATGGCGGCGGCTTTAGCGGCCTGACCGGTGTGCGGGTACACGGTGTCGGTGGCGACCAGCTTGCCGGTAGCATCGACTACCGCCACTTTGACCCCGGTACGCAGGCCCGGATCCAGCCCCATGGTGGCGCGCATACCGGCCGGTGCCGCCATCAGCAGGTCATGCATATTACGGGCAAAGACGTTGATCGCTTCATCTTCCGCGCGTTCGCGCACCGTGCTCATCAGCTCGGTTTCCAGATGCAGTAGCACCTTGATACGCCAGGTCCAGTTGACCACCGCTTTGCGCCAGGCGTCCGCCGGAGCATCATTCAGGCGCAGATCCAGGTGGCTGATGATGATCTGCTCCGCCTGGCTTTCGCGTGGGGCTTCTTCAAACTGCGGATCGGCATTCAGCGCCAGCTGCAGTACGCCTTCGTTACGGCCGCGGAACATGGCCAGCGCACGGTGCGATGGCACCTGGGCAATGGGTTCATGATGATCGAAATAGTCGCGGAACTTGGCCCCGGCTTCTTCCTTGCCTTCCACCACTTTGGACACCAGGTGCGCATGTTTCCACAGGTAGTTACGGACCTTGGCCAGTAATGCGGCGTCTTCGGCGAAGCGCTCCATCAGGATATAACGCGCGCCGTCGAGGGCGGCTTTTACGTCCGCTACGCCCTTGTCTGCATTAACGTAACCTTCGGCCAACTGTTCAGGTTGCTGCTGAGGATCCTGCCACAGCGTGTCCGCCAGAGGCTCCAGACCGGCTTCAATCGCGATCTGGCCGCGGGTGCGGCGCTTCGGTTTGTAAGGCAGGTAGAGGTCTTCGAGTTCGGTTTTGCTTTGCGTGGCGGTGATCGCCGTCGCCAGCTGTTCGGTCAGTTTGCCCTGCTCGTCGATCGATTTAAGGATGGTCTGACGGCGGTCTTCCAGTTCACGCAGATAACCCAGGCGGGTTTCCAGCTGGCGCAGTTGGGTATCGTCCAGACCCCCGGTGACTTCCTTACGATAGCGTGCAATAAAGGGCACGGTATTACCTTCATCCAGCAGACGGATGGCGGAGTCAACTTGCTCCGGCCGGGCCTGCAGTTCTGTTGCAATAATGCGGCTCAGTGGGTCATTCATAAGTCTGGTATCTGTTGAGAACGGTTGGTAAACAGGGGGACAGTTATACGGATTGCGCGGGGAAAATGCCAGTGGAGCGGGCCGCCTCTCGACAGTCATAGCGCGTAAAGCGGCCTGTACTGCGGCGGCGGGCGGTCGCTCGGAAAAAACTGAAATCTTATTTTACGTACTCGATCTCATTCACGTACCACAGGGCATCGCCGACTGGCGTATTAACGGTGGCGGCATCACCCACTTCTTTTTTAAGCAGCGCGCGGGCCATGGGCGAATCGATGGAGATGTAGTCTCGGCGGCCAAAAATCTCGTCATAGCCGACGATGCGGAAGCGTTTAGTGTCGCCGTCCTCGTTTTCCACTACCACCCAGGCACCGAAAAACACTTTGCCTTCCTGCTGCGGGGAGTAATCGACAATCTTTAATTGCTCGAGGCATTTGGTCAGGTAGCGTACGCGGCGATCGATTTCCCGCAGCCGTTTTTTGTTGTACTGATAATCGGCATTTTCACTTCTGTCGCCGAGGCTGGCTGCCCAGGTCACTTTTTTGGTGACCTCTGGCCGATCTTCGCGCCAGAGAAAGTCTAATTCCTGCTTTAGCTTGTCGTAACCTTCGCGGGTTATCAGCTGCGTTCTCATCGTGGTTCCGCCTTTAGGGACATATCAAAGGGAAGGACGTCATTGCGTTGGCAAAGTGTCGCACAAACTCGCATCGGGCTGTAGGCTGCTGTTGCACAATCCAATGAGCGTTAATCATCGGCCACGCGCAAAATTGCCGGTGCTCGCGTTTCTTATCGCCCCGGCTGAGTTACACTGCCGAATCAGCCGTCGGGTATGCCGCCAGCCAAAAGACGCAGTGCTTCTAAATTTAACCTATGCGCATCGTGATTTTGGCGAATCGTCGCGGGCATTTTGATGAAAATTGTTGATAAATGGGCAAAAGAATAAGCTTTGTAACAATTTCGTCTAGAATATATACCATTAAACGCTGTCCGAAATGACAGGGTTTTTTAACAATATTCACGTCAGGCAATAAAGCCTTTGGGAGTAATACAATGCAAGAGAATCATAAGATTCTGGTCGTCGATGATGACATGCGCCTGCGTGCGCTTTTAGAGCGTTATTTAACCGAACAGGGTTTTCAGGTTCGCAGCGTAGCCAACGCTGAGCAAATGGATCGCTTGCTGACTCGTGAATCATTCCATCTGATGGTGCTTGACCTGATGTTGCCGGGCGAAGATGGTCTTTCCATCTGCCGCCGTCTGCGCAGCCAAAGCAACCCTATGCCGATCATTATGGTGACCGCCAAAGGTGAAGAAGTCGACCGTATCGTTGGCCTGGAAATCGGCGCTGACGATTACATCCCAAAACCCTTCAACCCGCGTGAATTGCTGGCCCGCATCCGTGCGGTGTTGCGCCGTCAGGCCAATGAACTGCCGGGCGCTCCTTCACAGGAAGAGGCGGTGATCGCCTTTGGTAAATTCAAACTCAACCTCGGCACCCGCGAAATGTTCCGCGAAGACGAGCCTATGCCGTTGACCAGCGGTGAGTTTGCGGTGCTGAAGGCGCTGGTGAGCCATCCACGCGAACCGCTTTCGCGCGACAAGCTGATGAACCTGGCACGTGGCCGCGAATACAGCGCCATGGAACGCTCCATCGACGTGCAAATTTCACGTTTGCGTCGCATGGTTGAGGAAGATCCTGCGCATCCACGCTACATCCAGACCGTTTGGGGTCTTGGCTACGTCTTCGTCCCGGACGGCAGCAAGGCATGAGACGATTGCGCTTTTCACCGCGTAGCTCGTTTGCCCGAACCCTGCTATTGATCGTCACCTTGCTGTTCGTCAGCCTGGTGACGACCTATCTGGTGGTGCTGAACTTCGCCATCCTGCCCAGCCTGCAGCAGTTCAATAAGGTGTTGGCCTACGAAGTTCGTATGCTGATGACCGACCGGCTGCAGCTGGAGGATGGTACTTTGCTGGAAGTACCGCCGGCGTTCCGTCGCGAAATCTATCGCGAACTGGGCATTTCTCTCTACACCAATTCTGCGGCGGAAGAGAGCGGTCTGCGCTGGGCGCAGCACTACCAATTCCTCAGCCAGCAGATGGCGCAGCAGCTCGGCGGGCCAACCGACGTGCGGGTGGAAGTAAACAAAAACTCACCGGTGGTGTGGCTGAAAACCTGGCTGCAGCCGGATATCTGGGTGCGTGTTCCACTGACTGAAATTCACCAGGGCGATTTCTCGCCGCTGTTCCGCTATACCCTGGCGATTATGCTGTTGGCGATAGGTGGCGCCTGGCTGTTTATCCGTATTCAGAACCGCCCGCTGGTGGAGCTTGAGCACGCCGCTTTGCAGGTGGGTAAGGGCATCATTCCACCGCCGCTGCGTGAGTATGGCGCATCGGAAGTCCGTTCGGTAACGCGGGCCTTTAATCAGATGGCGTCGGGCGTCAAGCAGCTGGCGGACGACCGCACATTGCTGATGGCCGGGGTGAGCCACGACCTGCGTACGCCACTGACGCGTATCCGTCTGGCGACCGAGATGATGAGTGCCGAAGACGGCTACCTGGCGGAGTCGATCAATAAAGATATTGAAGAGTGCAACGACATCATTGAGCAGTTTATTGATTATCTGCGCACCGGCCAGGAGATGCAGACAGAAATCAGCGATTTGAATAGCATTCTGGGCGAAGTGGTGGCTGCCGAGAGTGGCTATGAGCGGGTGATTGAAACCGCTTTGGCGCCGGGCGAACTGATGATGAATGTGCATCCGTTGTCGATCAAGCGTGCGGCAGTGAATATGGTGGTGAATGCGGCGCGTTACGGCAACGGCTGGATCAAAGTCAGCAGCGGCCGTGAGCTGCAGCGCGGCTGGTTCCAGGTGGAAGACGACGGCCCGGGCATTAAACCGGAAGAGCTGAAGCATCTGTTGCAGCCATTTGTTCGTGGTGACAGCGCGCGCAGTACCAGCGGGACCGGGTTGGGCCTGGCTATCGTACAGCGTATTATCGATGGGCATCATGGCGCACTGGATATCGGCACCAGCGAACGCGGTGGGCTGTTGATTCGGGCTTATATTCCGTTACCGATGGAGAAAAAAGAGTCGGGCAATGGGCATCAGAACCCGAAGGAAAGCGCGTAATCTTTTTGTCTGGGGGCCGCAGTTTGCGCCCCCGTCAGGACTTCCTGCTCATCACGTAGTATTCCGCTGCCTCTTCATGCAGACGCCGGCCCGTCGTGGCCTGCCAGGGATCGATTAACTCAATGCCGCAATGGATAAAGTTTTGGGTATTGCGCGTGGCCAGGGTGGCACCGTAATGCAGGCAGGTGGCGGCGATTTGGGTATCGACGATGCCCATTAACCTGCCCTGACGCTGATTTTTCTCCATAAGTTGCGCGTATTGCAGCGCGCAGAGTGTATCAAATGGCAGGGTTTGCTCATCAAATCTAATCTGCACTGCCTCCGCCAGCTTGTGTTTGAATTCGCGCTGCCGTTTCCCATCAGGCATACAGGCAACTCCACTGAACAACTCGGCGAGAGCTATCGCACTCAGATAAAGCTCATCATTGTCTTTTTCATTCAGCCATCTGATGACGTTATAGTGCGGGCTGGGGCGCAACGTTTCTGAAACCACGTTGGTATCGAGAATAATCATAATTGGTCATCGTCGTCGTCAAAGGTGACAATACGCGGCGGCGTGGTATCGCGCGGTGGGATCTCCAGTTCAACCCCGCCCAACTCGGCAAAGTGTTGATGCATCCAGGTGCCTAACCCATAACGCGGCGGTTTTTTCACTAATGCCTGTTTCAAAATCATGCGAGCTTCCTCCTCCATGGAATGGCCATTTTTTGCTGCCGAGACGCGCAGCAACTCCTTTACTTCGTCGTCCAGATTTCTGACGGTTATGGTAGCCATTGAAACCTCCGTTGCTATCAATGATTGCACTGCATTATTATCTCGTTGTGCCGATCAAAAAAACAACCGATAAAAATAAAAAAGGCGTGATATCCACGCCTTAGCTGAAGCTGTAAAAGGAAGGTATTACAGTTTTGGACCGGCGCTGACCAGCGCTGCACCCGCTGGAGTGTCGGTGTATTTGTCAAAGTTGGTGACAAAACGCTCGGCCAGATCCTGTGCCTTCTCTTGCCATTGCTCAATGCTGGCGTAAGTGGCGCGCGGATCCAGGATATCCGGGTTGACGCCCGGCAGTGAGGTTGGCATCGCCAGATCGAAGATAGGCAGGGTAATGGTTTCTGCCTTATCGATTTCACCGCTGAGGATCGCATCGATAATACCGCGAGTATCTTTGATCGAAATGCGTTTACCGGTGCCGTTCCAGCCGGTGTTGACCAGGTAGGCCTGGGCACCCGCAGCCTGCATGCGCTTCACCAGGACTTCGGCGTATTGCGTTGGGTGCAGCGACAGGAAGGCTGCGCCGAAGCAGGCGGAGAAGGTTGGGGTCGGCTCGGTCACGCCGCGCTCGGTACCGGCCAGCTTGGCGGTAAAGCCGGACAGGAAGTGGTACTGGGTCTGGTTGGCGGTCAGGCGAGAAACCGGTGGCAACACGCCGAAGGCGTCCGCAGTCAGGAAAATCACCTTGGTGGCGTGGCCGGCCTTGGAAACTGGCTTGACGATGTTCTGGATGTGATAGATCGGGTAGGAAACACGGGTGTTTTCGGTTTTCGAGCCGTCGTTGAAATCAATTGTACCGTCGGCCAGCACCGTGACGTTTTCCAGCAGCGCATCGCGTTTGATGGCGTGATAGATATCCGGCTCGGCTTCTTCGGACAGCTTGATGGTTTTGGCGTAGCAGCCGCCTTCGAAGTTGAACACGCCGTCGTCATCCCAGCCGTGTTCGTCATCGCCAATCAGCTGGCGTTTTGGATCGGTGGACAGGGTAGTTTTGCCGGTGCCGGACAGGCCGAAGAACACCGCCACGTCGCCTTTTTCACCCACGTTAGCCGAGCAGTGCATGGAAGCGATGCCTTTCAGCGGCAGCAGGTAGTTCATCATGGAGAACATACCCTTTTTCATTTCGCCGCCGTACCAGGTGCCACCAATCAGCTGCATGCGTTCGGTCAGGTTGAAAGCGACAAAGTTTTCCGAGTTCAGGCCCTGTTGCTGCCAGTTCGGGTTAGTGCATTTGGCGCCGTTCATCACCACGAAGTCCGGTTCGAAATCCTGCAGTTCTTCTTCCGTCGGGCGAATGAACATGTTTTTGACGAAGTGCGCCTGCCAGGCCACCTCGGTGATAAAGCGGACTTTCAAGCGTGAGTCGGCGTTGGCGCCGCAGAAGGTATCCACCACAAACAGGCGTTTGCCGGAGAGCTGCGTGGTGACCAGCTGTTTCAGGTCAGCCCAAATTTCCGGACTGAGGGGTTTGTTGTCGTTTTTGCCTTTACCCTGATCGGCCCACCAGACGGTGTCGCGGGTGATGTCGTCACGGACGATGTACTTATCTTTCGGGGAACGGCCGGTAAAAATACCGGTGTCGACGGATACAGCACCCAGCTTGGTTACGACCCCACGCTCATAACCTTCCAGAGATGGGTCTGTTTCTTCCTTGAACAGCAAGTCATAACTCGGGTTGTGAACGATTTCGCCGACGTTATGAATCCCATAAGCGGCCAGATCCTGAGGGGTTATACCTTTAACACGCATGTCACTACTCCTTGGTCACAGAATTTCTGGCGCCAATTGTAGGGATTCAGCAGCGAGTAACCGCGATAGGTATCAAATATTTAACGTTTTAGTCGGTTTTTCGTTACGATCTGAGAGATAGCACACGGAAAAAAGCAAACGTGCAAACGAGGTGAATGAGCGGGCGCAGGGCGCGCCCGCCGATATGGGGTGCTACTTAGTGCAACTGATCGCTGTCACCGGTGTTACCGGTGTACAAGGCGGCAACGTCTACGGCGTCAAACACATAGTGATTGCCGCAGTAATCGCAGTGCATATCGATATTGCCATCCTGCTCCAGCATTTGTGCCACTTCGTCGGTTGGCAAGGTGACCAACGCATCAGCGCAGCGCTGACGTGAACAGGTACAACGGAAGATCACGTCCTGTGGTTCATACAGAGTGACTTCTTCCTGGTGATACAGACGATACAGCACTTCGTTGGCCGGCAGGCTGAACAGCTCTTCGCTTTTCACCGTGTTGGTCAGTTGTACCAGATGATCGAAATCATCGGCATTGCCGTCCTGTGCCGGCAGCACCTGCAGCAACATACCGCCCGCGGCCGGTTGGCCTTCGAATTCGCCGGTGCGAATGAACAGACGGGTTGGCAGCTGTTCGGACTGGCGGAAGTAAGCCTCAAGGCATTCGGCCAGCGTTTCGCCTTCCAGTGCCACTACGCCCTGATAGCGCTCGCCTTCGGTTGGCGCGATGGTGATCACCATGACGCCGTTGCCGATCAACTGATGCAGCGTGCTGTCATCGGCGATTTCGCTCTGTACGCGCGCTACGCCACGCATTTCCTGGCGGTTGTTGCCGTTAATCACGGCCAGCTTCAGCGGGCCGTCACCCTGCAATTGTACGGTGATATCGCCGTCGAACTTCAAGGTTGCGGTCAGCAGGCTGGTGGCCACCAGCAGTTCACCCAGCAGTTTTTTAACCGGCGCCGGATAATCATGGTTGTTCAGGACCTGCTGATAGGTTTCGCTGACGGTAACCAGCTCACCGCGCACCGCGTAGTTTTCAAACAGGTAACGGTGCAATTGGTCATGGTTAGACATAGTTTTCTCTCATTGCGGCGAGGGGTTATTCCTGCTCACCAAATTTAAATTTAATCAGGTCGCGCCGCTCTTTCTTGTCCGGACGGCGGTCCGGATGCGGCATGGTCAGCGCATTCATCTTGCGTGCGAGCGCCACTTTCTCTCGATTGGCGATGCTGGCTTCGGTTTCCTGATACATCTGCTGCGCCTCGTCGGCGCCGCGCCGTTGGCTGGCCAGAGCCAGAACGATCACCGTGCGTTCATCGTTACCCTGACGCAGCTTGATCTCGGCATTGAGCTCGACATTCTTGCTCGGCTTACCGCGCTGTCCGTTATAGTGCACCTTGCCGCCGTCGATCATGTCCCGCGCCAACGCGCGGGTTTTGTAGAAACGAGCCGCCCAAAGCCACTTATCCAGCCGGACCGCGTCGTCCCGTGTTTCCTTATCTTTCATTGCTCCCCCTTGGCTAACGCCGGTATCAACAGGCGGTAGTCGCGCATTGCCGGGTAGTGTCGAAAGGTTTTCTCCGCCATGCTGGAGTCCGGATTCTGCACGCCCAGGCAATAGCGAATACCGAAGGTGCGGGCAGCATCCAGAATAGGTTCACCGTCGTCGACGAACAGGGTGCGTTGCGGATCAAATCCGGTGTGTTGCTGCACGGCCTGCCACAAACGCTGATCTTCTTTCGGATAACCAAATGTGTGGGTAGAAAGTAATAAATCAAGGTGGCGATCCAAACCGGTATGCTCAATTTTTACCGCCAGGCTGTGCGGATGGGCGTTGGTCAACAGGATAGTCCGGTGACCTGCGGCTCGCAATGCCTGCAAAAAGGGCTCGGTATCCTCACGCAGGCGGGCTCGGCTGCCAACCTCAGTGGTCATGCGGTAAATATCAAGATCCAGTCGTTCGCTCCAGTAGTCGAAGCAGTACCAGTTCATGGTGTGCTGCACCGCCAAATATTCCTGGTGAATGATTTTACGCGCTTCGTCGAAGGGAATAGCACGCTGCTCGCTCAGGGCTTGTGGCACCAGGCTGAGCCAAAAGTGGCTGTCGAACTCCAGATCGAGCAGGGTGCCGTCCATATCCAGCAGCACGGTATCAATTTCACGCCAGTCAAACTCGGGAACCATGAAAACTCCATAGGCGAACCGTCGGGGGTCCGCAGGATAAGGGGAATAGCGTTAGCGTAGCATAAGCGGATGACAGGAAGCAGGCCTGCGAACGACTCAGGGCATTGGCCGCAATGACATCGGGGAGAGCTGCGGGTTAAAGCAGCTTTCGTAATAGCGCTGGATATCGGCGGTTCGGTGCTGGTTGATGCGGCGGCGCTGCACCAGTCGCCAGGTGTTGTAACCCAGAACGACGGCGACCGTCAGCAGCAGCAGGCTGGTACCGAGATAGCGCCACAGGGTGATGATATCCGGCTCGCTGTGCAGCGCAATATGGCGTGTACCGTTGGCGTCGACGCTGATACTGGTGATCACGCCCTGAGCTTCAAACGGCGTATGCAGCAGCATGCTGGCCAGACGTTGCAGTTCATTCCATTGATCGAGCGCGTTGTACTCGTTTAAGGGGACCGCAGGCTGTGGGTGATTGACCAGCTGTTTGCCTTCATCGCTGCTGATCAGGAACCCGCCAGGTGGAGGGCTGTTGAGCGCGGCGGCGGCCTGCCGGGTTTCGCTGTAGACAAACGACGATGCGGCAACCTTGGTCAGGCTTTCCAGCGATTCGGCACTCACCGGGCGCAGCAACACGTTGACCCCCTGCAAAGCGCCCGACTTGGCGCGTTTCACCAGGGTAGCCCAGTTTTTGACGTTACCCAGGTTCACCAGGGCGTTTTTCAGCCGAACGCAGTCGTTGTCCGCCTGGCACAGATCCTGCGTTTTCAGCACGATATCGGAAAAATCGTCCAATAGGATCATGCCGGATTTTTCAATCGCGCTGGCCAGCTGCGGGTTGAGTTTCTGATCGGTACCATCGGGATGCAACTGAGTATTGACCGTCGCCAGCAACGCTGAAGCTTTGTCGATGACGTCTGATTCCGGCTGCGGCAGGGGGGCTGCGTTGTTCCAGTAAATGCCTGAGCAGTCGAAAGGCATAAAGTTGGAGGTGTGCGAACCGCTGACCGGTGGCGGCACATAACACATACCGTTGCCTTGAGCTTTCAGGGTATCGCCGATGCGCAAGGTGGCGCCTTCGAGAGCCTGAACGTTGGTCACTTCGATTTTTTGCGCGCCCTGCAGCCAGGCCATGCTCAGCTTAAGCGGCAGGCTTAGCGGAATATAGGTCAGCAGCAGCACCAGCACCAAAAACGAACTGGCCATCAGCACCGCGTTTCTGCCCCACTGCTGCAACGGGAAGTTTTTCACCTCATCATGCAGAGAAAGGAAGCGTCCCTGGCGCAACACCTGGCGGTTAAGGTAGATATCCACGTCGGTGGTCTTGCCCAGATCGTGGGTGATATAAGGCTGCCAGTGCGGCGGATAAATCAGATCGATGATGCCGAGAGAGATATTGCTGATCTGCCCCTGATTAGATTCGCCAAACAGCCCCCAACGCTTGGGGGTGCCACGCAGGCAGTGCACTTCTTTCAGTTCGCGTGATGTCGGCCGACGGAACAGATTCCAGCAACCCCAGGCGATCATCAGCACGGCGACCACTATCATCCAGGGAATGACCACCACCGGGCTTATCAGGCTGAAGAACAGCAGCAGCAGGGCAGCCGAGATAACGGCGGCTTCCTTGATGCCGTTCGGGCGAGTCAGCGCATGTTCTTCCGGCGTTTCCTTGCGGATATTCACCAGCTCGACATGCTCGCTCTCTTCCTTGCGAATGGAGGCATTTGGGCTCGGGGCTGCTTTCACCACCGGCGGTTGCGGCCGATCGTGAATATGGTCTTTCAGCGAATGCCCGTTGAGGGAGATAACCAGCGGTAACGTCTGGGTTCTGATCACTTCCACATGGTTATCGGCGCTGATGTACTGTTCCCAGAACGGCGGCAGATGCACCTCTTCGGCGTCCAGATAATAGCGCCACTTGTTGGGTTCATCGCTGGCCAGCCCGTAGCGGGTAATGGCGTGGGTAATGGGGTAGACGTTATCGCTTTGCGGGGTCAGCGCCAGCTTGGCGGAAGGCAATGAGCCGTTACCGGGCAACAGTTTGTTGCTCAGCTTATTTTGCTGGCCGAGATAATGCTCGACGGCGGTGCGCTCTTCGCCGGTCAGTTTACGGTGTGTGGGTTTGATAAAGGGCAACGCGCGCGTGAGCAGCGGCTGATTGCGGGCTTTAAACCAGAGATACAGGCCAGCGGCAATCAGGCAGGCAAGCACTAAGGCCAATATCAACACTATTGTGCTCATGCTATCCCCATCTTGGACCCGTGAACCTCACCAACCTGATGAATCGTGGCGCATTATACGCAGTCAAATCACCAAGAGACACCCTGAACAGTGACGGGAGGAAAGATTCTCCGCCGGGATCTCATTTATTGATAATAACTGCCCGTTTTATCGCCATGTCTTACCTGCGTGATGATAGCAATCGGGCTCTTCTATCGGTATCGGCATTATCTTATTTTAATGCACTCTTTTTTACCCGAGAAAGACAGAAAATCGGCAGGTGCTGGCTACAGTTGTTAAAAAAAAGTAAATTACTGCTTGTGCTCGTTGCGGCAAAGGTTCTCATTAACGCACAATGTGATCAAGATCGGTTTTGGTCAGCGTTTGAGCGCAAGTGAACTGCGCGTCACGCCAATCATTATTCTGGTTATCTGCGTCATCACGCCTGATGTTGTGGCCTGCCGCCGGATAACTCATTTGAGGCAATCATGGATAAACACCTGCAAAAACCTAAAATTCTGAAAGTTGAAACGGTCGCACGTTCGCGTTTATTTAACGTTGAGTCCGTCGATTTGGAGTTCAGTAACGGTGTACGGCGGGTGTATGAGCGGATGCGGCCCTCGGACCGTGAGGCCGTGATGATTGTGCCGGTGATTGGCGATGACTTGCTGCTGATCCGTGAATATGCGGTGGGTACCGAATCTTATGAGCTGGGGTTCCCCAAGGGGTTGATCGATCCCGGTGAGGGTGTGTTGGAGGCGGCCAACCGCGAGCTGATGGAAGAGGTGGGGTTTGGCGCCAAACGTTTTGATTTCCTCAGCAAGCTGACGATGGCCCCTTCGTACTTTTCCAGCAAAATGAATATCGTGCTGGCGCACGATCTCTACCCGCAGAGTCTGGAAGGGGATGAGCCGGAGCCCTTGCCGCAGGTACGCTGGCCGATTGCCGATATGATGGCGTTGCTGGCCGAACCGGATTTCCGTGAGGCGCGCAACGTCAGTGCGCTGTTCCTGACTGAGGCATTTTTACGCGGTTCACGTTAATCGTTGATTGCTAGATAAAAAAAGGGCCAGATTTCTCTGGCCCTTTTTTGTTAGAACAGCTCGTGGCTCTCGCCGCCGGGATCCGTCAACGTCGTGCCGGTATCTCGCGATGGGTAGTCCGTTGGCTGAGTCCCTTCGATGAAGTACTCGGAGCGACTGCCGCCGCCGCCGCCAGAAAGCTTGCCGCTGCTCTTGTCGATGGTGACGCTGATGATGCCGGGTGGTGGAGTGACCTTCTGCTCCGGAATGCCTTCCAGCGCGGTTTTCATAAAGTCGTCCCATGCCGGCTGTGCACTCTTCGCACCGCCTTCGCCGCCGGAAACCTGATCCGGTATCGCGCCTGAAGCCGTAGCACGGCCAAGGTCACGGCGATGGTCATCAAAGCCAATCCATACCGAGGTCACGGTATCCGGGCCATAGCCGGAGAACCAGGCATCTTTCGAGCTGTTGGTGGTCCCGGTTTTGCCGCCGATATCACGACGCTTCAGGTCACGGCCAGCACGCCATGCGGTGCCCATCCAGCCCGGTTCGCCGAAAATGTTACTGTTCAGCGCGTCATGCATCAGGAACGCCAGCGGGGTGCTGATCACGTGTGGCGCATACTGCTGATCGCCATCCTGGAGCACCTGAGCCGGAGTCACCTGCTCCAGTTGCGGCATCGGCACGCTGCCATTCTTGCCTTCCTGCGACGTAGCGACATTTTCAATATTGTCTTCAGAAAGTACGGCGGAACGGTGGGTATCACCGTAGATCACCGGCAGGTTACAGCTGCTGCAGACAATCTTCGGCTTGGTTTCGAACACCGTGTTGCCGCTATCGTCTTCAATCTTGGTGATAAAGTACGGATCCACCAGGTAACCGCCGTTGGCCAGAACCGCATAGCCGCGCACCAGTTGCATAGGGGTGAACGACGCGGAGCCTAACGCCAGCGATTCGGTGTGCACGATGTTCTGCGCCGGGAAGCCGAAACGCTGCAGGTATTCTGCCGCATAGTCGACGCCCATCGCACGCATCGCACGCACCATCACTACGTTCTTCGACTGTCCCAGACCCTGACGCAGACGAATTGGCCCATCGTAGGTTGGCGGTGAGTTTTTCGGTCGCCAGTCGGTACCGGCGCCCGGATCCCAACGGGTGATCGGCAGGTCATTCAGGATGGTTGCCAGGGTCAGGCCCTTGTCCATCGCGGCGGTGTACAGGAAAGGTTTGATATTGGAACCGACCTGACGCAGCGCCTGGGTAACGCGGTTGAACTTGCTCTGGTTGAAGTCGAACCCGCCGACCAGCGCCTTCACGGCCCCGTCATTCGGGTTGATCGACACCAGGGCCGAGTTGACGTCCGGCACCTGTGACAGCCACCAATTTTCGCCCACCTTACGTACCCAGACTTGCTGACCGGCCTGCACTACGTCGGTGACGCGTTTCGGCGTTGGGCCCTGCTGAGTATCTGATTTGTAAGGACGCGCCCAACGCATGGTCGCCATCGGTAGCGCAATGTGGCTGCCGTCAGCCATCATCGCCGTCGCTTCTTCGGCGTTGGCCGAGACAATCACCGCCGGAGACAGCGGGCCGTAGTTCGGCAGATTCTTCAGCGAATCGACGATCTGTTTTTGATCCCACGCCGCTTCACCAACTTTCCACAGCACGTTGGACGGGCCGCGGTAACCGTGGCGCATATCGTAGGCCAGCACGTTGTTGCGTACCGACTCCTGCGCCGCCAGCTGCAGCTTTTTGGTGATGGTGGTGTAGACCTTGTAACCGTCGGTATAGGCGTTGTCGCCATAACGCTTGATCATTTCCTGACGCACCATCTCGGAGAGATACGGGGCGGAGAAGCTGATTTCCGGTGCATGGTAGTTGGCCACCAGTTCTTCGCTACGGGCCTGATCGTACTGCGCCTGAGTGATGTAATGCTCATCCATCATGCGCGACAGCACCACGTTGCGGCGCGCGACGGCGCGATCGTGGGAGTAAAGCGGGTTGAAGGTAGACGGTGCTTTCGGCAAGCCGGCGATGGTCGCCATTTCGCTTAAGGTGAGCTGGCTAACGTCTTTACCGAAGTAAACCTGAGCCGCGGCACCCACGCCATAGGCGCGATACCCCAGATAGATTTTGTTCAGGTACAGCTCGAGAATTTCGTCTTTGCTCAGCATCTGTTCGATGCGAATCGCCAGGAAAGCTTCCTTGATTTTTCGCATCAGGGTGCGTTCCGGGCTTAAGAAGAAGTTTCTCGCCAACTGCTGGGTAATGGTACTCGCCCCCTGCGACGCATGGCCGGAGACCAGCGCAATAGAGGCGGCACGGAAGATACCGACCGGGTCGACGCCATGATGCTCATAGAAGCGGCTGTCTTCGGTAGCGATAAACGCATGCACCATAACCGGTGGAATTTGGTTCAACTTCAGCGGAATACGGCGTTTTTCACCGTATTGGGCGATCAGTTCGCCGTCGGCGCTGTAAACCTGCATCGGTATTTGCAGCCGCACATCTTTCAGCGTCGCAACGTCAGGCAACTGTGGCTCGACATATTTGTACAAGCCAAAGATCGAGGCTGCCCCCAATACGATGCAACACACTGCAAGGATTAGTAAATACTTTACGAACTTCACCTGAGATTTCCCATTTTCATGTCATTTGGGCAGTTTATAAACAACCGCGCGGTAGTATAAAGGCAAGCCTGCAACATGGATATGTTCTTTTATCATCTGACGATATGGAGGTCGGGCGAAATATGTTCACTCAAGCATGGCAGGTGGGGCTGGATATACAAAGTGACTGCATTCGCGCCCTGGCGGTACAGCGCCGCCGCAACGGTTGGCAACTGCGTCACTGGTGGCAACACAGTCTGCCGCAACCGGTGTTACGAGAAGGTAGTCTCGAACACCCTGAGCTGCTGATTCAGGCGCTGCGACAATGGCGAATTCAGTTACCAAGACATATTTCCTTACGCATTGCTTTGCCCGCTCAACGGGTTTTACAACAGCAGATGCCGCTGCCGGACGCCAGGCTGAAAGAGCCGGCTCGCGGTGAATACATCACCAACCAGGGATTAAAACAGTTCCCGCTGGATAGCCAGTCGTTGGCTCTGGATTACCGTCCATCACCGGCAGACGCTGCCACTTTGCTGCTTACCGCTGCGCGGCAGCAAGAGGTGGAACAGTGGCTGCATTGCTTGCACCAGGCCAATTTGCAGCCACAGGTGGTCGATATTACCCCTTGCGCGCTTCGCACGATGGCGACAGCGGCAGGCGTGTCGACCGAAACCGGTTTGCTGCATCGCCTCGAGCTGGAGTGGTTATGGGTTGCATCACCTTCTACGTCCTTTGCCTATGGGGTTGTCCCAATGGTGGAGGCCACAGAGGCGGGTCAGGCGCTGGCGGCAATGCATGCCGCCTGCCAGCCACTTGCTACGCAGCAAATTTACTATAGCAGCGTGCTGGATGAGCTGCCTCCGCCAGGATGTTTGTCCTGGTCTCCATTTAGCGCTTTTAGTCAACTGCGTCCACCGCAGCCCCTTATACCGGCGGCATTTGTATTAGCCGGGGGTTTGGCGCTGCGCACAGAGGACAACTAGCTGATGTATCAGGTTAATCTTTTGCCCTGGCGCACTCGAGCTCAGCGTCGGCGCGCCACTTTCTGGTTGCGCCTGTTGGTGTTGCAACTGGCGCTGGCTGCGGCGGTGCTGACGGGGGTTTTGGGATTGTTAAACCGTCAGCAGGATCAACAGCATCTGGCACTTTTGACGCTGGTCGGGCAGCAGACGGAATTGACGGAACGTTTTCAGCAACGGCAACGGGCAATGGCTCGCCTGGCAAGCTTAACCGCGCAGGTGGAGCAACAGGGCATGAATGGGGTGCACAACCGACGTTACCTTCAATTGCTGCAACAGCTGTCGCCCCTGTTGCCCGCAGCGTTGTGGCTTATCGCATTGGATACTAATCCACAAAATATCCGTCTGCGGGGCCTGAGCCGCCGTTATGAGGCGGTGACTCAGTTTGAACAACGGCTAGTTGCGTTGCCGTTGTTGCAGCACGGCCGCCTGACTGAGGTGGTGCAGCGTCAGGATGGTTTGTTTTCATTTACCCTGACGGCACAGTGGGGGCGGGATGAATAAGCCTCTACCGCGCTGGCTAACGAGATGCTTGAACCTGCCGGGGTGGAAGCTGTTGCTGATGCAGTGGCTGGCGTTGAGCGGCCCAATCCTGCTGTTCGGCCTTCTGCTGCTACAGGGCAAATGGCAGCAACTGGGGCAGACCCAGGTGGAGCGGCAACGCCTAACACAACAAATGTCTCCGCTGTGGGCACAATTGGCCCGGATGCCGACAATGGAGGCTCTCAATCAACAACTGCAACAGATTAAGCCCTCACCGGTGGCTAATGAAGCGTTGCTGGACGTATTGCAGCAAGTGGGGGCCGGGCTGCAACGCTGGCAGCAGCAGGAAAAAGCCTCGCGGCAAGCCCTACGGCTGCATCTTGAGTACGGCAGCTTATTAAGGCTGCTGGAAAAATTGCCCACCAAGCTACGCATCGAACAGATGACTGTTGAAACGCAGACGGAGGGGGTGTCGGTGCATTTCACTTTCCAGGATGTGGCTGAGGCTGTGCGGGTTGCCCCCTATGAATAAAAACCTTGGGTTCTGGCTGTTGTTGCTACCGATGGCGCTGCTGGCGCAGCCACGGGATCCTTTTCGACCGCTGCCTTCCCCCGACTGTCCTGCCGCGGCAGAGTCGCCGGTGAATTGGCGATTAAAAGGCACCCTCGGACACGAGAAGCTGCGTTTTGCCTGGATAGTTACGCCGGGCGGAAAGTGGTTGCGAGTCAAACCCAGCCAAACGCTACTGGCTGGGCGTTGGCAGGTTGAGCAGATTCTGGAGCGGCAAGTGACGTTAAGCGCGGTTCAGAGTAATCCGGCCTGTTCGGTTGCCGAGGATAGGGTGGTGTTGGCGTTGGGAAAGCATAAGGAAGAAAAATGAAAGGATGTCGTTGGCTTGCAGTTTTGCTGTGGGGGAGTGCGTTCGCAAGCATAGCACAGGAGCCTGACCCCATTTCTCTGGAGTTTCAGGATGCGCCTGTGGCTGTGGTATTGCAGGCGCTGGCGGATCATCAGCAGCTTAATGTCGTCACCGCCGCAGGCGTGGGGGGAAACCTGACGCTGCGGTTGGATAAGGTACCCTGGCGGCAGGCCCTGGCCGTGATTTTACGCATGGGGAAACTGACTATGACGCTGGAGGGCAACGTGATGATGGTGTTTCCCGAACCAAGCGAACAGGAAAAGCAACGACAACAGCTGGCTTTAGCGCAAAAACAGCCATTACACAGCGTGACCCTGCCGCTGAATCATGCCGACGCGACGGAGATTGCTGAAAATCTGAATGCTCAGGACGGTACCTTGTTGAGTGAGCGGGGCAGCCTGGTGGCGGACAAACGCACCAATGCCGTGCTGCTCCGCGATACCGCACCGATAGTGGCGTTATTGACGCAGCGGATCGCGGAGATGGATGTGCCATTGGCGCAGGTGCAGTTAGCGGCGCATATCGTCACTATTAACAGCGAAAGCTTGCGGGAGCTTGGTGTGCGTTGGGGGCTGGCGCCGGACGAGCGGCCAGCAAAGTCATGGCAATTGGATGGCTTCAACGTGGCGTTGCCGTTGGAGCGTAGCGCCGTCAGCGCCGGTTTTCATCTGGCACGAATCGGTGGCCGTTTGCTCGATCTGGAACTGATGGCGCTGGAACAGGAGAACCGGGTGGAAATTATCGCCAGCCCGCGCCTGCTGACCGCTAATCTGCAGACTGCCAGCATCAAGCAAGGGACGGAAATTCCCTATG
>Ga0182008_10001104_pt1 | contig 18582 bp, 15 predicted proteins | sample Sormic07211129_1_FD_120482 | JGI IMG/M metagenome (GOLD analysis project Ga0182008, IMG submission 120482) | Rhizosphere microbial communities from Sorghum bicolor, Mead, Nebraska, USA - 072115-129_1 metaG | ecosystem: Host-associated > Plants > Roots > Rhizosphere | place: USA: Nebraska...
GCTGCCGGAATGATCGCGGAGAGTCGGCATGACTCTCCATTGTTTGCTGTTCATCAATCGAAGGAGAATCTTATGACCACGACTAAAAAATTCCTCCGCTTGCCTGCGGTCATCGAGGCCACCGGCTGGTCCCGCGCCACAATCTGGCGCAAGGTGAAGGCAGGCGTGCTGCCAGCTCCTATCCCCATCGGACCCAAGTCCATAGCTTGGGACGCAGAGGAAATCGCCCAATGGCAGCAGCGCTGTATCGATGCTAGAGGTGGAGCCGCTTGAGCGGGAGGTCAATAACTGCTTGATCTGAAACACTCTACCATCGTGAGAGGTAACTAGAAGGTGTTGTTGATGTGGCAAGTCCCTGTCGCAATTTTAGGGGAGAGATAGAGGTCGATGCGGTGAAGCATAGTGAAATAATTAATTAATTGTAATTTATTGTGCATTTGTTGTCTAATATTTCATCTAACTTAAAATGTTAGATGAAATATTTTTTGATATCAACAAAGTGAAAAATACATATTATATGTAAATAATGTTACTTAAATATTTGACGGTTTGCACTACGTCTAACATTTTCACTTTCCTCATCCAGGCTAATACGTATGCCAGGAGTAAAACGCTCCTCTGGGGTCAAACCAAAATCATCAACCTCTCTATCCTCTTCTGTTTCTAAGTAACGGACAAATTCGTCGGCTTTTTTCAAACGAGTTTCTACGCGCTCAAGTCGCTTCTGCACATCCACCCAAGATCCTTCCCATAAACCATATTCCTCTATGGAGAGAGACGCCAGTTCCGCTGAAATCCGGGAATCAAATACCGCGGTATCAGTCGATACCAATTCTATATATGTAAATGCCTTTATTAGATCGTTATAAATATAGTTGCCGTATGCCGTAATTCTGAGGCCATCAATATCGTCATTGAACTCGTCGATCCGATTGCTTGATTCGATTAGTCCATATTTAAGAAGCATATCACAACTTAATCGGAAGTCTTCATCCATTTGAAAACGATTGGAGAAATCAATAATTATTGATGATATTGGTTGAAAAGCAGTACCTTGTATTTCATTTAATTTTGATAGTGGGCGTAGTACCCGAAGAGCAGTAAAATGCGACGATCTAATTTTGGATCGGAGTTGGAAAATATTCGGAACATGACTCTGTGTCTCATCGTAAAAAAAGCGATTCGGTATCATCACCGGCTTTAATACTTGATGAATTTGCCATTTCCATGTATTTGAAGAGGTAATCTCTTCGATATTTGTGTACCTAGAAATTAACATCCCCCTAAATAACTCTAAGGCTAAACGAATATTTCCGTGGGCGCAAGCCGTCAAAAAACTAGCCAAATGAGAATTTGGATTGCGAAATTCCTTCTCAAAACTAACAACTAAACTTCGAATGGTTTTTCTGACATCGTCATTTGCATCTATCCCGCCAATGTGGCGACTAACGAGATCAGCTGATAGTAGTTTCTTAACATATTCTAGTCTTTTAATGAAAACACTATGGGGAGGGGGCGAACTTAAGTGGAATCCAGAATTTTGGTACGCGTCTAAAACTCCATGGATTGACGATGCATAAAATCTTTCCTCTCGCATTGACACGATAGTAAGGCATTTAAGAGATGCCGCAATTTCATGTGCGGTGGAAAAGCAATGTTCCTGTAATTTTCTTCCGTACTGATCGGTGTTGTCAATGACTACTACAGCACCTTTGTGTATTGAGCGAAGGTATTCTACTAATCTTTCAGCCACATATTTTTGGTCTTTTTTCCATTCTGCGATTAAATTGTTTAAAGATTTTTGATAGTCAACACTTCCATCGATTAATCCATATAAATCTTGTTTCTGAGCTACTTCAAAACGATCAGAGAAGAGGCGCAATAGATTATCTCTATTTCCATCTAGGATCTTATTTATATCAAGTCCTGCGACTAACTTCTGCCATATTTGATTATGTACCTGGCCTAATTCTTCGGGTGTGGAAAGCAGGTCAATTATTATCGTGACAGCATTCTTTCTTAATATTTGCGGCTGTCGAACAAAGAGTAATTTACGTAGGAAAGTTGATTTTCCGATTCCCTTTCCGCCGAAGAGAACTACGACATCTCCACGTCTCTCCAAGATGCTTTTTTCAATACGATTCCCAAATGCACCTCCTCCATCATCATTAGTTATTTGTTTAATTCCATATTCTTCTAAGTATGGAGTTAAGGAATCTGTGAGAAGTGATTGAGCAGATCGAAATGCATTCTCATATTCCCTATCGGAAACATAGCATGCATCCATGAAATCTAAATGAGTTTCGTCAATTACTCCAAAATATCGATCAGCTATTGGGCGCAATTGCTGAACATATTTATTTGGTTGAATAGCACGTGCGTACGCTGGTATTTCAAAGCCCGGTCGATATGTTTCTCTGTTTTCTTGAACGCTTCTCGACAGTAAAGAATTTAGGGAGCCATCGTAACTAACGCATCTATAAGATAAGGAGTTAAATATTTGTGTAAATGAGCTGGCAAATCCGTCAAGGCTAGGTATCACAAAAGCGCGTAATGATTTCCAGTCAATCCCTTGTTCGAAAGCCCTAAAAATTATCCATTCATGTCCGTTAGTTATAGCTCCATAGGAGCAGCCAAGATCTAAGCAGTAATTTCTTACCTGCAAGATGGCTGAGCTAACGTTCTTATCTGTCATTAGTGTGCGAATCGAGATATGGCCGACATCTTGACCAGTTCGAGCGGTAATAGGAATTGAGAAGTAAATTCCTTCTCTCTTAGCTTCTATTACAATCGCAATTTGGCCCGAGGCCTTTTTCAATACGTAGTCACAATAACCAGAATTAACTGACTTCTCAAGATCGGTATGGTTTTCCGGCCATCCTAATACATCATGGATAACTCTATTTATAACCTGATGGCGTGTATCCGCTTCGTTTAAGGAGCGACCTTCATTTTCTTTAGCTAAATTAATAGCGACAATGTGTTCATGCATAAATAAGACCATACCTTAAAGAAATATAAATCTGTTGAGGAATTAAACATATAACGCTATCAAAAGAATAATTCGGTATATTGCACACATCTATCAATTATCTTGTCAGGGACTGATCCTATACTTTCTTTGACACCTTCTTGTGGACGCTCTAGGACTGTCTAAGTATCGCCAGCCGCATCATTGCTATACTTTACTGGAGCAATCGGCCTTGATAGTCTCCGTTTTTATATTTTGACGTCTTCGATGTTCAAACTATATTTCTTCGTGAAGGATGTGATTTTTTCTTTCGCATCTTGGCGGGGGGCCTAGGTGCGGTTTCCGCAATTTCTTGCAGTTCGGTGATCTTCACAGCGTATTCTCGATACACAATTAGGTATTTTTGCTGTAGTGTACTTGCAGATCATACTTTACGCGGTTTTATCAATACTATCCAAATGTAACAAATAGAATTCTTTTTTGTTGAAAAGTGTAAGCGTCGTGCAAATGACGAACAATAGCTTAAAATTTACTAAATATATAGTTGTCATGAAATTAATGATGTCAACGTGTCGACGCGATGTATCGAACTAAAATTGTTTTTAGCGATGTTAGATCGGATTTTGAGCATGCTTGAAAACTTCTTATTGTGATGAAATGATGATATTTTAACCATCATATCTTTTATTATTGCTCCTGCGTCGCATTTAGCAAGAATCTTTTATCGACAAATGTTGTCATTGTTTGTAGACTGGAGTAGGTATTTTCTGTAGGTCGCTTCTAGAAATTAGGATGGAGGCAGTGCAGCTATCCAACGAAGATCGCCACGAACTGGATATGACAGTAAAAAAAACTTGAAACCTGTGAGATGCAAGATCGCAGCAACCGTCGAGGATATGTACTACTTTATGCGCTATGCTGGCAGGCGTCCAAAGGATCTATGCCAGTATGGAATGCTAGACGTTTGTAAGGGCATGTGCTGATTTTTGTAATATTAATATATTGCACCAGCGGCTTGGCGAAAAACCTAAATGAAAAGCTACTGAAGTCTTATAAGACAATGTTGCGCTTCGTCTCTCTAGTAAGTGTTAAATAATTTTTAAATTGAAAGTAATCAATGCATGGGAACTATCCAAGTTACGGCAAAAAAAGATTTCATTCAGTCATTAACATCGGCAAGACCTATTGCTGCGTTGGCTGAGCTTATTTGGAATGGGTTTGACGCAAAGTCCAACAAGGTTGAAATTTTCTTAGATATTAATGAAATGAACGGACTTGAATCTGTTCGTGTACGTGATTATGGTCAAGGAATTATATTCTCTGAAGCAGATAAGTTATTTGGTAGCTTAGGGGACTCGTGGAAAAAGGCAGCTGTTCGCCAAGATGGTCGCTCGCTTCATGGTAAAAATGGTAAAGGCCGTTTTAAGGCGTTTGCTTTAGGTAGTCAAGTTGAGTGGGCAACGACGTACAAAAGTGGTGAGAAATCGCATTCGTATAAAATAATTGGAAAAGCAAATGCCTTAGATAATTTTGATATAGGAAATGTTTCGGAAGTAGGTAACGATATATGCGGAACTGAAGTTACGATTCACAACGTGCTAAACGATTTTAGATCTCTAAAAGACGAAACAGCTCAAATGAGTTTGGCAAAGATATTTGCTGTATTTTTAACTGAATATCCCGAGGCATCAATTGAGTATGATGGAAATAATGTTGACCCCACAGCAGTACAAATTCAAAGAGAAGAATACAACTTAGGTGAAATAGACCTCAGTGGTGAACGTAAAGTGCTTGCTTCCGTTGTAATTATTGAGTGGAGTATTCCTACCGAGCGAGTAGTCCATCTTTGTGACTCTTCAGGAATTTCGTTGCATGAAACTCCAGCTGGGCAGCAGGTTAGAGCGCCAGGTTTTAATTTTACTGCATATATAAAGTCAGATCATTTTCGGGAACTAGACAAGAGTGGACTGTTGGCGCTAGCGGATCTTCATGAAGACGTTCAGTCTATAGTACGTGTTGCAAAAAATAAAATGAAGGAGCATTTCCGTCGAAGACTTGCTTCAAGTCAAAGTAAAATAGTAGAAAAGTGGAAGAGGGAGAAGATTTACCCTTATGAAGATAGTCAAAATGTGGGTCCAATTGAATTTGCTGAACGGCAGGTATTTGATATTTTGGCTGTAAATGTGCAAAGCTATCTTCCTTCGTTTGAAGAATCAGATATAAAACAAAAGAAATTTACGTTCTTCTTGCTGGCACAAGCAATCCGTCAAAACCCAGATTCTGTGCAGTTCATTATCGGAGAGGTTTTGGGTTTAAAGAAAGAGGCTCAAGATGATTTGGCACTTCTTCTTGAAAAAACACCTCTATCTTCAATTATAAGTTCCGCCAAAATAGTAGCTAATAGACTCGATATGCTAAATGGTCTTGAAGCCCTAATTTTTGATAAAGAAAGTAAGAAGAAGCTGCTTGAACGGGATCAGTTGCATAAAATTCTTGAAACTGAGGCCTGGCTCTTCCATGAGGAGTTTTCTCTCGCTGGAAGTGAGGAACGTTTAGAAGAAGTGTTGCGTAAGCACTTATCGAAATTAGGTTCTCGTACAGACGATGCCAAAGCTGTTGAGGTTGGCGATGGGAAGACTGGACGCGTTGATCTAATGTTGCAGAAGGTTGTGCAGCCCAGAAATGGTCAGTATGATTATTTAATTGTGGAATTAAAAAGGCCATCACAGAAAATTAACGACGATGTATTGACGCAAATAAAAAAATATGCAATTGCCGTTGCCAGTGACGAGCGATTTGCTGGTGTTCCAGCCACCTGGACATTTGTAGCTATTTCAAACGAAATGGATGCATATGCAAAACGTGAAGCTAATCAGCGGGGCCGTCCCAAGGGGCAGGTTTTCGATGATGCTGAGTTAAACATTACTGTGTGGGTCAAAGAGTGGGCTGAGGTTATTAATGATGCAAGATCTCGATTGAGATTTGTGAATGAACAACTATCATATGAAGCAGATAGAGATAGTTCCAAAGCTTATTTACAGAGAGCACATGCAAAATTCATCCCAAATTTTAGTAATGAGGATGATGGAGAAGATTTAACTCCCGGAATTTAATTAAAATTCTAGAGATATAATTATTGACCATGAAAAAAATCCAAACTGCTAGATTGCCATTTGTGGTCGACTATCCAGAAATAAAAATACGTATACAGAAAAAAATCATATCGGCAATAAGCATTGATACTACAGTATTCGATGATAATGGAATGAGGCTTGATAGAGGACTTTTTTCACAATTACAGCAATTTGGTCGTCATCCTGCAAAATTGGTAATTTCTGAAATCGTTTTGAGGGAAATTTCTAGGCATTTAACTAGCTCAATCACTACAAAAAAAGAAAGATTTGGACGTGATATGGTCGATGCGGCCGACTTCGTAGGTTTTGATCAGGTTTATGTTCAGGAAGTAAAAGATAAATTTCATGAACTGCCTAGCTCTTCTGATCTATGTGACATGCAGGTCGAAAAATTTTTGCATGAATCAAAAGCGATTGTTGTTAGCGCAGATGATCATATTAAGGTAAGTGATATCCTGAGATGTTATTTCAATGCAAATCCACCATTTCATCGCGAGAATCTGAAGAAAAGTGAATTTCCCGATGCAATTGCTTTGTTGAGTTTAGCAGGATGGGCAACGGATGAGGGAACAGAGTTGGTAGTGGTTTCGCGAGATGCTGATTGGGCAACGTTTTGTGAAGAGTCTGATAACCTACATCTTGTAACGGATCTTGCCACAGCGTTAGCGTTATTTCAAACACCAGATGAAGCGGTTAAAAGTGTAATTGAGGAATTAAGAGGGATGCTAAACGATCCTGAGTCAGAAATTTTTTCACAAATTGAAGAGGAAATTAGGGATTTTGATTGGGTTGATCATGTTACTAGTGACATCGAATCACAATTTCAATGTGAGGAAGACGATTCAGAAGTGGAGTTAAAAAAATGCGAGTTTGTGGATGGGCCTAACACTATAGTCGTAACTGATATTGATGAAGAAGCTGTTTCTGTTATTTTTGCTTTGCAAGTTTCGGGTGAATATAAGGCTAATTTTTCGTTTCAGAAATGGGACTCTGTCGATCGAGAGTATATTTCTATGGGAGGTGGCAGTATTGTTCAAGATTTCGATGTTTCAGTTTCCGTGGTTTTACGAATTCCGAACAAATCAACAGATCCGGAGGATATGAAATGGGAGATTGAACCTAATTCCTTGCATTTTTATCTGGATGAATTAGAGCCAGATTGGATGAGTGGACGGGACTAAGTGATTTTCTGACTTTCATGTGTTAGTCGTGACGATATTACGTCCGCCCCCGTATCACGACGGTTGACATTTATTGCCATTAAACCTCGGTGAAATCGGCCATCGGAAGCCCCCGCAACGTTGCCAGAAACGGTCAAACCCGCGAAAAAGTAGGCCTTCGCGCGTGAAACGTAATGGTAGAGTTGATGTCTTCTGAGCGGTTAATGCTTATTGCCAGGAGGGGGATGTTTTGGGTTATGTTGAAATTTCATATTGCCATAATCATGGATATACGCGGGTCCTGACATAGGATTCGAATCCCCCTCTCCCATTTTTGAGCAGCATTCGGCATCTGCGGAACATCCCAGCTCACCGCCCCGAATACCCAAGCCCCTCAAATCTGATCCCATCTCAACCTCGCATAGTTTCCCCCATGTATCGCAAGCCTCTCCCGCAAAGCTAGGAGAGTCCCATGTCCTACAGCTACACCAAATTTGACGACCTGGAAAAAACCGCCATGGTCGGCAACCGTCAATGCGTCGCGCTGGTCAGCCACTACGCAGGTGCCCAGCTACCCTGGCCTGGAAGCAGAACGAGGCAGTGCGGGGAAATCGTTTGCTCCGCAAGGGCACGGCCATTGCCACATTCGGCAAGTGTGCGAATCAGCAACAAGGCAATCACGCGGCCTTGTCTATGGGCCAGACCCTGGACGGTATCTGCCGCCAAGAAATTCCTCGCTACTCTGGTAATGCGGTCGTCTGCTTCAGCATGAGCGACGCAACTGCCGAGACGACGCTGACGATGCCTGCTATCAAGAATGCGAACCGGTAACCCGCAAGTTCGGCCGCCTGGGGGAGTTGCCCGGTGGCCAATTGCGTCGCCATTACTGAATGGGCGACGGCACCTAGTACTGCTATGCCCACGGCTCCACCTAGCTGGCGTGCAGTGTTCTGTAGTCCTGCTGCAAGACCCGAGTCTTTCCGCGGAACGCCTGCAAGAACTGCTTGCGTGGCACTCATCATCACCAAGCCGTTGCCAGCGCCGACCAGCAATGTAGGCAGCAGAAATTCGCTGACCTGCAATGGATGAACAGGTAGCCAATTGAGCCAGATAAGGCCTGCTGCCGACACGAGGCTGCCAATAAAGGGCAACTGTGTAAAGCCAGCGTCCCGCAAATAGCGTGATGCGATCGATGCGACAGCCAGTGCGGAAGCCATTGGCAGTAAGGCCAGTCCGGTGTCGAGCGGACTGCGCCCGTCGATCCGCTGCAACGCCTGCGACAGAAAGAACATCGACACCGTAAGAACTGCGCCGAGGCTCAACACCATAGCCATTCCGACCGTTACGTTTCGCAGGCGAAATATTTCGAAATTGATCAGGGGCTGGGCCGAACGGCGTTCAGCTGCGATGAAGGCGACGAACATGATCAGCGCGGTAGCCAAGGCACTGAGCACGGTACTGGATGTCCAACCGGCATGTACCGATTCGGAGATCGCATAGAGAAACGAGGCCAGCGCCAGCGTGACAGTGGACGCTCCCAGAACATCGAGCTTCGCCCGGGCATCGTCCGTGAGCTGTGGTCGCAGACAGCCGGCAACAACGGCGGCCAAGACGATACCGACCGGTATGTTGACGAACATCACCCAGCGCCAGCTGGCTAAGCTCGTCAGCAAGCCGCCAATGACCACGCCAAAGGCGGAGCCCATCGCAGCGCAGGCCGCCCACAGGCCGATCGCTCGTTCCTGACTCGCCCCCTTGGGATGGGCGGCGACGATGACTGCCAGCGGTGAAGTCGCCAGTACCGACGCACCCAAACCCTGCACTGCGCGCGATGCCAGCAGCATGGTCGCGGAAGTCGCAAAGCCACCTGCCAGGCTGGCTCCAGTGAACAGCGTCAAACCCCACAACAGAAGGCGCCGGCGCCCATATATGTCGCTGGCGCGTGCAGCGAGCAACATGAAGCCACCCAGCAACAGCAGGTAGATGTCGACTACCCACTGCAATTGGACGGGTGACAGACCCAGGTCATCGCGCATCGCCGGTAGCGCGACGTTCACGATGGCACCGTCCACCACGACCATGAAGGCACACACGCAGGCGACGAAGGTGGCAATCCAAGGTGATACGCCGCTGCGCAGCAGCGGTGGCGGCATCGCCGGTACGGAAGATATAGACATTTGTTGACCTTTCAGCACGATGACGGCGGCGACTGCCGCCTAAAAGTTTGGTAGGAGCCAAGTATGCTGAACAGCATGAAAAGTCATATAACGGTAAATGGACTTAAAATGGTGATAAATGGCCAAACTGAATCCTGCGCATGAGGAACCGGAAGACGACTTCAGCGAGTGGTCGGATGGCCCTCGTCTGATCGCGTTGTTGGGGAATGACGATCAGGCCAGCGAGTACCGCCTCGGAACACGCGAGTACGGCGTGCATCACCACCATCGAGGGCAGGTGTTCTGCGTAGAAGCCGGGCTCATCCATGTGCGGACAGCTCACGGGTCGTGGTTGCTCCCGCCGAACCGCGCCGGCTGGATGCCGCCAGGGGTACCGCATCAAGTACGTGTCAGCGGTGCTCTTGCCGGCTGGAGCGTGTTCATCACGCCGAAATCCAGTGCGTGCTTGCCGAACCAGCCTTGCGTGATCGGCATCACCGAGGTGTTGCGCGCATTGGTGCGCCGGGCCGCCGAATGGGACAAGTCCGCTCAGCTGGCACTGGACCAAGAGCACGTCGTTACCGTAATCCTTGACGAAATCCGTCGCGCGCCGCATGAGTCGCTGCACTTGCCAATGCCGACAAATGCCCGGCTGGAGCGCATCGCTCGGGCGATCCTGGACGATCCCGGTTCGATTCGAACGTTGGAAGCTTGGGCAGATTGGGGCGCGATGTCGGCTCGAACGCTGCGCCGTCAGATGCAGGCTGAGACAGGCCTGAGCTTTGCCCAATGGCGCCAGCAGGCACAACTCACGCACGCCCTGGAAATGCTGGCGCGTGGCGAGTCGGTCACGCATGTTGCCGACACGCTGGGCTATGCCTCACCGAGCAACTTCATCGCCATGTTTCGCCGTTCCTTCGGCAACTCCCCGGCACGATACTTTGCGGCGCGTTCTGTTGGCGGCAGTTGAAGCGCTGTCATCAATCGGCTGCCTCCCATCATTGAGATCAGGCAGGCACGCGCTTGGACGATGCGTACACGCTGGCAGCATCTTTAAAAATGACAACGGGGATATTCATGCCTGTTTCCTCATGCACTATTGGTCGAACTTGGCAGCTCGGAGCAGAGGTGCTGCTCTCTGCAATTTCGGACCAGGCCGCATGAAGTCATTCACGCACACCGCCACCACCGTTATTCCCCCGCAAACCTTGTCGCTTCTCAAGCCCCCCATAGTTTCCCCCATGTATCGTAAGCCTCTCCCACAAAGCCAGGAGAGCCCCATGTCCTACACCTGCACCAAAGTCGCCGACCTGGAAAAAACCACCATGGTCGGCAACCACCAATGCATCGAGCTGGTCCGCCATTACGCGGGCGCCCCAGCCGCCCTGGCCTGGAAGCAGGGGGAGGCAGTGCTGGGAAATCGTTTGCTGCGCAAAGGCACGGCCATTGCCACATTCGTCAATGGCAAGTATGCGAATCATCAGCAAGGCAATCACGCGGCCCTGTATATGGGACAGACCTTGGACGGTATTCTCGTCATGGACCAGTGGAGAGGCAAGCGCCCGGGCATCGTGACTTCGCGCACCTTGCGTGCCAAAGGCCAGTACAAGAATGGCTTGCATATCGACCCCAGCAACAATGCCGATGCTTTTTTCGTCATCGAATAAGGGAGCATCGATGCAACATCGACGTTTGTTGACCGGCGCCGCCTGCTGCCTATTTCCTATGCTTACTCAGGCTGCGATGCCCGCCGCTTATGTTTGTCCGGACAGCGTGCCCGAGGCGTCGATCAGCCTGAACGCCGTGCCGGCCGGCTGGACGCCGTATATCGGCAGTCCGCTCTACCTGAGTGCTGCGGCGCCTATCGACGGCGCGCCGGCGCGCAGGGGGCAGCTCGTGCCCAGCAAGGAGCGCACGAAGCAAGGGCGCACGACGCTCAGCTACCGTCTGGAAGGCCCTTATCCAGACGGCAAGTGGCTGCAATGCAGTTACGGCGTGCATGGCGAAGTCACTCTGTCGCGGAGGATGGACGACAGTGTCAGCCTGTGCGAGTTCACCTACAGGAAAGGCCGCAAGGCCGGGCAGAACGAGATCGATATCGATTGCCGGTAAGTGAATTTGAATTGGGTATCAGCGCTATTGCTGGGTGAATCGCAGCGCGCTGCAATCAGTGCCTGCAGCTGTGCATATCGGCTTACGCGTTCCGCTAAGCCGACCTACGCAACTGCCGCCCGCCGGTGGCGCAGACGCAAAAAAGCCCGCCGAAGCGGGCTTTTGTTACTCCACAGTCAAGCCAAAAGCTCAGAACTGGTTCATGGTGTTGTCTTTGCCGGCAGCTTTGAGTGCCGCTTCGCCGCTGAAGTAATCCTTGTGATCGTCGCCGATGTCCGAGCCGGACATGTTTTGATGTTTCACGCAGGCGATGCCCTGGCGGATTTCCTTGCGCTGCACGCCGGCCACGTAGCCCAGCATGCCTTGGTCGCCGAAGTATTCCTTGGCCAGGTTGTCGGTCGACAAGGCGGCCGTGTGGTAGGTCGGCAGGGTGATCAGGTGGTGGAAGATGCCGGCTTCGCGGGCCGAGTCGGCCTGGAAGGTGCGGATCTTCTCGTCGGCGGCGATCGCCAGTTCCGTCTGGTCGTATTCAACGCTCATCAGCTGGGCGCGTTCGTAGGCGGACACGTCCTTGCCGTCGGCCTTCATGGTGTCATACACCTGCTGGCGGAAGTTCAGGGTCCAGTTGAACGATGGGCTGTTGTTGTACACCAGCTTGGCGTTCGGGATGACCTTGCGGATTTCGCTGACCATGCCGCCGATTTGCGCGATATGCGGTTTTTCCGTTTCGATCCACAGCAGGTCGGCGCCGTTTTGCAGCGAGGTGATGCAATCGAGGACGCAACGCTCTTCGCCGGAACCGGCGCGGAACTGGAACAGGTTGCTTGGCAGGCGTTTTGGACGCAGCAGCTTGCCTTCGCGCTTGATGATGACGTCGCCATTGCCCAGCGCGTCGGCCGACACTTCTTCGCAATCGAGGAAGGAATTGTATTGGTCGCCCAGGTCGCCTGGTTCATTCGTCACGGCGATCTGCTTGGTCAGGCCGGCGCCCAGCGAATCGGTGCGGGCGACGATGATGCCGTCGTCCACGCCCAGTTCCAGGAAGGCGTAGCGGATGGCGCGGATCTTGGCCAGGAAGTCTTCATGCGGCACCGTCACTTTACCGTCCTGGTGGCCGCATTGTTTCTCGTCGGACACCTGGTTTTCGATCTGGATGCAGCAGGCGCCCGCTTCGATGAACTGTTTTGCCAGCAAATAGGTCGCTTCGGCATTGCCGAAACCGGCGTCGATGTCGGCGATGATGGGCACGACGTGGGTGACGTGGCCGTCGATCTTGGCCTGGATAGCTTGCTTTTCAGCACCTTGGGCAGCGTCCAGCTGGCGGAACAGGCCGCCCAGTTCGCGGGCATCGGCCTGGCGCAGGAAAGTGTAGAGTTCCTTGATCAGTGCCGAGACGGCGGTTTTCTCATGCATCGACTGGTCTGGCAGCGGGCCGAACTCGGAGCGCAGGGCGGCGACCATCCAGCCGGACAGGTAGAGGTAGCGGCGGTCGGTACTGTTGAAGTGCTTCTTTATCGAGATCATCTTCTGTTGACCGATGAAACCATGCCAGCAGCCGAGCGACTGGGTGTACTTGGATGGGTCCGCATCGTAGGCAGCCATGTCGTTGCGCATGATCTTCGCCGTGTACTTGGCGATGTCCAGGCCGGTCTTGAACTTGTTCTGGGCGCGCATGCGGGCGGCGGACTCGGGATTGATGGCGTTCCATGCGCTGCCTTGTTGGTCTTTCAAACCAGCAACAGCCTTGATGTCGTCTTGATATTGGGACATGTGAATCTCCTAAAAAGAAAAGCTATGTTTGAGAAAATCGCCGAGTGCGCCACAACGTCTTGTCGAAGCAAACTGCATGACTAAATAGTAGGCCGATTCGCGCCGATCTTCAAGTCTTATATAAGACATATAACTTAAATTAAGTCTTTGTTTTTCAACGGCTTAATTATTATTTTTCATGATATGAAATGAATTTTCAAAAAGTGAGAGAATTAATTGATGAGTCTGCTGTTCGAAATTTCGCGATGTGAAACGTCTTTTCAGAATTTGGTGCAGCGCGACAAATCGGGGGCGTAAAAAAAGCCACCCGAAGGTGGCCTGGGCCGCTGGCGGCTGATTTAGCGTCCCACGGTCTGCCGCTGATCCTTGATGAACAGGGCCGTCAGCATGCCGATCACGCACACGCCGATCACGTAATAGGCGGGGCCCAGCACATTGTTCTTCAGCATCAGGGTCACGACCACGGGCGTCAGGCCGCCGAATATCGCGTACGACAAGTTGTAGGAAAACGACAGTCCCGAGAAGCGCACCTGCGCCGGGAATGCTTGCACCAGCACGTAGGGCACGGCGCCGACGACGCCGACGAACAGGCCCGTCATCGCGTACAGAGGCAGCAGCAGGTCGGGGCGGCTGCCGACGGTGGTGTAGAAGATATAGGTACTGATGGCCAGCAGCACGGAGCCGGTGAAGATCACGCGCTTGCCGCCCAGGCGGTCGGCCAGCATGCCGGCGATGATGCAGCCGAAGGCTAGGCACAGGGTCGCCACGGTATTGGCCACCAAGGTGGTGCGCGGGGCGATGTGGTGGATTTTTTGCAGCAGGGCCGGCGTCATCAAGATGACGACGACGATGCCGGCCGACAGCATCCAGGTCAGCAGCATCGACACGGCGACGGCGCCGCGGTGGCTGCGCAGCACGGATTTCAAGGGCATTTCCGTGGCCAGCGCCTTGCGCTGCTGCATTTCCGCAAAGACAGGGGTTTCATGCAGCCAGCGGCGCAGATACATGGCGCCGAAGCCGAAGATGCCGCCTAGCAGGAAGGGATAGCGCCAGGCGCCATCGCTGATTTCTGCCGGCGTGTAGATGGTGTTCAAGCCCGTCGCCACGAGGGAGCCGAGCAGGATGCCTACCGTCAGGCCGGCCGTCAGCACGCCGCAGGCAAAGCCCGTGTAACGGCTCGGCACGTGTTCGGACACAAACACCCAGGCGCCCGGCACTTCGCCGCCCACGGCCGCGCCCTGGAAGATGCGCATCAAGAGCAGCAGCAGCGGGGCGGCCAGGCCGATGCTGGCGTAGGTCGGCAGCAGGCCGATCAGCAGTGTCGGCACGGCCATCATCAGGATGGACAATGTGAACATGCGCTTGCGGCCGAGCAAGTCGCCGAAGTGGGCCATGACGATGCCGCCCAGCGGACGCACGACGTAGCCGGCGGCAAAGATGCCGAAGGTTTGCAGCAAGCGCAGCCATTCCGGCATTTCCGGCGGGAAGAACAATTGACCGATGGCGTTGGCAAAGAAGACGAAGATGATGAAGTCGTAGAATTCCAGCGCGCCGCCGAGGGCGGCCAGCGACAGGGTCTTGTAGTCTTGCTGGGTGAGGGGACGGCTTGCGGCGTTGATTGCGGCGGTGTTGGAAGTAGGCATGTGTCTCGTTCTTGTGTGTTATCGGAGATTGCCAGATCTAGCATACGCATTTCCGCCGCATGAGTAAACGCGGCGCGTATGGGGATCAGCCTCAGCTGTGCTTAATACAACGCCGCTATCATCCGCGTTGACTTCATTGGAAAGGACACAGTATGCACATCATGATCGTGGGTGCCAGCCGGGGCCTGGGGCGCGCGCTGGTGGACGGTTTGCTCGCTGACGGCCATGCTGTCATCGGCGTATCGCGCCAGCTACCCGCCGACTTGCCTGCCGACCAGGGCACGCAGCTGCAATGGATCGCGGCGGACCTGGCCGCACCTGCCGAGGCCGTCGAACGCATCGCCCACGAAGCGCCCGCCGCGCTGGACGCGGTGATCTACAACCTGGGCATATGGGAAGAAAAGGCCTTCAGCGATGACTATGCATTTCTCGGCGATGCGGACGAGGCCATCGTCGACATGGTCAATACCAACATCACGTCAACCATCCTGCTGCTCAAGCGCCTGGTGCCGCGCTTGCTGGGCAGCAACAAGCCGCAGCTGATACTCACGGGCTCGACGTCCGGCCTGCGCCAGAGCGGCCGCCCGGAAGTGACGTTCAGCGCCTCGAAATTCGCCCTGAACGGCATCGCCGATGCCTTGCGCGAAGGTTTCCGCGCACAGGGACTGGCCGTGACGGCGCTGCAGCTCGGCTATCTGAATACCTACGACGGCTTGTCCGTGCCGCTGGCGGACGCCGCCGCGCGGGGCGAGGGCGAGCTGATCCCCGTGCATGACGTCGTCAGTGTCGTGCGCATGCTGCTGAGCCTGTCGAATGCCTCGTTCGTGCGCGAACTGGTGCTGCCGGCGCTGCGCGACGAGCGTTTCTAGCTTTACGCGTCTTTGCCGTCGACCTCGACAAGCACCCGGCGCACGCAGCGCGCATAGCCGTCAAATTCGCGCGCGTTCTGGTAGGCGACGCCCGTGTCGAAATCCTTGCACCAGACTTCGCCTTCGATGTCGCCCAATTCGTTCGACCAGTACCAGTTCGGCCGGAACGCCTCTTTCAAGGTCGCATACAGCAAGGTCTGCTCGCGCCGATCCGGCAAGCTGTGGCCCAGGCTGGCAGCCCAGTTGGATGCGACTTGCCAGGAATAGTTCTCCTGCTCGTACTCGTCCGGCAGCAGCACCAGGTGGTAATCGGGCGCGCCATCCCAGCCGAGGATCAGGCCGGCATAGCGTTCGCCCGGCTGCAGGGCGACGGGCGCGGCGGCCGATGGCGCCAATGTGACCCGGCGCACGGCGCAGGCGCGGCCTGAATAAGTCTTGCGATAGTTGTACTGGGTGCCGTTGTCGAAATCGTGGCTCCACGCCATGCGGGGCAGGATGGCGTCCGCTTCCGACGACCAGTACCAGGCATCCGGGAAGGCGTGGCCCAGGTTGGCGTGCAGCAAGGCCAGCTCGCTGCGCGTCGGCAGGCAGGCGCCGCGCGCCGCGGCCCAGGCTAGCGCGGCTTGCCAGGGCAGGGCATCGGCCTCGCCGGGCAGCAGGAACAGCTGGTAGCCGGCGGCGCCATCCTGGCCAGGCATGATGCCCGCGTAGCGTTCGCCGGCAGCGGCGCCCAGCACGCCCGGGCAATGCTCAAACCAGCCATCGTCTTCTTCCGTGGCAATAAATGCCGCGATCAGCGCCTGCTGCGCGGGCGGCGCGGCGGCCAGCAGGGTGTTGAAGCAGCTGATGGCCGAGGCGTGGGGCGTGCCGGCGCCGTTGGCGATACCGACGAGAAAGTCGCCCGCCCAGTCGGGCAAGGTGGTGATCAGGCGCGGCAGTTCGTGCAGCAGGGCGGCGCAATACGCCGTCTCGCCGAAACGCCAGGCGGCGCGGTTGGCCGTCTGGTAGGCGCCGTAATCGTGTTCGGCTTGAACGGACTGAACAATGGCCAGCGCGTAGTGTGCGCCTTCATTCCCCGACAGCGCATCGAGCATGGCGTAGTAGCGCTGGAAGCGCCGCTGGGCTTCATCGGGGGGCGTGTGCTTGTCGCCATCCTGGATGATGTTGCCTACAATTAGTAATTCGGCTTTCCAGAGTTCAAAGGCTGTTGGCATCGGTGTGACTGGCGAAAGTGACGAAGGTGATTATTATGCCCGCGCCAGCCGTGTTTTAGCGTGCCGCTTGAACATGCTACAGTCCGCCACTGCCGCCAGCTCAGCGCGGCTTTGCCTGGATTAATGCGCTATGCCCACCTGGACTTCCCCGCCCCAACTCGTCGCCCTTGCCGCCTTGTATGCGCAGGCGCAAGCCCATCCTGAAACGATCAGCGACGCGGCCTTCATCGAGGCCGTCAAGGCTGCCCACTGGCCCACCAACTGCTGGAGTTACGTGGAGGCGTCGTTCGCCATCATCGCGCCCGCCTGCCTGCTGCGTCCGCATCTGACCGCCGAGCTGATCGCCTTGCCCATAGCCGCCATGATCGCCGGCGGCCTGGACGATGCGGGGCAAGTCATCGCGATTGGCCTGGACTGCGCCACGCGCGACGCGCCGTACGTGGAGGTGAGCGAGGACGGCAAGCGCTGGCTGACGCAGGTGTGGCCGGGACTGGGGGAGGTCGTCGAGAACGTGTTCCAGGCCAGGCTGCAGGCGGCGCTGGCCGATGACGATGATGAATAAGCGATCAACAAACGCTGAGGCTTGACGCCGAAAGCCCGTTTACGTTAGGGTATACGTAACTACTTACATATATCCTGATCTCATGTCTTCCAACCTGCAAACCTACGGCTCGCTGATGCTGGCCAGCCGCCTGCGCCGTCTTTCCGATCAACTGTATGCGGGCGTCGATACCAGCTATCTGGCCGCCGGCGTCGAGCTGACGTCGCGTTGTTTTCCCTTGTTATTGCTGCTGCGCGACAATGGCCCTACGGCTATCACGGCCCTGGCCGCGCAGATCGGGCAGACGCATCCGGTCGTGGTGCAGCTGGGGCGCAAGCTGCTCGACGCCGGCGTGGTGGCGGAGCTGCCGGATGCCAAGGATGAGCGGCGCCGCCTGCTGGCGCTGTCCGACGCCGGGCAAGCCTTGCTGCGCGACATGGCGCCCCTGTGGGACGACGTGCGCGCTGCCGTCGATATGGTATTCGAGCAAGGCACGCCGCAGCTGATGGCCAGCCTGGACCGGGCCGAAGTGCGCCTGCAGGCGCAAGGCTTTGGCGAGACCATCGCCGCGTGCCGGCGCCAGCGCGAGCGGGCGGCCGTGGAGATCATCGATTACGCCGCCCAGTACGCAGCCGACTTCAAGCGCCTGAATATCGCCTGGCTGGAACGCTACTTTTATGTCGAGGCGCTCGACGACAAGGTGCTGTCCGATCCGCAACGCTCGATCCTCGACGATGGCGGGCAGATTTTCCTCGCGCGTTTGGACGGCAAGATCGTCGGCACCTGTGCCCTGATCCGCGCCGGCGGAGACAGCATCGAGCTGTCGAAGATGGCCGTCACGCCCGAATGCCAGGGCTTGGGCATTGCGCGCCGGCTGATCGAACGGGCTTTCGACGCCTTCGAGGCCAGCGGCGCCAAGCTGCTGTTCCTGGAGTCGAACAGCAAGCTGGCGCCGGCCATCCGCCTGTATGAAAGCAGCGGCTTTACGCACGTGGCGCGGCCCGCCGGCGAC
>Ga0182008_10001105_pt1 | contig 18573 bp, 13 predicted proteins | sample Sormic07211129_1_FD_120482 | JGI IMG/M metagenome (GOLD analysis project Ga0182008, IMG submission 120482) | Rhizosphere microbial communities from Sorghum bicolor, Mead, Nebraska, USA - 072115-129_1 metaG | ecosystem: Host-associated > Plants > Roots > Rhizosphere | place: USA: Nebraska...
ACAGATGCGGTCAATAGTGATAAACGCGCCCAGGTGAGCCAGGCTTTTCCTAATACCTTTGGAGTACGTAACCAATTTACTGCTTTACCAACTGGAAACATTCAGTTTACCTTTGGTGATACAAAGCCCTTGAGTAATGATAGGAAATTTGGGTATATTTTCTCTGTTAATTATCGCAACAATATCGATCTTTCTTTCAGAGATAGAAATGACTATACTATAAATAAAGACCCTCAATTTCAGTTTAGAGATATATTATATCAAACTGGAAATAGCTCCGGAGCAATGTTAAACCTAGCATATACCTACGGAAAAAGTAAATTTACGTTTAAGAACTTCTTCAGTAATACTTTCAGTAATAATTACACAGATCGTACCGGTTTTTATAATGAATCTGGTTTAACAACAAACATTATAAGCTCGCAAACCGACGTAACTCAGAATGGATTATTTAATTCAGTTTTCGAAGGTTCGCATAGTTTAACTGCAAGTAAAATTGTAATAGACTACAATGTTTCTTATGGTTATTCATATCGCAAACAACCCGACCAGAGGATTTTGGAATTTAAGAAGAATGAAAATGACGCGGCTTATTTGATCACACTTAACCCGTTTAATAATCCAAACATTCAGCACGCTGGAAGGTTATATTCTGATTTAGGTGAAAACATATATGGTGGGAAATTTAATGTAGCCAAATCATACTCATTGTTTGATTACAATCAAAAGTTTAAGGCTGGGTATTTGACTTCTTATCGCGATCGTACATTCGATATTACTGCTGTTGGGTATGGCATTAATGGAGGAACGGCAGAATCTATTGCACTTGGAAACGGTACCACAATAGAGAATATCTTTAGTAAAGAAAATATTCAAAATAAAAATATAGTACTGAGTACTATATCCGGAAATAGCTTTAGCTATAAAGGAACCGGATACTTAAATGCAGGATATTTACAATCTGAAAATCAATTTACTGACAAACTGAGAGTCTTGTGGGGTGCAAGAATAGAAAGCTATAAGCAAGAAATCACACCGACAGGTAAAGTATCAGCAAAGCAAACTTATACGAATACTGATGTTCTTCCTTCAATAAACTTTACTTATGCGCTTACGGAAAAATCTAACTTAAGATTGTCTGGATTTCAATCTGTTAGTAGACCAGAAATGAGGGAGCTCGCCGACTTTATTTACTATGATTTTGTTACAGACTATACAGTTAGGGGTAATAAAAATCTTAAACGCAGTTTAATCACAAATGCCGACATCAGATATGAAATTTTTCCCTCTGCCGGACAGATATTCTCGATCTCTGCTTTTTATAAAAACTTTGAAAATCCAATTGAGCAGATCAACGGAGGAAATAAAGATTTTACATTTGACAATGCAAAAAAAGCCACTGATTATGGCGCTGAAATTGAACTTAGAAAGAAGCTTGACTTCCTAGCTGAAGGTACTATATTGAAAAACTTCACTTTCTATGTTAACGCGGCATACATCAAATCTAAAGTCACACTGAGTGATGCTAAAACAGACCGTCCAATGCAAGGTCAATCTCCTTATTTGATCAACAGTGGTTTACAGTTTGTTACCGACAAAGGAGATTTATCTTTCAATCTATTGTATAATAAAATTGGTCAGAGGTTAGTTTTTGTCGGAAAAGGTGGAATTCAGGATACTTATGAAAAGCCAAGAGATCTGATTGATTTCCAAGTGAGCAAAAAAATCATTAAAAATAAAGCAGAGTTGAGATTAAACGTTTCAGATATCTTTGCACAAAGACAAGAACTCTATTATAATTACGATAATAAATCGGCATATAGTAGTTCAAATGATAAGATCGTTCAATCCACACTTCCAGGTAGAAATATCAGTCTGAATTTCATCTACAACTTCTAATTTTTGGTTACTGTTAATGTTAAATTAATAGTAACCAAACACAAAGACCTTATTTAGTTAATATTCAGGTAAATCTAAAACGCAATTTTTGTATAAAATAATAAAACTATGAGAAAAAGTAATATTCTACTTTCATTTGGATTAGCAGCAACAGTAATGTTTGCTTCATGCAGTAAAAATAGTGAACCAGATCCAGTTCCAACTCCTACGGGAGGTACTGACATTAGAGGGGTGATATCTGCCAATAAAACCCTAACAAAAGACAAGGTATGGACTTTACGCGGTTTTGTTTATGTAACAGGCAATGCAACATTAACAATCGAACCTGGTACTAAAATTATTTCTAAAAGGGATTCAGCTGGTGTATTGGTAATAACCAAAGGTGCAAAGATTGATGCAAGAGGTACTGCAGCGGCACCAATTGTATTTACATCGGGTGAGTCTTCTCCAATTCCGGGAGACTTAGGTGGGGTAGTTGTGGCAGGTAATGCAACAGCTAATGGTAACCACGCTCAAATGGAAGGAGTTACTGATGCTAATTATAATAAATTTGGCGGCACTAATGACGCCGATAATTCAGGCTTCTTACAATATATCCGCATTGAATATGCTGGTAAATCAGTTAACCCTAATGATGAAGTTAATGGTTTAAGTATGTATGGTGTAGGAAGTGGCACAACAGTAGATCACATTCAAGTAACTCGTGGTTTAGATGATGCCTTTGAATTCTTTGGTGGTTCATTCAATGCTAAATATTTGGTAGCTTACAACTGTGCTGATGATGATTTTGATTTTGATGACGGATACCATGGTAACTTGCAATACCTCATCTCTATCAAAGATCCTGCTTTCACAGATTCTAAAACTGGTGGTGACTTATCAAATAACTTAGAATGGGATAATAGTAACGGTAAAATTCCTTACAATGTAACTCCTAATACTCATGCTAGAATATCTAATGCTACTTTAATTGGGCCCAACAATACTACTTCAAGTGTAATTGGTAACTATGGTTATGGAGCACGTTTTAGAAGAGGTGCACAGTTTGAAATCGTAAACTCTGTATTTCTGGGATCAAAATTGGCTTCATTCTCTATTGAATCTACAGAAACTGCTACATCTTTCATAACTGGTACAAGCATATTTAACAATAATATTATCCAAAGTGTTGCAACAAGTCCTTTCAACGTTGGTGCTGATGTAACCAATGGTTTAACTGCTGCCCAAATGCAAACCTTATCTCTAAATTTAGTAGTTCTGGCAAATGCAACTGATGCTAAATTAACAGACCCTTTCAATGTTGCAACTCCTAAAGTTACACCGGCCACTGATTCTCCTTTATTAACTGGTGCAGCTTTCAACGGTAACTTTACTGTAGCTAATGGCTTCGATACTTCAGTTACTTTTAAAGGTGCCATCGGCGCCACTGACTGGACAGCTGGTTGGACAGTATGGAATAAATAATTTTATATTTGATTGATAATTAAATAGAAAGGCCGATGATTTTATCGGCCTTTCTTATTTTTTCGGCTCATAAGCATAAACCACCTGATAAGGTATATGCTTTAATCTACTCGCCAATTCCCCAATTCCTAAATCTTCTCTCTGCGGTGTGGGCTCACAAACTGAATACGTTTTTCCATTATAAACAACTGGCATCCCTACAGGTTGATCAAATTGTACTGCCATCGTAATATGAGTAGGGTACAGCATAGCGATCATTGGAAGGTTATAAATTTCTTTGACGAGGTAGAAGAACAAAGCGGCTCGGTCGTCACAATCACTATATTGAGCAAATAACGTTTCTTCCGGCGATAGGCGTTTCTCTTTACCATAATTTTCCTCATCATCCTCATATAAAAATGCGTATCGGGTAAACCGCATTAGGTAGTCTATACCTTTTTTCTGTTTCATACCTTTTACATTTTTCTTTAAGATCGGAACCAAAGAACTATAGGTTTCCTTGCTTAAAGGGATATTGAAGTAAGACTCAAAATCAACTACAGGATAGTTTCTGAAAATATTCTCAACCTCTGGGTTTAGTTTAATATTGAAATGATAAGTTTTGTGCTTGTAGCTGAACTCCAGTTTTTTATCGGCGTAATCTTCTGGTTTAAAATCAGGCATACGAGTTACCTTATAGGAGAAGGATCTGGTGCCCCCGGAAGCTCCGATCATATCATGAGGCGGAACCTTATTCAGGTCTGCATGGGCATAGTCATGATAGTTCAGACACATGTACTTCTTATCTTTAAACACCAGATAAGGAATATCGGATATATCCTCATCATTATACACATAAAAGATGATCCGGTTATCGGAAAGCGTTATTCGTGCATCATATCCGGATTTCACCATAAGGAACCATTTGTATAAAGTGTACAAAGTATAATTGGCTTTTTTCGGGCTGATTTGCTCTGCCGTTTTCCGAACCAACTGATAATATAACCAGTCATTTAACTGGTATTGATCTTTATAATTAATTAGAGAATCTACTATTGCCTGGTAGTTACTGCTATTCAATTTCTCATATGCAGATTTGATCTCCGCTTCTGCAGGTTTTAATGGTGTATGGAGTACAAAAGAAGAATCAATACTGAGATTAAAGGTATGGTTATACAGCTCAAAGCTCTTAATTTCCCCAGCGGTCTGAGAAAAGGAATCTATCGATATCAATAGAAACAGGATTGTTCCAGATAATCTCCATATAGACTTCACCATTTATTTAAATATAGGTTACATTAAATATACAATAATTTAACTCGCTTAAAAAGAGCTTTTATTCACCGGAGAGTCACGATTTGGTGAAGTTATTCTGTCTTTTTTGTTGGTGTTAACATAAAAATAACATTTGATTAACCTTGACTTAGCTGATTATTTACTTTGAATTTAACTGCGTATAAATTATTTATTCCTTTTTTGGCTATTCTGGGCACATTTTAATCAAATTTTAATCCCGTTTTAATTTAGTATTAATTCCGTTGAGGATTAATGTCAACTTAATATTAACATCATGTGGCGCCTATAGCTTTGTAAAAAAAATAATAGCAGACAATGAAAACAAAGCTACTAACCAATAATGTTTCCTATGTTCTACTGGCATTGCTCGTCCTTTTTGGAATAGGTGCAAATGCCCAGGTAACAACATCAAGTGCAAACGGAAAAGTGCGGGATGCAAAAGGCATCGCAATTCCAGGAGTAAGTGTGTTGATCGTACACGTTCCTACTGGTACTAAATATGGTGCAATGACCAATGCAGATGGTACTTACCGCGTAAATAACTTGAATCCGGGTGGTCCATATAAAGTAACAGTAAGTTATATTGGTTATGCCAAACAAGAGAAAGACAACATCAACCTAAGTTTGGGAGTTGATCAGCGTTTAGACTTTACTTTGCTGGACGAAGGTCAGCAACTGTCTGAAGTGGTAGTTACTGGTGTAAAAGGCGGCACTAAAATGGGTACAGGTACCCGTATCGGTGAAGAACAGATCAAAACTTTGCCTACCGTAAACCGTAGTTTAACTGACGTAACCCGTTTAACTCCTCAGGGAAGTAAAGACAACTCCTTTGTTGGAACCAACTTCAGATATAACAACGTAACAATTGATGGTGCCATCAATAATGATGCGATTGGTTTCAGCCCTTCATTGGGTGGACAGAGTGGAAGCTCAGGTATGCCAGGAAGCAGTACAAGAACAAGTCCGGTTTCTTTAGATGCGATTCAGGACGTTTCTGTATTGTTAGCGCCTTATGACGTTAAGATCGGTAACTTTACCGGTGGTAGTGTAAACGCAGTAACCCGTGCAGGTACCAATGATGTATCCGGATCTGTTTATGGTTATGGACGTAATGCTTCTTTAATTGGCAAAAATAAAATCGGTGACAACTCTAAAGAACCTTCTGGATTCCATGATTATCAGGCTGGTTTCAGGTTAGGTCTTCCTATCATTAAAAATAAATTATTCTTCTTTACGAACGAAGAGCTGACCCGCCGTCAGGATCCTGTGATCTTAGGTGCAGGTTCGCCAGATATGAAGGTGATTACTTTGGATCAGGCTCAGAAGATCTCTGATCGCATGAAAAATGTATATGGTGTAGATGCAGGTTCTTTTGCTAATACAGATAACTATAATATCTACGCAAAGTCTAACAAATTCTTCAATCGTTTAGACTGGAATATTAACGACAATAATCAGTTGACGATCCGTAACAATACGATCAGATCTGAGGCAACGAACTTAGAGCGTGACCAGGCGAACTTTAGATTTGGTGGAATCGATTTTAAACAAAATAACAATCAAAGTTCTACTGTTGCTGAGTTAAAAAGCAGGTTGTCTAACAATGCTTCTAACAGTTTAGTTATTGGGTATTCTAATATCCATGATTACAGAACACCTACATCTAACCCAGCTATACCTCAAATTGAGATTACTGGTGCAGCAGGTGGAACAATCTTCTTGGGTACTGACCGTGAAGCAAGTATCTTCAACATGAAACAAAAGACATTTGAATTTACAGATAACTATACCTTCACTAAAGGAAAACATACTTTCACTATCGGTACACATAATGAGTTGTACAACATCACCTATGGTTTTGTCAACTCTTGGAATGGTCGTGTGGCTTATGGAAGTGTGGATGATTTCCTGAACAACTTGCCTAGCCGTGTTCGTACTAACTTTAACTATGCAGACAATACAAGGGATAATATTATTGCCAATCCTCCTGCACAGTTCAAAATGAATATGTTCAGTTTATACGGTGAAGATGAATTCCAGATTACAGATCGTTTCAAATTGACTTATGGTGTGCGTTTTGATATGGCTGATATGCCTAACAAACAACCTTTAAGTGATAAAACAACAGGTGCTCCTGTAGATCCAAACTACGGTACTACTTATACCTATACTAAACCAAAAGACATCAAAAATGACTTTTTTGGACAAGTACAGGTTTCTCCACGTATCGGATTCAACTATGATGTAAATGGAGATCAAAAAATGATCTTACGTGGTGGTAGTGGATTATTTACAGGACGTGTTCCCTTTGCCTGGTTAGGTTATGCTTATTACAACAATGGTGTAACTTACGGTGCATACGATCAGAAATTTAACTACAATGCTGCAAATGGTGCTATAGTTAACCAAGTTCCGGGTACAGATCCGATTAAAGATGCTTTAACTGGTAATGGTGAGGCTGGGTATGTGGCTAAACAAGGTAAAGATGTAAAAAATGCTGCTGGTGCAACACAAGTGGATCTAATCGATAACAATTTTAAAATGCCTAAGACCTGGAGAACCAGCTTAGCATTAGATTATAAAACTGATGATCAATGGAAATTTACTGTAGAGGCCATTTATACTAAAGTTATTCATGACTTACAATTCCAAATGGTTAACCTTGCTGATAACGCGATCTATTATCCTTATGATGTGAACCATCAGCAGCCTATTTATCAAAAGGTGAATGGAACTCAAGCCATCAATCCTTTGTATACCAATGCTTATTTGCTTTCTAATACAAATAAAGGATATCGCTACAGTCTAACAGGCCAAATTAGTAAGTCATTACCTTTTGGTTTAGACATTATGGCGGCTTATACTTATGGACAGTCTAAAGACATCACCAACGGTATCCGTAACTCTATGGAGTCTAACTGGCAGTTGAATCAGGCTTTAAATCCAAATAGCCCTGGACTGGCTTATTCTAACTTTGATATTCGTAACCGTATCGTATCAACAATTAATTTCAGACATGCTTGGGATTCGAGAAATAAATATGTGTCTAACTTCTCTTTATTCTTTAGTGCACAATCAGGATCTCCTTATTCATACGGCTTATTGAATGCAACCATCAACGGAACAGGTCAAAATGTAAGTTTAATGTATGTTCCTAAAGCAGGTGAGACTTCTAAATTCATCGTAGATCGTATCGATTCAAAAACAAATGCAGTGGTTGAAACTGCAGCTAGCCAAGTTGCTGCATTGGATGCTTTTATAGATGGAGATAAATATTTGAAAAATAAAAGAGGTCAGTTTACAGAACGTAATGGTGCCCGTACGCCATGGAACGTTCAAGCGGACTTCCGTTTCTCACAAGATTTAGTAGTAGTAGGTAGTGGTGCTAAAAAACAGACCCTAACCTTTACTTATGATATTGTGAACTTAACAAACTTGCTAAACAAGAACTGGGGTGTACAATATTTCTCACCAAATACTTACAACTCTATGGCGAGTGTTGGTATGAAATTAGTAAAGGCTGGCACAGCAACTACTTACCCTACATATAACTTCCAGCAATCAAATACAAGTACTTATTCTAAAGACTTCTTTGCATCACGTTTCCAAATGCAATTTGGATTGAGATATAGCTTCTAATTTAGAAATAACAAATAAACAGAAAAGGCGGAGATTTTAAATCTCCGCCTTTTCTGTTTAAAGTATATAGTGAAATTTGGTCTTAAAGATATATTCCTATTTACCTTCTGTCAACTCTGCAAGATCAAAATCCCGGCTGAACAAAACTCTAAATTCTGGACGACTTGGATCGGCTATGGGAATATTACCTTCGTATTTCCAGCCTAGTCCGGTCATATAATTCATTGCCTGCACAAAATTCTCTATAGCCTCTACTCTGTTTAGCTTTTGTATAAACACGGAATCCTTTAAGGGGGTGTATCTTTTAGTCTGACCATAGTCTATTCTCGGATTGCGCCAGAGGCTATAGTTACCACCATAGGATATTGTACAAAATTTTTTAACTTTTTCCTGCGCATTAGAGGGGGGAAGGAAAGCTAAGGAAAGGAGTGCAACTAGCACAAGAGATTTGTAATTCATAATTTTTGTTTTTCAGCGTTATAGATTGGATAGTTAATTTTTAATGAAATTAACTACCCAATATGAAGTTACTGTTAAGTTCTTGGGTGTCATAGATGCTTTTGCCTATTGAGATTCTTTTATTGAGCCTACAAAATCGTAGACTTTTGCCAATTTCTCTTTAAAGGCCTTAAAGTAGTTTTCGTAATAAATTTTAAGAACGATCAAACAAGCGTACAGTTTCAATACAGCGTAGTGCATATAAAATCAATATTTTCTTAATCGACATAAAAATGCATTCGGATTGTAGGACTTTAGGCGAAAAATTTTGTCCTAATCTTAAAGTTGATCACAAACCATCCTAATTTTTGACCTTGGAGTTATTAGATTTTAAAATCAAACCACAATTAGAACAATTGAAAAACGGCATTTATCCTAATAGAAATAGGGCTAAAGACAATGCAAAAAGAATCCTTTATTTAACCCAGTATCAATGGGTATCGGTGCTGTATCTAGCCGTTGCTATTTACTGCTGGCAGTATAAATACTTTAGGCATATTTATAACAATTACCTTATTTTCCGTCAGGTTTACTACCATGCAAGAGAAGGACTAAATTTATATGCCTTTTATCCGAAGGAATACTACGATCAGAATCATTATGGGCCTGTTTTTTCGATGTTTATTTCTCCATTTGCCATTTTACCAGAAGGTTTAGGCTTCCTTTTATGGCAAATTGTAAATGCCATGGCTTTTCTAATAGCCATACATATGTTGCCGTTTACCAACCGGATAAAAACATTAATTCTCCTGTTTTGCGTTATTGAGTTTGCAAATACATCACATTATATGCAAAGCAACGCCATTATTGCAGCCTTTATTATATTAAGCTTTGTACTGGTAAAACGAGGTAAAGATGAATGGGCTACAGCGTGTATTGTATTGGGTACTTTTATAAAGTTATATCCTGTTATAGGTTTCGTTTTTTTTCTCTTCTCAAAAAACAAATTAAAGTTTATTTTAAGTACAATGATCTGGATGATTATCTTTTTCATTTGCCCAATGGTTATTTCCAGTCCATCTTATGTTATTCAGTCTTATCATGATTGGTTTACGCAACTTGCGGTTAAAAATTCTATGAACGTAACCCTTGGTGGTACAATTGACTGGTGTGTAATGGGGGTTGCGAGGCGCTTATCTGGCGATCCTACGATATCGAATATGCCTTTTCTAGCAGTCGGTATGACTATTTTTGCAATTCCTCTATTAAGATTTAAACAATTTGCTTCTTTAAAATTTCGTCTGCAGGTACTGACTTCAGCGCTAATCGTAACAGTTATCTTTAGTACTGGCGCCGAACATCCTACATTTATTATTGCAACTGCCGGCGCTGTTATCTATATCATGATGCAGAACAAACCTTTTACGCCATTTAATATCACATTGTTAATCTTGTTGCTGGTAATTACCGGCCTGGGTCCAAGTGATGCCTTTCCAAGATTTATGCGCGACTGGATTGAGTATTATGCAGTAAAAGCCTGGCCTTGTATTATAATATGGATTAAAATTGCTTATGAGTTGATTTTTAAAGATTTCATTGTTGAAGAAACTACATCAGCCCGGGAATCATACAATACGCTTATTGTTAACGGTCAAACGAATTAATGGTTGCCACAGATTATGAATTATCTACATGTTTATCATCTTATAAATCACGATTGGTAATAGTAAAAGATCATAACTATGTTCATATACCAGAAATTGTTTACGCCATTGCGGGCCGAATTTTTCTTTAAAATCTATAATGGTTCGTTGTGAATTAAATAACGGGATCTTATATAAAGATGAAAAAGATGGCACAACACCCATATTTAGATACTGATATTCACAGGCTCTGCAGTATTCAATCATTTTTATAATCAGTATATCTAAAATTTCTTCAGGTGCTTCGCTAATTTTTCTGATCAGATGATAACTTGCTTCTGTTGAATTATAGGCCGGTGCAATGCTCATGAATGCAATAATTTTACCTTCATGGTTTTCTATGCTGATGATCTGGTATGTCTTTACCTCATCCGCGTTAAATAATTGTTGTGAAAATGGAACCTTTTTTCCTTCTGTATTTTTCAGCCAATCGTCTGATACCTTTTCCAGTTGTTGGATCAGACCAGCTTTTAATGGCGGCAAATGAGTTTTAGTATGTAATCCATCTCTTTTCATGCGATCGATCGCGGTCTTCAAATAAGTGTATTTTTTTTCGTCAAGACTGAAATTCTGAATATTGACAATTGCTTCGTTACCTATCTGCAAGGATTTTTTTCCTAATTTGCTAAAGATTTTGACTTCGTCTGCATGGGCTTTGATATAGCAAGGCTTTAAACCGCGCATTCTGCAAAACCATTCGAATTCCTTGATCAGTGTAGCTTTAACATCGTAATGGCACACAGGACCTTCTATTACTATTGCAAAACCGAAATTAAGTTTGTAAGCAATGAAACCTTTAACTTTTGCGCCAAAAAACAGTAATTTTCCCTGGGGATCTAAGGGAGGGGTGGAAACAATCAACGCTTCGATACCATATGGTACAATATGAGTATAATAAACGATAGCCAAAGTCCCAAAGCCGAGGATACCAATCCCGAGCAGGATAGTATTGTCAATATATCTTGATGGGGCATATATCCTACTTATCCATAAGGTAAGTACAGTCCAGAATATTGCTGCGATATTTAAGTAAATTTTGTTATTGGGGAGAGGAATCTTAGCCTTGCGTGAAGATTTTTCGATCATTGCTGTTTCTAAACTACGTTAATTAGAAGACAAAGCAATTTCAAAAAAGTCCTATAATCAGACCATAAATGGCAGTTTTGTTATTGATTTTGTTTGATCAGTTCAACAATACTTTTTTTCTGCATTTCTACATCTGTAGTGAAAAAGAAACCGCTTGCATTTCCTGAAATATTGCCTTTAATGTTACCAGGAACACTGGATAGAATCCCTCTCCAGTCTGTTTCCTGGAATACATTGTACAAAAAGGCAGTGTGTGAGCGGGACAAGGAAAATTTATAGATGGTCAGTTTGTCCGTTATTGTTGCTGTAAGGATGAAGTTTTGGGGAAGAAGTGGATTTAAAGCATCAGGTGAGCCATACTGATGAGAATAGCTATACTGGTAATTTTCTTCGAACTTGCCTGGGCCCCATGTTCCTTTGCCTTGTGTAATTAACCACTGCTGGGCAAAGAAAGCACCAAAAGTATGTTTTGGAACGGTTATTTTTACATCCGATACGTTAACTTTTATAGAAAGAGGAATGTACCTGTCACTGATGGGAAATACCTGGAACAAAGTGTCTGTTGCTTCGTATTGTTTTTGATCATATGTGATCTTTAAAGTATATGCTTCATTATAGTTCTTATTATTTTTCATTACTGCTGTATATACCCCGGTCTTTTTGATCTCCTTAAATGGGACATCTGTTTCACCATCATTTACCGTTACTATTGCCCCATTAATTGGCTGGATCTGACTGCCAGCAGATAATACCGGCTTCGTTAAACGGATATACTGGTTTACAGAGTAGGTGGTAATTCCGCCTTCAACAATCAGATCATATGGAACAATGGGTTTTCCGGCATCTTGTTTTTTGCAACTCAGCGCTAAAAGGGAAGAAAGAAGCAGAACGCTTAATTTTAATTTCATGGGGATCAAAATCTAAAATTATAGGTAACAGAGGGCGTAATTCCCGAGAATGCCTGCGCCTCAACCAGACTGCTGGCTGAAGGACTCTGGTTAACCTTGTAATATAAAGAGTTCCTTCTGTTGTACAGGTTATAGAGACCAGCACTCAGGCTATTGGACCAGCGTCTTTTTCTGTTGGGGTCGGGAGCATTAATATCCCAGGTCAGGTTAATGTCGAGACGGTGGTAATCTGCTATTCTGGATGAATTCCTTTCACTGTAAATCGGGACCCTTATGCCTTGCTGCATGAAGTAGCCTAATGGTGAGGTTACTGGCCGTCCCGTGGTGTAGGTAAAATAGGAACTTAAAGATAGGTGGTTTGAGATCTGATAATTTAAACTGAGCTTAAATGAATGTGGAATGTCATAGTTAGCAGGGTACTTCAGGTTATTATTGATTTGGTCGATCTTTCTGAAGGCTCTGGACCAGGTGTAGAAGAGGGTGCCCTTAAATCTGCCCATGTTTTTGGAAACCATAAATTCCGTTCCATAGGAAGTCGCGTTGCCTGGGCGCAACTGGTCTTCAATAATTGGATTTAAGATGATCTGTGCATGGTCAATGAGTTCAAGCTGATTCAGCATCTTTTTGTAATATGCATTCAGAGAAAAACTATAATCTTTATTTTCTTTTTTATATGCTATAGAAAATAGGTCAGACTGCTGGGGTTTTAAATTCGGACTTGAAGGAATCCATGTTTCCAGTGAAGTAAAGGCCAGTTCATCATTTTGTACCAGCTGTAGATACTGATAATTTCTGTTGTAGGTAAATTGAAGATAATTTTGAGGTTGAAAAGCATATTGGACCATCAGCCTGGGTTCCAGTCTGAAGTACTTTTGATATCCTCCTTCCGGATTAAATTGAGGGTAGATGACGTTGAAATCATCATCCAAAATGACCAGCTTTGATGTAGATATATTCTGGAGCAGACTTCCCCGAAGTCCATACAACAGCCGGATTCGTTGTCCAAGATCTAGTTTGTGAGTTGCATAGATGGCATATTCGCCGGCTTTTGCCCTGGGGATGCTCAGAGCATCGGCTGTAATGGCTTCGCCTGGAATAAATAAATGTAAGATACTGCTAAAGCCAAACTGGAACTGGCTGTGTGGTTTTGAGTAGAAAGTAAAGTCACCTTTTAAAGTGGCATCTCTTATTCCGGTTACCCATTGATCCATTCCGGCTGCTGCATCTGCATTGATATTCAGTTCATTTCTATAATTGCTATAGATAGCAGATAAATTGAGGAATAATTTTGCACTGAATATATGGTTCCACCGCAAAGTAGAAGTTTGGTTTCCCCATTTGTTAAAGTAGTTGTTTGCTGATTTCAACCGGTCATTTCCAATATATGCAGAATAAAACAAACGGTTTGAAGGACCAAATTTATAATTGACCTTTAAATTGAGGTCATAATAACCCGGTGCGAGGTTGAAAATTTCAAAATCTTTATCCAAGAGGTTGGTGAGGCTTTTTCTGGCTGCGATTAAGAAGGAACCTTTTTCCTTGACAATTGGTCCTTCTACTGCAAGCCTGGCGGTAAGTAAGCTTACTCCTCCTTTAAAGTGAAAGGATTTGTCATCTCCATCGGTCATACGTGCGTCTATTACAGAGGATAAACGTCCACCAAAATTGGCAGGAATATCATCATTATAGATCTGAATATTTTTTAGCGCATCCGGATTAAATATAGATGTGAGGCCAAGTAAATGAGCCGGGTTATACACAATGGCTTCATCAAGCAGGATGAGGTTTTGATCTTTGTTTCCTCCCCTTACAAAGATATTACTGCTTCCTTCAGTCATACCTAATATTCCATTCTGCATTTGCAGGGCTTTGATCACATCTGTCTCCCCCTTGTAATAGGGCTGCTTTTTCATGAGTTCCCAGTCGAGTGACCCAGCCGGAGAAAAGCGGTCTGCAGAATCACCTGTTGCCTCTTTGTTCACTTTAACTTCTTTGAGATTGTTTGGCTGCTTATCCAGTACAATGTTGTGGATCTGACTGGTTTGCTGTAAATTGACCGTCAGCTTTTTAGTCATAAAGCCCACATGGCTCACCGATACTTCATAACGTGACGGAGGGAGAGTTAAAGCATAATAGCCATAATTATTGCTGCTGATACCTTGCTTTAATGCTGGAATAAATATATTGGCGCCGATAATATCTTCGCCATTTTCTGCATCTTGTATATGACCGCTGATGGTTGCACTTTTGGTTTCTGCTGGCATAAGGATGATTTCATTTTGGACCTGCTTGTATGTAAGGCTGGTACCGGAAAGAAGGTAATCCAGAATATCCGAAAGGGGGGTCGTCAGGAATTTTTTATTGATCCTTCTCTTTTCTTTTAGTAAAGCAGGATCAAATGATAAGGGGATTTTATATTCTGCGGTGAGTTGGATAAGTGCCTGGTCAACAGTGGTATTTTTAAAATGGATGTTCAGCTCTTGGTTCAATATCTTATTTTGAGCATAAACTTTGTTGCCTTGAAACAATATAATGAAAAAGAAAATAATCAGAATGAAGCTTTTTTTTTTACCAGGCATACATCATTTATACAGCACAAAGCTACGGCCTTTTTTCTTTACTTGTAATTGTAGCGTAGCCGTAATAATTTCTATGATCTGTTTTTCAGACTGGTTGTTGAAATAAGCGGTTAGTTTCCTGTTTTTGAGATCAGGATCCTGAAAGATGATCACTGTTCCAAATGTATCATTCAGATCGGCTGCGACTTCATCTAAGGGTGTTTGTATAAAACTTAACTTTTGATCGTACCAGGATTTGTAGTTGATTTGCACGTTTTTTGCAGAGGTCATTACTTTGGTTTTTCTGTTAAACATACCTCTGTCTTTAGCAGATAGGTTTAATTTCTTTTCCAGTTCGGGATTTTCAAGGGCTACTTCCCCTGAATTTACAACAACAACGATTTGTTCCTGGCTTATCTTTACATTAAAACTTGTACCAATATCTCTTACATTGGCTTCAGCAGCGTTGATTAGAAAAGGATGTTGTTGTTCATGTTTCACATCAAAAAAGGCCTCACCGCTGATCAGTTTGACAGTTCTGTTTTTCAGGAATTCACGTTTGTTGTAAGATAAAGTTGTATTTTCATTCAGTGTTACCTGGGAACCGTCAGGAAGGTTCACTTTTTTATGTTCGTTTTTTGTTGTAGAAATGGTTTTTAGGTCGGTGAAAGAAAGCTGTCCAACAACAAACATCAGGATAAATATTACTGCAGCAGTTCCTGCCCAGGTATAATAGTTGCGTATTCTGATCACTTTTGGCTGAACAGCTTCGGGTTTCTTACCCAAAACAGGAGCAAATTTTTTCCACGCTTTGTCAGGATTGGTTTTATTTCTGATTGCCAATAGCTCCATTTGATCATGCATTTTAATGATCTCTGAATACGCTTTCAGATGTTTAGGGTTTGCCGTTTTCCAGTCCTCCAGCAGCTGGAGATCCTGAGCGGAAATTTGTCCCTCTATCTCATCAACAATGAGATGGTATGGGGTGTTATTCTGTTGGTTCGCGTTTCTCATGATAGTTATAAGACAGCATTTTTAGAGATAAGTCCTAGTTGAACAGTCGATTGAAAAATAAAATGGCCATTATGATGAGTTCCTTTGACAGCAAGCCCCTAATTTTTTCATATCCTTGAGTGAGATGATTTTTGACCGTTTTAATAGAAATGTCTAATGCATCGGCAATCTCGTGCTGTTTATATTTGTCAAATTTACTCATCATCATTACTTTTTTACATTGAGGCGGAAGAAGTTCAATTGCTTTTTCCAGTTTTAACAATTGTTCTTCCAGAATTTGGGCTTCATCATCCGCATCATCAATTTCATCAAACTCCTGAAGGTATTTTTCTTGTTTTCCTGCTGTTTTTTTTTCTTTGTTGAGGTTGTTTAGTGCGGCATTTACAATGCACCGAGACAGATAGAGGCCAAGGGATTGTGTGATGTTTAATCGGGCTGCATCTACCCATATCTTAAGGAAAACATCATTTACGAGTTCTTCTGCAATCTCTTGATTTCGAACATATTTAAAAGCAAGAACGTAAAGCTTGCTGTAGTAGGTTTTATATAGAGATTCAAAACTCCCCTGATCTTTTTTACAAATGCGGTCTAAAAGCTTTGTTTCTTTTTCGGTCATAGGTGTATTCGCCGTTGCAAAATTAGTGTTATAAGTCAGCTTGTCAGGGAATAAATTGCAGAACCTAAACTATTCTGCTGGTTCCATTGAGCTAAACGAATTTAGGTTAAGACAATCGGATCGGTAAAAGGTCCTATATCTTTTTTGGTGTTTTTTTAATCCAAATTCTTATGGGACTTTTTTGAAGAATTGAGGTCTTATTAGCAAATGGCATCACAGGAACCCAATGAAAAAGTAAAGATGCTGAAACGCAACAATATGATTTTTATACTGATGAGTATTTTTATGAATTCAAGAAGAACCTCCCTGAAGATAACATTAATAACATTGAGTATGGTTTTTGCTGCCGCATTCCTATTTATGTCGTGCAAAAAGAAGGTTGTTGATCTCCCCAAGAGGATCAGGTTTGATGTTATTGCACAGATAGATTCGAACGGTACCAAATCTGCTTCTAAAGCAAAAGGTAACTTAACAGCAGAATATTTATCCAGTACTAAACAGTTAACCTATAATATTACATACAGTGGTGCCGAAGTTGCTCAGGTAGACTTACACTACGGTACCTCTGCTGCATTGGGTGCTGGAGTAGCTATCCTTAAGAAACAAGGTCAAAAGTACACTTCTCCTTTGAAAGGGTATATTAAATTAGATGTTGCTGCTGAAGATGCACTGTTTAAAGATAGTTTATACATCAATATCAGTACAGCGAAATTTCCGGGTGGAGAAATCAGGGGCCAATTGACTGTAAAGAATAAAAAATAGTACAACTACATTATCTTATAAAAATCACAAATACTTGTTAACCATTAAATTAAAAATTATGAATTTAAACATTAAATCTATTTTAAAAGTGACTGCTTTTACGTTGGTTCTTGGCGGCATGATGACTTCTGCCCTGAATGCACAGGTGAAACCTGCAAAAAAACAAAGCAGAAAAGACACTGTAAAAAAAGAAACAACCGTGAAGGTAGTTAAAGAGGGTAAGAAAGAGCAGAAATCTAAAGCACTTCCTGCAAGCCAGCCTGGTAAAAAGCAATAGGGAATATTATTAAGGGTTATAGTTAGACGAGGCTGTTTTAGATATCTAAAACGGTCTCGTCTGTTTTAGTCCGACATTGTTGTTGGTGGGTGCTTACGATGATAAATTTAGGTGAATCAAGCTTCAGAGTAAAGTATTGAAAGCGGGCACTGATGCTCCTGAGCTCCCCACATAAGGATTAGATAGCATATTTTACCATTAGCATTGTGAGTTGTTTAACACACCTTGCAGGTTTTTTTTCGTCCTGAACAATGATCCGAAAAGGCCCCTCAGCGGATGGTAAGGGTTTACCGTCTACCTGATCGGCAAGGATGATGCGTCTGTTGGTGTAACCATTATCCAGTTCAGCAAGGCTATAGATTACCTGATAGCCATCACTTCCTTCTGCAAGCAGGTACTTAGTCAGATTTTTACCTTTTAATTCCGCGTCTAAAGTAACGCCCGCGGTTTTTAAAAGATCAGAAAGTAAGATACCCGAGTACGTGTGATTGTGACCATCCCTGTCTTTTCTTATCACTAATTTTTTTTTAAATTTTTGTATGTTTTCAACATCAATGATTAAGGGATTAGTGACTTCCCCGGTTATTCTTACTGTTGCTTTGACTACAGTCTGTGCCTGAATAAACGAGGAGATTGTGAGCAAAGCAAAAAATAGTGTAGCTGTAAAATTTTTCATAAGATTCGACTGATTATGGGTTGTTCGCTAAAGTTTCTAGCTTTGTAAACGCTGATGAGCGGCTATAGAAAAGTTTATGAAGAAAGGTAAATGTTGTGATCTTGGAAGTTGTTTGATGTGCAGACTGGTGGTTGAAGACTGGAAGCTGGTTATCGACCATCACCGTAAAAATTTTGTAGCCAAAAAAGGGGAGCAGATTATTAAAGAGGGAGATCCTGTAACGGGTGTATATTTTGTATATCAGGGAAATGTTAAAGT
>Ga0182008_10001106_pt1 | contig 18562 bp, 18 predicted proteins | sample Sormic07211129_1_FD_120482 | JGI IMG/M metagenome (GOLD analysis project Ga0182008, IMG submission 120482) | Rhizosphere microbial communities from Sorghum bicolor, Mead, Nebraska, USA - 072115-129_1 metaG | ecosystem: Host-associated > Plants > Roots > Rhizosphere | place: USA: Nebraska...
CGAAGCCGCCACCGCGCTGATCAACGGCGGCGCCGACGTGCTGTTCCAGAACACCGACTCGCCGGCCGTGCTCAAGACCGCGCAGGAAAAGGGCAAGCGCGCCTTCGGCTGGGATTCCGACATGACCGCCTACGGCCCCAAGGCCCACCTGGCCTCGGCCGTGATCAACTGGGGCCCGTACTACATCAAGGCCACTCAGGACGCGCTCGACGGCAAGTGGGCCACCGGCCAGAGCTGGTGGGGCGTGAAGGAAGGCGCGATCGACCTGGTGTCGGTGGCTGAAGACGTGCCGGCCGACATCAAGTCCAAGGTCGAGACCGTGAAGGCCGGCCTCAAGGACGGCAGCTTCTCGATCTGGAAGGGCCCGATCCTGGGCCAGGACGGCAAGGACGTGGTCGCGGCCGGTGCCGTGGCCGACGACAAGTTCCTCTCGGGCGTGAACTTCTACGTCAAGGGCGTCGAAGGCAAGGTGCCGGGCGGCGACAAGAAGTAAAAGCACAAGGCAAAGCCAACTGCTTCACGGGTCGCACCTGAAAGGGTGCGGCCCGTTGTCGTTTGGGGACTGGCGCCTAGTCCCGAAATGGGACTAGAATCCTGGCATGCGAGTGATTGCGCTGTCGACATTGCGGAGTTTTTGGGCATTGCCCGCACACCGCCATGCAGAACAAGCGCTGAAGGCCTGGTACGCCGAAGCGACGGCGGCAGCATGGACCCAGCCTGCAGACGTGAAGGCGCGCTACGCCAACGCAAGCATCCTGAAGGGCGGGCGTGTGGTCTTCAGTATCAAGGGGAACGACTATCGCTTGATCGTGTCGATCTCCTACAAGCAACAGGTGGTGTACGTGAAGTTCGTCGGGACGCATGTTGCGTACGATGCGATCGATGCCGAGACCGTCGACCAGACTCAGTAGACGGTGTGTTTATTCAAGGGACGCGGGAGTCGCGTCTGGAGTGAACGACATGAATATCCATCCGATCCGGACCCCCGCGGACTACAAGGCGACGCTGCGCGATGTGTCGCTTCTCATGGCGCGCGACCCGGACCTGGGCACGCCGGATGGCGATCGCCTCGATGTGCTGGTGACGCTTGTCCAGGCCTACGAGGCCAAGCATCACCCCATCGATCCGCCCGACCCCATCGAAGCCATCAAGTTCAGGATGGACCAGGCAGGCCTGACGGTGAAAGACCTCGTGCCTTACATCGGCCCGCTCAACCGGGTGTACGAAGTGCTGGCGTACAAGCGCCCGCTGTCGCTCGGCATGATCCGAAGGCTCGCGGACGGCCTTCGCATCCCGGCCGAAGTGCTGATTCGCGAATCGGGCGCCGTCGCAGCCTGAAGCGCGCGGCGTAGAGCGTCACGAGCGATCGCTACGCGCCCCTGCCCAGCTTGTCGATCAGCACCCGGCTCGCCGCATTCAACCCCACCACCTCGACCACGCTGCCGTGCTTGCGCAGGCGCTGCACCACGGTGTCGAGCGCCTCGACCGCGGTCAGGTCCCAGAAATGCGCCTGCGTCAGGTCGATGCGCACCGGGCGGTTCTCGGTGGCGCGGGTGTCGAAGGCGTCGACGAACAGTTCGGCCGAGGCGAAGAAGACCTGGCCGGTCACCCGGTAGACACGCGGGCCGCCGGCCGTGTCGTCCTCGATGGCCACGCCCATCAGCCGCGCCACCTTGAAGGTGAAGAACACGCCGCTGAGCATCACGCCCACGGCGACGCCGGCGGCGAGGTTCTCGGTCACGACGGTCACCGCGACGGTGACCAGCATCACCGCGCTCGACACCCGCGGGTGGCGCACCATGCCGCGCAGCGAGCCCCAGTCGAAGGTCGAGGCCGAGACCATCACCATGATCGTCACCAGCGCGATCACCGGCACCTGCGACACCCAGGGCTTGAGCAACACCATGAGGATCAGCAGGAAGGCGCCGGCGAACAGCGTCGACAGCCGGCCGCGGCCGCCGTAGCGCACGTTGCTCACCGTCTGGCCGATCATCCCGCAGCCCGCGATGCCGCCGAACAGGCTGGCCGCGACGTTGGCGATGCCCAGGCCGGTGCATTCACGGTTCTTCGCGCTGGGCGTGTCGGTGAGTTCGTCCACCACCTTGGCCGTCATCATCGATTCGAGCAGGCCGACCATCGCGATGGCCAGCGCCGGCAGCGCGATCAGGCGCAGCGTCGCGAGGTCGAGCGGCACGTCCGGCCAGCCGAACATCGGCAGCGCGTCGGGCAGCTGGCCGAGGTCGGCCACGGTCTTCACCGGCAGGCCGGCCACGGCCGCCAGCACCGACAGCACCACGATGCAGACCAGCGGCGAGGGCACGGCCGAAGTGAGCCGGGGCAGCAGGTAGATGATCGCCAGGCCCAGCGCCAGCAGGCCCCAGGTCGCGCCGTTGGCGCCCACCAGGTGCGGCATCTGGGCCGCGAAGATCAGGATCGCGAGCGCGTTGACGAAGCCGGTGCGCACCGAGGACGAGACGAAGCGCATCAGCGCGCCCAGCCGCAGCAGGCCGAACGCGACCTGCACCAGGCCGGCCAGCGCGCCGGCCGCGAGCAGGTAGGCCAGGCCGTGCGACTGCACCAGCGGCGCGGCCACCAGCGCGACCGAGCCGGCGGCGGCCGAGATCATGGCGGGGCGACCGCCGGTGAAGGCGATCACGATGCTGATCACGAAGGAGGCGAACAGGCCGACCGAGGGGTCGACGCCGGCAACGAAGGAGAAGGCGATGACTTCGGGGATCAGCGCGAAGGTGGCCACGGCACCCGCCATGAGTTCGTGCGGAATGCTTGGCGCCCATTCGGCGCGCAGTCGGGAAAGAGGCATTGAAAGCTGACAGTACGAAAAAATTCTGCTAAAGGCCGGCGCGAGATTCAGGTGTCCACTGCCCACCTTTTGGGCAGGCTAAGCTTTCTTCTTTAAAAACAACAGCTTGCGCGCTTTTTACAAGGCATTGCCTGAGTTATTCACAGAGTTACCCAAGGTTTGTGGGGAGAACGCCGAAGCCCGGGGGACCGGGATTCCGGTCTTCGTCGGTGCCCAGCCACGGCGGGACGGGTCAGGTCGATGAAGCCGATGAAGCGGCGCAGGGCGCGGGCGGCCCGCCGTCCAGCCGGCGCTGCAGCATCGCCTTCACCTCGGGCCATTCGTCGTCGATGATGCTGAAGCGCACGGAATTGCGCTTGCGGCCGTCGGGCATGATCCGCTCGTGGCGCACCACGCCCTCCTGCCGGGCGCCGATGCGCAGGATCGCGGCGCGCGAGCGCTCGTTGAGTTCGTCGGTCGTGAACTGGACGCGCACGCAGCCCATGGCCTCGAAGGCATGGCACAGCAACAGGTACTTGGCCTGGGTGTTGATGCCCGAACGCTGGACCGACAGCCCCAGCCAGGTGTGGCCGATCTCCAGCTTGCGGTTGGCCCGGTCGATCTTCCAGAAGCGCGTGCTGCCCACGATGCGGCCGGTGTCGCGCCGGACGATCGCGAAGGGCATCACGGTGCCGGCCTCCCGGCCGGCGAGCGCGGTCGCGACATAGCGCTCGACGCTTTCCGGGCCGGGAATGACGGTCAACTTCATCGTCCACAGTTCGCCGTCGGCTGCGGCCTCGAGCAGGGCGGGCGCATCGGCGGCCTGCAGCGGCCGGAGTTCGACCGCGGTGGCGGTCAGTGTCGGTTGAAGGTCCATCTCTTTTCCTCGGGGGCTGCGGTGGCAGGGCCGATAGCGTAGCGCGCGCCATCGCGCGGCTGCGACCTCAGGCCGTGGCCGCCAGCCGGGGCGCGCCGTCGCCGCGGCGCAGCCAGGTGGGATGGCGGCCCAGCCGCAGCTGTACCAGCGCCAGCAGGGCCAGCAGCGGCAGCGCCAGCTCCAGGATCTCCTCGAGGCTCAGCAACAGATAGTGCAGCGCGCTCGGCACCTCGCTCAGCATCCCGGCATCCAGCAGGAGGCCCGGCAGTCCGTCCAGAACCCTGATCGTCACGACGGCCACCCCGAAGGAGGCCACCGTGCGGGCCGCGGCACGCCAGCGGCGGCGCGCGAGCGCGCTGCGCCAGACGCCGTGCGAGCGGCGCAGCAGCCAGCCCGCGGCGATGGCGATCGGCGCCAGCAGGGCCAGCGCCACGGCGATCTGCCACGGCGCGCCACCGCTGTAGAAACGGGCCTTGAGGATGCTGATGCCGAACAACGCGACGTGCAGGCCGGCCTCGTTCGCCGCCAGGGCGAGCAGCACGACGAGCAGCGCGCCGGCATCGCGCTTCGACCATGCCGGCGGACGCATCCTGAGCACGAACAACGCCGCGAGCAGGTAGCCGATCAGCGTGCTGTTGCCGATGGCGCCGCCCTGCTGCAGCAGGCTCGGCCGGAAGGACAAGGGCATGTTGAGCCCGATCCAGGTCGCGGCCAGTGCGATGCCGACCAGCAACCAAGGCCCGGACCGCGGATGCGACAGGGCCCGCGCGAGTGCCGTCAGTTGCGGTCTGGCGCTTTCGCGCAGGCGGCCGGTGGCCCTCAGTACGGCCTGCGCCCCCAGGGCCACGCAGCCACCGAGCAGGGCGCCGGCCACCACGTCCAGCGGGAAATGGACACCGACGTAGATCCGCGCGCCTCCCGTCAGCACGGCCATGGCCAGCACCGCCCAGCCGACGGCCCGCAGGCGCCGATCGGTCAGCAGCATGAAGGCCACGGTGAACATCACCGAGGCATGGGTGCTGGGCAGGCCAGGCCGGGCATCGTGCGGGATGTGCAGAGGGCTGAGCCCGAGCATGAAGGGCCGGGGCATGGCGAGCACGGCGGCGATCTCGCGCGAGAGCATCGACACCAGTCCCGCCACCACCAGGATCAGCGCGACGCGCGGGCGCACCGGCGGCTGCATCCAGGCCGCGCCGACGATCAGCGCGGCGCACAGCCAGGTGGAGCCCTCGGCGAGCAGCGAGGCGATGCGCAGCAGCGCGGGATGGGGCGCGAAGCCCGCGCCCATCCAGTCGAAAAGCACCAGGTTCAAGGCGTTCAACGTCCGTCTCCCCGGACGCTGGGGACAGCAGGCATTCGCTTCGACATGAGGAGCACTCTATTCTTCGGAAAACGTCGGACCCGGCGACCGACGGCGCTGTCGGCCAGGGCGCCCATTGTCGCTGCGCCGGAAATGGATTTAGAGTCCCTGCATGAACCCCCACGATTTCAAGATCCCCGCCGAACGGCTGCCCGAACTGCTCTGTGCCATGCCCAAGGCCGAGCTGCACATGCACATCGAGGGCTCGCTCGAGCCCGAACTGATCTTCGCGCTGGCGCAGCGCAACGGCGTGGCCATCCCCTACGCGAGCGTCGAGGAACTGCGCCAGGCCTACGCCTTCACCAACCTCCAGTCCTTCCTCGACATCTACTACGCCGGCGCCAGCGTGCTCCTCCACGAGCAGGACTTCTACGACATGGCCTGGGCCTACCTCGAGCGCGCCGCGGCCGACAACGTGCTGCGCACCGAGATGTTCTTCGACCCCCAGACCCACACCGCGCGCGGCGTCGACGTCAAGGTGGTGATCGACGGTCTGCACCGCGCCTGCGTGGATGCCGAGGCCAAGCTGGGCGTGAGCGCCGCGCTGATCCTGTGCTTCCTGCGCCACCTGAGCGAGGAAGATGCTTTCGAGACGCTCGAACAGGCGCTGCCCTACCGCGACAAGTTCATCGGCGTCGGCCTCGATTCGAGCGAGGTCGGCCATCCGCCCGAGAAGTTCGCCAAGGTCTTCGCTCGCTGCCGCGAACTGGGCCTGCACCTGGTGGCCCATGCGGGCGAGGAGGGCCCGCCGGCCTATGTCTGGAGCGCGCTCGACGTGCTGCAGGTGGAGCGCATCGACCACGGCGTGCAGAGCGCCAAGGACCCGGCGCTGATGGCGCGCCTCGCGAAGGAGCGCATCCCGCTCACGGTATGCCCGCTGTCGAACCTCAAGCTCTGCGTGTTTCCCGACCTGAAGGAGCACAACCTCGGCACGCTGCTCGACGCCGGCCTGGCCGCCACCGTCAACTCCGACGACCCGGCCTACTTCGGCGGCTACATGAACGAGAACTTCCTGCAGACCTTCGCGGCCACCGGCCTCACGGCGCAGCACGCCTGGCAGCTGGCGGCCAACAGCTTCGAGGGCAGCTTCATCGACGATGCGGCCAAGGCGCGCTACATCGAGCGCCTGAACGAGACCTTCGCGCGCTTCGCCGCCGCCTGAAGCGTCGTCACTCGACCTGCACGTTCGCCTTCTTCACCAGCCGGGCGTAGCGCTCCTGCTCGGTCCTGAAGAACTGCGCCGCGGCCTCGGGCGTGGTGGGGGCGATGAAGTTGTCCTGCCGCGCCATCGCGGCCTTGACCTCGGGGTCGTCGAAGGCGGCGACGATGGCGTCGTGCAGCCGCTTGACCTGCGCGGCCGGCAGCTTCGCCGGCCCCACCAGCGCGAACCAGCCCTCGACGTCCACGCCCGGGAAGCCCTGCTCGGCGATGGTCGGCACATCGGGCAGCGAGGCCACGCGCTGCTTGCCCATCACGCCGATGGCGCGCAAGGTGCCGGCCTTCAGGTGGCCCTGCACCGCGGGCACCGCGCCCACGCCCATCTCGACCTGGCCGCCCACGATGTCGGCCAGCATCGGGCCCATGCCCTTGTACGGGATGTGGCGGACCTCGACGCCCGCGGCCTCCATGTACATCTCGCCCGCGAGGTGGATGATGGTGCCGTTGCCCGAGGAGCCGTAGTTGTAGGCACCGGGTTTGGCCTTGAGGAAGGCCTGCAGTTCCTTGGCGTTCCTGGCCGGCACCTTGGCCGGGTTCACCACCAGCACGAAGGGCGAGCCGCCGATCACGGTGATGGGCGTGAGGTCGGCGATGCCGTCGTAGGGCATCTTCTTGAACACGCTCGGGTTCACCGCGTGGTTGTTGGACACCACGCCCACGGTGTTGCCGTCGGGCGCGGCCTTGACCACGGTCTGCGTGCCGCTGATGCCGCCCGCGCCGGGCAGGTTCTCGATCACCACCGGCTGGCCGCCCAGCGCCTTCGACAGCGCGACCTGGGCCGAACGCATGATGGTGTCGACACCCGAGCCCGCCCCCACGGGCAGGATCACGCGCAGCGGCGTGGTATTGCCCTGTGCGCTCGCCAGGCCGGCGGCGGTGCAGAGCGCGGCGGCGCCCAGGGCGAGCAGGGTGCGGCGTGCAATGGCTGTGTTCATGTCTTTGTCTCCGTCTTGTGTCAATCGAATGGGCTTCAGCGCGCGTTCAGTTCGGCCAGCACTTCGTCGGTGTGCTCGCCGATCTTCGCCAGCGCCTGCCGCACGCCCGGCCGGCGGCCGCCCATGAGCAGCGGCAGCAGCACGACCTGCGTCTGGCTGCCGTCCTCGGCCTGCATCGGCGCCAGGCCGCCGCTGGCGAGCAGGTGCGGGTCGTCGACGAGCTGGTCGGGGCGGGTGATGGGCGCATAGGGCAGGCCGGCGGCCTCGAGCTGCGCCGAGAGTTCGTCGATGCGCCGGTGCGCCATGGTCTCGCCCAGCTGGCGCAGCAGCGCGGGCCGCACCGCCACGCGCTGCGCGTTGGCGGCCAGCGCGGGGTCGGTGGCCAGGTCGGGCCGGTCGATCACGCGGCACAGGGTCTGGAACTGCTTGTCGCTGACCGCGCCGATGAAGAGCTGCGCGCCCTCGGCCAGCGTGAACACGTCGTACACGCTCCAGGCCGACACGCGCGAGGGCATCGGCGGCGCGGGCTCGCCGGTCATGAGGAACTGCTGCACATGCTGGGCCGAGAGGAAGGCGCAGTTCTCGAACAGCGCGCTCTGGATCTCCTGGCCGCGGCCGGTGCGCTCGCGCTCGCGCAGCGCGGCCAGCACGCCGATCGCGCCGAACATGCCGCCCATGATGTCGTTCACGCTGGTGCCCGCGCGCAGCGGCCGGCCCTCGGGGCCGGTCATGTACGACAGGCCGCCCATCATCTGCACCACCTCGTCGAGCGCGGTGCGGTGTTCGTAGGGGCCGGGCAGGAAGCCCTTGTGGCTCACGTAGATCAGCCGCGGATGGCGCGCCGACAGCGTGGCGTGGTCCAGGCCCAGCTGCGCCATCAGGCCGGGGCGGAAGTTCTCGAGCATCACGTCGCACTGGCCGATGAGCTCGACCGCGGTGGCGAGGCCCTCGGGCGTCTGGATGTCGAGCACCACGCTCTTCTTGTTGCGGTTGAAGCTGCGGAAGAAGCCGATGCCCAGGCCCGGCAGCTGGCGCGTCTTGTCGCCGCCGGGCGGTTCGACCTTGATGACCTCGGCGCCCAGGTCGGCCAGGATCATGCCGCAGGTCGGGCCCATGACCATGTGGGTGAATTCGATGACGCGCACGCCTTCGAGCGGCAGGCCGGTGGCGGTCGGGGGAGTGTTCATGGGGCTTTTCTTTTTCAGTGCGCCGCGGCGCGTGGGAAGGTCCTGGGCAGGCCGGCCCGCCACAGCGCGCCGTTCGTCTGCTCGCCCGCGAGCCAGCCCGCGACCTTGGCGCGCAGCGCGAGCAGCGCGTCCATGTCGAGGCCGGTGTCGATGCCCATCGCGGCCAGCATGAAGCCCAGGTCCTCGGTGGCGGCGTTGCCGCTCGCGCCGGGCGCGTGCGGGCAGCCGCCGATGCCGGCCAGCGAGGCGTCGAAGCGGCTCACGCCCAGCTGCGCCGCGGCCAGCACGTTGGCCAGCGCCAGGCCGCGCGTGTCGTGGAAGTGGCCGCAGCAGAAGCGGTCGCCGGCGATCTTCAGCGCCTGCTCGAACAACCGGCTGACCGACAGCGGGTCGGCGTAGCCCACGGTGTCGGCCAGGCTCACGCGGTCGGCGCCGGCGTCGAGCAGCGCCTGCAGCAGGCGCAGCACCTCGGCCGGTGCGACCGCGCCCTGCAGCGTGCAGCCGAAGGCCGTGCCCACGCCGCCCTCGATCAGCGTCTTGCGGCCCGAAGCGTCGCGGGCCGCGCGGATGCGGCCCAGCTCGGCCACCACCTCGTCGGGGGTCTTGCGCAGGTTGGCCAGGCTGTGGGCGTGGCTGGCCGACAGCGGCAGGATCATCAGGTCGGCGTCGCCCTCGAGCGCGCTTTCGGCGCCGCGCAGGTTGGGCACCAGCACCGAGGCCGAAAGGCCGGGCAGGGTCTTGGCATAGGCCAGCAGCTCGGCCGTGTCGGCCAGCTGCGGCAACAGGCGCGCCGGCACGAAGGAGCCGACTTCGATCTCGCGCTGGCCCGCGGCCACCGCGTCGCGCAGCCATTCGCGCTTGCGCTCGGTCGGCAGCACCGTGGCGATGCTCTGCAGGCCGTCGCGCAGGCCGACCTCGCGCACCGTGGCGCGTGCGGGCAATCCATTCATCGTGTGTCTCCGGGTCGGGCTGCGGGTTGCAGCGCGCTGTGGGCCCACTATAGGAATTCCCGATGGCATGATCCAGTGGTAAATCGGAACATGCAAAGTTCCATATCGGAATCTCTCAGGAAGACGCGATGCAAGACCTCGACCTCAAGACCCTGCGCCTGCTGGTGGCCGTGTGCGACCACCGCAACATCAAGCAGGCGGCGGCGCAGGAGCACATCGAGCCCTCGGCCATCAGCAAGCGCATCGCCCAGCTCGAGCACCAGCTGGGCGCGCCGCTGCTGGTGCGCGGGCGGCGCGGCGTCGAGCCCACGCCGGCCGGGCTGGCGCTGCTCGAGCATGCGCGCACGCTGCTGTTCACCCTGGCGCGCATCGAGTCCGACGTGGCGGCCTTCGCGGGCGGCATCCGCGGCCAGGTGCGGCTGGTGGCCAGCGCCTCGGCCATCGCCGAGTCGCTGCTCGACGACGTGGCGGCCTTCATGCGCGAGCCGGCGCACCGCGACATCAAGGTGGACATCGAGGAGCGCTTCTCGCGCGACCTGGTGCGCATGGTGCGCGAGGGCAGCGCGTCGCTGGGTGTGTGCTGGGACAGCATCGGCTTCGAGGGGCTGCAGCACCGGCCCTACCGGCGCGACGAGCTCGCGGTGGCGGTGCACCCCGAGCATCCGCTGGCGCGCAGGCGCACGCTGCGCTTCGAGCAGACGCTGGACTTCGAGCACGTGGGCCTGCCGCCGGCCACGGCGGTGCACACCATGCTGCACCGCGCCGCGGCGCGCGCCGGCCGCACGCTGAGCTACCGGGTGGTGGTGTCGAACTTCGACGCCGCGCTGCGCGTGGTGGCGGCCAACCTGGGCATCAGCGTGATCCCGCGCCAGGTCGGCCTGGCCTCCGCGCGCACGGGCATGGTCCAGGTGATCCCGCTCCAGGAGACCTGGGCGCGCAGGCGCTTCGCGGTCTGCTACCGCGAGGCCGAGAGCCTGCAGCCCGCGGCCGCGAAGATGGTGGAGTTCCTGGTGAGGAAGGGCGAGGCCGAGGAGGACGGCGCATGAGCTTCACCATCCGCGGTGCCGAGCCCGCCGATGCCCCAGCGCTGCGCGAACTCTTCCTGCGCTCGCGCCGCCAGACCTTCGTCTGGCAGCCCGCCGAGGCCTTCGCGCTGGCCGACTTCGATGCCCAGACGCAGGACGAGCAGCTCTGGGTGGCGCTCGACGACGCGGCGCGGCCGATCGGCTTCATCGCGCTCTGGGCACCCGAGCGCTTCATCCACCACCTGTACGTGGACCGCGCCTGGGCCGGGCGCGGCGTGGGCCGGGCCCTGCTGCGGGCGCTGCCGGGCTGGCCGCAGACGCGCTTCGTGCTCAAGTGCCTGAGCCTCAACGAAGGCGCGCAGGCCTTCTATCGCGCCTGCGGCTTCACGCTGGCCGGCAGCGGGGGCACGGGCGACAGCGCCTACCTGCTGCTGGCCTCGCGCGCCGACGACGCGCACTGAGGGCTACGGGCGGCAGTCGCCGCCCATCGAGACCGTGCCGTCGCGGCATTCGGTGACGATGGCCGGGCCGCGCGCCGGCCTCGGCGCGGCCGTGCCCTGCGCGGGCGCCTTGGCGTCCTTGACCTCGTAGACGATCTTCTTCGAGCCCAGCTCGCAGCTGCCCACGACCTTGCCGTTGGCGGGCGCGTTGGCGTCGACCGTGGTCACGCTGAACTGGGCCACGCCCGCCGCGGCGATGCGCGATTCGATCTGCGCGCGCAGGGTTTCGCAGCTCGCGCCGGTGTTGTTCTGTGCCTGGGCGGCGCCGCCGAGCATGAGGGCCGCGAGCCCCAGGCATCGAAGGGCGGACGCGTGTCGTTGAAAGGGATTTCTTTTTTCCATGAAGCCCCGAGGTTGCCAGCATCCGGCGGGGCGACTGCAACCGAATGCTTCAGCCGGCGGGCCGATGCGGCGCGCCCATTCCCGTCGATTGTCAATCTCTGCTTGTGAATTTCTCCGAAACCATTGCTTGTGAGCGCGCCGGGCGCGGCCGACACTCGTGGCCCCCTGAACCCAAGACGGAGACACCCCATGCTCGATGCGTCGATCCACGCCGCGCTGGCGCGCGAACTGCAGCAGTCGCAGCGCAGCCGCGTGCAGCTCGAACAGTTCTCGCGCCGCCATCCCACGATGACCATCGAGGACAGCTACGCGATCCAGGCCGAGTGGATGAAGCTGTGCCGGGCCGAGGGCCGGCGCGTGATCGGCCACAAGATCGGCCTGACCTCGCGCGCGATGCAGCTGGCCTCGCAGATCACCGAGCCCGACTACGGCACCCTGCTCGACGACATGCTGCTGCGCGACGGCGCCGAGGTGGAGGCGAGCCGCTTCATCGTGCCGCGCTTCGAGACCGAGTTCGCCTTCATCCTCGCGAAGCCGCTCAAGGGGCCGGGCGTGACGCTGTTCGACGTGCTCAACGCCACCGACTACGTGGTGCCCGCGCTGGAACTGATCGACGCGCGCATCGAGCAGTTCGACCGCGAGACGAAGGCGCCGCGCAAGGTGCTCGACACCATCGCCGACAACGCGGCCAACGCCGCCATCGTGCTGGGCGGCCGGCCGATGCGGCCCGACGCGGTCGACTGGCGCTGGGCCGGCGCGCTGCTGTTCAAGAACGGCGTGATCGAGGAATCGGGCCTGGGCGCCGCGGTGCTCAACCACCCGGCGAACGGCGTGGCCTGGCTGGCCAACAAGCTCGCGGCCTTCGACCAGGGGCTGGACGCCGGCGAGATCGTGCTGGGCGGCTCCTTCACCCGGCCCGTGCCCTGCGCGGCGGGCGATGTATTCCATGCGGACTACGGGCCCTTGGGCTCCATCTCCGTCCGCTTCGTCTGAAATGAAGCCCACCCCCGAAGCGCCTTCGGCGCCTCCCCCTCAAGGGGGCGATACCAGCGGCCCGGCAAAGCCGGTTCCGCGGTATCTCTCGCCTTGGCTGCACCCGTTTCGTCGGCTGCGGGCGGCGTGTAGCGCAATGGACAACCGACTTGTGAAGGTGTACCCATGACAACCCTCGACGTGGCCGGCATCGCCGTGTCCCCCGACCACTACATCGACGGCCGCCGCGTGCCGTCGGACCAGCATTTCGACCTGCACAGCCCGATCGACCAGCGCCTGCTGGGCCGCATCGCCGAGGGCACGGCCGCGCATGTCGAGGCCGCGATCGCCGCCGCGCAGAAGGCCTTTGCGGCCTGGAGCGCGCTGACGGCGGCCGAGCGCCAGCCGCTGCTGGACCGCTTCGCCGAGGAGATCGGCAAGCGCGCCGAGGCCTTCTGCCTGCTCGAGAGCAACGACGCCGGCGTGCTGCTCTCGCGCATGCGCCACGGCGTGGTGCCGCGCGCCATGCTCAACATCCGCTGGTTCGCGCAGCACGCGCTCACGCTGCAGGACCGGCCCATCGACACCGAGCAGGCGCAGCACATCGTGCGCCACGACCCGGCCGGCGTGGTGGTGATCATCACGCCCTGGAACGCACCGCTGATGCTCTCGACCTGGAAGCTCGGGCCCGCGCTGGCGGCCGGCAACACCTGCATCCTCAAGCCGCCGGAGTGGGCGCCGCTGACCTGCTCGCTGCTGGCCGATGCGGCGCACGCGGCCGGCCTGCCGCCGGGCGTGTTCAACGTGGTGCAGGGCACGGGCGCGCGCACCGGCGCCGCGCTGGTGGCCGACGCGCGCATCGCCCGCGTGTCCTTCACCGGCTCGGTGCCCACCGCCAAGACCATCGCGCAGGCGGCCGGCGCCAACCTCGTGCCCTGCAGCCTGGAACTGGGCGGCAAGAGCCCCTTCATCGTGCTGGAGGACGCCGACCTCGAGGCCGCGGCCGCGACCGGCGCACTGATGTACCGCAACGCGGGCCAGGTCTGCCTTGCGGGCACGCGCTTCCTGGTGCACGAAAAAGTGGCCGAGGCTTTCGTCGCCGCGATGCGCGCGCAGGTCGAGCAGCTCACGGTCGGCGATCCGCGCGAGGAGGCGACCGAGGTCGGGCCGATCATCCATCCGCGCCAGGTCGAGCGCGTGGCCGGCTTCGTGGACCGCGCGGTGGCCGGCGGCGCGCAGGTGCTGTGGGGCGGCGCGAAGCACGGCTTCGGCGCCCAGTACTTCCAGCCCACCATGCTCACCGGCCTGCGGCAGGACGACGAGATCGTGCAGAACGAGGTCTTCGGCCCGGTGCTCACGCTGCAGACCTTCGCCGACGACGAAGAGGCCATCGCATTGGCCAACGGCACCGACTACGGTCTGGGCGGCGTCTGCTACGGCGAGACCGCGCACGCGACCGCGGTGGCGCAGCGGGTGCGCACCGGCTTCATCTGGGTCAACAGCTTCGGCATCCGCGACCTGGCCGCGCCCTTTGGCGGCATCAAGCGCAGCGGCGTGGGCCGCGAGGGCGGCGACTGGAGCTTCGAGTTCTTCTGCGACGTCAAGGACGTCGTGGTCCCGAAGAAGCCGTTCAAGGCCAGCTTCAGCCACCGTTGAAAAGGAAACAACACATGGGAACGATCGTTGGCGCCGCGCTGGTCTCGCACCACCCGGGCCTGATGCAGTGCGAGGAATTCCGGCGGCTCCAGGGCGCGGGCGAGGACTCGGACCTGATCGCCGGCTACGCCCGGCTGCGCGCGAAGATCGCCGAGGCCAGGCCCGACGTGGCGGTGATCTTCGACACCCACTGGTTCACCACCGGCTACCACCTGGTCGACGGCGGCCGGCAGTACAGCGGCATGTACACCTCCGACGAGATGCCCTGGTACCTGCACGGCGTGCCCTACGACTACCGCGGCCATCCGGCGCTGGCGCGGGCCATCGAGACGGTGTCGCGCGAACGCGGCGGCTACAACCGCGTGATCGCCCACCCCGACCTGGGCCGGCAGTACCCGACCATCAACCTCGTGAAGCACCTGCGCTTCGAGGAACCCGCGCTGCCGGTGGTCACGGTGAGCTCGTGCCAGAACTGCGAGTGGCCGCACTTCCTGAAGTCGGGCGAGGCCATCGGCGAGGCCATCGCACGCAGCGACCTGCGCGTGCTGCTGATCGCCTCGGGCGCGCTGAGCCACAAGTTCAACGGCATCGACTGGAAGCCCAACCATCCGCGCATCTTCCACGAGAGCAACGTGTCGCGGCCCGAGAACATCGCGAGCGACAAGGGCGCGATCGAGCTGCTGCGCCAGGGCCGCCACGACCAGATCCTCGAGCGCTGGGACAGCGAGTACCGCCGCCTGCCCTGGGAGGCCTTCGGCGCGCACTACCTGCAGATGCTGGGCGCGCTGGGCGGGGCCCAATGCCGCACGCCGGGCGAGACGCTCTCGGCGTATGAAAACGCGAGAGGCACCGGCAACATCCACATGTGGTTTCAGGGAACGCCATGAACTTCGAATTTCCGTTTGATGAACTGCCCGCCGTGATGCGCGGCCCGCGCGTCGAGCGCCGCCGCGTGCTGGTGGGCGGCAGCGCCTTCTGGGGCACGGTGGTGGAGGAGGGCGCCGACGCCGGCCGGCTGCGGCTCGACGACGGCCGGCTGCTCGAGGCCGAAGGTCCGCACTACCTGCCGCCGGTCTCGCCCAGCAAGATCATCGCGGTCCACATCTCCTACAGCTCGCGCAGCCACGAGACCCGCAACAAGCCCAAGCCCAGCGAGACGCCGACCTACTTCACCAAACCGCCGACGGCGCTCAACGGCCACGGCGGCCAGATCCTCAAGCCGGCCGACGTGAAGTACCTCAACTACGAGGGCGAGTACGCGGTGGTGATCGGCAAGACCTGCCGCAACGTCACGCCCGACGAGGCCTGGGACTTCATCGAGGGCTTCTGCCCCGCGCTGGACATGGGGCTGCAGGACTTCCGCGACACCGACCAGGGTTCGATGCTGCGCGTCAAAGGCGCCGACACGCTGCTGCCCATCGGGCCCGGCATCGTGCGCGGCGTCGACCTGTTCGCCCAGACCCTGCGCACCACGGTCAACGGCCGGGTGGTGCAGGAGGCCCACATCGGCGACGAGACGATCTGGGGCCCGCACTACGTGATCGCCGACATCGCGCGCCACATCACGCTGCTGCCGGGCGACGTGATCCTCATGGGCACGCCCTGCCATTCGCGCTCGGTCGATGCGGGCGACGTGGTGGCCTGCGAGATCACCGGCATCGGCCGGGTCGAGGGCACGGTGGTGGCCATCGACGCGCCGCGCGCCAGCGCGCTGGGCGTGGGCCATGCGCCCACCGATACGCCCGAGGTGCGCCGCGTGGCGCTGGGCTTCGACGAGCGCGTGCCCGCGCATCTGAAGGACAACCTGCGCCAGGCCAGGGCGGGGCGCTGACGGTGGCTTAAAATACCGCCCCGCGTTGCAGGCGTCCCGGCTGCAACGCGTTTTTCATTCACCGGGGCCATGTAGAGGAACACCATGTACAAAAACCTCGTGGCCGCGCTCGCGGCTGCCTGTTGCTTTTCGTCTCCCGCCATTTCACAAACCGCTGTGGCCGCTTCGGCCGCGCCCCCGCTCAAGATCGGCTTCGTCTACGTCGCGCCACTGGCCGACGCGGGCTGGGTCTACCAGCACGACCAGGGCCGCAAGGCCGTCGAGGCCGCGCTGGGGCCCAAGGTGCAGACCACCTTCGTCGAGAACGTGCCCGAGGGCGCCGACGCCGAGCGCGTGATCCGCGACCTGGCCCAGCAGGGGAACAAGCTGATCTTCACGCCCAGCTTCGGCTACATGGAGCCGACGTTGAAGGTCGCGAAGGACTTCCCCGACGTGAAGTTCGAGTCGATCACCGGCTACAAGACCACGCCCAACGTCGCCACCGCCAATGCGCGCTACTACGAGGGCCGCTACCTGGCCGGCGTGGCGGCCGGGCGCATGACCAAGACGCACGTGGCGGGCTACGTGGCGGGCTTCCCGATCCCCGAGGTGCTGCAGGGCATCAACGCCTTCACGCTGGGCATGCGCTCGGTCGACCCGAAGGCGCAGGTCAAGGTCGTGTGGCTCGACGTCTGGTTCGACCCGCCCAAGGAGCGCGACGCCGCCATGACGCTGTTCAACCAGGACGCCGACGTGATCGCCTTCCACACCGGCTCGACCGCCGTGATGGCGGCCGCGCAGGAGCGCGGCAAGATGGCGGTGGCCTACCACTCCGACATGCGCAAGGTCGCGCCCGACGCGCAGATCGTCGCGGTCACGCACCAGTGGGGCGGCTACTACACGCAGCGCGCGCGTGCCGTGCTCGACGGCAGCTGGAAGAGCGGCAAGCTCTGGGGCGGCGTCAAGGAAGGAATGATCCGCGTGGGCGACTTCGGCCCCAAGGTACCCAAGGCGGTGCAGGACGAGGTGCTGGCGCGCCAGAAGGACATCGCCGCGGGCCAGCTGCGGCCTTTCGCGGCCGTGGCCGCCGACGTGCGCGACAACGACGGGCATGTGGTGATCGCCAAGGGCAGCGCGCTGGCCGACGAGCAGATCCTCCGGATGAACTGGCTGGTCGAGGGCGTGCAGGGGCGTGTCGCCCGATAGCCGCTATACGCGGCGGTGGATCGGCGCCGGCGCGTCTTGCGCTAGGCTTCGGCCACGATGAAAAGAGCCTACCGCGCCGCCCTCCTGCGCTTCGACGACCACGGTCGCCCCCTCTACGAGGAGGACGGCCTGCTGGTCGTCGCGCCCGATGCCCAGGGCCGCCAGCGCGTGCTCGAAGCCGGCAGCCATGCGACGGTGGCGCCGCGCCACCCCGATGCGGCGGTCACGCACTGGCCCGGCCGCATGCTGGCGCCCGGCTTCATCGACATGCACATCCATTTCCCGCAGACCGACATCATCGGCGCGCCCGCCGACGGCCTGCTGCCCTGGCTGGAGAACTACACCTTCCCGGCCGAGAGCCGCTTCGCCGACCCGGCCCATTCGGCCGCGGTGGCCGAGGTCTTCTTCGACGAGCTGCTGCGCAACGGCGTGACCACGGCGCTGGCCTTCGCCACCTCGCACGTGCCCTCGGTGCAGGCCTTCTTCGCCTCGGCCCAACGCCGTCAGCTGCGCATGATCACCGGCAAGGTGCTGCAGGATCGCCACTCGCCCGACGGCGTGCGCGACGACACGGTGCAGAGCCTGGTCGACACCGAAGACCTGATCCGGCAATGGCATGGCGTCGACCGGCTGGGCTATGCGATCACGCCGCGCTTCGCCCCCACCAGCACCGACGCGCAGCTGCGCGGCGCGGGCGAGCTGGCGGCGCGCTACCCCGACACCTGGGTCCATTCCCACGTGGCGGAGAACAAGGACGAAGTGAAGTGGGCGCGCGAGCTGTTCCCGCAGGCGCGCTCCTACCTCGAGGTCTACAACGGCTTCGGCCTGATGCGCGAGCGCGCGGTCTATGCCCACTGCATCCATTTCGACGATGCCGACCGGCAGCTGATGCGCGCCACCCGCACCGCCACCGCGGTGAGCCCGACCAGCAACCTGTTCCTGGGCAGCGGCTTCTTCGATTTCGAAGGCGCCGACCGCATCGGCTACCGCTACGGCCTGGCCAGCGACGTGGGCGGCGGCACCAGCTTCAGCCCCTTCACCACGATGATGGCCGCCTACTACGTGGGCCGCGAGGGCCAGACCAAGCCCGGCATCAGCATCGCCCCTTCGGAGCTCTGGTGGCGCCACACCGGCGGCGCGGCCGAGGCGCTGGGCCTGGCCGGCACCATCGGCAACCTGCAGCCGGGCTGCGAGGCCGATTTCCTGGTGATCGACCCCCAGGCCACGCCGCTGCTGGCGCGCAAGACCGGGCTGGCGCAGAACCTCGAGGAGCTGCTGTTCGCGATGATCGTGCTGGGCGACGACCGGCTGATCGAGCGGACGGTGATTTCGCAGGCGCTGCCGGGCTGAACGCGCCGGTCCGGGCGACGGGGTGCCTAGAATAGCGCCCCCTAAGGACACCCGACATGACCATCAAAAGCGACAAGTGGATCCGGCGCATGGCCGAGCAGAACGGCATGATCGAGCCCTTCGAGCCGGGCCAGGTGCGCGAGGCCGCCGGGCAGAAGATCATCAGCTACGGCACCTCGAGCTACGGCTACGACATCCGCTGCGCGCCCGAATTCAAGGTCTTCACCAACATCCACAGCACCGTGGTCGATCCGAAGAACTTCGACGAGAAGAGCTTCGTCGACATGCACGGCGACTACTGCATCATCCCGCCCAACAGCTTCGCGCTGGCGCGCACCGTCGAGTACTTCCGCATCCCGCGCAACGTGCTGACC
>Ga0182008_10001107_pt1 | contig 18552 bp, 17 predicted proteins | sample Sormic07211129_1_FD_120482 | JGI IMG/M metagenome (GOLD analysis project Ga0182008, IMG submission 120482) | Rhizosphere microbial communities from Sorghum bicolor, Mead, Nebraska, USA - 072115-129_1 metaG | ecosystem: Host-associated > Plants > Roots > Rhizosphere | place: USA: Nebraska...
CACGGTTCACGCCCTGCGACTGCTGATGCTGACCGCCGCAAGACCGGGAGAAATTCGCGGTGCCCGCTGGGATGAATTTGAGTTGGACGCGAAGTTGTGGCGCATCCCTGCTGAGCGCATGAAGATGCGAAGCGAACACGTGGTCCCGCTATCGACTCAAGCCGTGGCCGTGGTGGAGGCCATGAAACCACTGAGCAGCCATCGAGAACTCGTTTTTCCGAGTCCTTTCTACCCCTCTAAATCTCTCAGCGAGAACACCTTCAACAGCGCGATGGCGCGCATGGGCTACAAGTACTTGGCAACCGCTCATGGCTTTCGAGCGCTTTTTTCGACTGTGGCGAATGAAGCAGGATGGAGTGCTGACGCCATCGAGCGGCAACTTGCTCATGCGGAACGAGACCAAGTGCGTGCGGCCTATGACCGTGGTGCGCGACTGCCCGAGCGAACCAGGTTGATGGACTGGTGGGCCAACTACCTCGATAGCCGGCGCCATGGGAGGGTACTCCAGCTCCCCGATCTAGCCGCGTAAAAAATACGTAGTCCCCTCGTCGAAACTAAAGACAGTCGCGACTACCATCCGCACATCCTCAAAGTGCACGGTGATCGCATAGTCGGTATGGGACTGCATGACTTCGCAGTGGGCCGATGCGTGTAATTTCGGTCGATGCCGGAGGATTCAACGCCCGCGCCCGTCCTCTGTCGTTCGAACTCGCTCTCGTGATGAAGTCAGCCTTTCTGCCTCTCGCGCTAGCACGAGGAAATGCAAGCCCCAGACGGCCGGGCAACGCTGTACGTGCAGACGGACAACGAAAAAATCGTGCGCCGCGCCACCGTGTCGTAAGCGAGATAGGCCGCTTGCCAAGGATTACCATCGGCCAGGCCACGCCGCCCCTCTCACGCCCATGAACGTCGACACCGCCTCTGTGCTCCCTGCCATTGCCCAGGAAATGCCCGCCCCTGACGGCCCCCTGTCGCGCGCGCGTCCGGGGCGCGAACGCATCATGGCGGCCATCCGCACGGCGGCGGTGACCGAATTCAGCCTGCACGGCCTGAAGGGTACCTCCACCCAGGCCATCGCCGCGCGCGCCGGCCTCACCAAGCCCCAACTGCACTACTACATCGCCGGCAAGGAAGAGCTCTACGAAGAGCTGCTGATGCAGGTGCTGCATGCCTGGAAGGTGGTGTTCTCGTTCGAGGACGCCAGCGGCCCGGCCACGGTGCTCGGCAACTACATCCGCAAGAAGCTCGACCATGCGTTCGACAACCCCGAGATCTCGCGCATCTTCACGCGCGAAGTGCTCGACGGCGGTCGCAACCTCGACCGCTACTGGCCCAACGCGCAGACATGGACGCAAAAGAAGGTCGACATCATCAACGGCTGGATCGCGCGCGGGCAGATGCGCCCGCTCGATGCGCGCCTGCTGCTGATGCACATCTGGGCCATGACCCAGAGCTACGCCGACTACGCGATACAGACGCGCGTGATGCTCGGCCTGCCGCCCGAGGCGCCGATCGACCGCGAACCGATCGCGCGAGAACTGGTGGCGTTCGTCCTTGGCGGCTGCGGCATCAAGGCCTGAGTTCCGACTCGTGCGGGCGCCTTGCGTCCCCAGCGGGCCCCGGCACCGTTCAGGCCACGCCCGCTTCCCAGGCGCGGCCGGTCGGGTCGGCCAGTGCGAGCCGCATCGTCTCGATGAAACGGCGCTGGCGCGCGGGCGGGAAGCGCGCGTGCGGATAGACAGGGTACACGGGCAGCGGTGCCCCATGCCATTGCGGCACGGGCTGCACCGGCCGTCCCCCGGCGATATCGCCCTTCAGTAGCCAGGTCGAACCCAGGCAGGCGCCCAGGCCCATGCGGGCCGCGCTTTGAAGCGCATAGAGGCTGTCGGTACTCATGCGCGGGGGGATCGGCGCGCGCGCAGTCTCGTCGGTCGGCCGATGCGCGAGCGGCTTGCGTCCCTCTAGCATCGAAGGCGCGGCCACCACCACGCACGGCACCTCCGATAGCTTGACCGCCACGGCCATGGCATCGGTCACCTCGCCCACCTGGATCGCGCAGTCGACGCCTTCGGCAATGAAGTCGGGCCGACGGTCGTTCAGCAGCCATTCGACGGACACGCGCGGGTAGGCGCGCAAGTACTCGGCCAGCGGACCGACCGGCAGCATCTGGCCCAGCGCATGCGGCGCCGACCTGCGCAGCGTGCCCTCGTCACGCCGCGCGGGTCGGCTTCGAAGGCGTGCTAGTCGGCAATCAGCTCCCGGGCGCGCGCATAACAGCGCTCCCCATCTTCTGTGAGCTTGCGTGACGGCGCTGGCGGTTCGGCACCGACCACGCCAGGCAACGTAGCCGCATCTGCTGCGGGACCACGCCGCCTCCCCAGTCCGGTGCACCCGGACTGGCACGCTGTTTGCATAACCTGACCATCTGCTCTGATTGTTTGGTCAAATTCATGCAACCGCGCGCCGCCTGCTCCCGTTCGATGGAAACCAGCGCCCCCGTGCACCCGGCGGGGGCGCTTTTCGTATGAACGGCATGACCGCGCCCGTGCTGCTGGATCACGCACGGCTGCCGCGCTGGCTACTGCCCACCGACTGGCCGCAGCGCCACGGGGTGCCCGAACTCGCACGCATCGCCATCGAGGCAGGCCGCGTCCGCGCGGTGCAACCCGCGACAGACACCGGCACGCCCGCGTCAGGCTGGGACCTCGCCGGCACGCTCGCTCTCCCCGCCTTCGTCGACGCGCACACGCACCTGGACAAGGCGTTCACGCTGCCGCGCATGCAAAAGGTGCAACCCGGCCTGCTCGGCGCGATCGACGCGATGCTGGCCGACCGCGTGCGCTGGACGCCTGCCGATGTGCGCGAGCGCGCATCGCGCGGCCTGCAATGGGCCTGGGAATGCGGCACGACGCATGTGCGCACGCACGTCGACTGGTGGGAGCCCGACGCGCTGCCCATGGCGTGGCCCGTCATGGCCGAGTTGGCGCAGGAATGGACCGGCCGGGTGCGCCTAGAACAGGTCGCGCTCATCAAGCTGCCCCTGTTCGAAGACGCGGCGCAGGCCTTGCGCCTGGCGCAACAGGTGAAGGCCACCGGGCCCCACGCGCTGCTGGGTGGCTTCGTGCACTCCAGCAACTGGAGCGAGAACGCACTGCGCAACCTGCTGGTGTCGGCGCAGGCCTGCGACCTCGACATCGACCTGCACGTGGACGAGGAACTCAACGCCGCGGCCGTCGGCCTGCAGACCACCGCGCGCCTCCTGCGCGAGATCGGCTACGAAGGCCGCGTGGTCTGCGGCCACCTCTGCGCGCTGGCGGCCCAGCCCGAGGCGCAGGCCTTTGCCACGCTGGACGCCGTGGCGAGCGCGCCGATCACCGTGGTGTCGCTGCCTGCCACCAACCTGCTGCTGCAGGACGCCGTCACCGGGCGTACGCCGCGCCAGCGCGGCATCACGCTGGTCAAGGAAGCGCATGCGCGCGGCATTCCCTTGCTGTTCGCGAGCGACAACGTGCAAGACCCGTTCTGCCGGCTCGGCAGCTTCGACCCTGTCGAGGCGCTGGGCACGGCCGCGCTGGTGGCACAGCTCGACGAGCCCTTCGACACCTGGTCGCAGGCGCTGTGCCGCGCCGACTGGCTGCGGCGCAAGCCAGAACTCGCGCCCGCGCGGCCCACGCTGGTCGGCATGCCCGCCGACCTCGTGCTCTTCACCGGGGCCGACCGCTTCGGCTGGCCTTCGCGCACCGCATCGCGCGTGGTGCTGCGCGAAGGTCGCGTCGCGCGCGGCGACGTGCCTGCCGCCTGGCGCGCCGCCACCCCCGCCATCGCCTGACCTCACCCAACAACCCCAAGGACCTTCCATGCTGCACGGCTACATCCCGCCCCACCGCTTCCTGCCCTACCTGAGCTGGACCGAAATCGCCGCGCTGCCCGACCGCGAGAACACCGTCATCGTGCTGCCGTGCGGCGCGATCGAGCAGCACGGCCCGCACCTGCCGTGCTCGGTCGACAGCGTGATCGCCTCGGGCGTCATGGGCAAGGCGCTGGAGAAGCTGCCGGCCGAGGTGCGCGCCTTTGCCCTGCCGCCGATCACCTACGGCAAGTCGGAAGAGCACCTGCACTTTCCCGGCACGGTGACGCTCACGGGCACCACGCTGCTGTCGACCGTGATCGAGATCGGCGAGTCGGTGTACCGCTCGGGCTTTCGCAAGCTGCTGTTCGCCAACGGGCACGGCGGCCAGCCGCAGGTGCTGGAGATGGCGGCGCGCGAACTGCGCCTGCGCCATGGCGACTTCGTGATCGTGCCGCACGGTGTGTCGCGCCTGCCCAGCGCGGCGAGCCGGCAGGTGAGCGAGCAGGAGAAGAAGCTCGCGATGCACGCCGGTCATTCCGAAACCGCGCTGATGCTCGCGCTGGCGCCCGACACCGTGCACATGGAACGCGCGGCGGCCAACTTTCCACCGCCCTTCCCGATCAAGCTGTTGTCGGCCGACGGCCGCCCGGCCTGCGCCTGGACCGCGCGCGACTTCGGCCCCAGCGGCGTGATCGGCGACCCGACCAGCGCCACGCGCGAACAGGGCCTGGAAATCCTGGACACGCTCTCGGACAGCTGGGCCCAGGCGCTGACGGAGCTTCATGCGCTGCGCTGGGTCGTGCGCGAGGAAGCCACCTGGGAGCGCGGCCACCAGCAGGGCTTCATCCAGCAGTCGTTCGCTCCCGCCTGAGGCGCGCCACGCGCGCTGCGTACATCAGTTTCTTTTCTTCCACTCCTGCCTTCGAGAGGCCCCCCACCATGCGTTCCTTCGCTCTTTCCCTGGCCGGCGCCGCCGCGCTCTCGCTCCTCACGGCCGTCGCACCCGCACAGGCCCAGGACAAGTTCACCTACATGACCAACTGGTACGCGCAGGCCGAGCACGGCGGCTTCTACCAGGCGGTGGCGCAGGGCATCTACAAGAAGCACGGCCTGGACGTGACGATCCGCATGGGCGGCCCGCAGGTCAACATCACGCAGATGATGGCTGCCGGCCAGGCCGACTGCATCATGGGATCGAGCGACATCCAGATGATGCAGGTGCGCGAGGGCGGCGTGCCCGTGGTCAACGTGGCGGCCTTCTTCCAGAAGGACCCGCAGGTGCTGATCGCGCACGACGACGTCAAGAAGTTCGAGGACCTCAAGGGCAAGACGCTCCTGATCGGCGCGCAGGCCAACCGCGGCTACTGGCCGTGGCTCAAGGCCCGCTTCGGCCTGAAGGACGAACAGACGCGTCCCTACACCTTCAACATCCAGCCCTTCGTGGCCGACCCGAACACCGCGCAGCAGGGCTACCTGACCTCCGAGCCCTACGCCATCCAGAAGGCCGGCGTGAAGAGCACGGTGCTGATGTTCAGCGACCACGGCTACCCCTCCTACGCGGTCACCGTGTCGTGCATGGACAAGACGGTGAAGGAGCGCAGCAAGCAGGTCGCGGCCTTCGTGAAGGCCTCGGCCGAAGGCTGGAAAAGCTACCTGGCCGACCCGGCACCGGCCAACGCGCTGATCAAGAAGGACAACCCCAACATGACCGACGACCAGCTCGCCTACAGCGTGGCCAAGCTGAAAGAGATGGGCATGGTCACCGGCGGCGACGCGGCCAAGCTGGGCATCGGCGTGATGACCGATGCGCGCGCCAAGGCGAGCTACGACTTCCTGGTGAACGCGAAGCTGCTCGACCCGACCAAGGTCGACCTCGCAAAGACCTACACGACCGAGTTCGTGAAGGACGCCAAGGTCTTGCCCTGAATCTCGCCGCGCCATGAACCGCATCGACCCCCACACCCTCGCACCGCCGACCACCCCCGCCGTGCCCGCGGTGGAAGTGCTCTCGGCCGAGAAGACCTACCCCAACGGCACGCAGGCGCTGCTGCCGGTGGACCTGTCGATCGCCGAAGGCGAATTCGTCACGCTGCTGGGCCCCTCGGGCTGCGGCAAGAGCACGCTGCTGAAGATGGTGGCGGGCATGCTGGAGCCCAGCGATGGGCGCCTGCTGGTGTGGCGCAAGCCCGTGGCGCAGTTGCACGACTGCCCGCACAAGATGTCGTTCGTGTTCCAGTCGCCCACGCTGATGCCGTGGGCCAGCGTGCAGACCAATGTCCGGCTGCCGCTGGACCTGGCCGGCGTGCCGCGCAAGGAGGCCGATGCGCGGGTGACGGAATCGCTCGCGCTCGTGGGGCTGGAGAAGTTCGCCGGTGCGCTGCCGCGTGCACTGTCGGGCGGCATGCAGATGCGCGTGTCGATCGCGCGCGGCCTGGTCACGCAGCCCGACCTGCTGCTGATGGACGAACCCTTCGGCGCGCTCGACGAGATCACGCGCCACAAGCTCGACGCCGACCTGCTCGAACTGTGGCGCAAGAAGAAGCTCACGGTGATCTTCGTGACGCACTCGATCCACGAGGCGGTGTTCCTCTCGAGCCGCGTGGTGATGATGGCCGCGCGGCCGGGTCGCGTGGTCGAGCAGTTCCAGATCGACGAGCCCTACCCGCGCCAGGCCGACTTCATGGTCACGCCCGAGTTCGCGCGCCACGCGAAGCAATTGCAGGACAGCCTGCTGCGCGCCAGCACCACAGAAGAAGAGGAGGCCGCGCCATGAAGACAGCGACGAAACCCGCGGCACCCCTGCTGGGCCAGCCGCGCGTGCAACGCGTGCTCTACCCGGTGCTCATCGGCGTGGTGCTGGTCGCGCTGTGGCAGTGGATGGTGGTGGCGATGGAGCTGCCGCCCTACCTCGTGCCCTCGCCCTGGCTGATGGTGCAGACGCTGGCGACCGACTGGGCGCCGCTGGGCAGCGCGCTCCTGGTCACGCTGAAGATCACGGTGCTGTCCTTCGCGCTGGCCACGGTGGCGGGCGTGCTGATCTCGTTCCTGTTCGTGCAGAGCAAGCGCATCGAGACCGCGCTCTTTCCGTACGCGGTGCTGCTGCAGGTCACGCCCATCGTGGCCGTGGCGCCGCTGATCATCATCTGGGTGAAGAACCCGGTGGCGGCCATGACGGTGTGCGCGGCGCTGGTGGCGCTGTTTCCCATCATCAGCAACACCACGCTGGGCCTGCGCAGCATCGACCCCGACCTGCAGAGCTACTTCAAGCTGAACCGCGCCACGCGCTGGCAGCAGCTGGTGCGACTGCGCATTCCGAGCGCGCTGCCCTACTTCTTCGGCGGGCTGCGCATCTCCAGCGGCCTGGCGCTGATCGGCGCGGTGGTGGCGGAGTTCGTGGCCGGCACGGGCGGCTCGGGCGCGGGGCTGGCCTACCAGATCCTGCAGGCGGGCTTCCAGCTGAACATTCCGCGCATGTTCGCGGCCTTGTTGCTCATCTCCCTCACCGGTGTCGCGCTCTTCGTGCTGATGGCCTGGCTCACCAAGGTGGCGCTGGGCTCGTGGCACGCGAGCGAACTTTCCCAGGATTGAAATTAACCATGAACGCTCCCGCTTCCGCCATCGAACAACTGCTGCTCGAACTCCCCGACCTCGACTGGATTACCGACGAAGGCCGCGTCACGCGCCTCTCGCAGGACTTCTCCTGGTTCAGCCCGGTGCTCACGCGCCAGCTGAAGGACAAGCGCGCCGACGTGGTGGTGCGCCCACGCACCGAAGAAGACATCCGCGCGGTGGTCGGCGCCTGCGCTCGCCGCGGCGTGCCCATCACCATTCGCGGCAGCGGCACCGGCAACTACGGCCAGACCACGCCGCTGGCCGGCGGCGTGGTGCTCGACATGACGGGCTACAACGCCTGCCTGTGGGTGCAGCCCGGCGTGGCGCGCGCGCAGGCCGGCATCCGCCTGGGCGAACTCGAGAAGCAGACGAAACCCACCGGCCAGGAGATGCGCTGCGTGCCCTCGACCTACCGCAGCGCAACGCTGGGCGGCCTGTTCGGCGGCGGCTTCGGCGGCGTGGGCTCGATCAACTACGGGCCGCTGGGCGCCCCCGGCAATGTGCTGGGCATTCGCGCGATGACCATCGAGGCCGAGCCGCAGGTGGTCGAGCTGCGCGGCGCCGAAGCGATGCGCATGCACCACCTGTGGGGCACCAACGGCCTCGTGCTGGAGCTGGAGATCGCACTGGCGCCGGCGCATCCGTGGCTCGAGACGCTGGTGACCTTCGACGACTTCGAGAACGCGCTGAACTTCGCGGACAAACTCGCGCATGCGCCGGGCATCGTGAAGCGCGGCGTGACCTTCTTCGCGGCGCCCATCGCCGACCACCTCGCGCAGCTGGCGACGCACCTGCCGAAGGGCTGCCACACGGTGCTGTCGCTGGTGGCCGAGCAGAGCGAGCCGGCCATGATGCTGCTGGTGCAGGCGCACGGTGGCACCGTGAGCTACCGCAAGACGGCGGCCGAGGTGCATAAGAGCAACCGCACGCTGATGGAGTTCACCTGGAACCACACGACGCTGCACGCGCTGAAGATCGACTCGACGCTGACCTACCTGCAAAGCGGGTTCATCCCCGGCAGGCACGTCGAACAGGTCATCGAGATGGAGAAGCTGCTGGGCGGCGAGGTGATGATGCACATCGAGTTCCTGCGCAACGTGGCGGGGCTCATGACCTGCAGCGGGCTGCAGCTCGTGCGCTTCAGTACCGAGGAGCGGCTGCAGGAGATCATGCGCATCCACCGCGAGCACAACGTGCACATCAACAACCCGCACGTGAACATCGTGGAAGACGGCAAGGCCGGCGGGCCGCTGCCACCCGAAGTGATCGAGGTGAAGAGGCGCTTCGACCCGATGGGTCTGCTCAACCCGGGCAAGCTGCGCGACTGGCCGGTCCCTGCCGCAAGTTGAAGGGCGTTCGACACTGGCGGCGAAGCGTTCTATCGGGCATTCGATTCACCTCCGCCTTGGACGAGTGAATCAACGGTGCCACGCGGGCTGGTAGAGCTCGGTTTACCCGAAGCCCGACACGGGCACGTGAATCACACCCGGTCGAAGCATCCTGACCGACTCGCATGAAAAGCCGAGCCGTTCGCTAGCTCCTGGAGCCTTCTGGCTGTATGCCTGGACATACCTCTCCATGCACATTCAGCTGGTGCTATTCAGTTGATTTCTCCGAGCGCTCGGCGCACGAGCTCGTCCGCCGAACCGTCGTCTCTTAGTCCCAGCACACGAGCCGATGCATCGTCGAGCTGCGGATAGCATCCGAACACCGCCTCCACATCGGGACGAGGCCGGAATGCCACCACCCCGCGACAGGACTCGCCGTAGCGTATCGAGCAGGTCTCGACGATTTCCTGGATCGAAAGGCGCAGCACGGGCAATGGCCAAGCTCGTTCCGGATCGGCGCACGAGACATCCATCACGGCCGCATGGGCGATGTTCTCGGCGCAGCGACGGGCCGACATCCACCACGCAGTGGCCTCGGGGCCTACGGGGCAAGTAAAGGCTTCACCGGCCTTGAGTGCGTGCAGGATGTCGCTCATGAACGCTGAGGTGAGCCCCGCACTGCTCCTCGCGCGGGCGACGATACCGGGGAGCCGGACCGACCGGCCGTCGAGAAGGCCGCGGCGTGTGAAGTCCGCCAGCAGGATCTCGCACACCCGCTTGTGCGCACCGTAAGTGAGCGGCGGTCGCAGCGGCGTCGTCGGTGTGACGAGGTCCGGAAGATAGGTTCCGTACACCGCGATGCTGCTGGCATACACGACCGTGGGCCTGGTGTCGCTCGCAGCCAGGGCCTCGAACAACGAAAGTGATCCGTCAAGGTTCACCCGCCGCCCGAACGCGTAGTCAGCCTCGGACGCGCCCCCGGGAACAGCCGCGAGGTGAAAGACCACGTCGGGCCGGAACGCTGAGACCTCTGCCATCACGGCAGGCTGCGTGAGATCGCCGCGGATGGCGGTCTCCTCCGCCGTATCCGGCAAGGCCTGGTCGGCGAGCGCCAGTGCTTCGATGCGCCGGCCGCCGAGTTCGCCGCGCTCACGCAGAAGGTTGCTGAGGTGGGTGCCGATGAAGCCGCCGGCACCGGTGATGAGGACTCGCATCGGGCTCAATCCAGTGTGATGATGCACGTGTGCCGCTCACGCCTGCGGGGGCGAGGGAGCGTGGACGATGCGCTGGTCGATGGCGCCGAAAACCGGTCTACCGTCCTGGCGTGCCTCCATGCGAACGCGGTCACCGAAGCGCATAAACGGCGTCTTCGGCGCCCCGTGTTCAATGGCCTCGATGGCACGGCGTTCCGCGATGCAGGCCGAGCCCTTCTGCCCGCCTGCGTTCGAGACTGTGCCGCTGCCGATGATCGTGCCGGCGGACAGGCGGCGTGTCGCGGCCGCATGCGCGATCAGGTCGTCGAAGCCGAAGTTCATCTCACCGCCGTTCGGGTTGCCGAACCAAGTGCCGTTGTAGTCGACGTGGAGATCCAGGTGCACACGCGCGTCCCGCCAATGCTCGCCGATCTCGTCCGGCGTCACCGCCACCGGCGCGAAGCTGGAGGAAGGCTTTGCCTGGAAGAATCCAAAGCCGGTCTTCATCTCGCGTGGGCCGAAGGAGCGCAGGCTCACGTCGTTGATCTGCACCAGCAGCGCGATGCGGCTGTGCGCGAGTCGTGCCGAAGCGCCCGGAGGCACCTCGTGCAGGATCACACCGTACTCGCCCTCGAAATCAATGCCATGCGCCTCGTCCGGCAGCGGTACGTCGTCGGTGGCTCCCAGAAAGTCGTCGGAGCCTCCTTGGTAGATCAATGGGATCGTCTCCATGTCGAGGATGGGTGCAAGGTTGAATGCCGTCTCCATCAGCCGGCCGTGATTCAGGAAGGCCGAGCCGTCGCACCACTGCGGTGCCCGAGGCAGCGGCGCGGCGGCCTGGCGCGGGTCGAACGCGAATGCGCCGTCCGTCCGCCCCGCATTGAGCCGTGCATAGAGTTGCTGCAGTCGGGGCTCGCACTCGGCCCAACGCTCTAGTGCGTCGAGCAGGGTTGGCGCGATCGCCTCTGCGCCCGCCGCCCGCTGCAGGTCGCGCGACACGACGACGAGCCGGCCGTCCTTGCCGCCTTTCAGGGATGCCAGTTTCATGCTTGTCTCAGTTTGAAGAGCAACACAATTTCGCTCAACCCCGGCTGGCCAGCGCCTGGCCGATGGCGGGGTCGTACTCGCCGTCGATCAGGACGAAGAGCATCCGGCATGGCCGACCGGAGCGGTTGGCCCAGGCGTGATTGGTGCCGCGCTGCACGACGACGCTGCCGGCGCGCAGCTGCACCTCGCCCTGATCCAGGACCAGCGTGACTTCGCCTTCGATGACGACGCCGTAGTCGACGCTCTCCGTGCGGTGCATCAGCGGATGCGGTGCGCCACGGTCGGCCGTGGAGGCGGCCGTGTCGCCGATCTCGCTGAAGCCCGCACGCAGCTGCTCGGCGCTGCGGGTGAACAGCTCCTCGATGTCCGGCGGAATGTCGACGAACCGGAAGCGCGTTCCATGCGCCGGCGGCGGCAGCGTCAGCGGTCCCGTGGTCGGGTCCGGATCGTTGTCCACGCGCACCGGCGCGCCCGTGGTGGCCCACACCTCGTGGAAGACAGTGCCCGGAATGGCCTTGAGCTCCACCACGACCGGCAGCGGCCCATTGCTGGTGATCACGGCCTTGCCTTGTGCGTCGTGGCCCGTGACCACGCGATGGATGGCAGGAAAGTTCATGATGTTCCTCTTATTCGAATTGAAGCTTGGACTCTTTGGCGATGCCGCGATAGAGCACGAGGTCGCCGCGTATCGCATCCGCAAAACGAGCGGAGGAGCCGCCCTCGGGCCGCAGCCCGAGTTCCGCGAATCGCTTCTGCACCGCAGGGTCTGCCAAAGCCGCGCTGGCGGCCTTGTTCAGCTTCTCGAGCAAGGGCTGCGGAGTCGTTGCCGGGGCCAGCACGCCCACCCAGGATTCGAGTACGAAGGGCTTCACGCCGGCCTCGGACGCCGTCTGTGTGCCGGGGAAGCGCGGATCCCGCTGCCTGCTGGTGACCGCCAGCAGCTTGATGTGCCCTGCGTCGATCAGCGGCTTCGCCGAAGCATCGAACGCCACATCCAGCTGGCCGCCCGCGACATCGTTCAGTGCGCCCGCCGTCGAGCGGTAGGGAATGTGGACGAGGAACGTTCCGGTCAGCGATTTGAGGTACTCGCCGGCAAAATGCGCGCCGCTGCCTATGCCGGCGCTGCCATAGCTCAGCTTCCCAGGATTCTTCTTTGCATAGGCGATGAACTCGGCAAGCGTACTCGCGGGAATGTCCTTCTTCGTGACAATCTGCAGACCGTAGGTCGCCGTCATGCTGACCGGTGCCAGCGCCTTCGCGGGATCGAAGGAAATCTTCGGGTCAATCACCGGGAGAATGCTGTAGCTCGAATTCGTAAACAGCAGCGTGTTGCCGTCGGCCGGCGCCTTCATGACGGCTTCGACACCCAGCCGGCTACCAGCACCGGGCCGGTTGTCGATGATGATGACCTGTCCAAGCTGACGGCCCATGTGTTCCGCCATGATGCGGGCAACCTGGTCCGTCACGCCGCCCGACGGAAAAGGCACCACCATCTTGGTCACGTTGGGCTGCGCGTAGGCTGAGCCGGCGGCGGCGATCACCGCGGTCATGGCAAAGAGCAAGGAACGCCACATGGGGCTAGGCTGGTGCTTCATCTCTGTCTCCTGATTTTTGTGAGAGCGTCAGCCGAAGGCGGGCGCCAGCCCGTCCCAGCACAGGTACTTGATCTCGAGGAATTCCTCGATGCCATAGTGCGAGCCTTCGCGCCCGAGGCCACTTTGCTTCACACCGCCGAAGGGCGCTACCTCGTTCGAGATCAGGCCGCTGTTGATGCCGATCATTCCCGACTCGATCGCGGCAGACGCGCGCCAGATGCGGGCCGCGTCGCGGCTGTATAGGTAGGCGGCCAGGCCGAATTCGGTGGCGTTCGCAAGCTCGAAAGCTTCCTCGTCGTTTTCGAAACGGAACAGTGGCGCGACGGGGCCGAAGGTTTCCTCGCGAGCCACGGCCATTCCTGACCTAGCCGCCACGATGATCGTCGGCTCGTAGAACCGGCCGCCGAGCGTGTGGCGCTTGCCACCATGCAACACGGTAGCGCCGCCGGCGACCGCATCCGCGATGTGCTCCTCGACCTTCGCCACGGCCGCATCGTCGATCAGCGGCCCCAATTGCACGCCTGCTTCCAGGCCATTGCCGACACGCAGCGTGGCCACGCGCTCCACGAGCTTGGCCGCGAAGGCGTCATACACACCCGCCTGGACCAGCACCCGGTTGGCACTGATGCAAGCCTGGCCCGTGTTGCGGAATTTCGCGGCAACGACGCCGTCTGCCGCCGCGTCCAGATCCGCGTCGTCGAAAACGATGAACGGCGCGTTGCCGCCCAGCTCCATGGAGCACTTCTTGACCGTCCCCGCCGCTTGCGCGAGCAGCAGGCGGCCGACTTCCGTTGAACCGGTAAACGTAATCTTGCGCACCAAGGGATGCGACGTGAGCTGATTCCCGATGTCGCGGGTGTCGTTTCCCGTCAGGACGTTGAACACCCCCGCGGGCACACCGGCGCGCCGGGCCAGTTCGGCCAGCGCCAGAGCGGTGAGCGGCGTCTGGCTCGCAGGCTTGACCACCATGCTGCAGCCGGCCGCGAGCGCCGGGCCCGCCTTGCGCGTGATCATGGCTGCGGGGAAATTCCAAGGCGTGATGGCCGCGCAGACGCCGATCGGCTCCTTCAGCACCACGATGCGCTGAGTGTCTTTCGGTGCCGGGATCACATCTCCGCGCACCCGCTTGGCTTCCTCAGAGAACCACTGCAGGAAGGAGGCCGCGTATTCAATCTCCACCTTCGCTTCGGCAAGCGGCTTGCCTTCTTCCAGCGTGATCAGCGTTGCAAGATCGTCGCGGTGCCGGATCATCAGCTCGTACCAGCGGCGCAGCACTTCCGAACGATGCCTCGCCGTGGTCTTGCGCCAGGACAGAAAAGCCGTGTGAGCAACTTCGATCGCGTTGGCGGTCTCCGCCTCCCTGAAGCGGGGAAGCTCGGCCAGGACGGTGTTGTCAGCAGGATTGCGCAGTGCGTATGTCCCGTGCGGTGTGGAAGCGATCCATTCGCCGCCCACATGAGCCGCGGTGCGGAAAAGCTCAGGATCCTCGAGGAGGTCGCGCATGGTGCTTTCCTTCAGCACGGGTTACGCCCAACCATGTAGGCGCTGTCCGGGTCCTTGGTGACCGGCAGACCGGACGCCAACAACCCCTGGCGCAGCATCTTCATGATGCGGTCCGGCACTCGCATCGCGGGCGCGCGCAGAGGCCCGCCGTTGAAGCCTGCCAGCCAGTCCTGGTATTTCCACATCGTCCGATTCAACACGCCGGTGCCGCCGGCGTAACTCTGTGCGGCGGCGCCATTGGCGCTGCGCGCAGGGTTGACCCTCCAATACAGCTCCATCGCGGCCTCCCACTCACCGTTCGTCGCCAGGTCAAAGGCGCGCGGGTAATAGGTGCTCATCCATTGGGTGTTGCTGGTGCCGGAGAAGGGAATCTTCATCACGCTCATGAGCGGAATGGAATCGCCCTCGATGGGGCAGCTGATCACCACCTCGTCGCGGAAGTGGTGATACATCTCGCACAGGCCGGCAGGTAGCGGAAATCCCTGCTCCGACTTGATCGCCACGATGTTGGGGCAATCCTTCAACAGGCGGCGCACAAGCTCGACCGACATGCCCGCCGGGTGGACGCGCTCGAAGCCCCATAGCGGAATCGGGAACAGCATCACGGCCAACTCTGTGGCATCGCAGAACTGTTTGGTGTAGTCGTAAATATCCTGTTCCGTGATCGGCCAAAACTGCGGAGGATAGGACAGGAGCGCGATGTCCGCGCCGGCCGTCTCCGCGAGCTTCACAGCGCGGATGTTCTCCGCCAGGGTGCCAAAGGCGGCATGGAAGAAAAGGCCAAGATTGCTGCCCGCCGTGTCGCGCGCCCATGCCGTGAACTGCCCATTCTCTTCGGGTGTGATCGCCACCTCGGAGCAAAGAAGCGTGTAGGTGTAGCCGAGTTCCTTAGCGAGCGCGATGTCGTGTCGGATGCCGTTCTCGTTGAGCCTGCTCAGGTCCGCGGAGTAGCTGGGAATGGTCACGGCAGAGCAGCCGACGAGGTGTTCGCGCGCCCAGGCTCGGGCGTCTTTGCGTTGATAGGTAGGCATGGAATTCCTTGGGTTGATTGCTTGGCTTACTTGGCGACTGGCACGATGCTGTGGGCCATTTCGGTACCGATCCCCATGGCACGGGCGCGGGCCAGCAGCATCTCGGCGGTGATGACGTCCTGCAGCGCGGAGCCGACGGACTTGTAGAGAACGATGTCTTCCGGCTTGCGTGAAACCTTCCCTCCCACCAGGTCGGCGAGCGAAACCAGCTTGCCGGCGAACTCGACACCGGCGCGGGTCGCGGCCAGCATGTCGCCGGTGTCATGAGCAACCTCTTCGGGCATGTCGGCAACGATCAGGGACGCCCGGGCGATGGTCTGGTCGTCGACCTCGCGCTGCTCAGGCAGCGTGGAGCCGATCGACACCACGGTCATGCCGGGGGCCAACCATTCGCCGCGGATCACGGGCGACTCGTCGCGGCTTCGGGCGGCGCAGAGCACGACGTCCGCGCCCTCGATCACTCCGGACGCCGATGCAGCGGACTCGATGTCGAGGCCGTTCTCTTCGCGGACTGTCGACGCAAACTTCTCCCGGTTCGCCGGCGTCGGGCTGAAGACACGAACGCGCGCAACACTCCGCACTGCGGCCAAAGCTGCGAGCAGCCCCTTCGCCTCGAAGCCGGAGCCGATCACGGCCACGCTCAGCGGTTTGCAGGGCGCCGCGGCGTCGACCGCGACAGCGGCAGTGGCCGCGGTGCGGATGCCCGTGATGCGGTTGCCGTCGATCAGCGCGGCCAAGCCCATCGTCTCCTGGTCGAAAAGTGAGACGAGGTAGCTGGCACGACGCGCCTTCATGCTGGCGGAGATCAGCTTGCAGCCCATGTGCCGGCCGCTTGGGGACACGGCCGTAAGGCCGCGCAACCAGGTGCCGTCACCGCGGGCCATGGAGCGCGGCGGCACCATGGCCGCGGCGATCGTGCTGGCGTATGCGCTTCGCAGGGCGTCGAAGGCGGCGTGCCAGTCCGTCAGCCGAGCCACGTCCGCGTCCGTGAGAAAAAGAGTCGGCGGCAACTCGGTGGCGGCCGCGGATTTGAATGTGCCCAATGCGATGTCTCCTGTGATGGGCACGATCGTAGGCAGCGTCCCTCCCCCTGGCGACCCGGCGGAGGCCAAAGCAGCTTTCCTATATCGGGATAACTCGCTAGTCCTGTCTTGCAGGTTTGAGCATGGCCGACGCCATGGACTTCAGCAGGCGCATGACTTCCCAGGTAGCCTTTGTGTGGGCGCGGTGTTGGGTAACCCCGAGCACGATCGCCCTGGACAGCACGGGACGAACGATGCGAACGGCCGCGAGCCGGCGCGCCTCGTTGGCCGTCAGCGTGCCCGCGGTGATCGCGTATCCGCCGCCGCTGGCCGTGATCTCGTGCTGCAACCGGATCGAGTCGGCCTCCAATACCTGCGTGAGCGTCAAGCCCTTCTGGCGCGCGAGCTTCGCCAGTCGCGCGCGCAGCGGGTGCGGTTCGCTCGGCAACACCAGCGGCAATCCCGCCACGTCGTCGAAATTGATCGTCTTTCGCCCGGCCAGCACGTCCTTGGCCGGCACAACCAGATACAGCGGCAGACGCGTGAGCACGGTTTCTTCCGGCGCAGCGGTGTCTTCTTCCCGCAGCAGCAGTGCGAGGTCAAGCCGACCCTGGGACAGCCACTCCTCGAGTTGGGCGCTCGATCCCTCGGTGAAATGCAATCGGACCTGAGGCCATGACTTACGCACGGCCGAGAACAATGGTCCGGCCAGCACGGCCACCGTAGACGGCAGCAGGCCGAAGCGCACGTCACCAACGGGCGTTCCACTGTTCGTGCGCATGTCATCGGCCAGTTGCCCCGCGTCGCGGATCAGCGCCATCACGCGCGGGTAGAACTGTTGCCCGAACTCCGTCAACACGACGCCACGTCCGGTCCGGCGGAAAAGACGCGTACCGGACTCCTGCTCCAGCCGCGTGATGTGCCGACTCACCACCGACTGCTGCATGTCGAGCGCGAGCGCGGCGCCCGTGATGCTTCCGAGGTCAGCCACCTTCACGAACAATTGCCACTTAGGGTCGAGAATATTCTGCACGCAGGCATTGTGCACAGGGTCATTGACCTTGCCTTGTTTCCACGTTCGTCAAGGCATGCAGCCAAGAGGCTACCCTCCCTTGTGACCGGTGCGAGGTATTCGTTCGTCGAGTGAATCCACACGCGGTTGTAAAAAGCGGGGGCATTTTTTCGTGTCGACCGACACGCCCCCCTACTGCGGTCGGAATGAAAGGTGTCATGCCGGCAATAGTGGCGCCGTTCAGCTCGCGCACGAAGGTGATGCCGGTGAAGCGGTAGCGCGTCGGGAACAGGCTTGTGAGGAACGCGCCCTGCGAGCCGGCAACCGAGGCGAAGCCAACGCCTTAGCCGATGATCATGGCAACTGCAGCTAGCAGTTCATCCGCCGAGAGCTTCATTCAGGAATTCTTCCCGGCGGAATCGAGAGTTCTCGATGAGACCCGAAGTCACTTGACCGTCGCGCAGGCAACCGAAGCTACAGCACTTCTGGCGACAGCCAAGCGCGTGTTTGTTTGTGCAAAGCGGACATTGTTTCCTTCCGCCTTCATGATGAATCATCTTCTTCACAAAGCACGTCCTGATGTCGTGCTCATGGACGGTGTCGGAGAAGCGCCGGAGAGTTCGCTCGAGGACATTAGTCGAATGATGCTCTTGTCTGCTTCACTTTTTCGCCTTTCAACCGGACCGTGCATTCATTCGCACGGCATGCACCCACGACGGGAGCCAGAATGATCGCCGTTACAGACTGCTTCTCGACACCAATCGGAAAATTTTCTAAAGGCTTGCACTTCACCGTGGCAAGTTCCAGTAAAACTCTCTTGGAGTCAGCAGTCGGTGCTATCACCGTAGCGGAACGTCTGTGCTCACTGACGATCCACAAGCTGGGGTTGAAGGTTCAGGAGCGCATTCGTCGCAATGAGACCTTCCTTGTGAGATCGGACGAGTACCTGCCCACTGGAAGAAGGTCTGTACGCGATAACAATTAATAGTCAAACCCCGGAAAAATCGAGCCGCACCTCCCTGCGCCGGAGGTCCTTGGCCTGAACACAACTACATCAACGTAGTTGCTTGCCCAAACTGTGGCACGCCTTGCCGCCCTGAGGCTTATTGCGGCTCGCCGTCGAAGTCAACGCCCGTTTGGTCTATGTACGAAACAGATGTCGATTCAAAGCCGTCTACAAGCCCCGCCCCGCAAGAAACCCTTCGTAGATCGCTTCCTCAGCTGTGCGAGGGGATGCGCAGTCGCCAACCAAGATCGTCTGACCGTCCCAGCCGATCAGCGCGTGCTCGAGGGTTGTGACCGCCGTATGTCCAGTGGCAAGCACCACGGTGTCCACGTCCTCGCACACGATGGCCGCAC
>Ga0182008_10001108_pt1 | contig 18535 bp, 17 predicted proteins | sample Sormic07211129_1_FD_120482 | JGI IMG/M metagenome (GOLD analysis project Ga0182008, IMG submission 120482) | Rhizosphere microbial communities from Sorghum bicolor, Mead, Nebraska, USA - 072115-129_1 metaG | ecosystem: Host-associated > Plants > Roots > Rhizosphere | place: USA: Nebraska...
ACGTTGCTGGTCAGCGTCGGCATGGTGGTTGTCTGCGCCGACGCACCGGCAGGCGTAACCTCACCTCGTGGAGTGCGGTAGAAGTCGTAAAACTCGTCGCCCACGGCGTTGCCAGTCAATTTCAGTGGTGAGCCGCTGGTATAGCGGACTTCGCCACCCCAGGATTCGGCGTCGCGCTGCTGCGCTGCCTCGCGAATGATCTGCTGACGTTGTTCCGCCGTTACGCCATGCTTGAGGCCATTACGATTGGCTGCGCCCATGTCGTACATGCTGACGGTGGCGATCGCCTTGAGGCGCGGATCAATCTTGGCCGCGCTGATGGCGAAGCTGCCACTGCCACAGATGCCAATGACGCCAATACGCTCGCGATCAACAATGGGTTGAGTGCCGAGAAAGTCCACGGCGGCACTAAAGTCTTCGGCATAGATATCAGGCGAGACTGCTTGGCGAGGTGTGCCTTCGCTGGCGCCCCAGAAGGACAAGTCCAGCGACAACGTGACAAATCCTTGTTCAGCCATTTTGGTGGCGTAGAGGTTTGCACTCTGCTCCTTTACGGCGCCCATGGGGTGTCCAACGACAATGGCTGCGTTTTTCGTTTTCGGATCGAGGTCTGTCGGCGTGAACAGGTTGCCCGCGACTTTCATTCCGTATTGATTTTTGAAGGTGACCTTTTCCACCGTCACTTTGTCGCTTTTGTAGAAGTTGTCTGCACCGTTTGACATATCGGCTCCCATCGAAGAAAAAGAGGTAACAAGTAGCCCGAGGGCGAGAAAAATACCTTTCACTGGATCATCCTTTCGGTTGAGTCGTTACCGGCTGGAGTCTTTCGATTAGCCAACCAATGTGGCGTTGTCGATCACGAAGCGATACTTCACGTCACCCTTGAGCATCCGTTCGTAGGCGTTGTTGATCTGATCGGCGCGTACCAGTTCGATGTCGGCGACGATGCCGTGTAGGGCACAAAAATCCAGCATCTCCTGCGTTTCGGGGATACCGCCGATCATCGAGCCGGCAATCGTTCGGCGCTTCATGATCATGTTGAACACGTTAGGCGATGGATGCGGCGAGGCGGGTGCACCGACCAACGTCAGCGCACCGTCACGTTTGAGTAACACCAGAAAAGCATCAAGATCGTGGGGCGCTGCGACGGTATTGAGGATGAAGTCGAAGCTCTTTGTATGCGCGGCCATCTCCTCAGCGTTGCGCGATACCACCACTTCGTCCGCGCCCAATTCCTTCGCCGCTTCGCGCTTGGATTCAGACGTGGTGAACGCCACAACGTGAGCGCCCATTGCATGGGCCAGCTTGATGCCCATATGGCCCAGCCCACCGATGCCGACCACGCCGATTTTTTTGCCCGGTCCTGCATTCCAGTGACGCAGCGGTGAGTAAGTGGTGATGCCCGCGCAAAGCAGCGGCGCGACGGCAGCCAATTGCTCCTCCGGGTGACGGATGCGCAGAACATAACGCTCATGCACCACAATGTTTTGCGAGTAGCCGCCCAGCGTCCAGCCGGGGGCTTCTGGCGTCGGAAAGTTGTAGGTGCCGATCATGCCATCGCAGTAATTTTCCAGGCCGGACTCACAGTCGTCACAGTGTTTACAGCTGTCGACGATGCAACCGACACCCACCAGATCGCCGACTTTGAAGTCCGCAACATGCGCGCCGACCGCCGATACACGACCCACAATTTCGTGTCCCGGTACGCAGGGGAACTGCGTGCCTGCCCATTCGGCACGCACCTGATGCAAGTCCGAATGGCAGATACCGCAGAAGGCGATATCAATCTGGACGTCATGGGCTGCTGGGGAACGGCGAGTGATCTGCAAAGGCTCAAGGGGTTTGTCGCCCGCATGAGCACCATAGGCGTGTACAAACATGGGAAAGTCCTCGATGGTGTGTCGGATGAACATTTTCCCGCTCTGCTCAGACTGGTAACAGTGTATTACGCTGGATTACTTGCCTGATTCTATGAGTCTTTGATCTTTTTCAGGACGGCTGCGTGCGGGCGAGTTAGAGTTCAGCGAAGAGCTACGAGACGAACATGATGCCCCCACACGAAACCCCCACTTCGCCCCAGGAGGCGCTCACCCAGGTCATTGGCTCGCGGGTATTGAAACCCGGCGACTACGCAACCTCGATTGCGGGCCTCGGGTTCTTTCGGCGCGAACACCCGACGCCGCCCGTTGTTTGCATGGTCGAGCCGAGCATCATTCTTGTCGCCCAAGGCGAGAAACAGCTGTGGGTAGGCGGTGAGGGTTATCCCTACGACACTACGCGATTTCTGGTCACCTCACTGGATTTGCCTGCCAACTCGGAGGTGCTCGCGGCGAGCCCGGAGCAACCATGCCTGGGGCTGACGTTCAAGCTCGATTTGCGCATGCTGGCCGAGCTGATAACGCAGAGTGACCTGCCGCCCACCCGTGAGCGTTCAGTTACGAAAGGGGTAGGCATTGGTTCAGTGACCGCAGCCATGCTGGCGTCGTTCGAACGCTTATTGGCGCTGCTTGATGAGCCGGAAGCCATTCCTGTTCTCGCCCCCTTGATCCAGCGTGAAATTCACTACCGTCTCTTGAAAAGTGATCAGGCGGGCCGGCTTCGACAGATAACTTCTGTCGATGGTCAAGGTTATCGGATCGCGAAAGCCATCGATTGGTTGAAGTTGAATTACACCTCGGCGCTTCGAGTCGATGAGCTAGCGGCCCGTGTCCAGATGAGTACGCCAACCTTCCACCACCACTTCCGCCAACTCACCGCAATGAGCCCCTTGCAGTATCAAAAATGGCTTCGACTGAATGAGGCAAGACGATTGATGCTCAATGAACATCAGGACGTATCCAGTGCGGCTTTCAAGGTTGGATATGAAAGCCCCTCCCAGTTCAGCCGCGAATACAGTCGACTGTTTGGAGTTGCTCCTAAACGAGATATCGCAGCGTTACGAAAGGCAGGCTAGCGACGTTGTGAGGTCTTTTCGGCGAGTCAGGCCTGTGCAAGGATCAGGTCCACTAGCCGCTGCGCGGGTGGCGATAGGGTGCGTCCCGCCAGTTGCACGATGGCGCTCTCGATACACATATCCGATGGCGAAAGTTCGGGATGTAACAGGGAGCCCAAGTTTACTAGGCCGCCATTGCGGTCGCCGTGATCGAGCCAAGAGCTCCAGGTGAACAGGATGTTGTCGCTACACAACGTCAGGTCGCGCAGTAAAGACAGGTTGTCACAGGATAGCTCCACCGGCAGCGTCTGATTCTGTTTCATGCTGAACATCGAACATCGAACATCGAACATCGAACATCGAACATCGAACGCAGGCGCGGGGCGAGAGACTTGTCGAGCATCACTGCGAACCAGGGATATCCCGGCACCTGCGTTGGCGAGGGGGGGACTCTGCTGAAGTAGCGGGTGCCCTGGGCCGCGCCCCGGTGTTCGTGATCGCCTCCATCGCGCCGTGGAACTACCCGCACTAATGGTTGCCTGGAAAATCGCCCCGGCCCTGCTCGCCACTCTGGTGGTCAAGCCAGCGGAACAAACCCCGCTGACCGCGTTGCGTCTGGCACAACTGGCGTCGGTGACTTTCCCGGCCGGTGTACGCGACCCGGCGCAGGCTAGTTGACGATCTGTCGAATCAGATCAGGTGTGGAATTTACCGCGTATTTGCGAAGCAGGCTGCCGCGATGGATGTCTACGGTTCTGGGACTGATGCCCAGGCTTTTCGCAGCTTCCTTGCTGGTCAGTCCGTCTACCAACAGCGCAGCCACTTCGCGTTCTCGAGAGGTGAGGATCACTTTCTCCTTCAGGTCCTCTTGTTTCCGGGTATCCACTTCAGTGAATACCCAAGCAGCCAGTTCATACGGATTACTTTCGTTGAAGCCGTAACCCCGAACGGTCACCCAGAAATGCGTGCCGTCCAGACGGCGCATTAAGCGGTCATCATGAAAGTCGGCATGTCGCGAAAGCAGGGGGCCGAAATGTTCCGCCGCGGTTTCGAAGTCTTTCTGTTTGGGGTACAGCATCGCGAACGAGGCCCCAATGATTTGCACATCACTGGCGCGAAACATTGTCCGCGCCAAGGCATTGCAGTTCAGGATCACCCGATTGCGGGCAATGATCACAGCGACCGGTAAATGATGAAGAAGATATTCGGGATTCAGACAATCTTCTTCACGCATAACGACAGTTTCTCTCGCAAATGGATGAATGCAATAACGCCGATTACCTAGGTGATCAGGAAGTCTGGTCGCCCCGGGACAGTCTGCATATGATGGCACCAAGTTTATCACCACAAGCGCTCGCCTTGCCGGTCGACAATGGCTGACTGCAGTAGCGCAACAAGTACCACCACAACAAGAATTCTGCACCTAGTTTGTTCCCAATTATTGGCTGCCCATCTTATTTAATTAGAATAATCCAGGAGAGCACCACAATGAGCGAAACAGGCCATGTTTCACCGGCCACACTGCGTAAGGTCATCGCGGCAGCCGCAGTGGGTAACTTTGTAGAGTGGTTCGATTTCGCGGTTTACGGATTTCTCGCCACCACCATCGCCAAACAATTCTTTTCCAGTGCGGACCCCAGCGCCGCCTTGCTCCAAACCTTCGCCATCTTCGCGGTTGCCTTCGCCTTGCGGCCACTGGGTGGCATCGTATTCGGCACGCTCGGTGATCGCTTGGGACGCAAACGCGTATTGTCGGTCACGGTGCTGATGATGGCTGGTGCCACCACGATGATCGGTCTGCTGCCGACCTACGCGAGCATAGGGCTGATGGCGCCCGTACTGCTGACGCTTACCCGCTGTGTCCAAGGATTTTCCGCTGGTGGCGAGTACGCCGGTGCCTGCGCCTATCTGATGGAACATGCGCCGAATCACAAGCGTGCCTGGTATGGCAGTTTCATTCCCGTCTCGACTTTCTCGGCCTTCGCGTGTGCAGCAATCATGGCTTACCTGCTGGAAGCCAGCCTGTCGGCCGAAGCAATGGGCGCATGGGGCTGGCGGGTGCCGTTTCTGGTGGCTGCACCGCTCGGGTTAGTGGGCCTCTACCTGCGTTGGAAGATGGAGGAAACCCCGGCTTTCCGGCACTCCATGGCCGAAGATAAAACCCATGCCCATGCCCATTCACCGCTTCGCGAAACTTTGCAGCAGCAGAGGGGCTCCATCCTGCGGCTTGGCGCCTTCATTTCGTTGACTGCACTGTCCTTCTATATGTTCACCACATACTTCGCCACCTACCTGCAGGTGGTTGGGCATCTTAGCCGTGAGCAGTCACTGATGGTCTCGACGGTGGCGTTGCTGTTCGCGGCCGGTGTCTGCCCGGCGGCAGGGGCTTTCTCGGATCGATTCGGCCGGCGCAGGACAGTCGCCACGACTTGTTCGTGGGTGATCCTGACGGTTTTTTCGGCCTACTGGCTGGCTAGCGCCGGTCAAGTACCAGCGGCGATATTCGGGGTCTTGTTGCTCGCGGTGGGCGCTGTGCTGTCGGGCGTGGTTACGGCCGCGCTGCTCTCCGAAGTTGCACCCGTTACACCGCATCGGCGATCACCTACAACATTGCCTACACGTTGTTTGGTGGTACCGCGCCGCTGGTTGCAACATGGCTGATTAACCAGACTGGCAGCAGCCTGGCGCCAGCCTTCTACCTGGTGGTGATCGCCTTGCTGGCACTGGCGGGAGGTCTGGGCTTGTCAGAGACCTCGCGAATTTCTCTGCACGATGGGCCAGGCGTGGAACCGGCGCGTGGTTTAAAAGATATTCGCCATCCGGGTTGATGCTTGAGCGACGATGCGCGGGACTGGCTCACGCATCTATTGAAAAGGGAGACGCGGCATGAATGCGCGCGAAGTACATGACGACAGTATCGTGATCGATGGTCTGGTCATCGCCAAATGGAACCGTGAGCTGTTTGAGGACATGCGCAAAGGCGGCTTGACTACCGCTAATTGTACGGTTTCGGTGTGGGAAGGCTTCCAAAAGACGATGGATACCATTGCCGCCAGCCAGAAACTGATCCGCGAGAACAGTGATCTGGTGATGCAGGTGCGTACCACCGCGGATATACGCAAGGCCAAGGAGCTCGGCAAGACCGGTATTCTTCTTGGCTTTCAGAACGCCCACGCGTTCGAGGACCAGATCGTCTATGTGGAGATCTTCAAGCAGTTGGGCGTGGGGATCGTACAGTTGTGCTACAACACTCAGAATCTGGTGGGGACGGGTAGCTACGAGCGTGATGGCGGGCTGTCGGGTTTCGGCCGGGAGATCGTTGCTGAGATGAACCGCGTTGGCATCATGTGCGATTTGTCCCACGTCGGTTCGCGTACCAGTGAGGAGGTCATCCTGGCTTCGAGCAAACCGGTGACCTATTCGCACTGCTTGCCCATGGGACTCAAGGAGCATCCGCGCAACAAGACCGACGCGGAATTGAAGTTCATCGCCGACCACGGCGGCTTCGTTGGCGTGACCATGTTTACCCCGTTCTTGGCCAAGGGCGTGGACGCGACCATTGATGATTTCGCTGAGGCCATCGAATACATCATGAACATCGTCGGTGAAGATGCCATTGGTATTGGCACTGATTTCACTCAAGGGCATGGCCAGGACTTCTTTGAGTATCTGACCCACGACAAGGGCTACGCACGGCGTCTGACACGCTTTGGCAAGATCATCAATCCGCTGGGCATCCGTACCGTCGGCGAGTTTCCTAACCTCACCGAAACCCTGCTCAGACGCGGTCATCCCGAGCGGGTGGTGCGCAAGATCATGGGGGCAAACTGGGTGCGGGTGTTCGAGGAGGTGTGGGGTGAATGATTCCGGCCGGGGAGTGCCATTCACAGTGGTCGAGTCAACAAGCGAAGCAGGACGGGCGAGGGGAACGCGTATCGGCATCATGCTTTGCCTGCTGTCGATGTTCATCTTCGCGGCCCAGGACGGGATCACCAAGATTCTGGTCAAGGACTTGCCGGTGGCGCAACTGGTGATGGTGCGCTATTGGGTGTTTCTCGTGTTCGCGGTGTGTTTTGTGAGGATGAAGGGTGGGATGGCCAATGCTCGGAAAACCGCCCATCCCTGGATGCAGATGGCTCGCTCGCTGTTGGGGGTGTTCGAAATTTTCGTGTTCGGCATGGCGCTGCGCTATTTGGGGTTGGCCGAAACCCATGCGATCTACGCCATCTTTCCTCTGCTGACCATGGCCATGGCTGCCCTGGCGCTGCGTGAGCAGCTCAGCCTACGCAAGTGCATGGCGGCGGTGATTGGTTTTGTCGGCACACTAATCATTATCAAACCCGGCATGGGCGTGTTCAGCCCCGCGTCGTTGATTCCCCTAGTGGCAGCCCTGATGTTCGCCTGCTTCAACGTACTCACGCGCAAGATCAGTAGCACCGACAGCTTCGGCACCAATATGTTGTACATGGGTTTTTGGGGTGCGGTCGCTGCGACTGCGATCGGCCTGCCGCAATGGGTGACGCCCACGCCGCTTGAGCTGGTGTTGATGCTGGTGTTGTCATTGACCGGCGTAATGGCGCAGTTGTTGTTGCTGCAGGCCTTGAAATACACGGCGGCGGTAACCCTGCAGCCGTTCAACTATTCCCTGTTGGTGTTCGCTTCGGTGCTGGGCGTGGTGTGGTTCGGCGAGGCGCTGGAGACCACCCTGGTGGTGGGTGCGCTGCTGGTGGTGTTGGGGGGGCTGTATTCGTTGAGACGCTAAATCAGCCGAGGCCGACGTGTTTTCACGCCGGCCTTGAGTCCAGGTGTCATGCCCAGATGTCGCCGATGGACCAAACGCCTGGACGCGCCATAAAGCGCCGCCAGGCTGATGATTTAGAAGGACGCCAGTGGTTCGCCAAAGATGCCCTCTTCAGGTACGACACCCAGGCCAACTCCTTGTGGGCGATTGATGTGACCACCTTCTACGCGTATTCCATTTTTCTGGTCGTAGTGACCGCCGATCATCGGGGCTGCGATCCAGACGCCCTCCAGCAGTTCAGGCGCGACGGTTGCGCCGATGTGGGTGCAGGCGGCCGCAATGAGATCTCCACCCCATGCGTCATCACAGGTATGGGGTAAATTCCGTGCTGCACAGATGTCACGGAACGCGCGCATCGGATGCAAGCCACCCAGCGCGGTGACCTTCATTCCGAAACCATCGACTAGACCGGTTCCCGCCACAGTGATTGCAGTATTGATGCTGGTGCAGCTCTCGTCCATGTACATCGCATGGCTAATCTGCGAACGAATTTTCTGGAAGTCTTCGACGGTGTTACAAGGTTGCTCAAGGATGAAAGGGATGTTTGCGCATTCGCGGCAGAGTCTTAAGGTGTCGCGTGTATTCAGGCCGCGATTGGCATCTACGGCAAGCTTGATACGCGAACTGCCTACTGCTTCCCACACCTTTTGAACGGCCGCGATATCTTCCTCGATTGGCCTGCCACCTACCTTTATCTGCAGGCGGGGATAACCTTGGTCGCGCTTATCGACTGCAAGGCGGGCTGACTCGTCGGGATCGCTGATCCCAACAACAGAATAGGAGGGGAGACGATCTGCCAGGGCACCGCCCAGAAGATCCGAAACGCTAAGTCCCAGATGCTTCCCCAGGAGGTCATGCATGGCGATATCGATCGCTGCTTTGGCGTAATTATGACCTTTGAGTAATCCATCCATGCGCCGGTGCAGAGGGACAGGTAGCACTTCAGTGCCGACGAGTCCCTTGGCCATTTCAATCAGGGCCGCCACAGCACCTCTCGAATGTGACTCGGAGAAGGTCGGACCAACGGGGCATGTCTCTCCCCACCCAAACAGTCCATTATCCCCTACGAGTTTGACCAACGTGGTCGTCAATGAATAGACGACCTGGTTGGCCATGGTATACGGCCCATCAAGGACAGGTAACTCATGGGTATAAATATGAACACTGGCAATTTTCATTGATTTACCTCCGGAATGATTAAGACCAACTTGCCCATGTGTGCCTTGCTCAAGAAATCTTCCTGTGCCTGATGAATTTCATTTAGCGGATACGTTTTAGCTACAACAGGACGTATTTCTCCCGACTCGATATAGGCAATGATATTGGTAAAAACCTCGTCGTCTTGAAAAGTGCAGCCATAAAGAGTGAGATCTTTTAGGTAAAGGGTTCGAAGATCAATCTCTGCCATTGGGCCGGCAATTGCGCCGGCAATGGCATATCGCCCTCCTAGGCGCAGAACGCGTAAGAGATCCGGCCAGTCCTCACCCCCGACCACGTCTACAACAGCATCCACAGAATTTTCGCCCAGCACCGAGAGCAGATCGGCATTGCGATCAATAATACGGTCGGCGCCTAAAGCCTTTACCTCTGATGCTTTGGCGGCAGAGCATTGCGCGATAACCACGGCGCCACGCCGCTTGGCGAGCTGAACGGCGGCAGATCCTACGCCTCCCGAAGCGCCCGTTATCAAGACTACTTCTTTACCCAGCTTCAGTCGGTGCAACATATTTTCTGCAGTTGAATATGCGCAAGGTATCGATGCGAGTTCCGCATCAGTCCAGTCGCACTCCACCTTGAGCGTCTCTTTAGAGGGGGCAACGGCAAACTGAGCAAACCCGCCGTCACATTCGCTGCCAAATGTCCAACACTCATATGGCCTATAGTCGACATAGGTACGCAGGAGATTGCTGACGATCACGCGCTCGCCAATGCGTAAAGCTGAAACGCCTTGCCCAACTGCAACAATGTACCCACAGCAGTCGGCACCTTGAATTCGTGGGAATTTCAGCGCTGTACCCGACCAGGAAGAATCATCGCCGTTTACACTGTCGAACCCTGTTGCGCCACCGGACGCTGTATCGCTGCTGATCGATTTAGAGTACCAACCAATCCTGGTGTTGATATCCGTATTGTTAACAGCGGAGGCGCGTACCTGAATCAATACTTCTCCGGCACTGGGTTGTGGGACGGATACATCCGTCCGGTATTCCAGTTGCTCCAACCCGCCGAGTCCGTTAAGTAATACTGCATGCATCTTTGTGGGTAATGGATATGACATATTTCCCCCTGATGTGGTGGTTGAATTAGAGTTATTTGAAAACACCTTTACTATCTGGAACGGCCTCCTTCGCGTTTTCTATTGATTAGCCGCTTTATGGAGCCACTGGATCATGACTTGGAATACGCCTGCGGGGGTAGGAGCTGTGAGTCCGTCTCGATCGACTACTATGGTGTCCAGTGTCTCTAAAAGACCTACCTTTACAAAATGCCTGGCGCCAGTCCAGAGACCGCCCAGTGCGATAGGTAAACTGGCAAGCGTGTGCAACAGACTGATTAGCCAATGTTGAACCGTTCTCGGTGTTCGTAAGCCACGGCATACCACCATTAAATCCAAGTCTGAGATTCGAATCTCCGTCAATGGAGTGTCCGGTCGGATGGGTATTCCCAAGTCGCTAATGACTTCCGAAAAGTTTTCCAGTAATAAAAACCCTATGCTTGACACTTTTTGAGTATTCAAGCGGGAATCTATGAGCTGGGAGCCGACGTTCTGGGAATGCACACTTAAATTCCTCTTGTTTTTTGTCGAGCGGCACTTCTGCTGACTAATGCGGATTGGACTTGCATTACAGTTGTCAGGATGTTCCTTTACACGGCGAAAAGCGGTGGTTGTTAGTTATCAAAACGCCTCTGAAGGGTAAACTGTTTCAGTCAAACGCTTGTCCATTAGCTCGCAGTACCAGTCTATGAATTGACAAACGCCATTCTCTACCAACGGTGAGTAGGGACCGGGTTGATAGGCTGGTGAGGTCACGCCAACTTGGGCGCCTTCTACCAGACGTCGATCCTGATCGTTGGTCGCCATCCACACTTTCGTGAGGCGTTCGACATCGTAATCGACCCCCTCTTGAGCGTCCTTGGGCACCAACCACTTGGTAGTTACTACCGTTTCTCCAGGGCCACATGGCAAAACCCGGAAGCTCAGAGCGTGATCGCCAAGAAAGTGGTTCCAAGTCGATGGATAGTTGAAGTACAGCAGCGCGCCGATATTCTCTACTCCGCTGCGATCCAAACGTCGATTGACGGCAGGTTTACCGTCCATGGTGTAACTACTGGCGCCATGGTCGAGCGGAATACGCGTCATACGAAACTGTCCCGCCGGATCCATAGCGAGCCGACTAGCCAAGCCGCCCGCTTCGCAAGTGTTCCAATAGGCCGTCAGCTCAGGGGGTTCCTCGCCGCCGATCCCTTGTACCGATGCAAGCTCGGTATAAGACTGGAGTAGTTCCGGGTGCGTACCGTCGCAGTGGTAACACTCTCGGTTATTCTCAAACACCAGCTTCCAATTGCCTTTCTCCACCAGGTTGGCTTCGAACGCAACTTTGCAATCCTCCAGGTAGTGAGGGCCAATAAACGGAGATACCGCGCTTCGGAATTTTTCGAAATCAGGTGCAAGCTTTGCCACACAGACGTAAATGTAGCTATGCACTACCTCGCAATGAGCGGGCAACAGGTCGTGGTCCGCTGTATTGAAGGCGGGGCCCATGTTGCCAGCGTACAGTAGCTTTCCGTCTAACTCGAATGTCCATTTATGGTATGGGCACACAAGCTTTGCCACCTTTCCCTTATCCTCGGTACAGACCTTTGATCCACGATGGCGGCACGCGTTATGGAACGCACGAATGTTGCCGTCTTTGCCTCGCACCACGACGACCGGGAAATCGCCGATTTGCAGTGTCAAATACTGCCCCGGCTTTTCTAGTTCGAAGGTGTGACCCGCGAAGATCCACTCCTTATGCCAAATCTGTTCTAAATCTTGGCGATAAACTTCCGGGTCGGCATAGATAGCGCCCGGTAACCCATGCTGGGGTTTACGTTGTTTGATAAGGTCTAATAGGGCAGTGTATTTCTGCATTTTTATGTGCACTCTCAAATCTAAAATCGGGCTTTTTTTGCATCGACCGTAGCCGTTCGGAGAGAACTGATTACAGATGTTCCATTGGCTCGCAAGGGCTATTACGCTCCAGCCAATTCAGATAATCTTTTGCTGGAGAGCCTCCCACTACAGATCGCTGGGGCTTGTAATCAGTCTAGAGCGAGGCCCGTAGCGGGAAGAATCGATTTTTTAAAGGGGCTATTGATGATCTACAGTAATGATTAAGCAGAATGAACCTGATCAAACGCTGATCAAGATGCCATCCCTCCGTGCCGTCAAAGCCTTCGTGGCGGCGGCCAGGTATCAAAACTTTACGCGCGCTGCTGAGGCTCTTTGCGTTACCCAAGGTGCTATCAGCCGCCAAATACGTGAGCTAGAGGATCATCTCGGAACGGAGCTTTTCGACCGGGCAGGCCGGGCGGTAAAGCTCACGGATGCGGGTTCTAATTTCTATGACGTGGTTCAGCTTTCATTTACCAGCATCGCTCAAGCTGCTGAGCGAATGCGCAGTAATACCACTTCTAAGCATGTGGTAACCCTGTGCTGCTCGCCTGCGTTCACCAATTTTTGGCTTGGTCCCCGATTACCTTCTTTCTTCGAATCCTACCCAGAGATCGATCTAAACCTAGTCGTTACCCAAAATTTTCTATCCATGGAGAGCGGTGTTCATCCAGATTTCATCATTTGCAAAATGATGAAAAGCCACGACGGTTATCACAGTCAGCCACTGGTATGCGACGTCATTTATCCTGTCTGCACGCCTCAGTATCTGGAGCAGCATCCAGAGCTGCAATCCATTCAAGATCTTCGAGATGGAGCATTGCTGAACCTCAGTCCCTTTGGCCGTTCGCAGGTAGCTGAACATGTGGATTGGAGCGTTTGGTTTGCTCATCACGATATCGATCTCAAAGCTCGACCCAGTCATGCTCCGCATTTCTTTAATGCTAATGACTACAACGTTCTCATTCAGCTCGCATTGGCCCACCAAGGTGTTGCTTTAGGGTGGCATTACCTTGTCGCTCCCCTGATCGAAAAAGGACTCCTGATCCGACCAGTCAGAGAAAAGCTGGTGCATAGAGAAACCCTTCATTATTTGAATTTCAATGAGGACAAAGCCCGTGATCCCAGCTGCTGCAAGCTGCGCGACTGGCTTGAAGAACAGTTCGGAAGCGGACTGCGGCAGGATCCCGACGACTCAAATGCATGAGGTCAGCTCATCAATTGACCGGCGTATAAGTCGCTATGTCCCAATCTCGCTTGTCATTATTCTTTCACCATGAAAAGTGAATACGAAATGAATGTTTCAAGGTGATTGCATGAAGTTTATTTTCTGATTGTTCAGTTGTTATTTCAGAGGCGGGTTCTCGTACCTATTGTTGTCGTGAACTCTCGTGGAATAGAAACGATAAATCTGCCATTTGTTGAGCGCTTAACTAGCGGAAGGTAGACGCTCGCATTTGATTTGGAAAATGTCGCCGACAACTCGGCTGTGTGAAAAAGTATCCGAATAAGTTTATACCCAGCTATTTGGTTGCAGGTGCGGCGATAATTTGCTTGGGTATGCGAATCATTAGTTCCAGCTGAGAGTGATCTGGCTGGACTTTCCAGAAAAGAACAAGTGAGGTTTGAATCAATGTCCGCATTCGCTTTTTCCGGTGTTAATCTGGCAATCACGACTCCATTTGATGCGCAGGGGGAAATTGATTACCTGCGTTTTGAGAGTTTGATTGAGCGTTACATTTCCGCTGGTGTACATGGGTTTGTCCTGAGCTCCGGCACGGGCATGCATGTTTACTTGAGCAAAGAGGAGTCCAAGCAACTCGTGGCCTTTGGCTCAAAAGTTATCAGTGGCCGCGCTCGAGTAATTGTGCAAACTTCTGCCTTGCTTGCAGATGAAGTAGTGGAGCGTACCCGTCATGCAGCCGAATGCGGGGCAAATGGCGTCATGGTGCTGCCTCCGTTTTTCGAAGGTCCAACTGATGACCAAGGGATCATCGACTTCTATTCCACTGTGTCTGAAGCCGGGCTGCCAATCATCGGCTACAACGTACCTCAGGCTGTCGGCGTAGAGGTCACGCCTTCTCTGTTCCGCCAATTGAGCGAAATTCCAAACTTTATATCGGTCAAAGACAGCAGTGGTGATCTTGCGGCGCAGGCATCGCTGATCCGTACGGGGTTGCCGACGATGAATGGCGCCGATCCGCTGGTGCCATACGCTCTCTTTGCTGGCGCTGCTGGCCTGATTTGGGGTGGGGCGAACATGGCTCCTCGCTCTTGCGTCGCAATGGTGAATGCCGCTCTGAAACAGGATTGGGTTGGTGCTCGGGAGATTTGGCGTTCGATTGAGCCGGTCATGTCGTTGATCTGGCAGGGCGACTATGTTCAGTCCGTTTATGCCGGTGCCGAAATCACTGGGTACGGCGCTGGAAATCCTCGTCGACCATTGGCGCGATTGTCCGCAGATAAAATTGGCGCGCTTAAAGCTGCCCTCGAACCACTGATCTCTCTCGAGTCCCAACTCGCCTGACGACGTGGAGTAGCAGTCATGTACGTAGCCACTAAGCTCCCTAAAAACAGCAGCCGTTCAGCTTGGGTTGAGATGCTTCCTCCACGGGCACCGATCACATCGCTTTATGGCGCCGTGACTGCTGATATTGCAATCATTGGCGCTGGCTTCGCTGGCCTGTCTGCAGCGCGACGGCTATCTCAGCTCGATCCGACATTGCGAGTTGCCGTCTTGGAGGCCGGTGTTGTCGGAGAGGGTGCCACGGGTCGTAACTCAGGATTCATTATTGATTTGCCTCATGAAGTCAGCTCGGAAGATTTCGGTGGGACATCAACAGAACGTGCTCGACGGGATATTAAGCTCTATCGCACTGCGATCAGCTTGGCTACGGATATGGCTGAAGAACACGGCTGGGGACGTGAAATCATCGATCCTTGTGGCCGCTATAGCGTAGCGATTAGCCAGAAGGGTGACGCTCACATCGTTACTTATGCACGCCAGCTTCAGGGTTTAGGTGAGGCCCACCAAATCCTTGATGCCAAGGGCATCTATGACGTGACCGGCAGCCGTATCTACACCTCCGGGCTTTACATGCCCGGGACGGTGATGGTGCAACCTGCAGCCTATATTCGTGCTGTTGCAGATAGCCTGAAAAGCCCAGTGACGTTGTACGAGAACTCCCCAGTTCAGTCTTTCGAAAAGCAGTCGGGTAATTGGTTGCTGAAGACTGATAAAGGCTCGGTCACGGCCAACCGCGTCATCCTTGCTAACAATGGCCATGCCCAGAGCTTTGGCTTGTTTCGCGGACAGATGCTGCATGTTTTCACCTATGCATCGATGACTGAACCTTTCGATTCGAATCGCCTAGGAGGAAAACGCGACTGGGCAGCGACACCGGCCTTACCTATGGGAACTACAGTCCGTCGTGTAAGTGGCGCTGAGGGTGACCGGATTTTGATTCGCTCACGTTATTCATATCACGCGGGATTGGAGATCAACGATGGTCATGTACAAAGCGCCGGTCGCGTTCATGACCGTAAGTTCGCAGATCGTTTTCCTGAACTTGTTGGACTGAAAATGCAGTATCGATGGGGTGGTCCTATGGCGTTGACCTGGAACAGCGTGCCGATATTCGGGGAAATTGAACAAGGTCTGTTTGCGGCTTGCGCTTGCAACGGCTTAGGTGCTTCGAAGTCGACAGCTGCCGGTATCGCTGCCGCAGAAGCGGCCTTGGGGATGAAATCTGAGTTGGTTGAGATTTTCTCAAGCTATGACTCACCCAAAAAGCTGCCACCTCAACCGTTTCTTAGCATTGGTGCGAAGGCTGACTTAAGGCTCCGTGAATGGCGTGCAGGGCGAGAATGAATCCCTTGAACGTTGGGTGAGCTAACGGCACTGCCATTAATTCGCGGCTCTGGGAAAAGGGGACATCGAAATGTTAGTTTCCCCAGTGAACTATCCTGCTCAAGACTATTGGGATCGTGGTAAAAATCGTTATGAAAAAATTTCATGCTGCGATTGACCACACTGCCCTGGCAGGATCATCAATAGTGCGCGCAGAGCGGCAGCCGAGTGCGCCGCCATCCACTATATGTGCGCCCATCGGCAGGTCAAATTTAATCCGGGTTATGCCCTGCGACGCCAATTTATCTGGTCGCAGATCTTTCCTGCCGGAAATCTGTCGCTCGCGCCGCCATCGATCACAGTAGTCAGCTCTTCACGCTGTTGTTGGCCGCTCATGCGTTTTGGGGGCAGAGGTGAGCCGCACCCATGACTATCACTCAAACGTCGACCGTCTCCGCCAAATGCGCCATCAGCCACTGGCGAAAGCGTTCGACGCTTTGTCTATGTGGGGGCCGACCTTGAGGTTCCAGCAAGCAGAACTGAGCGTCTGTACACAGGGTGGTTTGCGTCGGTCGAACGAGGTCGCCAGTTTGCAAGTGGTTGCTGAGTAGGCCCGACCAAGCCAAAGCGATACCCTGGCCAGCCAGCGCCGACTGAATCAACATTGAATAGCTGTTGATATTGATGCGCCGCCGAGGTTCAGGAGCTTGGTAGCCAAGACGTTGAAACCATTCCTTCCAGCCAATCCAGTCTCGTTGCGGGTCTTCAAACCATAACCAGGTACACGCCCCGAGCTGTTCCAACGTATGAATCTCTGGATGCTGCGCTAGAAAGGCAGGGCTGCAGACCGGGAAAATTTCTTCGTTGAACAACGGAGTGACTTTCATGTTTTTTGGTGGGGTGCTGCAGTAGTAAAGCGCCAGATCACAGTCCAGCCGGGAAAAATCACTGACTTGATCCGTCGCGATGATGCGCAGATCTATCTCCTCATTCTGGCGTTGGAACTCCGAGACGAGCGGCAGTAGCCACAACGATGCCATCGCCGTGCTGGTAACGACGGTTACCTGCCGGGCGCCTTGCCAATGGAGCATTCCCGCTGTGGCATGGGCGATTTGCTGCAGCGTATCGCGGACGCTCTCGTAATACTGGCTGCCCGAGGCGGTGAGGTTGATTTCACGGGTCGTCCGGGTGAAAAGTGCCGTGCTCAAATAGTCTTCGAGCAAACGAATCTGACGGCTGATCGCGCCTTGAGTGACGTTTAGTTCGCGGGCTGCCAAGGTGAAGCTCAAATGGCGGGCCGCAGCTTCAAACGCCACCAGGCTATTGAGTGGCGGCAAGGGTTGCAGTTTCATCAGGTAGAGTCGCTGTATTTATGATTTTGCACCGTGCACAGATATTGTGCAGAAACCAAGGTGTAGTGACTACCTGTTAATGATGTAAGACTAGAGATCAATGACCAAGTCAGAAGTGGGCTTGCTGCAGCAAAGCAAGCGCAGGCCCTTGTCGATCTCACGTTGCCTGATCCCGCCGTTGTGGTTCATTTCCACCGTACCCTTAAGCAGGGCTGTTTTGCAGGTGCCGCAAACACCCTGGCTGCAGGAGGACGGCACGATTGCGCCAGCTTTTTTGGCAGCACTCAGCACGGTCTGATTGCCCGGCATGCTGAACGTCCTCCCCGAGCGTGACAGGGTTACCGTAAACACTTGTTGCTGCTCGGACAGAGAGGGTTGCTCGATCAAGGGATCTTCATTCAGTACCGCAATGTCGAAGCTTTCCTGATGGTAGTGGTCGAAGTCGAACGCCGCTTCCCTGAGCAGTGATTTGACTGCCTCCATGTATCCCTGGGGCCCACAGGTAAAGATTTCCCGTTCCTGGAAGTCCGGCACTTGCTGGCTTAATAAAGGCAAGTCGAGTCGACCTATAGGCTGTCGCCATTCGGCGGTTTCTCCAAATCCTTCGCAAATATGTATGACCCGCAACCCTGTCATACCGGCCTGCATACGTTTCAACTCTTCGTGGAAGATGATGTCAGCGGGGGTGCGGGCGCTGTGCACAAAGACGATGTCGAGGTTACCGGCCATGTCAGCGGCGGTGCGGGTCATCGACATCAAGGGTGTCACGCCGGAGCCCGCCGACAGGTACAACAACTTGGCCGCAGGGTGACCAACTGGTGTAAAACTGCCTGCCGGGCCGGAAGCCCGCAGGTTATCGCCCGGCTTGAGATTGTCGTGCAACCAGTTCGATACCGCTCCGCCAGGCACACGCTTGACAGTTATGGAGAAAGCAAACGGGCGGGTAGGGGAGGACGAAAGGGTGTAACACCGAGCGATGGTTTGCCCCCCGATCATGGGAGAAATGGTGATGAATTGACCCGGTTCGAAACTCAGCGCGCTGAAGTCTGCACACCGAAAGATAAAGGTCCTTACATCATGGGTTTCCTGCCGTACGGCGCAACACTGCAGCGTCTTCTGTTCGCCGCTGTTCCATTGCGAGCCGCACGCACCCCAAGTCATTGGGTCGGTGAAACGCTGGACTGCATCGATGTTTTCGGCTAGCGGTAAGTTTTCGAAAGTTGTCATGTTCATTCCTCAGACGCCATGGGCGGCAAGACGCGCGGCGTACCAGCGAGAGAACTGGTCAACATAGGTTTCGGTGAAGGTAGAGAACGGCCCAGGCGTGTAGGCGGGATCCTGGGTCCCACTATGGGTAATGCCGACGAGGCTGGCGTCCTGTAGGTTTGTCGCAGCCCATACTTCGATCAGCTTATCTACTTGATAGTCGACGCCCTCGACGGCCTCC
>Ga0182008_10001109_pt1 | contig 18533 bp, 9 predicted proteins | sample Sormic07211129_1_FD_120482 | JGI IMG/M metagenome (GOLD analysis project Ga0182008, IMG submission 120482) | Rhizosphere microbial communities from Sorghum bicolor, Mead, Nebraska, USA - 072115-129_1 metaG | ecosystem: Host-associated > Plants > Roots > Rhizosphere | place: USA: Nebraska...
GCGAGCCGCCGGTCGCGGTCGAGGCGGGTGCGCAGATCGGTGCCGCGGACCAGGTCCATGACCAGGGCGAGGTCGTTGCCGTCCACCACGAGGTCGCGGACCGAGACGATGTTCGGGTGCTCAAGACCGAGCAGTGCCGTGCGCTCCTGCACGAAGCGCCCGACGAGCTCCTGGTCGGACGCGAGATCCTCGCGCAGCAGCTTGACGGCGACGGGCCCCTCCGGCCCCTCGCCCAGCCACACCGTGCCGGCGCTGCCCCGCCCCAGGATCTGGTTCGCGGTGTACCGGCTGCCGATCTTCCGTCCCAAGACTGCTCCTACCGACGCGTGTTGCTGCCGCTAAAAGTACGCGTACGAAGAGCCAACCTTCACTCCGGAGACGGAAATCACCCACCAGGTGTCGACAAATCCCCAAACCGGCGATCGGGAACCGGGGCGATCAGTTGCCGTTGCCTCCGCCGGAGGCCTTGCCCAGGTCGCCGATCCAGCCGCTCACGTTGTCGTACCAGTGCTTGAGCTCGGAGAAATAGCCGCGTCCGGTGCCGATCCAGTCCTGCAACGGGGTCAGCTCCCAGACCAGCCACCCGGCCACGAAGAGGATGACGATCATGAACAGGCAGCCCTTGAGGCAGCCGAGACCGGGGATCTTCATCCGGTTGGGGCTGGGCTGCCGCGGCTGACGGGGCTCACCCGCGGGCCGCTGCTGCTCCGGCGGGGGCGCGTACCGCTGGGGCTGCCGGTGCTGCGGCGGGGCGTACTGCTGGGGCTGTTGCTGCTGCGGGTAGCCGTAGCCCTGCTGTCCGCCCTGCGGGGGCCGCTGCGGCTGGTGGCGCTGCGGCTGCTGCTGGGGGCGGGCCACCTGGCGCTGGGGGCGGCGGCGCAGCGGGTCCTCGTTCGGGTCGAGGTACTGGACCTGCGTCTGCTCGTTGCGGTCGCGGGCCGCGCGCAGCTGGTTCTGCCAGGGGTGCGGCTGCTCGGGCTGCTGCCCCTGCTGTCCCGGCTGTCCCGGCTGTCCCGGCTGTCCCTGGGGCATCGGCGGCATGACCGCGGTGGGGTCGGCCGCCCCGGTGTTGGGGAGTACGGCCGTGGGGTCGGCGGCGCCGACGGGGCCGGGTCGGCCGGTGGTCGGCAGGACGTTCGTGGCGGCGTTCGGGTCGTAGGCGCCGGCGCTGTGCTGGAGGACCTGGGTGGGGTCGGCGGAGCCGGGGACGGCGGCCGGTGCCAGGTCGGGGCCGAGCAGCGAGCCGACGGCCTCCGCCGCGGCGATCTGCGCGGAGTTCGCGTGCACGCCGACGCCCTCGGCGACGACACGCAGCCCGCGCGCGAGGTTCTCGGCGCTGGGGCGTTCGTCCGGGTTCTTGCGCAGACAGCGCTCGATGACCGTCCACAGCGGGTCCGGGACGGTGGAGGGGCGGCGCGGCTCGGCGCTGAGGTGCTGGTGCAGGACTTCCAGGGCCGACCCTCCGCCGAACGGGGGACGGCCGGTGACCAGCTCGTACATCAGGATGCCGGCGCCGTACACGTCGACGGCGGAGGTCTGCGGGCGGCCCTCGGCGGACTCCGGCGCCACGTACGCGGGGGTGCCGACGAACTCGTGGGTGCGCGTCAAACCCGGGGAGTCGGCCAGCCGGGCGATGCCGAAGTCGGTGAGCATCGGGTGCATCTGGCCGCCGTACTGCGCGAGCAGGACGTTGGCCGGCTTCAGGTCGCGGTGGACGACTCCGTCGGCGTGGCTGGCGGCGAGCGCGTCGGCGATCTGGGCGGTCAGAAGGGCCGCGCCGACGGGGCTGAAGGGGCCGTTCTCGCGCAGATAGCGGTGCAGGTCGGGGCCGTCGACGAGGTCCATGACCAGCGCCAGCAGATCGCCCTCCACCACCAGGTCGCGGACCCGGACGATGTTCGGGTGGGTCAGGCGCAGCAGGACGGAACGCTCGCGCAGGAACCGCATCACGATGTCGGGGTCGCTCGCGAGCTCTTCCTTGAGGACCTTGATCGCGACCATCTCGCCGGGCTGGCCGGGCACGGCTGCCTCGGCGCCCGCGGTCTCCCGCTGGCGGGCTCGCCAGACGGTGCCCGTGGCGCCGCGTCCGAGCGGCTCCTCGAGCAGGTACTTGCTGCCTACCGGCCGCACGTCATGGGCTCCCTGCTTGCTTGCCTGTGTTCCGGTCCACTCTAGTGCCGCCGCCCGGGGCGGCATCCTGGCCGCTTTCCATGCCTTCCGCGCCGCCTTCTGTCCGGTCTTCCGCACGGTCGTCCTTCTGTGCCTCCTACGTACCGCTTCCCCTCCTTGTGCGAAGGAAAGACGCTCGCTCCGGTCGGCCGGTTGCCCGCGCGCGGACGTGACCGATCTCAAGTGATCATCCGCGCAGCACCGGTCAGGCACTTTTGGGGGCAGAGCTGACCAATCAAGATCACTTGGGACCGGGGCGGGGGTGTGTTGTCAGTGGCAGGTGCGAGGATGCTTTCCGTACTGGCCGCAATGCTCGTGTGGGGTGGGAGGGTTCCGCGCCGCCCGCGCAGAAGGGACCGCTGACGGCGATGCAGATCCGGCTGACCGTCGTAGACCCGCTGGGCCCGCCCGAGCGGGCGCGGGGCCGCACCGCGAGCTGTGACGTGCTGGTCACGGCCCCCGCGGGCACGGCCCTGGCCGCGGTGGCGTCGGCACTGGCCTCGGCGGTCTCCGGGGAGGGCGGTGCCTCCTCCGGAAGCGGGGCGGTGGTGCTCTACGCGGGCGCGGAGCGGCTGGACGACCGCCGCAGCACCCTCGGCGAGCCACCCCTGATCGACGGCGCGGTGCTGTCCCTGGGCGCCCCGGCGGAGCCCGAGGCCCACCCCGAGCTGGACGACGCGCCGACCCAACTGCACGTCGTCGCGGGCCCGGACGCGGGCGGTGTCCATCTGCTGCACGGCGGCGAGATCCGCATCGGCCGCTCCGCCGACGCGGATGTCCCGCTGGACGACCCGGACGTCTCCCGCTTCCACTGCGCGATCACCGTCGCCGCCGACGGCCATGTCTCGGTCGCCGACCTCGACTCCACGAACGGCACCACACTGGACGGCACCCGCGTGGGCACCCGCGCGGTGCGCTTCGCGCCGGGCGCCCTGCTGAGGATCGGCGAGTCGGCCCTGCGCCTGACACCGGCCGGAGGGCCGGGGGCGCGCGTGCGGACGGTGGCGGACGGGGAGGGGTGCGTACGGGTCCCCTCCGGGGGTGGGCCCGGGGCCCCCGTGGAGGCCGGTGGCGCGCGAGCCGACACGCCCCCCGCCCCGAGAAGCAGCGAAGGCGAGACGGCGCCGCACGCGCGCGTGGCCGACGGCGGCGGCCCGGCGACACCCTCGCGCGGGGTGCGTACGGCCCCGGGGCACGGCTCCGTCGAGACACCGAGCGTGCCGGGGCAGGGCGGGGCGCCGCGGATCGAGCGGCGGGAAGCCGGAGCGGGGGCCGGAGCGGGGGCCGGGGGCACCCACGCGGGGCGGTTCGGCGCGCTCGGCCGGCCCACGCCCGCCGCTCCGCCGGCCGCCCATGACCCGGCACCCGACGGCGAGCCGTCCGGCACGCGTACGCGTGGAGCCGGCGATGAGGAGACCCCGGCGGTCGGCCACCGCGGGGGAGCACACCCGCGGGACGCGGATCCCGCCGACCGGCCGGACACCGAGGCCGCTTCCGACACCGGCCGCCGCAAGGGAACTCCCCTGCGGGGCACCGACGTCCCGCAGGGTGTGCGCAGGCGGGGCGGGCTCTCCGCGTGGGCGCGCAAGCTCGCCGGCGGGCGCGGGGAGCAGACCGCGCCCGAGGACGAGGCGTACGGCGACGAGGACGCCCCCGTCCCGGCCGAGGGCCCCGCGCCGGCCTCCGGCCCTCAACTCCCGGAGACCTGGCCGGACCCCGCGACGCTCCTGCTCACGGCGCTCGGCCCCGGCCCCCGGCTGTGGGAGCGCGGCCCCGGGCACCCGGAGGCGCTCACCGTCCGGCTCGGCACGGCCGACCGGGCGGCACCCGACGGCTCCGGTCTGCTGCCCGCGGTCCCGGTGACGGCGGATCTGCGCGAGGCCGGCGCGCTGGGCCTCGCCGGCCCCCGCACCCGGCTGGCCGGACTGGCCCGCGCGGTGGTGGCCCAACTGGCCGCGCTGCACTCGCCGGAGGCCCTGGAGCTGGTCCTGATCAGCGCGGACCGCTCCCGCCCCCTGGAGGAGCGCACGGCGGAGTGGTCCTGGCTCGGCTGGCTCCCCCACCTCCGTCCGGCCCACGGGCAGGACTGCCGCCTCCTGCTCGCCTACGACCGCGAACAGGCCACGGCCCGCACGGACGAGCTCCTGCGGCGCCTGGAGGACCAGTTGGCGGAGGCGGGACCGATCCCGGCGCCCGCGTCCCACGCCGCCTCCCGCCCGCAGGGGGAGGCCCGGGCGGCCGTCCGGCGCCCCTCCTGGGCCCTCGACGACGACGCCGACGAGACACCGGGCTTCGCGGGCCCGTACACCGTGCTCGTCGTGGACGGCGACCCCGGTGGCGCGGCCGTACGGGAAGCCGTGGCGCGGCTGGCCCTGGACGGCCCGAAGGCCGGTATCCACGTCGTCTGCCTCGCCGAGACGGCCTCCGCGTCACCCGCCTCACCGGTGTCGGAGACGTACGAGGCGGCCTGCGAGGCCGTCCCCGCGTTCCGTGAGTGCGGCGCGGTGGCGCTGCTGAGCGGCGATGTGGCGACCGCCCTGCGGCTGATGCGGGTGGCGCGGGGCGGGGCGGGGACACCGGCCGGAGGTGGCGTGCCGGCCTCGGTGCCCGGAGCCCGCATGAGCGGTCCCGGTGCGGCGACGGGACCGGGTGCGACGCGGGGACCGGGCGCACCGGATGTGCCGGGCCGACCGCAGGTCAGCGGAGCGGTGGGAGCGGCCGGAGCGCCCGGAGGTCTCGGCGACTCCGCCGGGCCGGGCGCACGGGGAGACGCGGGAGGCCGAGGAGCCGCCCGCCATGAAGCAGCCGGCGGCGTCGGCGAGGCAGGCACCCGGACCACCGCCGCTCTCCCGCCGACCGGCACACCCTCGGCCCACCACACCGGCACCGCCGCGTCCAGCCCCGCCGGGGCCGCCGGTGGCCGCGGCCACGCCTTCGACCCCGCCGCCCACCCCGACACCGCTCTCATCGCCCCCGGCACCGTGGCCACCGTCGACGCCGTCTCGCTGCCCTGGGCCGAGCGGTTCGCGCGGGCCCTCGCGCCGCTGCGGCTGGACGGGGCGGGTGGCGAGCGGCACACGCGCGTGTCCGTGCCGCTCCCCCCATCCGCGCGGCTGCTGGACGAGTTGGGGCTGGCCCGGGCCACCCCGGCCTCGCTGATGGCGCGTTGGGCGGACGCCGCGGACGACACGGAGTCGCTCGGCGGGCGCGCATGGGCGGTGCTCGGGGCGGGCCCCCGCGGCCCGGTCTGCGCGGACCTGTCGGCCGACGGGCCGCACCTGCTGGTCGAGGGCCCGGCGGGCAGCGGCCGTACGGAGCTGCTGCGGGCCGTGGTCGCCTCGCTCGCCGCCGCCGAGCGCCCCGACCGGCTGGGCATCGTCCTGATGGACGGCCGGGACAGCGTGAGCGCGGGCGGCGGACCCGGCGACGGTCTGCGCGTCTGTACCGACGTGCCGCATGTGACGACCCATCTCACCGCCAACGACCCCGTCCGGATGCGGGAGTTCGCCCAGTCCCTGAGCGCGGAGCTGAAGCGGCGGGCCGAGCTCCTGGGCCGCTCCGACTTCGCCGAGTGGCACACGGGCCGGGAGCTCACGGGCCGGATGGTCGCCCAGCGCGCCACCCCGGCCCGCACCACCCCGGCCCCCGGCTCGACCGTCCCTGGCACGACCGTCACCGGCACGACCGCCACCGGCGACCTGGACACCCCGCCCAGCTCCACCATGCGGCTGCGCCCGGCGGCGGCACGTCAGCGGACGGAGGCCGCCCCGCCCCTGCCCCGTCTGGTCGTGGTCGTGGACGACCTGGACGCCCTGGTCTCCCCCGCCCTGGGCTCCCCGGGCCGCCCGGCGGCGGGCTCGGTCATACGCGCGCTGGAGGCCGTGGCGAGGGAGGGCGCCCGGCTGGGCGTCCATCTGGTCGCCGCGGCGGGCCCGGACGGTCGTACCGCGGAGACGGAACCGGCCCGCAGGGCGACCCTGCGGGTGACGCTGGAGCCCCCGGGCTCGGGGCCCGACGAGCCCGCTCCCGGCCGGGGCCGTCTGACCTGGGCGGACGGTCGCTCAACTCCCTTCCAGGGCGGCCGGGTCACGGGGCGCATCCCGAGAACGGCCACCCTGCGCCCGACGGTCGTGCCCCTGGACTGGCAGCGCATGGGCGACCCGCCCACCCGCAGGCCCGTACGGGAACTGGGCAACGGCCCGACGGACCTCGCGCTGCTGGCGAGCGCGCTGGAGCGGGCGGCCCGGGAGGTCTCGGCGTCTGAGGTGCCGTCACTTCTCTAGGCACCGGCCCGATCCGGCCTGCGCTCACCCGAAGGCACGGCACCTAATCACAGGCGGGTCACGATCTCCCGGTTGACACGGGACGCACTCTTGCCGCCCCCCACCCGTCGGCGTAGACCAGTTCGCACGGGACAGCGCTCGACGTTCGACGAGGAACGAAGAACGGGGCAGTGATGCGCACGAGCAGCAACAACCGGAATCGCAGGGCCGCCGCGATCGCAACCGCCTTCCTGGCGGGAGCGCTCGCACTGAGCGGCTGCGGAGGCGGCGGCAACGACAAGAGCGGTGGCACAGGCGGTTCGGAGAGCAGCAGCGGGCTGAAGCTTCCGAAGCTGAACGGCCAGACACTGGAGGTCGCCGCCGTCTGGACGGGTGCCGAGCAGGCCAACTTCATGAAGGTGATGGACGAGTTCAAGAAGCGGACCGGTGCGAAGATCAACTTCGTTCCGACGGGCAACAACACCTCCACGTTCCTCGGTACCAGGATCCAGGGCGGCAAGCCGCCGGACGTCGCGTTCCTCCCGCAGGTCGGGGTGTTGCACCAGTTCGCGGACAAGGGCTGGCTGAAACCGCTCGGCGCGGACGCCAAGGCCCAGCTGGCCAAGAACTTCAGCAAGGGCTGGGTGGACCTCGGCACCTGGAAGGGCACCCGGTACGGCGTGTACGCCAAGGCCGCCAACAAGTCCCTGGTCTGGTACAACACCCAGGCCTTCGACGCGGCCGGCATCAAGACCGCGCCCAAGACCTGGAAGGACTTCCTGCAGACCGCGCAGACCCTCTCGGACGCCGGTTCGCCGGCCGTCTCGGTGGGCGGCGCGGACGGCTGGACCCTGACCGACTGGTTCGAGAACGTCTATCTGTCACAGGCGGGTCCGGAGAAGTACGACCAGCTGGCCGCCCACAAGATCAAGTGGACCGACCCCTCCGTCAAGGACGCCCTCACCACGCTCGCCCAGCTCTGGGGCAAGAACGACCTGATCGCGGGCGGCACCCAGGGCGCGCTGAACACGGAGTTCCCGAAGTCGGTCACCCAGACCTTCTCGGGTTCCACCCCGGCGGCGATGGTCTTCGAAGGCGACTTCGTGGCCGCGAACATCAACGGCGACACCAAGGCGAAGCTGGGCACGGACGCGAAGGTGTTCCCGTTCCCGGCGGTCGGCTCGCAGGCCCCCGTGGTCAGCGGCGGTGACGTCGCCGTGGCACTGAAGGGCGGCCAGGGCGCCCAGGCCCTGCTGACCTTCCTGGCCTCCACCGACGCGGCCCAGATCTGGGCGGCGCAGGGCGGCATCCTCTCCCCGAACAAGGAGATGGACATGTCGTCGTACAAGGACGCCATCACCAAGCAGATCGCGCAGCAGCTGCTCGCGGCCGGTGACAGCTTCCGCTTCGACATGTCCGACCAGGCCCCGGCGGCCTTCGGCGGCACGGCCGGTGTCGGCGAGTGGAAGGACCTGCAGGACTTCCTGCGCAACCCGAAGGACATCGCGGGCACCCAGCAGAAGCTGGAGGCCGACGCGGCCAAGGCGTACGGCACGGGCTGACGGCCGCCGATGACATCCGTGGCGAACACGACGGGGGGCGCCGGCGCACTGCCGACGCCCGCCGCCGAACCGGGCAAGAGCGTCATGGGGACACGGCTGTGGGTGGCGGTGCTGTTCCTGCTGCCCGCGTTCGTGCTCCTCGGGGCGCTCGTGGTCTACCCGATCGGGTACTCGATCTGGCGCAGCCTCTACGACGCCGACGGCTCCGGCTTCGTCGGGCTGAAGAACTACGGCGACATCTTCTCCGACGACGCGACGCTGACCGCCGTACGCAACACGGCGATCTGGGTCGCGGTGGCGCCGGCCGTCGTCACCGCGCTGGGTCTGATCTTCGCGGTGCTGACCGAACGGGTGCGCTGGGGAACGGCGTTCAAGCTGATCGTCTTCATGCCGATGGCGATCTCGATGCTCGCGGCCGGGATCATCTTCCGGCTGGTCTACGAGCAGGACCCCAACCTGGGTGCCGCCAACGCGGTGGCGAAGTCCGTCCACGACACCTTCGTGTCGTCGTCCGTGTATCCGGGCGCCCGTCCGAACGCGACGGCGAGCGATCTGAAGCCCTCCGGCGGGGGCTCGTTCACCACGACCGGCACCGTGCGCGCGGGCACCCCGGCCCTGCTCCCGCTGGTCGGGATCGCGCCCGACAAGCTTCCCGGCACCCCCGAGAACGCGAAGGCCGCGAGCGGCTCCGGCATCACCGGCACCGTCTGGCTGGACTTCAAGCTGGGCGGCGGGGGCACCAAGGGCAAGGTCGACCCCGGTGAGAAGGCGCTCAAAGGCGTCAAGGTGGAGGCCGTGAAGGACGGCAAGGTGGTCGCCTCGGCCAAGAGCGGCGCGGACGGCACCTTCACCCTCCCGGCCAAGGCCGACGGGGCCCGACTCCGGCTGCCCGCCTCGAACTTCTCGGCGCCGTACAACGGCATCGACTGGCTCGGCCCGACGCTCGTCACCCCGGCGATCATCGGGGCGTACGTCTGGATGTGGGCGGGCTTCGCGATGGTGCTGATCGGGGCGGGGCTCGCGGGCGTGGACCGCAATCTGCTGGAGGCGGCCCGCGTGGACGGGGCGAACGAGTGGCAGGTGTTCCGGCGGGTCACCGTCCCGCTGCTCTCGCCCGTCCTGGTCGTCGTCCTCATCACCCTCATGATCAACGTGATGAAGGTCTTCGACCTGGTCTACATCATCGCCCCGCAGCCCAGTCAGGACGACGCCAACGTCCTCGCGCTGCAGCTGTTCCTGTCGTCGTTCGGCGGCGGGGGCAACGAGGGTGTGGGCAGCGCGATCGGTGTGATCCTGCTGCTGCTCGTCCTGCCGGTGATGTTCGTCAACATCCGGCGACTGCGAAGGGAGCGTCAGCGGTGACCACCCTCGACACGGGCGTGCGCGCCAAGCGTTCGCTGGCCGCCAAGGTGGCGAGCGGCGCGGGCGGCGGGGTACTGCGCGTCTTCCTGATCCTGGTGGCGGTGTTCTGGCTGGTGCCGACCTTCGGTCTGCTGGTCTCGTCGTTCCGCGACCCGACGGACATCGCCGCCTCGGGCTGGTGGAAGGTGTTCACCGCGCCGGGTCAGCTCACCGCCAAGAGCTACAAGTCGCTCCTCGAGAACGACGCGATCACCCACTCCCTGTTCAACACCATCTGGATCACGGTCCCGGCCACCCTGCTCGTGGTGTTCCTGGGCGCGATGGCCGGATACGCCTTCGCCTGGATGGACTTCAAGGGCCGTGACTGGTGGTTCCTGGTCGTGGTGGCGCTGCTCGTGGTCCCCGTCCAGATCGCCCTGATCCCGCTCGCCGACCTCTTCGGCAGGATCGGCATCTTCGGCGACATCATCGGCGTGGTCCTCTTCCACGTCGGCTTCGGACTGCCGTTCGCCATCTTCCTGCTGCGGAACTTCTTCGCGGAGATCCCGCGCGAACTCCTGGAGGCGGCACGGCTGGACGGCGCCGGCGAGACCCGTCTGTTCCTGACCGTCGTCCTGCCGCTGGGCGCCCCGGCGATCGCCTCGCTCGGCATCTTCCAGTTCCTGTGGGTGTGGAACGACATGCTGGTGGCGCTGGTCTTCTCGGACTCCGAGTCGCAGCCGCTGACGGTCGCACTCCAGCAGCAGGTACGGCAGTTCGGCAACAACATCGACGTCCTGGCACCCGGCGCGTTCATCTCCATGGTGATCCCGCTGGCCGTGTTCTTCGCGTTCCAGCGGCAGTTCGTGTCGGGTGTGATGGCCGGCGCCGTCAAGTAGCCCCGCGGCAAACCGAAAGGGGGGCGCCGTTCACCCGGCGTCCCCCTTATGACGTACGAAACCGTAACCAAGTCACCCCATCGGCCGTTCCCGGGCAAGGCCCCGTCGTCCGCGCCGACCCCATGGATGTGCCTTGCCCAGGTTCAGTGTCATCGTCCCCGCGTACAAGGTCCAGGCGTATCTGCACGCATGCCTGGAATCGGTGCTGACGCAGTCGTACCCGGATCTGGAGCTGATCGCGGTCGACGACCGCTCGCCCGACGGATCGGGCGCGATCATCGACGAGTTCGCGGCCCGCGACCCGCGCGTGCGCCCCCTGCACCTGCCCGAGAACCAGGGTCTGGGGGGCGCCCGCAACGCCGGCATCCGACACGCGACCGGCGACTACCTGCTCTTCCTCGACGGCGACGACACCCTCACCCCGCACGCCCTCCTCGCGATCGCCGACCGCCTGAAGGAGACCGGCGAACCGGACGTCCTGGTCTACGACTACGCCCGCACGTTCTGGACGGGCGAGACCGTCCGCAACGTCGCCTCCGTCCAACTCACCGAGCAGGGCCCGACCCCCTTCCGCCTGGAGGACCGCCCGGGCCTGCTGCATGTGCTGATGGTGGCCTGGAACAAGGCGTACAAGCGGGAGTTCGTCGAGCGCGAGAACTTCACGTTCCCGCCCGGCTTCTACGAGGACACCCCGTGGACCTTCCCGGTCCTGATGACCGCCGGTTCGATCTCCACGCTCGACCGGGTCTGCGTCCACTACCGCCAGCGCCGCCAGGGCAGCATCCTCTCCACCACCAGCCGCAGGCACTTCGACGTCTTCGAGCAGTACGACCGGGTCTTCGCGTACGTCGACCGGCGCCCCGAACTCGCGCGCTGGCGCCCGCTGTTGTTCCGCCGCATGGTCGACCACCTGACGAAGATCCTGGCCCGCCGCGACCGCCTGCCGCGCGGCACCCGCGCCGAGTTCCTGCGCCGGGCCCGCGCCCACTACCGCCGCCACCGCGTCCCCGGCGTCCGCGTCCCCCTGCGCCACGCCCTGATCCGCTGGGGCCTGCACCGCACCTACCGCGCCCTGCAGTGGACGGCGGCCACCCGGCGGCGTACGGCCAAGCTGGCCGCCAAACTCCTGCGCACGGCACGGGCGTCGGCCCTCCGCGCCCACTACCGCGTCCAGCTCCGCCTCCCACTGCGCGCCGACCGGGCCGTGTTCACCGCGTCCGACGGCCGCGGCGGCACCCCGGCCGCCCTCGAGGAGGCCTTCCGCGCCCTCGCCCCGCACATCCGCACGGCCTGGCTCGCCCGCCCGGACACGGCCGCCCACTGGACCGCCCTGGCCCGCTCCAAGTACCTGGTCGGCGACACCGACTTCGGGCCCGGCCTGGTCAAGCGCCCCGGCCAGACCGTCGTCCAGACCGGGCAGGGCACACCCCTGGGTCATATCGGCCTCGACCTCCAGGAACGCCCGGCCGCCGCGGGCGACCTGGACTTCGAGAGGCTGCTGCAGGGCGTCGACCAGTGGGACTACGTCCTGTCGGCCAACCGCCACTCCACCCTCACCCTGGAACGCGTCCACCCGGGCGGCTACACCACCCTCGAATACGGCAGCCCCCGCAACGACGTCTTCCAGAAGGCCACTTCGACCGACGTGGCCCGCGTCCGCGCCGCGCTCGGCATCCCCGACGACACGGTCGCGATCCTCTACGCCCCGACCCGCCGCGACTACCGCCGCACCCAGTTCTGCCCCGTGGACCTGGAGCGCGTCCTGCGCCGCCTCGGCCCCCGTTTCGTCGTCCTGGCGCGCACCCACGCTCCCGTCCCGCACAACGCGCGGATCATCGACGTCACGGACCATCCGGCCGTCGAGGACCTCTGCCTCGCCTCCGACACCCTGCTCACCGACTACGCGTCCCTGATGTTCGACTACGCCAACCTGGACCGCCCGATCGTGATCCACGCGGCCGACTGGGAGGCGTACGAGGCGGCCCGCGGCACCTATTTCGACCTGCGCTCCTTCCCGCCGGGCGCGGTCGCGCGCAGCGAGGACGAGCTGATCGACATCTTCGCCACCGGCCACTGGCGCGGCTCCCGCTCCACCCAGCTGCGCACCGCGTTCCGCGAGCGCTTCTGCCCCTACGACGACGGACGCGCCGCCGAACGGGTCGTACGCCATGTGGTGTCGGGCGAGAGCGGCCTCCCGCCGGTCGTCCCGCTCGCGGACCGCCACCCCGTCCCCTCGGCGGCGGCGAGCCTCGCGCGCTCCCCGCAGAGCACCGTTCCCCAGCCCGGTGGGCCCCTGACCGTCACCGACAGCCTCTGAACGCCGTTCTCACACCGGGGAGTCCGCATGTCCTCCAGCCCGTCCCGGCCCACACCGACCCGGCCGTCCACCTGGCGTCCCACAGGGCGGCCGGGGCGCCGGGGTCTTTCCTGACCGGTGCCCGGCACTCCTCACGAACCACGAGAGAAAGAGCAGAATGCCCCGCTTCAGCATCATCGTCCCGTCCCATGGGGTGGCCGGCCGTCTGTCCCAGGCGCTGGACTCCGTCCTCGCGCAGTCCTACGGCGACTTCGAGCTGATCCCGGTCTGCGACGCCCCCGACGCCCCCGCGGCGGACGTCGCCGCCGGGTACGCCGAGCGGGACGCCCGCGTCATCCCGGTGCACTCGCCGCCGTCGGCCGGTCTCGCCGGGGCGCGCAACACGGGGACGCGGGCGGCGAAGGGCGCGTATCTGCTGTTCCTCGACGGCGACGACAGCCTGGTGCCGGGCGCGCTCACGGCCCTGGACGCGCGCCTCACCGACACCGGTGACGTGGACGTCCTGTACGTCGAGCACGAGCGGGTCCCCTGGTGGGAGGGCGAGACCACCAACCCGGCCGCCCAGCTCCTGCCGAAGACCCCGGACGGCGCCTTCTCACCGGACCAGGTCCCGCAGCTGACCGGTGTGCAACTGCCCGCCTGGAGCGCGGTCTACCGCCGCGCCTTCCTGAGCGATCACCGACTCACCTTCCCCGACGGCCACTTCACGGATGTCGGCTTCGCCGGTCAGGTGGCGCTGCGGGCGGAGAAGGCCGCGGTGCTGCGCGAGGTCGTCGTACGGCATCTGGCGCGCCGGCAGGGCAACCGGTTGAACCTGCCCGGGGAGCACCACCTCGAACTCCTCGACCAGGTCGAGCTGGTACTGACCCGCGCGGCCGAACTCGCGCTGCACGACGAGCGGTTGGTCCCCCTCTTCGACCACCTCTTCGCCGCCGTCCTCAAAACGGCCGCCCACCGCGGCCGTCTCACCACCGGGCGCCGCGCCTTCTTCCGCCGGGCGAGCCGGCTCTACCGCCACCACCGCCCGGCCGGCTTCCGCACCCCGCCCGGCAGTCTCGGCGTACAGCACCGGCTGCTGGCGGCCAACTCGTACGCGGCGTTCCGCGCCCTGCGAGGGGTCAACCAGTCGGCGGTCCGGGTCCTGGAAGCCTTTCCGCGCCCCCAGGGCCTGCGCACCCGTCTGCGCTACCGTCTCGCGCTGCGCCGCCCGATCGACCCCGAACTGGCCGTGTACTCGGCCTACTGGGGCCGCGGCTACGCCTGCAACCCGGCCGCGATCCACGCCAAGGCCCGCGAACTCGCCCCGCACCTGCGGTCGGTGTTCCTGGTCGAGCCGGCCCAGGCGCACACCGTGCCCGAGGGCATCGAGTACGCGGTGATGGGCAGCGCGAAGTACTGGGACGTCCTCGCCCGCGCCAAGTACCTGATCAACAACGCCAACTTCGCGGACGCCGTGGTAAAGCGCGACGGCAGCGTCCACCTCTCCACGCAGCACGGCACCCCGCTGAAGAAGATGGGCGTCGACCAGGCCACCTACCCCGTGGTCGCCGCCGCGACCGGCAGCTTCACGGGGCTCATGGCCCGCGTGGACCGCTGGGACTACAACCTCACCTCCAACGCCCACTCCACCCGGATGTGGGAGCGCGCCTTCCCGGCCGCGCACGAGACCCTCGAATACGGCTATCCGCGCAACGACGTCTACTACACGGCGACCGCCGCCGACGTGGCCCGGATCCGGCGGGAGCTGGGGGTTCCCGAGGGCAGGACGGCCGTCCTGTACGCGCCGACCCACCGCGACTACCACACCGGCTTCGAGACCGGCCTCGACCTGGAGGCGTTCTGCGAGGAGGCCGGCGAGGACGTGGTCGTCCTCCTGCGCGCGCACTACTTCTACGACCGGGGCGCGTCGAAGAACACCGGCCGCGTCATCGACGTCACCGCGCACCGCTCCTCCGAGGACGTGTGTCTGGCGGCCGACGCCCTGATCACCGACTACTCGTCGATCATGTTCGACTACGCCAACCTGGACCGGCCGATGGTCGTGTACGTCGACGACTGGGACGTCTACCGGGAGACCCGGGGCGTCTACTTCGACCTGATGGAGCTGCCGCCGGGGCCGGTGGCCCGGACGCCCGAGGAGTTGGCGCGGGTCTTCCGCGACGGCTCCTGGGCGGGGCCGGAGTCCGCGGCCGCACGGGCCGCGTTCCGGGAGCGGTTCTGCGACTTCGACGACGGGCGGGCCGCCGAGCGCGTCGTGCGCCGGGTGCTGCTGGGCGAACCACCCGAGGCGATCCCGCCGGTGATCCCGCTCGCCGAGCGCCTGCCCGCCCCCGCCGCGACCACCCTGGCAAGGAGCTGACGTGCCCCGCTTCAGCATCATCGTCCCCGTCTTCAAGGTGCAGGGCTATCTGCACGAGTGTCTCGACTCGGTGCTCGGGCAGTCGTACCCCGACTTCGAGGTGATCGCCGTCGACGACCGCTCGCCCGACGGCTGCGGCGCCATCCTCGACGAGTACGCGGGGCGCGACGAACGGGTGCGCGTGCTGCACCTGCCCGAGAACGTCGGCCTCGGCCGCGCCCGCAACGCCGGTCTGGAACAGGCGCGCGGCGACTACGTCCTCTTCCTCGACAGCGACGACTTCTACACGCCGGGTCTGCTGGCCGCCGTGGCCGACCGGCTGAAGTCGGCCGAGGACCCTGACATCCTGGTCTTCGACCACATCCGCACCCACTGGTGGGGCCGCGGCGGCCCCAGCGACGCCTCCGCGCTGCTCGCCGCCGCCGGCCAGGACGTCTTCGACCTGCGCGAGAGCCCGCAGTACGTCCATCTGTTCCTGGTCGCCTGGAACAAGGCGTACCGCAGGGACTTCTTCCAGGCGCACGGCCTGCGGTACGCGCCCGGCCTGTACGAGGACGCGCCCGTCACCTACCGCTCGATGGTGCTGGCCGAGCGCATCGCCTGTCTGAACCGGATCGGCGTCGAGTACCGGCAGCGGCGGCAGGGCGCGATCACCAAGACGCCCGGGCGCCGGCACTTCGACATCTTTCCGCAGTACGAGGGCCTGTTCGCGTTCCTGGAGGAGCGCGAGGACCTCGCGTGGGCGCGCCCGCTGCTGTTCGAGCGGGCCCTGGACCACATGCTGTACGTCATCTCCCGCGAGGACCGGGTGAGGCCGGCGGACCGCGCCGACTTCTACCGCGAGATCCGCTCCTTCCACCGCCGCCACCGCCCCGAGGGCTTCACGGTGCCGGAGGGCGAACGCGGCACCGAGATGCGGCTGGCGGCGGGTGCGCCGTACGCCTCCTTCGCGGCCCTGCGGGGTGCGCGCGAGGTGCGCAGGCTCGCGGGGGCGGGCAAGCGGCGGGCCGGGGCCAAGGCGTCGGCGTCCGTGCAGAGCGCCTGGTACGCGGCCCGGTCGAGGCTCCCCCTCGATCCGCGGCTGGTCGTCTACTCCTCCTCCCATCACGCGGGCGTCTCGGGCGACCCGGCGGCCATTCACGCCAAGGCCCGTGAGATCGCGCCGCACCTGCGGGGCGTGTGGGTGGTGCGCGAGGAGGACGTGGACACGCTCCCGGAGGGCGTCGACCACGTCCTGCCCGGCTCGCGGCGCTACCACTCGGTCATGGCGCGGGCGACGTACTGGGTGAACAACGTCAACTGGCCCGGCAGCCTGGTCAAACGACCGGGCCAGATCCAGATCCAGACCCACCAGGGCACCCCGCTCAAGTACATGGGCGCCGATCTGCTCGGCAAGCCCGGCGCCCGGTACGGCTACAGCGTGCCGAAGCTGCTGCACCGGGCCGACCGCTGGGACCTGAGCCTGGTCGCCAACCGGCACTCGGAGCTGGTGTGGGAGCGGGCCTACCCCTGTCACTTCGAGTCGCTGCGGACGGGCAGCCCGCGCAACGACATCCTCGTCGCCCCACCGGCCGGACACGGCGCTTCGGTGCGCGAGCGGCTCGGCATCCCCGCCGACCACACCGTGGTGCTGTACGCCCCGACCCGCCGCGAGTACCGGCGCGGCGGGCACGTCGACCGGATCGACCTGGCGCGGTTCGCCGCGGACCTGGGCGCCGGCCACACCCTCGTGGTACGTCTGCACCCCACGCTGGCGACCGGTACCGCGCGCGGGTTCGGCCTCGCCGATCTGCACGCGCGGGGCGTCCTCGTCGACGCGACGGACGAGCCGCACGTCGAGGATCTGATGCTCGCCTCGGACGTACTGGTCACCGACTACTCGGCCCTGATGTTCGACTACGCCAACCTGGACCGCCCCATCGTCGTGCACGCCGACGACTGGGGCGCGTACGCGGCGAGCCGGGGTGCCTACTTCGACATCACCGCTGAGGCGCCGGGTCATGTGTCGCGCTCCTACCGGGAGTTGGCGTGGCTGCTCGCCTCGGGGGCCTGGCGGGACGAGGAGTCGGCGGGGCTGCGGGCCGACTTCCGGAAGCGGTTCTGCGAGTTCGACGACGGCCGGGCCGCGGAGCGGGTCGTACGGCAGGTGCTGCTGGGTGAGCCGGCGCGTTCCGGTGCGGCCGCGGCCGTGGGCATCCCGCGGGCCGCCGACGGGTCGGCCCGGCTGCCTCAGTACAACTGACCCTGCGGGGCCGGGAGCTGGGGTTGCGCGCGGGAGGGCCGGACGATCGGGTCCGGCCCTTCGCCGGCCCGGCGTGCTGTGTGGCTCTCGATGAGGAGCGGGATGCCGCAGACGGGCAGCAGGCTCGCCATCACCAGCAGCCTCGGCCCCATGGCCGCCTCGGGGTGTCCGGCCTGGTTCACGAATCCGGCCACGGCGACTCCGACGATCAGGAACCCGAACGAGCGGTGCCATCGCAGGGCGCCCCACGCCCCGGCCGCGAGCAGCAGCAGACCGAGGGGCTCGACGAGTCCGCCGCGCAGCCATTCCCGCCAGAAGCCGATGCTCAGCCGGATGAAGTGGTGCAGCAGGTGCGGGGGAAGGGGCCTGCTGTAGTGGACCGCCATCAGCTCCTGGAGGCTGGCCCGGGTGCTGGGCAGTCCGAGGGCGACGATGACGAGCTGAAGTGCCGCCACGAATACGCCGGTCGTGGCGAGGAGCAGCCGTTCCGGCCGGGGGAATTCCCGGTGCCGTAGCCACCGTAGGCCCATGAGCAGTGCCGTCATGCCCGCGATTCCGGCGACGGCCAGCAGGGTCTGCGCGTATTTCACGCAGGCGGCACCGGTGAAAGCGGTGAGGGAAATCGCCGTACCGGAACGAATGTGCCCCTGGAGGATGCGGACGCAGCCGAGGATTCCGGCGAGGAGAAGGCAGAGCAGCAGTCCCTCGCACATGGGTTGCATGGAATCCGTGCCGGTCTGCAGGGCGTAGTAGAGGATCTGTCCGAGGAGGGCGAGGGGGACACAGACGCCCAGCCGGCGCAGGATCAGCACCACGAAACCACTGGCCGCGACGGTCACCACGACCGCCGCCAGCCACACTCCGCGGACCAGGCCGAACACCTTGACGAAGGGGACGAGGAACGCCGGATAGCCGGGCCGGGTCGCGAAGATCTCGGCGACGCGCGGGTCGCTGAACAGGGCTTTGTAGCCGGTGATGTCCGTGCGGCGGGCCGCGTTCTCGATGCCGCGTTCCATCCGGGTCCGGCAGCCGCGGTAGGCGGCCGCTCCGCCGTGGTGGTTGCGGTAGTTCGCCAGATCGGCGCTGTCACGCCGGGCGGCGCCCACCCGCGCGCTGTCGCAGAAATACTCCATCGCCCGCCGGGAGGCCTCTTCCCGGCCGAGCCCCTGCAACATGTAGCTGTGGGCGATGTACTGACGGGTGTCCATGCGGGCGCGGCCCTGAATTTCGGCCGACTGCGCGACGGTGAACGCCAGGGCGATGACAGCGAACCAGAACGGAAGCCTCCACATGGTGGAATGGCCTATCACGGAATTGACCCGCGCCGGGATATCGGCACGGGTCAACGGGAAACCGCATCGGACTTACCGCATCGGACTTAC